>OAVV01000003.1_pt1 | contig 350777 bp, 399 predicted proteins | sample 1501401 | NCBI WGS metagenome assembly OAVV01 (sample SAMEA2580098, study PRJEB22360) | human gut metagenome | biome: human gut; feature: human-associated habitat; material: faeces | place: Denmark | collected 2008/2010 | reverse complement strand
GGCAGCCTCCGTTCTGTCATATTATTTATTCTCTCACGTCAGAGTACGTATAGCAGCCTGGCAGAATCCATGGACAGATATCAGCGCTACCGGTTATCAGATAGCGCAGTCTCTGTTTGCAATTGGAACAGGAAGCTGGTTCGGCATGGGAATAGATGCAGGGTCTCCCCGGTCGATTCCTTATGTGGAGCAGGATTTCATTTTCTCCGCAATTTGTGAAGAGTATGGTATTTTGTATGGAATCTGTCTGGTTGCCATATGTGTCAGCCTTTTCCTGGAGATAGTACACATTGCCCATGTGTGTGAAGAGTCTTTCTTGAAATATGCTTCTTATGGATTGGGTATCGTGTATATTTTCCAGATTTTCCTGACGATAGGCGGTAATACGAAGTTTATTCCTTTGACAGGAGTTACCTTGCCGTTGATCAGCTACGGCGGTAGTTCTGTTCTGACTACTATGTTGATGTTTGCTCTTTTGCAGGGATTTTATATCTACAGATATGCGATCTTGACAGAGGGAGAGCTGCCTGCTGCACCACGTATTCAAATGAATGTGATAGCAGGAGTTTTCTCGGCGCTGTTTGTGGCGATATCTGTATATTTGGTACATTTTGCATATTATGATAGTCCGGCGGTAGTGAATAATACTTATAACTCCAAGAGACAGGAACTTCTGGCAACCAAAACTACCAGAGGAGACATCCTGGCTTCTGATAGTACGGTGCTTGCGACAACAGACCCGGATACAGATGAACGAATCTATCCGTTTGAGAATGTATATGCACATGCAGTAGGCTATGCAAGCCATGGTAGACTGGGGGTAGAACAGACTGCGGGAATATATCTGGTATCTTCAAATGTTTCTCTTAATAACAAAATTCAGGATGACCTGGCAGATGAGAAACATACAGGTAATTCTGTATATACGACGCTTGATCCACAACTTCAACAGGAAGCCTATAATGCACTGGGAATGTATGAAGGTGCAATTATTGTTACGGAACCGGATACGGGGCGCATACTCGCCCTTGTTTCAAAACCTGACTTTGATCCAAACACCATATCTGAGGTATGGGATGATCTGGTGAATGACAGTAACAGTTCAGTTCTGGTAAACAGGGCAACACAGGGGCTATATCCACCGGGATCTACGTTTAAGATATTAACGGCGCTGGAATACATTCGCGAGAATCCTCTTACTTATCAGAATTATTCCTTTGATTGTAATGGAAGATTCACCAGCGGAGAAGATACAATTCGCTGCTTCCATGGTACGAAGCATGGTAAAGTGGATTTTACGACTTCATTTGCCAAGTCCTGTAATTCTTCGTTTGCCAACATGGGATTGACATTGAGCAGAACCAGCTTTGAAGACACTCTGAGCAGTCTGTATTTTAATCAGTCTTTACCGGTAGATCTGACTACTAATATAAGTAAAGTATCCATAGGCACCAGCTCATCTGACAGTGACCTGATTCAGACGGTTATCGGACAGGGAACTACACAGATGACGCCACTTCATTTATCCATGATTACTTCCATGATTGCAAATCACGGTATCATGATGCAGCCGTATATAATAGACCGTGTTGAGTCCGCAGACGGTAATCTGATCAAGAGCTTTTCTCCTGATTCGTTGGGACAGTTAATAAGCGAAGAAGAAGCAGATATTCTCAAGAATCTGATGATTGCTGTGGTACAGGAAGGAACAGGAACACGATTAAAAGGACAGTCATATCAGGTCGCAGGTAAGACCGGATCTGCTGAGTACAATTCTCAATCTGATTCCCATGCCTGGTTTACCGGCTTTTCCTATGATACGGATAGACCGCTTCAGGTTACAGTGATTATGGAAGGTGCTGGTTCAGGCGGTGAATATGCAGTACCAGTAGCGAAAAGAATATTCGACCAATATTATAATGGGTAATTTATTAAACTGAATTTGCTTGAATTTTTATACAATTAACGAATATTCTTTGTAATTTATCCTGAAAAGGTGTATATTATTATTAGGTATACAAAAGCAACAGAAGGGAGCTGAAATATGCTTAATCGTTTATTTGGAAATTATTTAGTAAACAGGGGATATTTAAACCCTGCTCAATTGGATGATTTGTTGGAAACAATTACTGAATACAAAGCCGAACCACAGACTGTCATTCTTGTAAATAAATTTTTACCATTATCACAGATTCGATTTATACAGCAGTCTCAGATGCGGGAAGAATCATTTACGGAAGCGGCACTTCGCCTGCAACTGTTGACAGATAATCAGATAGAACAGATAGTACAGTTCCAGTCATTGCCGGTCATGTGCTTTGCACAGTTATTACTGGATAAGCAGATATTGCAGACTGAAGACATTATGTGTGTGCTTGTAGATTTCCAAATGTATTATCAATTTACCGATGAACAGCTTCATGTTTTGTGCATTGATGACATGGAACAGATTATCCGTATTTTTGTTCCCTTCCAGAATCCCAGAATGCATGAATTGACAGTTACTTTGCTGCAGACAATAAAAAGGCTGATAGATAAGAATGTTTACCTGGATAAGGCATATATGGCACATTCTATTCAGATAGACCGGTATGCAGCACAGACATTATCCGGTGATCTGAATGTCAAGTTCTATTTGTCGGCACCTATCAACAATTTGCTGGCAATTGCCAATTATTTTGGCTCAGAAACGTATGATGTGATTAATGATGATGCTTTGGACAATGTAGGTGAATTCATTAATTGTGTAAGCGGTCTTTTTGCAACGAACCTTAGTTATGAGGGGATTGATGTAGATATGGATGCTCCCCGGTATGGAATGGAAGGTCCTTATCTTAATAATGGTAAAATCTACGTGATTCCTATTCATGCGAATCGCTTCAGTTTTCGTGCAGTATTTGAGCTGTGCCAATAAAAATCTATAAGTCAAAGGAGAACAGATTATGCATACAGCGATTATTATTGACGACTCTAAAACATCCCGATCAGTTCTCAGAACCATACTTGAAAAGAACGGTTATGAGATCGTAGCTGAAGCTGCGAACGGAGAAGAGGGATTTGAAAAATATTGTGATTTACATCCTGATTTTGTGACACTGGACATTACAATGCCTGTTATGGATGGCATTCAGACACTGGTTAAGATCAAAGAATACGATCCAGGTGCAAAAGTCATCATGGTTACTGCTGCCGGACAAAAGGGCAAAATGGTAGATGCAATTAAACTTGGTGCTGCAGAATTTGTTACAAAACCTTTTGAAACAGATCAGATTATCAGTATTATTGAAAGTATTGAAGAATAGTCAAATCAATGGCTAAAATACGCACCATATGGGAGGAAACGCCATGATTGAAGCTACAAGCTGTGGAGGCGTAGTAATTTTCAGAGGAAAGATATTATTATTATACAAGAATTTTAAGAACAGATATGAAGGCTGGGTCATGCCAAAAGGAACGGTAGAAGCCGGAGAGAAACATGTAGAGACGGCTCTGAGAGAAGTCTTTGAAGAGACCGGAGTAAAGGCTGCCGTAATCCGATATATTGGAAAAAGCGAATATTCATTTTCAGTTCCACAGGATGTTGTAACAAAAGAAGTACACTGGTATCTGATGATGGCTGACAATTATTACAGCAAACCACAGAAAGAAGAGTTTTTTGTTGATTCTGGTTATTATAAGTATCATGAGGCGTATCATTTGTTAAAATTTTCCAATGAGAAACAAATACTGGAGAAAGCATACCAGATGTACACTGAACTTCGAAAAAACAAACAATGGGTAAAACCACAGGATAATTCGAATAATGGAAGGTCTTAAAGACCTTCTTTTCTTTTATTATAAAATATGGTAAAATGATGATATGTTTTACATAACTTTGTACATACTAAACAATGGGAGCTGATATACATGCGTTTTTATAAAAGGTTATATGTGGGCTCATCTGTGAAAAAGAAGAGAAGACAGATTGTGTGGAAACTTAAAACCGGTAAAGTTATGCCGAATGTATACTGCATAGCTCTTGCAAATAATCAGGATATGTTGGAGATATATCATAATGCTGTTTTGAAACAGTCATATTACCGGAAGTATCCTCCATATATTATCGGGATTGCCGGAAGTTATCAGGAAGCAGTGGAATTAATACAGACCATGCTGATGGATACAATGGAATTAACAGGCACTTATGATGTACGTAAGATATGCGTTACTCTTGATTGGCAAAAGTGTAATTGATAAAAGGGGATTATATGTTCGGAATCATTTTGTCTATTTTAAAAATAATTGGAATTATTCTGCTGATTCTGCTGGCATTGGTTCTTTTTGTCCTTTGTATTGTATTGTTTGTACCAATACGCTATAAAGCAGATGGCTTTTACAAAGAGTCATACAAAATAGAAGCTAGAGTTACATGGCTGCTGCATATTGTGACTTTGAGGGTTTGTCAGAGCAATGAAGAGGCATTGCATGTAATGCTGAAGATACTGGGCCTTACGGTATATGATAATACCAGACCAAAAGCTGATAAAAAGCAAAAGGATAAAGCCAAAGCTGCAAAGAAGAAAAAAGAAAAAAAGACTGTCTCAGAGAATAAACAGCCGGAGTTAAAAGGGGCATCTGTAGAGAGCCCGGCAGATACTCAGACAGCAGGCGATACTTCGCAGGTGGATATAGATACTGCAGAAAGCAATTCAGATGATGAAAAATTGAACTTTTGGCAGAAAATTATTAAAATTTTTCGAAAATTTATACATTTTTTTCAGAATATTAAGTACACATTTAGAAAATTCTATGATACAATAGTAAACATAAAAAGTAATGTATCTTATTATTGCAATGTGTTGTCGCAGGACAGCACCAAAGAGGCATTTCAAATTGCCGGAAAACAGATAAAACGTATTTTTCGTAATCTGAGACCACGTAAGTGGCATGTTTATGTCCATCTTGGAGCGGAAGATCCGGCAACGTTGGGAGATATTCTTGGCATCTGGGGAATGTTATATCCTTTACATGAAGGAAAGATAGCATTAGAACCGGATTTTGATTCTGAAATACTGGAAGGTGAATTTTTCTGTAAAGGCAGGATTCACATTTTTGTATATATATGGACCGCATATATAATTCTGTTCGATAAAAATATAAAACATTTGAAAAAATGTCTGTTACGGGAGGATGATTAACACTATGGCAGATAATAGCTTTAGCGGAATTGTAGGTTCTATGATGAAGGGGATGGAAGGTTTTCTTTCTTCCAAAACTGTAGTAGGGGAACCGACACAGATAGGAGATACTACCATTATTCCACTGGTTGATGTTACATTCGGCGTAGGAGCCGGCGCATCGACAAAAGATAACAAGAACGGTGGCGGTGGTGGTATGTCAGGTAAAATGACACCAAGTGCTGTTCTTGTGATTAAGAATGGTCAGATTAAGCTGGTGAATATTAAGAATCAGGATACAATGACGAAGGTACTGGATATGATACCTGATCTTGTGGATCGTTTCACGGCACCGAAGGAAGACATGCCAAGCGATGAAGATGCAATAAAAACTGCTTTTCCAGACAAAGATGAGAAGTAACAGCATATAATAGAATAAGACGGCAGACAGGACGGTATGATAATGAAAAAGCTGATAGGATATACAATGTTCTGGATTGCTGTTGGCATGGTTTTGATGCTGATTATCAGCGATGTTTGGATTGCTGTCATAATAATTGCTTTTTTGCTTATAGTTGGTTACAGTTTGTTTCGCTGCCAGTAGTAAGGGTACTGGTATGGATTGTATCAATAATAGGGTGGGAAATTAAATATGAGGGATTTTGATGAGAGGCTCATGAAGGCTGAGACTTCTGATGAGGTAAAGAAACTCAAATTATGGATGTTTCAGGAGCAAGTCAAGATTCAGGCTAAGAAGGACGAATTGGACGAGTTAAGCCACAAGTTGCAGGAAGAAAAGAGGACATTGGAACGGGACAGAAATGCATTAGACATCAAGATTAAGACAGAAAATAAGCGTTTCGATCAAAATGAAATATTTATGTCCAAGAAGCAGCAGATAATAGAAAATGCTTTTCGACAGCTTGCTTTGGATCGGAAAGCATTGGAGTGTGAGCGCCTGAATCTTGAATATGAAAAAGGTAAATTTGCAAAGCAGAAATTACATTCCCAGGCAAATTCTGATTCTATGGGTGCAGGAACATTTGAAAATAATTATTGCGGAAGCTGCGTATTTTTCAGAGGCGTAGATAATGAGCTTGCCTTGCGAAAGAGATATAAGGAACTGCTGAAGATTTTCCATCCGGATAATCGGTGCGGTGACACTAAGACTTTATTACTTATTCAAAAAGAGTATGAAAAAATGAAGAGACAGTACTATGAAGTGTAGTACTGTCTCTTTTTGTAATTAAATTCTGTAAACTAAAAACAAGCAGGCAAACCTACTTGTTTTTTAAAATAAATTATGCTCTTTCAACGCTTCCGGATCTTAAGCAGCTTGTACAAACATGCATTCTCTTAGTAGCTCCGTTTACTTTGCATTTTACTCTTTTAACATTTGAATTCCAAATTGCGTTGGATCTTCTATGAGAATGGCTTACGTTGTTTCCGAAATGAACGCCCTTGCCACAAATATCGCATTTTGCCATAGTTAGCACCTCCTTGACTAAACTAAGTCATTCGACTCACAACATTAGTATCTTACCAAAAAAACATTCATATTGCAAGCAATATTTTTAAAAAGAGTAAAAAATATATGAATTATATAGAAATATAGGTTTCTTTTTTGCTCATTTGCGGTTATAATAGAATCGAATAATTTTAAAGGAGGATTTCTATGAAAGGTTCAATGAATACCCATTTGGGAAATATTGTTATTGATCCGGAAGTTATCGCACAGTATGCAGGCAGTGTAGCTGTTGAATGCTTTGGCATTGTCGGCATGGCATCCGTTAATGTGAAAGATGGCCTGGTGAAATTACTTAAAAAAGAAACTATTACTCATGGAATACAGGTTAATATCGTAAATAATAAATTAATTCTTGATTTTCACGTTATTGTTGCATATGGTGTCAGCATCATCGCTGTATCTGATAACCTGATTAGCAATGTGAAATATAAAGTAGAAAATTTTACAGGTCTCGAAATCGAAAAAATCAACATCTTTGTTGAAGGCGTTCGAGTAATAGATTAAGGAGGATTCTAGAAGTGGGCTTAAATATAATCGACGCGCAAATGCTTTCAAAGATGTTTCTTGCCGGTGCAAAGAACTTGGAGCATAAGAAGGAATGGATCAATGAATTAAATGTTTTCCCTGTTCCTGACGGCGACACCGGTACAAATATGTCTATGACAATTATGTCTGCTGCTAAAGAAGTGGCAGCAATCAAGGAACCTAATATGGCTGCCTTGGCTAAGGCAATTTCATCAGGTTCTCTTAGAGGCGCAAGAGGTAATTCAGGTGTTATTTTGTCTCAGCTGTTCAGAGGCTTCAGCAAGGTGATCAGTGAATATGATGAGATTAATGTAGCAATCCTTGCTTCTGCATGTGAAAAGGCTGTTGAGACAGCGTACAAAGCAGTTATGAAGCCAAAGGAAGGTACGATTCTGACTGTAGCCAAGGGCGCTGCCAAAAGAGCTAATGACCTTGCTGTAGCAGGTGAGAAGGATCTTGAGATCTTCATTAGCGAAGTGATCAAAGAAGCTGAGGTGGTTCTGGCACAGACTCCAGAGATGTTACCTGTCCTGAAACAGGCAGGCGTTGTAGATTCAGGTGGACAGGGTCTTGTAGAAGTATTAAAGGGTGCTTATGACGCATTCCTTGGTAAAGAGCTGGATCTTACAATTGAAGCTGCACCTTCCAAGCCGGCAGCCAAGGGCTCCATGTCTCCTAATATTGAGGCACAGGCGCAGGCAGAGATTAAATTCTGCTATTGTACACAGTTCCTGATTATGCTTAATAAGACATTTAACATCAAACAGGAAATGGATTTTAAAGAGTATCTGGAATCTATCGGTGATTCTATCGTTGTAGTTGCCGATGATGAGATCGTGAAAGTTCATGTTCATACAAATGACCCAGGACTTGCAATGCAGAAGGCACTCTTGTATGGCTCTCTGACAACTATCATTATTGAGAATATGCGTCTTGAAAGAGATGAAAAAGTCTCAGATATGATGGAAAGAGAGATGCAGCAGCCGGTAATCGAGAAAGAAGATACACAGGAGCAGGAAGCACCTGCTGCCACAGCTGAGCATAAGGAAACAGGTTTTGTTGCTGTATCTATTGGTGAAGGAATGAATGAAATCTTCAGTTCTCTGGGTGTTGACTACATCATTGAGGGTGGTCAGACAATGAACCCAAGCACAGAAGATATGTTGAATGCAATTGATCAGATCAATGCGGATAACATATTTATTTTCCCTAATAACAAGAATATCATTCTGGCAGCGAACCAGGCAAAGGAACTGACAGAGGATAAGAATATTATCGTTATTCCTACTAAGACTGTTCCGCAGGGAATTACAGCTATTATCAACTATGTTCCTGATATTTCCATAGAAGAGAATGAAGCAGTCATGACAGAGGAAGCACAGAATGTTGCTACAGGTCAGGTTACTTATGCAGTACGTGATACTATGATCGACAACAAAGAAATTCATCAGGGCGATTTTATGGGAATTGGTGATAAGGGAATTTTGTCTGTTGGCACAGACCTGCAGGAAGTTGCTTTTGAAATGGTATCAGAAATGATGAAGGATGATTATGAACTGATCAGCATTTATTATGGTGCAGATATTTCTGAAGAGCAGGCACAGGAACTTGTGTCAAGAATTCAGGAGAAGTATACATCCTGTGACGTAGAATTACAGTTTGGCGGACAACCTATCTATTCTTATGTAGTTTCTGCTGAATAATATAAGATAATAAATATATAGAAGGCAAAGGGAACGGTTATTCCGTTCCTTTTTGTCCCTGTGGGTATTTTTATGAAATTAACAGATCCTATAACAAACGTGAATGGCGTAGGGGATAAAACAGCAGCCCTGTATCATAAATTAAATATCTATACGGTATATGATCTGATAACACATTATCCAAGAGAATATGAGGAATGGCAGGATATTACGCCTATTTCTGACATACAGGTCAATCAGGTGCAGGCAATACATGCTACTGTAATCAGCGTACCACAGACTTTGCATGTAAAACGTAATATGTCTATTACCACTGTTCATGTGAAGGACAGTACAGGACAATGTGATTTGGCTTATTTCAATATGCCGTATATCAAAAATAATCTGCAGCCCGGCAAGCAGTATATATTGCGGGGGCAGGCTGTTATGCGCCGTAATGTCCTTACACTGGAACATCCAAAGATTATTACGGGAGAAGAATTTATAAAGCATCTGCATACGCTGACACCGATTTATTCTACGACTAAGGGGCTGACGGTACAGGCAATTGCCAAAACAGTCCGAAATGCCCTGGATGAACTGGCATTTTATGATTATTTCCCGGACTTTATGCGTACAGAATATGATTTGCCGGAGTATGCACAGGCAATGCGTGACATTCATTTTCCGGAGAATCGTACGGCTTTGATTGCAGCCCGTAAAAGGCTTGTATTTGAAGAATTTTTCTTCTTTATCCTTTCTGTTATGACATTAAAGGATATGTCTGAGAGATCGGTGAATGATTGCCCTATGATGAGAATTGATGCATGTCAGGAACTGATAGACAAGCTGCCATATCAATTGACTGGAGCACAGACGAAGGTCTGGGCGGAAATCGAAAGAGACATGTGTTCTGCACATCTGATGAATCGACTTGTGCAGGGTGATGTGGGATCAGGTAAAACGATTGTTGCAATACTGGCTATGTTTATGTGCGTTATGAATCATAAACAGGCGGCTTTTATGGCACCTACAGAAGTGTTGGCAAAGCAGCATTATGAATCTATATCTCAGATGGCGGATCAATATAATCTGCCTTTTCTGCCTGTGCTGTTGACTGGTTCACTGACTGCAAAGGAGAAAAGGATTGCAAAAGAGAAAATCAGTCAGGGTTTATGCAATGTGATTATCGGAACGCAGGCATTGATTCAGGACAATGTGGATTTCTATGATTTAAAGCTGGTTGTCACGGATGAACAGCATCGTTTTGGCGTAAAACAGAGAGAAACGCTGGCTATGAAAGGGCTTTCACCACATGTACTTGTCATGAGTGCAACACCTATACCGAGAACACTGGCACTGATTCTGTATGGAGATCTTGATATATCTGTCATGAATGAATTGCCGGCGGACCGCCTTCCTATCAAGAACTGTGTGGTAGGGACAGATTATCGCTTCAAAGCGTATCAGTTTATTGCCAGGGAAGTGACTGGCGGCAGACAGGCTTATGTCATTTGTCCGATGGTTGAACCGGGAGATGAGGAGAGTGAGCAATCAAATCTTGAGAATGTCATAGAATATACAGAAAAGCTTCGGGCTGCATTGCCTGAGTCGATTCGTATTGCATATTTACATGGGCAGATGAAACCCAGGGATAAAAACCGGATTATGGAAGAATATGCAGCACACAATATAGATGTTCTGGTATCGACTACTGTAATTGAAGTAGGTATTAATGTACCGAATGCAACGGTTATGATGGTTGAAAATGCTGAAAGATTTGGACTTGCACAGCTTCACCAGCTGAGAGGGCGTGTTGGAAGAGGAAAATATCAGTCTTATTGCATTTTTATCAGTACGACTAATAATAAAGGTACTATGGAGCGATTGCAGGTATTGAATAAATCGAATGATGGCTTCTTTATTTCATCGGAAGATATGAGATTGCGTGGTCCTGGTGATTTATTTGGAATCAGGCAAAGTGGACAATTTCAGTTTCAGATAGGCGATATCTATCAGGATGCTACAATATTACAATCAGCACAGCAATGTGCTTCACAGGTATATAAAAGTTATATACAGAATGGAAAAGTACCAGAACCACAGTATGCGGAAATTTGGCAGCATTACGAAGAGAATATTGCCCGTAGTGTTGACTTTATAAGCATCTGACAGTAGAATAAAAGAGTGTAGCTGTTGTTTATGATACTTCTACACAAGAGTAAGAGATACACAATAGGGGGTTAACTATATGTCAAGAATTGCAGTAGTTACTGACAGTAACAGCGGCATTACACAAGCGCAGGCTAAAGAATTAGGTGTTAGTGTCATTCCAATGCCTTTTATGATTGATGGAGAGACTTATTATGAAGAGATCTCTTTAAGCAGAGATGAATTCTATGAAAAACTGGCAGCTAATGCAGATATATCAACTTCACAGCCGTCTCCAGAATCTATACTTAATTTGTGGGATTCTTTATTAGAAAATTATGATGAAGTTATTCATATTCCAATGTCAAGTGGATTGAGTGGTTCCTGTCAGACAGCAATTATGCTGTCACAGGATTATAATGGTAAAGTTCATGTTGTGAATAACCAGAGAATTTCTGTTACACAGAGACAGTCAGTTTTAGATGCGCTCGCATTGATTGATGCAGGTAAGAGCGGAGCTGAGATCAAAGAGATTTTGGAAGCTGACAAATTCAATTCTACTATCTATATTATGATTGATACATTATATTATCTGAAGAAGGGTGGAAGAATTACACCTGCTGCGGCAGCACTGGGAACTTTACTGAAATTAAAGCCGGTACTCCAGATTCAGGGAGAGAAGCTGGATGCTTTTGCCAAAGCCAGAACGGTAAATCAGGCAAAGACTATTATGATGAATGCAATAAAGAGCGATATAGAAAAGCGATTTGGAGGCGTATCGAAAGATAACCAGATTTATCTGCAGATTGCACATACACAAAATGAAGAAGCTGCAAAGGCTCTGGCACAGGAACTTCATGAGGTATTTCCAGATTACCCGATCTATATCGACCATTTATCATTAAGTGTTTCCTGCCATATTGGACCAGGTTCATTGGCGATAGCATGTTGTAAGAAAATGTCTATTTAATAATTGATATGGATAATAAAAAACAGCCGTTTGAAAAACGACTGTTTTTTTGTGCGCCTTATGACGCACAGTATATTTTATAGGATTTATTTTATGCAAGAGCTGCTGTAATGATAGCCATGGAATATACTTCAATAGCATTGCATCCACGGGATAAATCATTGATAGGTGCATTTAAACCTAAAAGGATAGGACCATATGCTTCGAAGTTACCCATACGCTGTGCAATCTTGTAACCGATATTGCCGGCATTGATATCAGGGAAGATAAATGTATTAGCATGACCTGCGACTGCAGAATCCTTGCACTTTGTACGTGCAACACGAGGAGATACAGCTGCATCGAACTGAAGTTCACCTTCGATAGGAAGCTCTGGATATTTAGCTTTGGCTTTGTTAGCAGCATTGCGCATCTTATCAACGTCTTCGCCCTTACCTGAACCAAGAGTAGAGTAGCTTAAAAATGCTACCTGAGGATCCATGCCAAATACTCTGGCACATTTTGCTGTTTCACCAGCGATCTCAACTAATTCATCTTCGGTAGGCTTGATGTTAATAGCACAGTCACCCATTGCCAGAACTTCGTTTTCGCCTGTTGCAGATGGACGAACAAGAATGAAGCAGGAAGATACAATGCTGTTACCTGGCTTAGTCTTTACAATCTGAAGAGCAGGACGAACTGTATCAGCAGTTGAATATGTAGCACCGCCAAGAAGAGAATCAGCAACACCCATCTTAACTAACATGGTTCCAAAGTAATTAGGCTGGTTTAATACCTTTCTTGCTTCTTCAGGAGTAACACCCTTGCTTTTGCGAATCTCGCAGAAAAGATCTACCATTTCATCGAAGCGGTCATAATTATTAGGATCAATGATAAGAGCACCACGAATGTTGAATCCGCTTTCCTCAGCTGATTTATATACTTCTTCTTCATTACCGACAAGGATCGGATGAAGGAAACTACTTGCTAAAAGTCTGGAAGCAGCCTCCAGAATACGAGGATCAGCGCCTTCTGTAAACACGATCTTCTTAGGGTTCTTCTTTAAAATTTCAATCATTGTTCCGAATCCAAACATATTAAATTCCTTCCTTTTCTTTAGGTTATTATTGTTGTTTCTATGTAAGCGTTTACACCGTTATTTTATGCAGCGTTTCGCTATGTCCTAACTTTATTGTATACAAATTTTTTACATTTGCAATCCTTGTATTGAAATAAATGCACAAAATTTTCATTTTTTTACATGGATTCTTTATTTGTAATGATAGAGATATTCTGAATTTGTGATAGTGGTTACATGAAATCAGTTACATTTGAAACAACACATGTAAATAAAGTGTTACAATATCAGAAAACATATGTTTGAATAATTGGCATTTTTTGTTTGCAAACACTGAAAGATATGCTATAATCAGAGAAGTGCGTTATGTATACATAACGTATTATATTTAGAAAGGCTTAGGTTTTACAATGGCAAAATCAACCAATGTATATGACGCATCAAGTATTACCGTTCTGGAGGGACTTGAAGCAGTAAGAAAAAGACCTGGTATGTACATAGGCAGTGTATCGACCAAGGGTCTGAACCATTTAATATATGAAATAGTAGATAACTCTGTAGATGAACATCTGGCAGGGGCATGTACGAAGATCGAAGTTACACTGGAAGCAGATGGTTCTGCGACAATCAGTGATAACGGACGGGGCATCCCTGTTGGTATGCATGCGAAGGGAGTTAGTGCAGAACGAGTTGTATTTACAACATTACATGCCGGCGGCAAGTTTGATAATTCTGCTTATAAGACAAGTGGAGGTTTGCATGGTGTTGGTTCTTCAGTTGTGAATGCGCTGTCTACACAGCTTACAGTTACAGTAAAGAGCGGTGGACTGATTCATCAGGATAAATATGAATATGGCAATCCTGTTATAGAACTGGTAGATGGTCTGCTTCCTGTTATCGGTAAGACCAGAGAGACAGGAACTACTATCAACTTTACACCGGATCCTTCTATATTTGACAAGACCTGGTTTAAGGCAGAAGAAGTTAAGAGCCGTCTGCATGAGACTGCTTATCTGAATCCCAAGCTTACAATTGTATTTCGCGATAAGAGACTCGAAACTCCGGAAGAAATCATTTATCAGGAACCGGAAGGTATCGTTGGTTATGTGAAAGACCTTAATAAAAATAAAGAAGCAATTCATGACATCATTTATTACAGTGGAAGCAGTGATGGCATTACTGTAGAGTGTGCATTTCAGTATGTAAATGAATTCCATGAAAATGTTCTTGGATTTTGTAATAATATATACAATGCTGAGGGTGGTATGCATCTGACCGGATTCAAGACCATGTTCACGACCATTATTAACAATTATGCGCGTGAGCTGAATATCCTGAAAGAAAAGGACGTCAATTTTACCGGTGCAGATGTGCGTAATGGTATGACAGCAGTTGTTTCCATTAAGCATCCGGCTCCAAGATTTGAGGGACAGACTAAGACGAAACTGGATAATCAGGATGCTGCCAAGGCAGTCAGCAAAGTGACCGGGGATGAGGTGCCCCGTTATTTTGACCGTAATGTAGAAGTTCTGAAGAATATTATCGGCTGCGCAGAAAAAGCTGCAAAGATTCGAAAGACAGAGGAAAAAGCCAAAACCAATATGCTGACCAAGCAGAAATTCTCCTTTGATTCCAATGGTAAGCTTGCAAACTGTGAATCCAAAGACTACAGCAAATGTGAGATCTTTATCGTAGAGGGTGATTCTGCCGGCGGCAGTGCGAAGACCGCACGAGACCGCAGCTTTCAGGCAATTCTTCCCATCCGTGGTAAGATACTGAATGTGGAAAAGGCAAGCATTGACAAAGTTTTGGCAAATGCAGAGATTAAGACCATGATCAATGCTTTTGGGTGTGGTTTCTCAGAAGGATATGGCAATGACTTTGATATCACGAAGCTTCGCTATAATAAGATTGTGATTATGGCGGATGCCGATGTGGATGGTGAACATATCAGTAATCTGCTTCTGACTCTATTCTACCGTTTCATGCCGGAGCTGATCTATGAGGGACATATCTATATTGCAATGCCGCCTCTTTATAAGGCAATGCCGGCAAAAGGCAAGGAAGAATATTTGTATGATGATAAAGCACTGGAACGTTATCGTGCGAAACATAAGGGACCATTTACACTACAGCGATACAAAGGTCTTGGTGAAATGGATGCCCAGCAGCTGTGGGATACGACATTGAATCCTGAAACAAGAATTTTAAAACAGATTGAGATAGAAGACGCCAGAATGGCATCTGAAATAACCGAACTGCTGATGGGTACAGATGTTACACCACGTAAGACATTTATCCATGAACATGCAACAGATGCAGAACTTGATATTTAAACATGAGGTAATAAATGGAAGAGAAGATTATTAAAACAGAATATTCTGACACCATGCAGAAATCTTTTATCAATTATGCAATGAGTGTCATTATTGCCCGTGCTCTGCCGGATGTCAGAGATGGGCTTAAACCGGTTCAGAGACGTACACTCTATGATATGTATGAACTGGGAATCCGTTATGACAGACCATACCGTAAAAGTGCGCGTATCGTCGGCGATACCATGGGTAAATATCATCCCCATGGAGATAGTTCTATTTATGATGCACTTGTTGTAATGGCACAGGATTTTAAAAAAGAGATTCCACTTGTAGATGGACATGGCAATTTTGGTAATATAGAGGGTGATGGTGCTGCAGCAATGCGATATACAGAGGCACGCCTCCAGAAGATAACACAGGATGCCATGCTTGCAGACCTGGATAAGGATGTAGTGGATTTTGTACCTAACTTTGATGAGACAGAAAAGGAACCAAGCGTACTGCCTTGCCGGTTTCCAAACCTTCTTGTAAATGGTTCTGAAGGTATTGCTGTTGGTATGGCTACCAGCATTCCACCACATAACCTTGGTGAAGTAGTTGATGCAATGAAGGCTTATATGCAGAACGAGAACATTACGACCAGGGAACTGCTCCATTATGTAAAAGGACCGGATTTCCCTACAGGCGGCATTGTATGCAATAAGGATGAATTGCTGGACATTTATGAGACAGGCGTTGGTAAGATCAAGCTTCGCGGTGTAGTAGATGTTGAAAAAGGCAAAAATGGTAAATTGAACCTGGTTATTTCTCAGATTCCATATACTATGATAGGAGCCAATATCAGTAAATTCCTGCAGGATATTGCGGCTCTCTATGAATCCAAAAAGGCACCGGAGATTGTTGATATTTCCAATCAGTCTTCTAAAGAAGGAATCCGTATTGTCATTGAACTGAAGAAGGATACCGATGTAGAGAATTTCAAGAATTTACTGTATAAGAAGACACGCCTTGAAGATACCTTCGGAGTGAACATGATTGCCATAGCAGATGGCAGACCTGAAACACTTGGACTAAAGAGCATTATTGCGAAAAATGTAGCATTCCAGTATGAAGTCGCAACACGTAAATATACCAATCTTCTGAATAAAGAGCTGGAGAAACGTGAGATTCAGGAAGGTCTGATCAGAGCCTGCAATATCATTGACCTGATCATTGAGATTTTGCGTGGCTCCAAAGACAGAAATATGGTAAAAACGTGTCTGACCAGCGGTGTTACTGATGGGATTCATTTCCGCTCGAAAGAATCAAGAATCATGGCATCGCAGCTTAATTTCACTGAAAAACAGGCGAATGCCATTCTTGATATGCGTCTGTATAAATTGATTGGGCTGGAGATTGATGCCCTGATGAAAGAACACGAAGAGACAACAGCCAATATTTATCGTTATGAAGATATTCTGGAACGCAGAGATTCCATGGCTCAGGTCATTATGCAGGATCTTGACAATCTGAAGAAAGAATATAATTCTCCAAGACTGACAAGGATTGAGAATGCCGAAGAAGCGGTTTACGAAGAAAGAAAACAGGAAGAAATGGAAGTTATGTTCCTGATGGATCGCTTCGGATATTGTAAGACAATAGATATGTCTGCATATGAACGTAATAAAGATACTGTCCAGGCAGAAATGAAATATATCGTAAAGTGTAAAAACACCGGAAAAATATGTGTCTTTACCAATATAGGACTGTTACATACAATCAAGGTATCTGACATTCCTTTTGGAAAGTTCAGGGATAAAGGAATGCCGGTAGACAATATCAGCAATTATGATTCTGCAAAAGAAGAGATTATTACCATTACAAGCCAGTCAGAGTTGAATTTATATCGCCTATTGTTTGTGACAAAGCAGGCTATGTGTAAGATCGTAAGCGGCGGTGAATTTGATGTGGCAAAGAGAGCTGTAGCTGCTACAAAGCTGAATGAAGAGGACGAGCTTGTCAGTGTTGTTGTCCTGACAGAACAGCAGAATGTCATTTTACAGAGTGCAAATGGATTCTTCCTGCGCTTCCCGATAGAAGAAATATCTGTTATGAAGAAAAATGCGGTAGGTGTACGTGGAATACGTTTGAATGAAGGCGATTATATTGAAAATGTCTACTACACAGGCATGGAAAATGACCAGAGTATTACTTATAAAAATAAAAATATAGAAATAAGCAAAATAAAACTCGGAAAAAGGGATGCAAAAGGTACGAAATTAAGAGTATAATATATCTGTTAAAGAGACTAGGAAAGGAATTTATAATATATGAGAGTGATTGCAGGATCAGCAAGGAGACTTCTTTTGAAGACTCCTGATGGCTTAGATACACGTCCTACTACTGATAGAATTAAAGAAACATTATTTAATATGCTTATGCCATACTTATCTGGCGCAATTTTTGTAGATCTGTTTTCGGGAAGTGGTGGTATCGGCATTGAAGCACTGAGCCGTGGGGCACGTAAGGCTTACTTTGTGGAAAACAGTCAGAAAGCAATAGACTGTATCACAGACAATCTGCAGCATACACATCTAAATGAACAGGCTGTTGTTGTAAAGCAGGATGTTTTTGCTGCAATCAGAGGAAGCATCCGTGAAGATGCCGTGGACGTTATTTTCATGGATCCTCCATATGACCAGCAATATGAGAAGAGGGCATTGGAAATCCTGAAAGACTGCTCTTTTGTAACAGAGGATACATTAATTGTGGTAGAAGCTTCTCTTGATACAGATTTAAGTTATGCAGAAGCTCTTGGCTACACGATTGAAAAAGAAAAAATATACAAAACCAATAAACATGTATTTATTGTAAGGAGTTAAAGCAATTTTATGAAAGCTGCAATATACCCGGGAAGTTTTGACCCTATGACATTAGGGCATCTGGACGTGATCAGAAGAGCGTCCAAAATGTTTGATACTCTGATTGTCAGTGTGTTAGATAATAAAGCTAAGAATGCGTTGTTTTCTGTGGAAGAACGTGTTAGTATATTAAAAGAAGCCACGAAAGATCTGCCTAATGTTCAGGTAGATTCCTTTCAGGGGCTGTTGATTGATTATGCAAGACAAAAAGATATTCATGTGTCTGTCAGAGGACTTCGGGCTATTACAGATTTTGAATATGAGCTTCAGATTGCACAGACTAACAGCAAGTTATCCAATGGAATGCTGGATACGGTATTTCTGACTACAAGTCTGGAATATGCTTATTTAAGTTCTTCCAGTGTAAAGGAAATTGCTTCTTTTCATGGAGATATCTCCCAGTGTGTTCCTGATTTCGTTGCTAAGCTTGTATATGAAAAGTATAAGGATAATTCCAATGACCGCTTAATAAAATCAGACAAATATGGAGGAGTGCTATGAGCAGCAGAATCGAACAATTAATTGATGAGATTGAAGCATATATTGATAATTGTAAGTACAAAGCCTTTTCAACAGATGTTATTATGGTGAATAAGGCTGAAATTGATGAATTACTTCGTGAGCTTCGAATGAAGACACCGGAGGAAATCAAGCAGTATCAGAGAATTATCAGCAATAGGGAAGCTATTTTGGATGATGCCAAGCAAAAGGCAAAGGAACTGATTGATAATGCCACTGTTCAGACTAATGAACTGATCAGTGAACACCAGATTATGCAGCAGGCTTATGCACAGGCTAATGAAATTGTTGAACTGGCAACGAAGCAGGCCCAGGAGATTCTGGATAATGCTACAACAGAAGCTAATAATGTGAAGATTGCAGCTATGCAGTATACAGATGACATTCTGGCTAATCTGGGTAATATTATTACACATTCTATTGAAGTTTCTACAAATGATTATAATACAATGCTGGCGAATCTGAGACAGATTGACAGTATTGTTTCTGCTAACCGTGCTGAGCTGAATCCACCAGTGGAAGAAACCAATACAGCACCGGAAGGTGAGACTGAGAAGCTGGATGTCATTTAATTCAAATGAAGTATCTATAAACAAACCCACAGATTACTGTGGGTTTTGTCGTAAGAAAGGGGATTCTATGAGAAAACGATTATATGCACTATTGGGTATTATTCTTTTTGCAGTTGCGATACAGACAACTATGTCTGTACAGGCTGCGCAACCGCTTGTTGTTGTAATTGATCCTGGACATGGCGGTGACAATCTTGGAACAGATTATCTGCCGATACCTGAGAAAGACTATGATTTTATAGTTGCCATGTATATGAAAGCATATCTGGAACAGTACCAGGATGTAAAAGTATATCTGACCCGTACTGGTGATGTGGCAATGTCTCATAAGGAAAGAGCACAGTTTGCCAAAAGTGTAAACGCTGATTTCCTGTTTTCACTTCATTTTAATGCATCCATAGAGCATACATATTATGGGGCAGAAGTCTGGATACCATCCAGTGGTTCAGCGTATAGCCAGGGATATGGCCTGGCAAATGAATTCCTGACAGAATTCCAGGAAATGGGTATTTATAACCGCGGTATTAAAACAAGAATTGGTAAAACAGGGAATGATTATTATGGAATCATTCGACAGTGTGCACTGGTTAATATTCCATCGGTCATTGTTGAGCATTGCCATGTGGATCATCCATATGATGTTGTGAATTTGCAGTCAGATGACAGATTACGGGAATTTGGAGAAAGAGATGCAAGAGCAGTTGCAAGATATTTTGGATTGACTTCAATAGATAATAAAACCAGTTACAAAGACTATGCACCCCTGGCAGTTCCAACACCACAGGGCAAAGTCTATCAGGATTCTACATCGCCTGAAATTGCTATTGCAAATTTGGTAAAATACGATAATTCCAATAAAACATTGACCTGTAACTTGACTGCATCAGACAATGAAACCTGCATTCAGTATTATGCATATTCTTTTGATAATGGACTCAGCTGGTCAATATTATGCCCGTGGAACGGTACAAATAATACTATGACTATAACAGTCAATAACGTACCTGCGTCTTCGGGAACAGTTATGTTTAAGGTATGGAATCAATATGACCAATCTACAGATACGAATGTGATTACCTATTAGGCAGGGATGATAAGCCATAATGTATAATAAAAAAGTGATACGGTGAAAATGATTAATTTGTGCAGGATATAATTAACAACAGACAGATTGGCTTTTTCTAAAAAACTGATTGTCTGGAGCAAACAGGATATTCCATTGAAGCTCAGAGCGACCATAATCCAGAATACTTTATAGGTATCTGGCATTGAAGTATGATAGACTGCGGGGATTCCACCAATGATTTCAAGAAAACTGCTAAGAACAGCTTTTATGTTGGAGGAAAGTGGAAAACAGTCAAAGATACTTCGCATTGCATTGATTAATGTAACGTATCCGCCAAGCAATAGAATGGATTCTATGTTATTCATACAGATTGCATTGAATAATCCGGCAGCAGATGAATGTTCTGGCTTTATGATTGCCAAAGAAGCTCTGGCTGTATTATCATCATCATGCTTCGACAGATTACAGAGGGCAATGCCATATAATATGGGAATGCCATACATGCCAAACACAAACGGTAAGACATTTGTATAGCCAAGACTGCAAAGCAGCGGAAATACCAGCCCAAGAAAATAAGCAGGCCCGATATTGTTGCAGAAACCGACTAAATGCTGAGCTTCTTTTCTGGAGAGCTTGCGTGCAGAATATAATTCACTTACAACCTTTGCCCCCATGGGAAAGCCACAGAGAAAACCGATAAATATGGCATAGCTTCCATATGCGCGTATGGGAATGATGATTTTCCACAGCTTTGACAGCAGCTTACCCAGTTGTTCATCTGCCCCACTGCATATCATAAGAGAACTTAGAATCATAAAGGGAAACAACGTAGGTATCATACGCGTTGCCCATTGTGTCAGCCCTTCCAATGCATAATGACAGGTTCTGGTCGGTGAATACAGTATAAATGCCATAAATGACAACAGAATCACAGTTTTTATTTTGGACAAAAGTAAATCACCTATAGATTTTTGTTATCAATTTATGAATCATTTACCGGATTCAGAACATAAAACAGCCGGCATAAAAGAAAGGAATTACCATGAGACTTGATAAATTTCTGACAGAAGTGCAGATTGGCTCTCGAAGCCAGGTCAAAGATTATATAAAAAAAGGAAGAATAAGTGTCAATCAGGTCACGGTGCTAAAACCGGAAGCACAGATTAAGGAGAACAGCGATACAGTTACATTTGACGGAAAAGAACTGCAGTACAGTCAATTTCATTATTATATGCATCATAAACCCGCAGGCGTTATTACTGCGGTAAAGGATGATAAAGATGTGACAGTCATGTCACTTTTGCCAAGAGATGCAGGCAGAAATCTTTCGCCTGTTGGACGTCTGGATAAAGATACGGAGGGACTTCTGTTGATTACAAACGACGGAGAGCTGTCCCACAGATTATTGTCACCCAAGAAACATGTTGCCAAGACTTATTATGTGGAGTGTAGAGGTGGTATATCAGAATCGAAACTGGAAATGCTTAGAAAAGGCGTAGACATAGGCGATGATAAAATGACATTGCCTGCACAGGCAGAATTGATTCAGCAGGACGCTGATTCTTATAAAATCTATCTTACAATCACAGAGGGACGTTTCCATCAGGTCAAGCGTATGATACAGGCGGTTGATGGAGAAGTGACTTATCTGAAGCGTATCTCTATGGGACCATTGACTCTGGATGAGAACCTGCCCAAAGGTGCTTACAGGCAGCTTACAAAAGAAGAAATACAGCAATTATATATGGAGAGGAAGTAAATATTTTGTCATTAGAAAACGGATTCCTGCCAGTAAATATGGCAGAAGTAGAAGAACTTGGATTAAAACAACTGGATTTTGTCTATGTATCGGGGGATGCCTATGTAGATCACCCTTCTTTTGGACATGCCATTATTACCAGATTGCTGCAGGCGCATGGGTACTCTGTAGGCATCATTGCACAGCCGGATTGGAAGGATGATGCCAGTATTACAGTATTGGGAGAGCCACGACTCGGCTTCCTCGTTTCTTCCGGCAATATGGATTCCATGGTGAACCATTATTATGTATCCAAGAAGCACAGGGAAAGTGACGCTTATACACCGGGAGGTGTTCCTTATAAAAGACCGGATCACGCAGTAGTAGTCTATGGCAACCTGATTCGGCATACTTATAAGAAGACTCCTATCATTATCGGAGGAATTGAGGCAAGCCTGCGTCGTATGGCGCATTATGATTACTGGTCAGATTCTTTTAAACGTTCTATCTTGCTTGACAGCCAGGCAGATATTATTTCATATGGAATGGGAGAAAAATCTATCATAGAGATTGCAGACGCCCTGAATAGTGGTATTGATGTTAAGGATATTGGATTTATTCCCGGTACGGTCTATAAAACAAAGGACATATCTGGTCTGTATGATTATGAACTGCTGCCTTCTTACACAGATATGGCAGCTGATAAGACCTTATATGCCAAGAGCTTTAAAGTACAACATGAGAATACGGATCCCTTTAATGGCAAGATTCTGGTAGAGCCATATCCGAATGGAGTTTATGTAGTGCAGAACGTGCCACAGACACCACTTTCCATGCAGGAAATGGATGATGTCTATGCATTGCCATATGTTAGAAATTATCATCCTATGTATGAAAAAGATGGTGGAGTTCCTGCAATCAGGGAAATTAAATTTTCACTGATCAGTAACAGAGGCTGCTTTGGAGGCTGCAATTTCTGCGCATTAACCTTCCACCAGGGACGAACCATTCAGGTCAGAAGTCATAAGTCAATTATAGAAGAAGCCAAGTTAATCACGGAAGATCCTGAATTCAAGGGATACATTCATGATGTTGGAGGACCTACCGCCAATTTCCGACAGCCTTCTTGCCAGAAGCAGTTAAAAGTCGGTGTATGTAAGCATCGTCAGTGTCTATGCCCGAAACCATGTCCGAATCTGGAAGTAGACCATTTGGATTACCTGTCCCTGCTTCGCAAATTAAGAAAACTGCCTAAGGTAAAGAAAGTATTTGTACGTTCAGGTATTCGTTTCGACTATCTTTTGTTAGATAAGGATGATACTTTCTTCCGAGAACTGGTAGAGTATCATATCAGCGGACAGTTAAAAGTAGCACCCGAACATATCTGTGATGCTGTCCTTTCCAAAATGGGCAAGCCGGAGAATGCAGTATATGAAGCGTTTACCGCAAAATATAAGAAGCTGAATCAGAAAATGGGCAAGAATCAGTTCCTGGTACCATATCTGATGTCTTCTCATCCTGGCTCTACTTTGAAGGAAGCAGTTGCATTGGCTGAATATTTAAGAGATCTTGGCTATATGCCGGAACAGGTGCAGGATTTCTATCCTACTCCATCTACTATGTCTACGGTGATGTATTACACAGGTATTGATCCTAACACGATGCAGCCTGTCTATGTCTGTCATAATCCTCATGAGAAGGCGATGCAGCGAGCACTGATCCAGTATCGTAATCCCAAGAATTATGAGCTGGTAAAAGAAGCATTACATCTGGCAGGAAGAGAAGACCTGATAGGATTTGACAAGAAATGCCTGATCAGACCAAGAAAGCTGGCAGCGGATGCAGAGGATGCTTCCAGCAGATATAAGAAGAAGGATAAGATCAATAAAAAACAGCAAAAACCGGCAACAAAAACATCCGGGAGAACAGGTAAAATATCTCAATCAGGAAATAGAAAGAAAACATCAGTAGCTGCTAATGGCAGAAGAAGATAAATATATAAAGGAGTGACTGGCATGAATATTATAATGATTACCGGAGCATCATCCGGCATGGGACTTGAGTTTGCATTACAGTTAGATAATGTATTTGATTCGATTGACGAGATATGGCTTATTGCCAGAAGAAAAGAAGAAATGCTGAAGGTTGCTGAATGCATGGAGCATACAACGCGCATATTGGATATGGATGTGACCAATGAGGCACATATGAAACGTCTGGCACATCTTTTGCAGGATGAAAAGCCTGTGATTCGTATGCTGGTCAACTGTGCCGGCTATGGTGTTATGGGAAACTTTACTAAATTAAACAGAAAAGAAGAGCTTGGCATGATTGATGTGAACTGTAAGGCACTTACAGATATGACATATCTGTGTATTCCTTATATGCGCAAGAACAGCCGTATTATCCAGCTTGCTTCCAGTGCGGCTTTTATGCCACAGCCATATTTTGCAGTATATGCGGCATCTAAGTCTTATGTATACAGCTTTTCAAGAGCCTTATCAGAAGAACTGCGCAGCCGCAGGATTTATGTGACAGCAGTATGCCCTGGTCCTGTTGATACTCCATTTTTTGATATTGCAGAGAAGGACGGCAAGACCTTATCTATCAAAAAACTGACACTTGCGTCACCGGAAAAAGTGGTAGAACGCGCAATTGCAGATTCCTTCCATAAGAAGAAAATCTCAGTCTACAATCCATATATCCGGGCATTTCATGTATTGGCTAAGATAGTGCCTCATCAATGGATTCTCTTTATTATGCGTTTCCTGAAATAATATTGTTTGGAAAGGATTTTGTCACGATACATTTATGAAAAAAATTAATTTACCACAAAAGGGAGAACCGGATTATCTGATTCGCCAGAAGAAATTATCCACAATAAAGACTGCCATCAGTTTCGCAGCCGCAATTATCATCTTTATAATTGGATATGCAATTTATCATACCAGAGAAAATATTTTTACGATCATAGCAGTTCTTGCATTGCTGCCGGCAAGCAGAAATACGGTGTCCATGATCATGTTTTTAAAGACACCGGCTTATGACACAGGGATCTGCAATCAGATTCAGCAGATTGCAGAGATACCGATGCTGTATCACCTGTATCTGACTTCTTATCAGAAGAATTATGCCATGACATGTATGACTGCGAGAGGTGGTAATCTGATTGGATTTTCAGAATTTGATAAATGTGATGTGAACTCCTGTAAGGAGCATATAGAAGGAATACTGACACAGAACGGCATTAAGAATATTAATGTAAAAATATTTGGTAAGAACGATTATAAAATGTTTGAAGAAAGGCTGAAACAGCTTCAGGCACAGGAAGCCGGCAAACATGATGAAGAGCTATTATCTTTAATGTGTGACATCTCTTTATAATAGGCAAAAGGAATTAACAGTATGCGAGTATATCAGATCGGTGCAAATGAAGCACAGCAGAGACTTGATAAATATTTAAAAAAGCTTCTCAAAGAAGCACCGGACAGCTTCATTTATAAAATGATGCGCAAGAAGAACATTGTATTAAATGGGAAAAAATGTGATGGAAAAGAAAAGCTGGAAGCAGGAGATGAGGTAAAACTGTTTTTGGCGGATGATACTCTGGATAAATTCTGCGGAACTGTAAAAACGACACAGGTCAATGAATATACAAAAGCCTACGCAGCTTTATCACAGCTCACTATTGTATATGAAAATGAACATATACTTGTAGTAAACAAACCGGCGGGAGTTTTATCACAGAAGGCATCCCCAGCAGATATGAGCGTGAACGAATGGCTGATAGGATATCTGCTCCAGAAGAATGTTATTTCAGAACAGTCTTTATCTACGTTCAAACCATCTATCTGTAATCGACTGGACAGAAATACGTCAGGTATGGTAGTGTGCAGCAAATCATTAGCAGGAAGCCAGTATATGAGCCGTATTATCAGGGATAAGGAGCTGGCGAAATACTATATCTGTATTGTACAGGGCAAGGTAGACAAGCCTTTCAGAATTCAGGGGTATTTATATAAAGACTCCCATACCAATAAGGTAACAATCTATGATTCTTTAGAGCGGATTCCTGACATGCAGCGTAAAGAAGCATCTTTTATTGATACACAGGTAACTCCACTGATTAGCAGACAGGATATATCAAAACTGGAGATACGTCTTCATACAGGTAAGACGCATCAGATACGAGCACATATGGCTTCTACAGGACATCCTCTGATAGGGGATTATAAATACGGATCGGCCAAGGTGAATCAGAAGTATAAAATGCAGGGAGTCAACAGCCAGCTCCTTCATGCATGCAGGCTGGAGTTCCCGGCAGATACACCAGACGGTATGGAAGATTTGTCCGGACTTGTATTAAAATGCAGGGAACCGGAGATTTTTGAACAGATAATAAATCATTAAAGGGGAATAAATATGGCAACTTGGAATTCCAGAGGCTTGCGAGGCTCGTTACTGGAAGAAATGATTAATATGACAAATGAGAAATATCGCAATAATGGACTGGCATTGATCCAGAAAATTCCAACTCCCATTACTCCTATAAATATTGATAAAGAGACCAGGCATATTACACTGGCGTATTTTGATCAGAAAAGTACGGTGGATTATATCGGAGCTGTGCAGGGAATTCCCATTTGTTTTGATGCAAAGGAGTGTGCAGTGGATACTTTCGCCTTGCAGAATATTCATCCGCATCAGGTTGCTTTTATGCAGGATTTCGAGAAGCAGGATGGAATCGCCTTTTTTCTGATCTATTATACGCACCGTGATATCATGTACTATTTATCTTTACGGGAACTGATGATCTACTGGAACAGAATGGAACAGGGAGGACGCAAAAGTTTTCGAATTGATGAACTTTCTCAAAACTATTTTTTCCCTAAAAAAGGCGGGTTTGTTGTACCTTACCTTGACATGATCCAGCGTGATCTGAACGAGAGAGGTTGACACAATCTCAAAAAAAGTGTATACTACGGATAATTCGCCATGCTACTACGGTAGTTAATTATCACTTTAAATCGCTAAAGTAAAATAAATAACGAAGAAAGGTTTAGGGCATAATTATGGATTTTATGGGAAAACGACTTGTACATACACCTGAGGGTGTTCGTGATATTTACGGAGCTGAATATGCCAGCAAGCTTCAGATCGAGAATCTTTTGCATGATGAGTTAAGAAGTTTTGGATATCAGGATATTCAGACACCTACTTTTGAGTTTTTTGATGTATTTGGGCGTGAGATAGGAACAACACCTTCCAAGGAATTATATAAGTTCTTTGATAAAGAAGGAAATACACTGGTTCTTAGACCTGATTTCACTCCTTCTATTGCCAGAAGTGCAGCAAAATATTTTATGGATGAAACAATTCCTCTGAGATTTTGCTACTGTGGCAACAATTATATCAACACCAGTAATTTACAGGGTAAACTGAAAGAAACGACACAGATGGGAGCAGAACTGATTGGGGATGCAAGTGCACAGGCAGATGCAGAGATGATAGCACTCCTGATCAAATCACTTCTGAATGTAGGGCTGAAGGAGTTTCAGGTATCCGTAGGACAGGTAGATTATTTTAAGGGATTGTGCAATCATGCCAGCCTGGATGAAGATACAGAACTGGAATTAAGGGAATTTATTTCCAATCGTAATGGATTCAGTGCTGAGGAATTACTTTTGAATAAAGATGTATCAAGAGAAGATGTTGATGCGCTTTTGCGTGTCAGTGAACTCTTTGGTTCCTATGAGGTTCTGGATGATGCCATGGAAAATGCGAATAATGAGCAGTCCAGAGCAGCAATTGAGAGATTGCGCAGTATTTACGAAGTATTAAAGTTATATGGCGTAGAACGTTATGTATCATTTGACCTTGCAATGATCAGTAAATATCATTATTACACAGGCGTAATTTTTAACGCATACACTTATCAATCAGGAAGTGCCATAGCAAAAGGTGGTCGTTACGATAATCTCCTTGCCAGATTTGGTAAGCCTTCACCTGCTACCGGTTTTGTAGTAGTGATAGATGATCTGATGAATGCCATGACACGCCAGAAGATATGTCCATCTCCTTCCAATCGTAACCTTTTGCTTGTATATGATTGTACTTTACAAAAGGCAATCAAGGCAGCAGAAGAATATCGTGCACAGGGATTTTCAACAGTACTGATGCATCAGGAAAAGGATGCAAAAATGTATGAAAAGTTTGCAAAAGACAATAACTTTGCACAGATTAAATTCCTCGGCGAATAAGAAAAGGAGAGTATGACTGTATGAGCGAAAATATGAGATATCTGACCTTTGCACTGGGCAAAGGAAGACTTGCCAATAAAACACTGGAATTATTAGAACAGATAGGAATTACCTGTGAAGAGATGAAGGATAAGAATTCCAGAAAACTGATCTTTGTCAACGAGGAACTGAAATTGAAATTCTTCCTTGCAAAAGGACCGGATGTGCCTACCTATGTAGAATATGGAGCAGCTGATATTGGTGTTGTTGGAAAAGATACGATTATGGAAGAGAACCGTAAAGTATACGAGGTTCTTGATCTTGGTTTTGGAAAATGCCGTATGTGTGTCTGCGGACCTGCAAGTGCCAGAGAGCTTCTGCAACATCATGAAATGATACGTGTAGCCAGTAAGTATCCTCGTATTGCCAAGGATTATTTCTATAATCAGAAACATCAGACAGTTGATATTATCAAATTAAATGGTTCTGTTGAACTTGGACCTATAGTCGGATTGAGCGATGTCATTGTAGATATCGTAGAGACTGGTTCTACACTTCGTGAGAATGGACTGGAAGTACTGGAAGAGATATGTCCGCTTTCCGCAAGAATGATCGTGAATCAGGTAAGTATGAAGATGGAATCAGAACGAATAAAAGAGATTTTACAGGCTTTGAAAGCTGCATTATAATAAAAGAGGAGGCACAACATGAGGATTGTTACATTAACATCAGAGACAAAGCAGAATCTGCTTGAGAATTTGTTAAAAAGAAGTACGAATGATTATGGGGAATATGAGAAGGTCGTTGCAGAGATCATAGAACAGGTAAAGAGCCGCAAAGAAGAAGCTATCTTTGAGTACTCTCGTAAATTTGACAAGTGTGAACTTACAAAAGAGACCTTTGAAGTAACCAGAGCTGAGATAGAAGAAGCCTATACACAAATTGATGCACATTTTATCGAAGTGATGAAGGCTTCTGCTGCCAATATTCGTGCATATCATGAGAAACAGAAACGTAACAGCTGGTTTGATGCCAAGGAAGACGGTACGATTCTTGGACAGAAGATTACTCCCATGCACAGTGTTGGTGTATATGTTCCTGGTGGAAAAGCTGCATATCCTTCCACTACACTGATGAACGTAGTACCTGCCAAGGTTGCAGGTGTTCCCAATATTATCATGACTACTCCGGCAGGAGCTGATGGTAAAGTAAATGCAGCTACCCTGGTTGCAGCTGATATTGCAGGTGTTGACCGCATTTTCAAAGTTGGTGGTGCGCAGGCGATTGCAGCACTGGCATATGGAACAGATATGATTCCAAAGGTAGATAAGATTGTAGGACCTGGTAATATTTTTGTTGCTTTGGCGAAGCGGGCGGTATACGGACATGTCAGTATTGATTCTATTGCAGGCCCTTCTGAAATTCTGGTGCTTGCTGATGAAACAGCAATACCGCGCTATGTGGCAGCAGATCTGTTATCACAGGCAGAACATGATGAAATGGCAAGTGCTATTCTGATTACGACCAGTGCAGAGCTGGCACAGAAGGTATCTGATGAAATTGACGGATTCCTTACACAGCTTTCAAGAAGAGCTATTATAGAGAAGTCTCTGGAGAATTATGGATATATTCTGGTAGCACCGGATATGAATACAGCAATAGAAGCCGTAAATGAAATTGCTTCTGAGCATTTGGAGATTCTGACCGCTAATCCTTTTGATACAATGACAAGAGTACGTAATGCAGGAGCAATTTTCCTGGGTGAGTATTCTTCTGAACCTCTTGGAGATTATTATGCAGGTCCCAACCATGTATTGCCTACAAATGGAACTGCGAAATTCTTCTCTCCTCTGAATGTGGATGATTATGTGAAGAAATCCAGCATTATTTCCTATTCAAGAGAAGCTTTGGAAAAAGTACATGAGGATATTGAGCTTTTTGCTCAGAAGGAAGGGTTGACAGCACACGCTAATTCCATTCATGTCAGATTTGAATAAATGAACAACGATCCAGATGGAAATATATGCCAGTATTTTTCCATCTGGAAATATTATATAATCCAATATGCGGCTTAGGCGGAAAGGTAGGAAAGTATGGGCAGAAATGCAGCCGTAACCAGAGTTACGAAAGAAACAGATATACGGATGAACCTCGAACTTGATGGTAGTGGCAAGTCTTCTATTGACACGGGAATAGGTTTTTTTGATCATATGTTGGAAGGATTTGCCAAGCATGGCTTCTTTGATCTGGAGGTTGCCATCAAAGGAGATCTGCATGTGGACGGACACCACACTGTGGAAGATGCAGGAATCGTGCTTGGAACAGCAATCAGGGAAGCAGTAGGAGATAAGAAGGGAATCAGACGCTACGGATATTTTATCCTTCCTATGGATGATGCACTGGCATTGTGTGCAGTAGATCTGTGTGGACGTCCTTTTTTAAACTTTGAATGTAATTTCCCTAATGAAATGGTAGGCTCACTCGATACCTCTCTTGTGAAGGAATTTTTCTATGCAGTATCCTACAGCGCTGCAATGAATATTCACATCAAAATGTTAAACGGTGAGAACAGCCACCATATGATTGAAGCTATCTTTAAAGCCTTTGCCAAGGCACTGGATATGGCAGTATCTACAGATGACCGGATTGCAGATGTGCTTTCTACCAAGGGCAGTTTATAGAAGAGGAGTATACGAAACATGATAAAGAAACTTTTTTGCGCATGTATCTATTTATATCAGGGGAGTGCTGTAAGAAATCTGCAGGATCACACAGTTGTAGATAACGATGCTGCCAGGCTGGCTGCTTACTATTGCAACAATAATGCTGACAGAATTATTGTATTTGACCAGTCTAATACAGATGAAGAACATGAACTTGCACTTGATACGATCAAAAAGATAGCAATTGCCTGTGAAGTGCCTGTAATAGGTGCAGGCAATGTGAAAAGAATGGAAGATGTTAAAAAACTTCTTTATGCAGGATGTGCCAAGGCAGTGTTGAATTATTCCAAAGAATCCAATATTGAGATTACGGAGGAAGTATCCCAAAAATTTGGCAAATCCAAAATTCTTGTATCCTATACTGACACCGGTTCTTTGGAAGCACATAAAGATCTTCTGAAAGAATATGTGTCTGAACTGATCTGCCTGGATAAAAATCAGGTAAAGAATAATACTGGTATTCCTACTATTTGCAGCCTGGAAAAGGCAACACCAGAGGAAGCAAAAGAAATTCTTCTGACAGATCATGTAAGTGGTTTGACTGGAAATGTAATCAATGATACAATAGAAGATACATTTTCACAAAAAATCAGTCTGGCAAAAGAAGGTGTATTGGTCAGTGCCTGCGAAGCTGCTATGAAGTGGAGCGATTTTAAGCTGAATTCTGATCAGATGTTGCCTGTTATTGTGCAGGATTATAAGACAAATGAAGTTCTTATGATGGCATATATGAATGAAGAAGCATATAACTCTACGATTACTACTGGTAAAATGACCTACTGGAGCAGAAGCCGCAACGAATTATGGGTCAAAGGTGAGACCAGTGGACATTATCAATATGTAAAATCTCTGACTGCAGACTGTGATAAAGACACTTTACTGGCGAAGGTATCTCAGATAGGTGCTGCATGCCATACCGGAAGCTATTCCTGCTTTTTCCAGCAGATATTACAGAAAGAATATAATGATACTAACCCATTAAAAGTCTTTGAGAATGTATATGCTGTCATTGCAGACAGAAAAAAACATCCTAAGGATGGCTCATATACCAACTATCTGTTCGATAAGGGAATTGATAAGATACTGAAGAAACTGGGTGAGGAGGCAACAGAAATCGTAATTGCTGCCAAGAATCCCAATGTGAATGAAATCAAGTATGAAATATGTGATTTCCTGTATCATATGATGGTTCTCATGGTAGAAAAGGGTGTTACCTGGGAAGAAATTATGGCTGAACTGGCAGACCGATAAAGTATGATAAAAAGGGGAATGCAATGCAAATGTTCACAAAAGCAAAACACAAATGTAAAAAGGGAATTACCCGATTTCTCTGCGCTCTGTTGGCAACGATTATGCTGGTTGGAGTTCCTTCATTCCAATCTGATGCAGCGGTCGTTTCACAGGGAATCGACGTATCCAAATGGCAGGGAGCCATCAACTGGGCAGCAGTTGCCCAAAGTGGTGTTTCCTTTGCCTTTATCAGAGTCGGCAACTTAAAAAAGGGACTGGATGAATATTTCTATTATAATATGATGTCAGCCCAGGCTGTAGGTATTAAGACCGGCGTTTATATTTATTCTTATGCGACCAATGTGCAGGAAGCTGCCATGGAAGCAGAATTTGTTCTGAATGCAGTTCAGAATCTTCCGGTGTCATTCCCGATTGTATGGGATGTGGAAGATGATTGTCAGGCGGGATTATCCCCAGATACACTTTCACTGATGGCGAATACTTTCTGCGCAATTATTGAAGCTGAAGGATATTACCCTATGGTATATGCCAATAAATATTGGTATACCAAGAAGCTGGGACCTATTTTTTACGATAAGTGGGTGGCTCAGTGGGGAGCAGCCTGTGATATCCCTGATGCTGCTGTATGGCAGTATAGTGAGACAGGACGAATCAATGGTATTAATACCAACGTAGACCTGGATTATTGTCTGAAGGATTATTCAACAAGCATTGTAGACACCGGATGGGTAGCAAGGAAAGGTTTCTTGTATTATTATATTAATTATAAAATGCAGAGAGGCTGGCTGGATTTAGGCCTTGCCAAGTATTATTTGAATCCATACGGTCAGATGATGACTGGCTGGCTGACATTGGAAGATGGCATTTATTATCTCCAGCCGGATGGTGTCATGTCTGTTGGCTTTACTCCAATCGGAGCTGGAATGTACTTCTTTGATGCAAATGGTAAAATGCTTACAGGTCTTCAGAATCTGAGCGGACTTACCTACTATTTTGCTGAGAATGGTGCTATGTATACCGGATTCCTTGATTTGCCGGATGGAAAGAGATTCTTCACGACAGATGGTCATATGCTGACAGGTTTGAATGTTGTTAATAATAAGTATTATTATTTTGATGACAAGGGTATCATGCAGACCGGATGGCAGACAATTGGAGATGTTACTTTCTTATTTGCAGCAGATGGTTCTATGGCATATGGCTGGTTTACAGATGGTGTATACCGCTATTATCTGTCAACAGTAGACGGACATAAGGTAACTGGCTGGAATACAATTGAAGGCAAGACATATTACTTTGATGAGAATGGACATATGCAGACAGGAGCAGTTACACTCAATGGTTTATCTTATCTGTTCTCAGCAGATGGTTCTCTGTATACAGGCTGGTTCAACGATGGTGTAACAGCCAGATATTATGAGATAGATGGTCATATGGTAACAGGTCTTGCAACAATTAATGGAGCTGTATATTATTTCGATGATGCAGGTGCAATGCAGACAGGTATTGTTGAAATCGGCGGCGTTCCTTATCTTTTTGATGTAGACGGTAAAATGATAACAGATCCAGCAGTTCTGCTTCAGCTTCAGATGGCAGCTGCAAATTAAAAATTAATAGACAAAATAGTCAGCCTGTGATAAGCTTAATAGCTGCACAGGCTGGCTTTTGGTTAGTCTGAAATTCTATAGAAAAGGTATGAACATGAGAAAATTAGCCCTTAGTGATGATATTTTATTAAAAATTGAAAAGCCGGCACGTTATATAGGTAATGAAGTCAACAGTATCATGAAAGATAAGGAACAGATTGCGATTCGTTTTGCAATGTGTTTCCCTGATGTATATGAAATAGGAATGTCTCATCTGGGAATCCAGATTCTTTATGATATGTTCAATCGTTTTGAAGATACATGGTGTGAACGAGTTTATTCTCCATGGCCGGATCTCGATGCAGTCATGAGAGAACGCCACATTCCATTATTTGCGTTGGAATCCCAGGACCCGATCAAAAATTTTGATTTTCTTGGAATTACGATTCAGTATGAAATGTGCTATACCAATATTTTACAGGTATTGGATCTGTCAGGAATTCCATTGCTTGCGGTAGAACGTACATGGGATGACCCGATTGTAATCGGAGGAGGACCATGTTCTTACAATCCTGAACCAATTGCAGACTTTTTTGATATTATTTACATTGGCGAGGGAGAAACACAATACCGTGCACTTTTAGATTTGTATAAACAGGCAAAGGCAGAAGGTAAAAGTCGTAGAGAGTTCCTGATTCAGGCAGGGCAGCTGCCAGGACTTTATGTGCCACAGCTTTATGAAGTATGCTATAAGGAAGATGGTACGATTGCGTCTTTTACTTCGAGTGTAGAAGGACTGCCAGCGACCATTACCAAAGAAATGGTAAAGGATGTAACGAATACCTATTATCCTGAGAAACAGGTTGTCCCTTTTATCAAATGTACACAGGACAGAGTAGTACTTGAGATTCAGAGAGGATGTATCAGAGGCTGCCGTTTCTGTCAGGCTGGACAGCTCTATCGACCGGTTCGTGAACGCGACGTCAATATGCTCAAGGAGTATGCACTCAAGATGCTTGACAACACCGGATATGAAGAAATTACATTAAGTTCTTTAAGCTCCAGTGACTATTCCCATCTGGAAGAACTGGTGAATTTCCTGATTGAGCATTGTAAGAATAAAAAAGTCAATATTTCTTTGCCATCCCTGCGTATTGATGCTTTCTCACTGGATGTTATGCAGAAGGTACAGGATATTAAAAAGAGCAGCCTTACTTTTGCACCGGAAGCAGGAAGCCAGCGTCTTCGTGACGTTATTAATAAGGGATTGACAGAAGAAGTGATTCTCAAAGGTGCTACAGAAGCCTTTGAAGGTGGCTGGAATCGTGTAAAGCTTTATTTCATGCTTGGACTTCCAACAGAAACAGAAGAAGATATCAAGGGAATTGCAGAGCTTTCCAATAAAATTGCTGCTGCATATTATGAGACAGTTCCCAAGGAAAAGAGAAACGGTAAGGTACAGATTGTAGCCAGCACATCTTTCTTTATTCCCAAGCCATTTACTCCGTTCCAGTGGGCTGCACAATGTACGAAGGAACAGTTTATTGAAAAAGCATACACAACACGTCGTGCTATCAGTGAACAGCTTAACCAGAAGAGTATTAAGTATAACTGGCATGAAGCAGATGCTTCTGTAATGGAAGGAATTCTTGCAAGAGGAGATCGTAAGATTGCCCAGGTTATTTTAAAAGCATACCAGAAGGGTTGTATTTTTGATGCATGGGGAGAATATTACAAACATGACGTTTGGATGGAGACTTTTGCAGAATGTGGTGTTGATACAGATTTTTATACCACAAGAGAAAGAGAACTGGACGAAATCTTCCCATGGGATTTTATAGATTGCGGTGTAACGAAAGATTTCCTGAAAAAAGAATGGGTGCGTGCGCTGGATGAGAAAGTGACACCAAATTGCCGCCAGCAATGTAATGCATGTGGAGCAGCACGGTTTGGATGTGGTGTCTGTTTCGAACCACATACTGGAAAGGAGGAAGCACATGAAGCTTAGAATTAAATTTGCAAAATACGGAGCTTTGAAGTTCATCGGACATCTTGATGTCATGCGTTTCTTCCAGAAAGCAGTCAGACGTGCTGATATTGATATAGCATATACAGGAGGATTCAGCCCTCATCAGATTATGTCATTTGCAGCACCTTTAGGTGTTGGACTGGAAAGTAATGGAGAATACATGGATATTGAAGTGAACTCCGTTACCAGCTCCAAAGATATGCTGGAGGCACTTAACCGCCAGATGGTGGAAGGGATTCATGTACTGGAAGTAAAGATGCTTCCTGATGATGCAGGTAATGCAATGGCGAGTGTAGCTGCTGCAGCTTATTCTATAGGATTTCGTCAGGGATATGAGCCTGATTTTGATTATCGCAAGGCCCTGCGTGCCTTCTATGAGCAGCCTGAAATCATTGTAACGAAGAAAACCAAACGTAGTGAAGCTACTTTTGATATGAAGCCATATATTTATGAATGTACTACAGGGGAAGATGGTCGTATTCATCTTACTGTAGATGCCAGCAGCTCAGGTAATATCAAACCGTCTCTGGTCATTAATGCCTTTTATGAGCAGAATGGAGCTACACTTGATGAAATTGCCCTGCTGATTACAAGAGAAGAGACTTATATGAATATTGGAAATGAGGAGCAGAGAGAACTTGTTCCTCTTGACTTCATCGGAAAGGAATTCTAAATGTCTGATAATCGGCTGGTTCTGACAAATTATAAACACGGTGTTCTTTCTTTTCTTATGCAGAACAACAGAATGGAGTCCGTTTCTTTCTGTAAAGAGCACAAGGAAGGTGATATTGGTAATATTTATGTGGCTAAAGTCATTAATATAGTTCCTAATATTAATGCGGCATTTATTTATTATCAGCCCAATATGAGAGGCTATCTTCCAATCAACCCGCATTACACACCAATTATGTTGAATCGTACGTATGATGGCCGTATTCTTGCCGGAGATGAAATTATAGTGCAGATGGAAAAGGAAGCCATTCGTACGAAGGATGCTGTTTTCACAGTGAATTTGTCTTTGTCAGGTAAATATTGTGTTGTGACAAATGCAAACAGTAAAAAGAGTGTATCCAATAAAGTAAGTAAAAATTATAAAAATGCATTACAGCAGACGATTCCTGCTGATACAGAACTGGGAATCATTGTGCGGACCAATGCACAGCAGTTGATTGAAACGACGCCTGAGTATGCAGAGATTCTTCAAAAGGAATATCAGATGCTGATAGATCAGATGTACAGACTGATACATGATGGGACACATCGGACATGCTACAGCCTGTTGTATAAGGCACCCGATGCATATCTGACAGATATCAGAGATGCTTATTTTGATGAGTATGACAGTATTATTACGGATGACCGCCAACTGTATGACCAACTGTCTGATTTTCTGCAGATCTATTCACCCAAGATGCTGAGTATGCTGTCTTTATATAAAGATGAGTCGTATCCACTTAGAAAGCTGTACAGCATTGATACGAAGATACAGGAACTGCTGGTTCCAAGAGTCTGGTTAAAATCCGGGGCTTATCTGGTCATAGAACAGACAGAAGCCATGTATGTGATTGATGTAAACTCCGGTAAGAACAATACCAATAAAAATAATGATGAATATATCTGGCAGATCAATGCAGAGGCAGCCAGAGAAATCATCAGACAGATTACACTTCGTAATCTGTCTGGTATCATTATGGTTGATTTTATCAATATGGAGAGTCAGGAGAGAAATGAGCGTCTTCTGGATGAACTGCGTCATCTGGCACATAATGACCGCATTCTGACCACTATTGTAGATATGACACCGCTTGGACTGGTAGAGATTACACGTAAAAAGACAAAAAAAGCATTAAAAGAACAAATAAATTAAATAAAACTATTGACTTATTAGAAAGTCGATGATATTATTTATGAGTATGCCGCATAACTAGGTTGAAGTATACGAATATGTATCACCAAAGTTAGCGAGTAATTATTTAGGAGGTGCAATATGTACGCAATTATTGCAACAGGTGGAAAGCAGTACAAGGTTTCCGAAGGTGATGTTATTAAGGTTGAGAAGCTTAATGCAGAAGCTGGAAATACTGTAACTTTTGACAACGTGATTGCTGTTAGCAATGATTCTCTTAAAGTTGGCGCTGACGTTGCTAACGCTACTGTAACAGCTACTGTTATGGAGCAGGGCAGAGGCAAGAAAGTCATCGTTTACAAGTACAAGAGAAAGACTGGCTATCACAAAAAGAACGGTCATAGACAAGCATACACACAGGTTAAGATTGACAAAATCAACGCTTAATAGATGTTATCGGTTTACTTATTATGACTACGATTACCATTTATAAATCCGATAAAGGTAGCTACAAAGGTTTTACCTGCAAGGGTCATGCCGGATATGCTATGTCAGGCAAAGATATTGTATGTGCTGCGATTTCGATTCTTGTAATTAACACAGTAAATTCTCTGGAAGAATTAGTTCATGAGGAGATGGAGCTGGTTAATGATGAAACGACAGGTTATATTGATTGTCGTTTTCCAAACGAGATCAGCGAACATGCAAAGCTTTTGATAGATTCTATGATATTGGGTTTAGAAAGCATTGTTTCACAATGCGGCAAGAAGTATTTAAGACTCAAATTCGAGGAGGTGTAAAACCATGATGAAATTAAACCTTCAGTTTTTTGCTCATAAGAAGGGTGTTGGTTCTACTAAGAACGGTAGAGATTCCGAATCCAAGAGATTAGGTGCAAAAAGAGCAGACGGTCAGTTCGTAAAGGCAGGCAACATTTTATATAGACAGCGTGGAACAAAGATTCATCCCGGTGTTAATGTTGGTATCGGCGGAGATGACACATTATTTGCATTAGTAGATGGTGTTCTCAGATTCGAAAGAAAAGGAAGAGATAAGAAACAAGCTTCCGTTTATCCTGTAGAAGAGAAATAAGACGTAAGGCTTCAGGTTGTACCCCTGAAGCCTTTTTAACACTATATATAACTATTCAGAAAGGTTAGAAATCGATGTTTGCAGATAGAGCGAAAATATATATCAGAAGCGGCAAGGGCGGAGATGGTCATGTTTCTTTTCGCCGTGAAAAATATGTACCTAATGGTGGTCCTGATGGCGGCGATGGCGGTCATGGCGGCAGTGTTATTTTTGAAGTCGATGAGGGTCTTAATACTTTGACAGATTTTCGCCATATCAGGAAGTATTCTGCTGAAGATGGTGAGCAGGGCGGCAAACGTAATTGCCGTGGTAAAGATGGTAAGGATATTATCATCAAAGTTCCTGAAGGTACTGTTATTAAAGAGCTGGAATCAGGAAAAATCATAGCTGATATGTCAGGTGATAACCGCAGACAGGTTATTTTATCTGGTGGTAAGGGTGGTAATGGTAATCAGCATTATGCTACATCAACGATGCAGGCACCAAAGTATGCTCAGCCAGGACAGCCCGCTAAAGAACTGAATCTGTTTCTGGAATTGAAGGTGATCGCAGATGTTGGATTGGTTGGTTTCCCTAATGTAGGTAAGTCAACATTATTATCCCGTGTGACAAATGCAAGACCTAAGATTGCAAACTATCATTTTACAACATTGAATCCTAATCTTGGAGTAGTGGATCTGGATGATGGTAAAGGTTTTGTAATTGCAGATATTCCTGGATTGATCGAGGGTGCATCAGAAGGAGTTGGACTTGGTCATGAATTCCTTCGACATATAGAGAGAACGAAGGTTTTGATTCATCTGGTAGATGCTGCATCCACAGAAGGACGTGATCCTATTGCGGATATCTATGCAATTAACAAGGAATTGGAAGCTTATAATGCTGATATTGCTCATCGTCCTCAGGTAATCGCAGCTAATAAGATTGATGCAATCTATACAGAAGATGGTGAAGATCCGGTTGCAAAAATCCGGGCAGAATTTGAACCCAAGGGAATTAAAGTATTTCCGATTTCTGCTGTATCAGGCCAGGGACTTTCAGAACTCTTGTATTGTGTAAGTGATATGCTTGCAGATATCAATGAAGCACCTACAGTATTTGAGCCTGAATTTAATCCTGATGTTGATATTGTAACTGGTAATGAACCATATAGCGTAGAATATAATGAAAAAGACAATGAATACGTTGTAGAAGGACCTAGAATCGAGAAGATGTTAGGTTATACCAATCTGGATTCTGAGCGTGGATTCCAGTTCTTCCAGAAGTTCCTGAAAGAAAATGGCATTCTGGATGAATTAGAGGCTCTGGGGATTCAGGAAGGCGATACAGTACGTATGTATGGTCTTGCTTTTAATTACTATAAAGAATAAATAACTACTAATGGAGGTATGATAATGACAAGTAAACAGCGTTCTTATTTAAAGGGACTTGCTATGAATCTTGAACCGGTATTTCAGATCGGAAAATCATCTGTAACACCGGAAAATGTAGAAGCAATTTCTGAAGTATTCAATACAAGAGAACTTGTTAAGATTTCAATTTTGAAGAATTGTCTGGATGATCCTAAGGAAGTAGCGAATACAGTAGCAGAACGTACTCGCTCTCAGGTTGTACAGGTAATTGGTAAGAAGTTTGTTTTGTACAAGCCTTTTAAAGAAAATCCTAAGATTATTCTTCCAAAATAAAGAGGTACGTTATGGAATCACTCAATAAAGTAGGAATTATGGGAGGAACTTTCAGCCCTGTTCATAATGGACATATAGCTCTTGCACAGTGTGCATATGAAACGCTTTCTTTAGATAAGGTTTTATTTATGCCCAGTGGCAAGTCTTATATGAAAAATGACGTTCTGGATGCAGAACATCGTATCGCCATGATTGAAAGAGCAATTGCTCCTTATCCATATTTTGAACTTTCCAATATTGAAGTGAATCGTGCAGGTAATACCTACACTTATGAGACTCTGGAATTGTTAAAACAGCAACATCCGCAGATCCGCTATTACTTCATTATGGGAGCTGATTCATTATTTCATATAGAGACCTGGAAAAATCCGGAAGTTATATTTTCTCTGTCTACTCTTGTCTGCTCTGTGCGTGATGAATATCATATGGAAGAGTTGGAAAATAAACGTGACGAACTGATTCGCAAAGGGGCTGATGTTATCCTGTTGCAGATGCCCCAAATTGATATTTCTTCTTCTGATATTCGAAATCGTGTTGCCAGAGGGCTTACTATTAATGAATTTGTTCCAGACTCTGTTTCCAGGTATATTTCACAGGAGCATTTATATGAAGAAGATAAAGAAATATCTTAAAAAGCATCTGACAAAAGAAAGATATCATCATACAGTTGGTGTTGCATACACAGCAATGTCCATGGCTATGAAATACAATCCTCAGCCTGATAATAATGAGTTCATGATTAAGGCTGAAATTGCAGGATTATTGCATGATTGTGCCAAATGTATGGACAACGATAAAAAAATCAGGATATGTAATAAAAATCAAATATCCTACAGTAAAATAGAAGCTGAGAATCCCTATCTTTTACATGGTAAAGTTGGAGCATATATAGCTCGAAAGGAATTTGATATTTTGGATGAGGATATTCTCAATGCTATAACCTGGCATACAACAGGGAGACCTGATATGTCACTTCTGGAGAAAATTATATTTGTAGCGGATTATATTGAACCATCAAGAAGACCTATTCCTGAGTTAAATCTAATCCGTCAACTTGCTTTTACAGATATTGATCAGGCAGTCATTAAGATACTTGAGAATACGCTGAAATATCTCAATGAAAAAGGCAATCCTATTGATGACATGACACAAAAGACATATGATAGTTACATACGCACAGAAAGAGAGGATTAATCTATTGACGAGTAAAGAAACAGTAAAACTTATTATAGACGCTTTGGAAGATAAAAAAGCAGAAAACATTCAGATCATTGATATCAGTGAAGTTTCATCTGTGGCAGATTACTTTATCATTACCAATGGAACGAATAAAAGCCAGGTACAGGCACTTGCTGATAATGTAGGTGAGAAATTGGACAGAGAAGGAATTCATGCAAAACAGGTTGAAGGATATTCTAATGCTAACTGGATTTTGCTGGATTATACAGATATAGTAATTCATGTATTTGATCGTGAAAGTCGTGGATTCTACGATTTGGAAAGAATCTGGAGAGACGGTAAACTGATCAGCGCAGATGATTTTTCATAAGCTGGAATTAAGCATTGAATATTGTATCGTTACGAAAATATAATATGTGATATGAATAAAATAAAAGGAATCTATAGATGATAAAAATTATCTATAGATTCCTTTTTGAAATGTATAATCATTATAACTATGCAGTACAGTTACATTACATTAATGATACAGGCGGAAAACACCAAATACTTTACCCAAAATATCAACATGATCAACAATAATAGGGTCCATTGTATCATTCTCAGGCTGTAAACGGTAATGACCATTCTCTTTATAATATGTCTTAACAGTTGCAGAATCATCAATTAATGCAACAACAGTGTCTCCGTTTTCTGCAGTATTACAGCAATTCACAAATATCTGATCCCCATTGAAAATACCAGCATTAATCATGCTGTCTCCTTTCACCTTTAAAATGAAAGTATCACCACTGGGAACCATCTCTGCCGGAATAGGGAAGTATCCCTCGATATTCTGTTCTGCAAGAATAGGCAGACCAGCTGCTACCGTACCAATGATAGGAATACTTGCCATTTCGTGTCTGACCATCTGGAAACTGTCATCCATAATTTCAATTGCACGGGGCTTGGTCGGGTCTCTTCTGATATATCCATTCTTCTCCAATGTCTCCAGGTGTGAATGAACAGAAGAAGTGGACTTCAAATTAACGGCCTCGCAAATCTCGCGAACAGCAGGCGGATAACCCTTCTTTAAAATTTCTGCTTTTATGTATTCTAAGATTTCTTTTTGTTTTGCTGTAATTTTTCCATATGCCATTACATATACAACCTCCTTTTTTATAATCATATCACAGGCTACATAAAAATGCAAACATATATTCCAAATATTTGTTCGCAAATTTGTGGCAAAAGTATTGACATCCAAACAGACATTCTATATAATCAATGTAAACAGTTGTTCGGAAACTATGTTCGGAACCCGTGTTCAGAATATGCGTTTGAAAATGAGGTTCCGCATATGTATACTTTTGAGGAGGTCAATGCCATGTTGAATGAAGATACTTATTATTTACGATCCATATCGAAACGTAGAGCACGCCAGAAACAGGTACGTCGCAATATTTTATTGCTTGTTATATCTGTATTGTTTATTTTTGTCAGTGTTTTCTTTGTTGCTTCTATTTCTACACAGGCGAGTGATAAAGAACATATGCCTTCTTATAAGTATTTTCGGAGTATCGAGATTTCTTCCGGTGATACATTGTGGTCTATTGCTGAAGATAATATGGACGCACGTTATTATAGACATACAGCAGACTATGTTGCTGAGGTGAAAAGAATGAATTCTCTGGATACTGATCAGATTATTGCGGGAAGTTATTTGATTATTCCTTATTATTCTACAGAGTTTGTCGGTTCCACAGATTGATTTTTAATCTTCGTTTTTATTTTCTCGTAATCGAACGACATTAGCAGCCATCCTGCGGCGATCGTCTTCAATTGCTGCGTAGTGTTTCCTGGTTGTATTGACATCTTTATGACCCAGAACATCTGCAACCAGGTATATGTCACCAGTTTCACGGTAAAGGGATGTACCGTATGTACTACGTAATTTATGAGGTGTTATTTTTTTCAGGTTTGTTACAAGAGAAGCATATTTCTTAACCAGTTTTTCAACGGCTCTAACGGAGATTCTTTTATTTTGCAGGGAGAGAAATAATGCATTTTCATTGCCTTCTGCAGGAATGATATGATTGCGTTGTTCTAAATAATCTAGAAGAGCAGTTTCTACTTCTTCACCAAAATAGATTACAGCTTCGTAACCACCTTTACGACGTATTTTGATACCATTATTTTTAAAATCAATATCCTGTAGATCAATACCAACACATTCAGATACTCGGATTCCGGTTCCAAGTAAGAGAGTAAGTAATGCAATATCTCTTACCTTGGTCTTCTGATGATAATAAAGTTGTTGTTTGGTCAGATTTTCACCAGATTCTACTTCATCTAATAAAAGAGCTACTTCATCGGCTTCTAAACGAATAATTTCTTTTTCGTGCAATTTAGGCATTGGCACTAATGCAGCAGGATTTTTTTCGATAAGTTCATTTCGGAAGAAATAATTATAGAAGCTTCGAAGGGATGCCAGTTTCCGGGCTTTACCACGTTCATCATTCATATATTCCTTCCCGTCCTTTACATAATAGGAGCAATATTCCAGATATTCTTCAATATCCATTCTGGTGATCTGATCAAGAATATCTATTGTATATTCTTTAATATCTTTCTTACCGTAAATGGGATTATTATCATGCAGATACTCAAAGAATACACGAATATCATAAGCATAGGCAACTCTGGTTCTGGAAGCTATATATTCTTGCATGCCTCTGAAATACTGTCCGCAGAAGGGAGGAAGAGTAGCGAGAATTTCACGTAAATGCACGATATTTTCTTTGTTTTGCTGTTCATGATAATTAGTTGTATTATTCTTCTCCATGATTTATTGACCATCCTTCCATATTGCTGTTTAGAACTGCGGTAAACATTCTGTCTTTCACTCCGGGATTTTCACGGTTTAGTTGTTTTAACAGCTGATTGATGTATTCACGTTTGGTATTTCCGTCTGCTGGGCAGGGACTCTTTACCACCGGTACATTATATTTATGTACAAATCCGATTACGTCAGATTCCTGCATATAGATTAAGGGACGAATTACTGTCATGTCTGCGCGGTCAAGATATGTAACAGGAGAGAAGGTATGAAATCGCCCTTCATAGATTAAGGACAACATCATAGTAGTTACCACATCATCTTTGTGATGAGCGTAGGCTACTTTATTACACCCTAATTCTTTCATGGCATTATTTAGAGCACCTTTTCTCATTTTAGAACATAAGGCACAGGGATTTTCTTCCTGACGTTCTTCAAATATAATTTTACCAATATCTGTTTTAATAATACTATATGGAACATCTAATTCCTGACATAGGGCTGTAATCTGGTCAAGATTCATATTTTGAAATCCAAGATCTATTGTTACAGCATGTAAAGAAAAGTATTTAGGGTAATAACGTCTGAGACCGCTTAAAGCATAAAGCAGGGTTAAACTATCTTTGCCACCTGAAATACCAATGGCAATTTTATCGCCTTCCTCTATCATTTGAAAATCATCAATTGCTCGACGTACATGACTCATTACTTGTTGTAGTTTCATATTTGTACTTTTCCTTCTTTCTGTTTTTATTAATTTTTTATGGAGAATAGGACGTATACTCTTAAAAAATGTGTTATAATAATACTTATAAAGCAAAATGAATTGCTAAAGAATATGATTAAGAGATAATTGAACACTTGCAGATTGGAGAGTATGAATGCCTATGAATCAGGATAACAAAAATAAAAATTATATTCGGTGGGGAGTTACGGCTTTTCTCGTAATTCTTGCAAGTATGATTGCCTATTATATTATCTTTAATTTGGATAATTTTAAAGGAACAATTGATAAAGTATGGGTAATTCTCATGCCGGTTACAGACGGATTGATTCTTGCATATTTGTTGACACCACTCTTGAATGTGATTGAGCGGAAGATAGTAAAGCCTTTTTTTGCATTTATAAGGTGTGAAGCCAAACATAAACAAATGCGTTTAGTATCCATATTGTTGACTATCATTCTTGTCGGTTCAATTACTTATGGATTTTTTGCTATGGTAATTCCTCAAATAGTAAATAGTATACGAACTATTATCATGCAGTTTCCAAGTTATGTAGATACCTTGACTTACTGGATATCTAAATTGCTGGAGGATAATCCGGATATTGAAAATTTTGCCAATGAAATGATTTCCAAATATTCTACAGAATTTGAAGATATTATTAATGCCAAAGTTCTGCCACAATTAAACAATATTATTGTAATGGTATCTACCGGTGTGTATTCTTTTTTAAAGGAATCTTGGAACTTCATTATTGGTTTCATTATTTCCATATATGTGTTAGCAAGTAAAGAGCTTTTTGCTGCACAATTCAAGAAAATCACATATGCATTTATTCCATTAGAGGCAGCCAACCGTTTTGTCAGCAATGTTCGTTTTTCCAATAAAACCTTTGGTGGATTTTTTGTAGGAAAAATATTAGACTCTATCATTATTGGAATCTTGTGCTTTGTATGTACCAGCATTATAGGAACACCATTTAATGTTTTGATTAGTGTAATTGTAGGCGTTACCAATATTGTACCATTTTTTGGACCGTTTCTGGGAGCAGTTCCTTCTTTAATGTTGATATTATTTATTGATCCTGTACAGGCACTGTATTTCCTGGTATTTGTATTCTTATTACAACAGGTAGATGGTAATATCATTGGACCAAAAATTTTAGGTAATTCCACAGGACTTTCCAGTTTCTGGGTCATTTTTGCCATCACATTATTTGGCGGACTATTTGGAATCGCAGGGATGATACTTGGAGTTCCGATATTTGCTGTAATCTTTGCATTTATGAAATCCACTGTAGAATCCCGGCTTAATTTAAAAAATTTACCACCAGAAACATCTAATTATTTGAAATTACTTTATATAGAGGCTGATACAAAGAAAATGGTAACATTCTCTGAAAAGGATAAAAAACCATTTTCTGAAATTACCAGAATACTGGTAAAGAGTCATGAGCATATAAAACAGCAGGAAATAGACTGGCATAGTCTATATAAGATTATAAGCCATGACACAAAAAAAGATGATGCAACACAAAATACAGATACAGATGAAACAAATTCTGATACAAAAAAATAATAGTTATAATATAAAAGGCAAATCAGACCAAAGGATTTGCCTTTTATAATTAGTATACAGGATTTGCACACTTTTTTCAATAATAAATTCGTTAAACTTGTATTTTGCGAATAGTTACGCCTTTTTAACCAAGGGACTCTCCAGCTAAAAATTCATCTATTAAGAGTCCCCAGGTTTGATTTGAACTATATTTAAGTCAGTAAAGAAAATTATGCGTCAGGATTATCTATAATTCCAATAAATAGAGGAATCTGATTGTCCATGTCCATAATCATATACAGAAACGGTTTGTCGAAGGTAACATTTACAGGTTGTTCTATATCCAGAGAGGTTGCTTCAACCATTGCAACTTCCGTGGCTGCAGCGGCTTCTGTACCTTCTTCATCCAGGCGGATGTTGGCTTTTTGACGTACCAGATCAATATATAGATTGCCATCCTGCTTAGTTGTTCCTAAATCTGTAAAATCGGCTTTGGCTTCATCAAATGCAGTTTGCAGTCCCATATTAATTAAGCTGTCATTTAATATCTGATCAAATGTGATATCGAATTTGGGCAGCGTCAGGTTCATGTAGGTACTCTCCTGCTTCTCATTTAAGAGACTGGAGATAGCTTCTGCTGTTAATCTGCTGCAATAATCCCGTATGGATGTATTGCTTTTGGATTTTAATGCTATGAAAGCAAGATTACTGTCTGAATAGGGAAGAATTACACCATCTACCTGATCATTTGCTAAATAATCAAAGTATACCTTATTCTGGTGCATCATTGCTGTTTCTTTCTCTTCTCCTTCCGTTGTGGTAAATGTTTGATCATAGGTCATTTCGTGGGTAAATGGATCACGCCAGGTACTCTTAAAGTATAATGTATTAAAAAGTACCAGTCTTGCTTTTTCATCCAGAGGCTTTTCTATCATTTTTTTTATCAGACCTTGTGTATGGTCGCAGACCCATTGATTCATCGCATCCATGGCTTCTGAAGTGGATAGATTGGCGTGATAAGCCTGCGCATCATAGAGAGAAGAAATGGTATTGAGCCACTCCTGCTTTGGAGTGAATTCGTCATCTATCCAGGCAGAATTAGACAAATTAAGTTTAAGATTCTCTGTGTCGTGAGAAAATCTATTTATCATATCATCAGATAATGTAGTCATTTCTCCGTTTTCACCCAGTAATTTCAGAAATTCATCTTTGGTTGCACCATTTGCCCCATTTCCCGCCATTGTTAAGGCAATATAGGCGGATACCGGTGATAAAACAGGATTAGTTGTGCCATCCAGGCTCTCCTGGAAAAGGCGATAACCAAAGTCATTGACAGGTGCATAGGTATTAATGGAATAATCAATATTTACTGATTCAGCAACGGTATCTGTTAAACATATCACCTCTGATTTCTGACTGCTGTTATTTGATGGAACAGTCACGCTGTCGGATGTGGAAGAATTTCCGCAGGCGCTAAGTAATCCGGTGATCAGTGTAGTTGTTAAAATAAATGTAAGTGTTCTTTTCTTCATAAAAATCCTCTTTTCTATTGTTCGTTTGCAAATCCAATTACATAGCCATATTCAGAATTTACAGGAAAATTCTGCAACTCTTCTTTCGTTAGTATGCCACTCATTTGATAATCTGCTGATAAGGTAACATCCAAATTAAGACTTTGCAGACGCTGACATTCTTGTGTAAGAAGATCCTGATTGGCTTCTGTATCGCCATAGACGTAATCAGCACTTTCAGTAGAATCATTTTCATAGGTAAATAGATTAATACGCACTTTATATGCATATGGCTCATTTTTATTCTGTGATAGTGTTTCTTCAAGGTAGTGATACAGGAAATAGCTTCCTTTTGCCGGAGCACCATAACAATATATGGCATCCATATTACCAGGATATTCGGAGATAATCGTATATGCAGACCAGTCATGTTGTGGTACAGTATCTGGCGCATTATTACTATCCTCTACTTCTGCCTGGAGCTGTGGCGCACTGTCTGTTGGCAAATTGCATTCTGCATCAGCTGACTCGTCCATAAGATAAGCGGCTGGAGCTTCAGACATGGAAGCGTCACTTTCCTGTGAGAATGCTTCGACAGGAGTATTATAGGATTCAATACCGTATGTAGCTACAGCTGATTCAGATGTATTCTGGGAAGATTGATGCATCCGGTATGCTGAGATACTGACAGCGCCGATACATAGCAGACAGGCTGCCATGCTTCCCCATTTCAACCAAGGTTTCTTAGTGGACCATTGGGCTGGTGTGGAATCGGCTGTATTGATATAAGCCTCATGAATTAGGTCGTCATCAATATCGCCGATGCTTTTTAACAAATCAGTTCCATTCATAATGTAATCCCCTCCTTTTCTAAATAATCTCGAAGCTTGCCACGCGAACGAAATAACATGGATTTTACTTTACTTTCACTAATATTCATATTCGCAGAGATATCGTGGATGGAATCCATATACCAGTAGCGACGTATAAATATTTTACGTGCAGATTCTGGCTGCTCCCGAAGAAACTGACTGATTAATTGCCCTAATTCCTGAGATGCAAGCTTTTGCTCGCAGTCATTGGGACTTGTGATGCAATTTTCCAGTTCTGTACTAAGGGTAACAATTTCGGCATCACGCTTCTTTGCCTTTTGATAATCTAATTTACCGAAACAGAAATTTCTGGTGATTTTAGCCAGATAGGCAAAGAAATAGTCCGGACGTTTGGGAGGCAAGGTATTCCATGCGATATGATATGTATCATTGACACATTCTTCAGAATCTTCATGATTGTATAGAATACGCTCGGCTAATGTATGAAGCTGTTTTCCGTATTTAATGGAAGTTTCAACAATTGCCTGTTGTGAGCGATTCCAGTATAGTTCGATAATCTCATTGTCTTCCATGGGGTTATCCTCCTTTGTTCGTGGTTATAACGCTTCTTACCTATATAGAGGGATTTTGATCGCTTTGGTTGCATTGCTGTGAAATATTTTTTATAAAAAAATCTGATACATTAATTGCTTATTTAGCTTAATGTATCAGATTTATATTTGCAACTGTTATTTAAGATTATTCATAAAAAATAATTTTGGTGATGCACGTATCATTCCATTTCGTACCACTGAAAATACTTTGAATTGTGAAAGTCAGATTGTCTATCAACAAAGGATTTTCAAAGACAATATATTGTGGTTGCATGTCGTCTGTTAATTCTACACATAAATCATCATCAAATATGGTAAAAGAAGCAACACGATTATTTTCAAAAAAGGCTTTCTCACTCGTCTGCTTTCCATTATAGATGCACATTGCACTGACCATGAAAGATGAATCAAAGGTAAAGTGAATGGATTGACCAATTCCACCATCTTCTTCTCCTTCCTGCCATGAAGTTCCTAAACTGGAATCCAACAGATTTGTCGCACCATAATAATTTCCTTTGGAAGAAACGTATTCAGATGTGGAACTGATTCCTCTTACAGGAATTGTTTGAAAGCCCAGAGATTCAAAGACCGATTCAGATACTAAAGTATAAGTAACAGGTTCTTGAACTTCAATAGTTGGTTTTGTAACAACGACAGGTTGAGGCGCTGGCGTTTCTTTTTCTATGATTGTAACTTTGGGTTCTATTTTATACCGACCAGCGTAATTGCTATATTCATTCAATAAGTAAGAACCCAGAAAATAAACAGTACCGCATACAATCAGACACGCAATGACTATATAAAACGCAAAGGAAGTAAATTCTTTTCTGTTATTCTGTAGTAAGGATAACATTTCCCCGGCTTCTGTTTCATATTGTGGGTCTATCTTTTGCAACTCTGTATAATACTGACAGGATTTTGCATAATGTCCTAACTTTTTCTCAGCGGTAGCAAGTTTTAAGTAGGCATCTGTCAACACAGAATCATTCAACAAATCTTTAGAAGACATTGTATGAACAAAAATATCCAAATATTTAATTGCCTTGTGTACGTTTTTTATACATCCAGTTCCATATAAGTATAATTGCCCTAATATGTAGTACGATTCCACATAACCGTGTTTAGAGGCTTTTAATGCATAATGATAGGCTGCACAATAATCCTTAATATTCTTTGCATGTGAAATATGCCAGCTTGCTAACTGAATATAGGCATAGGTATCTCCATCTCTGGCTTTTCGCTGTAAAGCATCATAAGAATCTGTTTTGGATATGGTCTGACACAAATACTCTAAAACCATGTCCTCTTTGTCACCAGTTACATTTTTGTCTGATAAAGATTCCTTTAATAAATCTTCGATATCTATATATTTCTCTTCTTTTTTGGTAGCCTGACTCCCCATAGTTCCCTCATTTCTGTGCGAAAATGCACACAGACAGCAAACGTTTTCAGTAACCAAATAATATATCAATATTTAGTATAGCAGTTTTGACAGATAGAAGCAACTAAGTTTTCAGACAATTTAGCTTTTCTGTTGATCTTGAAATATCCGGGTTACAGAATGGTTACCTGTTTATCAAAATCATATTCATGAGGAGCCTTGTGATCTGTTTTATGACCTACTGCCAGTGCTATCTGGAAAGAATATCCTTCTGGTATCTGGAATGCTTTTGAAAAATAGTCCTTCTTCTCTCCATGTAAAGCATCATAGATACATCCAATGACCAGGTTACCAAGACCAAGGCTCTGCGCAGCCAGTGCCATATTTTCGACAGCGATACCTGCATCAACCTGACTCCATCTAAAACCCTCCTCCGCGCTCAACAAAATAAGTACAGGTGCTTCATAGTAGAAATTGTGCGGCTGCTTTTCCTGACTGCGTAATCTTCTTTTCTCTTCGTCTAATTCTGATAAAACAGGATTGTCACCTTTTACTACTGTGAAATGAATCTCCTGTTTGTTCATACCGGTAGGTGCCATAAGACCTGCGTTCAAAACTGTATTTAATTCTTCCTGTGTAAGCTGTTCTGGGCTGTATACTCTTGCAGAACTGCGTTCTTTTATTGTTGTTATTACCTGATTATTATTCACAGTGATACCACTTGTCCTTTCTAAATATATTGTGTTATATAACGTTTTAAAGCCAATCTCGAAACGGTGCACTGGTATTTTTAGATTTTTGCACATACAAGATCATATAATGCTCTCATCAGTTCTTCACCTTTACGACATTCTGCAACAAGTGATACAACAGCATTTTTTTCAGGCAGAACCATCGTAATCTGAGAGTATTTTCCATCAGCCCTAAAGGAATTATGTTCACCTCTCCAAAAAAGATAGCCATAGTCATCTGTATCAGAGGCACTTGTGCTTTCTTCTATCCATTTTTCAGACAAAATCTGTTTCCCATTCCAACTGCCCTTGTTAAGGTAGAATAATCCAAATTTATGAAGTTCTGAAAGCGTAAGAAATAACCCTCCTGCGCCAAAGCTATTTCCAAGGGGGTCTGTTTCCCATGTAGGACGCTTTATCCCAAGATGTGTAAAAAGTCTTGGGGTAAGATATGAAACCAAGTCACATCCTGAACGCCTTTGTACAAGAATTCCTGCAAGATATGGGCCAACGTTGTTATATACAAAATGTGTACCTGGTTTATATTTGAATGGAATGGCTAAAGACATTTTTACCCAATCATCCTCTTTGTATAATGGGCGTTGTGCGCCCATAAGATTACCCTGTTCCTGTCCTAAACACATTGTTAGCAAATCTCGAACAGTTGCCATTTGTAGATTATCATCAATTTCAATAGGCAGGTCTTCTGAAAAAGCGTCTACCAATTTTTCATCAAGAGATAACAGTCCTTCTTGAACAGCAAAACCAACGGCACAAGAAGTAAAACTCTTTGTTGCTGAATAAATATTTCTACGGCATTCTGCTTCACTATACCATTCCGCTATAAGTTCACTATCCTTTGTAATCTTTATGCCAAGAACATTAAGTTTTTCCGCAACTTCCACAAAATCAGATATATCCATAATAATTACCCTGCCTTTCCGTAACCTGCAAGCTTTGACCCGTAGGTATAAAGCTGAGTGTGAAAAATTTTTTCACACTATTACATCCTATTTTTATAGTATTCCCGGATAATGGTTCTTGTATTGATGTCAGCATCTTATCCAAGTGGGGAAAAATAAACATTAGCAAATGAGACACCTACATATAAAAATATGCAGATGTCTCACAATATTAAAAAATAATCATTTGATTAGAACTTACCAGCCTTTGCTGCTTCCTCGATGGAAACTGCAACTGCAACTGTGGCTCCAACCATAGGGTTGTTACCCATACCGATTAAGCCCATCATTTCTACGTGAGCCGGTACGGAAGAAGAACCTGCGAACTGAGCGTCAGAGTGCATACGTCCTAATGTATCTGTCATACCATAGGAAGCAGGACCTGCTGCCATGTTATCAGGATGAAGTGTACGACCTGTACCACCGCCAGAAGCTACTGAGAAGTACTTCTTACCAGCTTCAAGTCTTTCCTTCTTGTATGTACCTGCTACTGGATGCTGGAATCTTGTAGGGTTAGTTGAGTTACCTGTGATAGATACGTCAACGTTCTCTTTCCACATGATTGCAACGCCTTCACATACATCGTTAGCGCCGTAGCAGTTAACCTTACCACGAGGTCCTTCAGGATCAGAGTAAGATTTTCTGAATACTTCCTTAACTGTGTTTGTGTAAGGATCGTATTCTGTCTCTACAAATGTAAAGCCATTGATACGAGCGATGATTTCTGCTGCATCCTTACCAAGACCGTTTAAGATAACACGAAGAGGCTTCTGACGAACCTTGTTAGCCTTCTCTGCGATACCGATAGCACCTTCTGCTGCTGCGAAGGATTCATGACCTGCTAAGAAGCAGAAACAATCTGTATCTTCTTCAAGAAGCATCTTACCTAAGTTACCATGTCCAAGACCTACCTTACGGTTGTCTGCAACAGAACCAGGAATACAGAATGACTGAAGACCTTCACCAATAGCTGCTGCTGCTTCGGAAGCCTTTCTGCAGCCCTTCTTGATTGCGATTGCAGCACCTACAGTGTAAGCCCAGCAAGCGTTCTCAAAGCAGATAGGCTGGATCTTCTTAACCTGCTCATATACGTCAAGACCTGCGTCTTTAGTAATCTTTTCAGCTTCTTCGATAGAAGCGATACCATAGCTGTTTAATACGGAATTGATCTTGTCAATTCTTCTTTCATAGGACTCGAATAATGCCATAGTTATTTAACCTCCTTATCGTTTCTAGGATCGATGATCTTAACAGCATCAGCTACACGGCCATACTGTCCGCTTGCCTTTTCCCATGCTGTGTTAGCGTCATCACCCTTCTTGATGAAGTCTGTCATCTTACCAAGGTTAACGAACTTGTAACCAATGATCTTGTCATCAGCATCAAGGGCGATACCTGTAACATAACCTTCTGCCATTTCCAGATAACGAGGTCCCTTCTTCAGAGTACCATACATTGTACCAACCTGGCTTCTTAAACCTTTACCAAGGTCTTCAAGACCAGCGCCTACAGGAAGTCCTTCTTCAGAGAAAGCAGACTGAGAACGTCCGTAAACAATCTGTAAGAATAACTCTCTCATAGCTGTATTAATAGCATCACATACAAGGTCTGTATTTAATGCTTCCAAAACAGTTCTGCCTGGAAGTAATTCTGCTGCCATAGCTGCAGAGTGTGTCATACCGGAGCAGCCGATTGTCTCAACTAATGCTTCCTGAATGATACCTTCCTTAATGTTAAGAGAAAGCTTACATGCACCCTGCTGAGGAGCACACCAGCCAACACCGTGTGTAAAACCGGAAATATCCTTTACTTCTTTAGCCTTAACCCATTTTGCTTCTTCTGGGATAGGTGCGCATCCATGATTACCATCACGTGCGACTACACACATCTCTTCAACTTCTTTTGAATAAATCATGTGAAATCTCCTTTCGATTGCATATCTTATACTTTTTATAGCAGGTCTATGGAATAATTTCATAAACCGAAACCCATTCGAATACGGACGGCGCTTCATTTCCGTCCATTCTTGTGGATAAGCTATCTACACACAAAATTATTTTCGCATAAAATGAGAAAAATATCAATCTAAAATTCTATTTTTCGTCAAATATTTATCAATAATTTATTCTTAATTTTTGGAGACAATCTCGCCCTGCTTCTTATAAATGCTGTCAGGTTCGATAAATCCACGTACCATAGAGGTAGGATATACATTGGAGCAGCGACCGATGACAGTTCCTGGGTTCAGTACACTGTTACAGCCTACTTCTACATTGTCTCCAAGCATTGCGCCCATTTTCTTTAATCCTGTTTCGATATTTCCATATGGGGATTTCACAACGACCAGAGTCTTATCGCTCTTTACATTGGAAGTAATAGATCCTGCACCCATATGGGACTTATAGCCAAGAATACTGTCACCTACATAGTTATAATGAGGCACCTGTACTTTATTGAACAGAATGACGTTTTTAAGTTCTGTGGAGTTACCAACTACTGCTCCTTTGCCAACGATGGCGTTACCACGGATGAATGCACAGTGTCTTACCTCTGCTTCCTCGTCAATAATACATGGTCCGTTAATATAAGCGGTTGGGAAAACGGTAGCAGATTTTGCAATCCATACATTCTCTCCACGCTTCTCGTATTTGTCTTCTGGCAGACGGTTGCCCAGTTCGATGATAAAGGCACTGATCTTAGGAAGAAGCTCCCAGGGATAGGTAGCACCTTCAAATAAAGGAGCTGCGATAGTCTGTGTCAGATCATATAAATTCTGAATTTGTAATTGTTCCATAATAGTTTGTATCCTTTCTTGTTCATATCAATAATGTAACACTTAATTCCATGGAAGTCCATCCTCTTCGGAATCCGCAAACAGAGATTGTTCATCAGCAAAGGACATACTTTCTTCGGAAGAATCATCAGGTGGAAATTCTACAGGAAAAGCTTCACCTGATGCCTCAACAGGCTGATTGTCTGAAGTCGGTGGTATCGCTGGTTCTTCTGTCCATGGCATGGGTGCAGCAGCATCCTTCTGGTCAGAAGAAGGTCTGGCATCAAAATCAAACTGTATTCGTTCGTCTTCATATTTCAGAACAGCATCGAAGGAATTTCCAGCTTTGGAGACAAAACCTGTTACTTTATCACGGGTTCTTCCTTCTGTAAATAGTTGATGCATGATCTCTTCTGATAAAGGAACCTGGGCTACTGTATGACCGATTCGGAAGCCACACTCACATTCATAATACCACTGCCCTTTCTTCAGTCTGTGTTCTTTACATCTTGGACAGGTAAGAGAGGTTTCCACAGGCTGTGGTCTGTCTGGAAAATCAAATACAATCTGCCCTTCTGTATTCAATTTAAGTGGTGCATCGAACTTTTTACCTGTTTTGGAAGTAAATCCTGTAATGACATCTGTCTTTTTGGTAGCCAGCAGCTGACGCACCTGGCTGTCATTTAGTTTGACACCGCCTATTTTACCAATCATGAATCGACAGCTGTGTTCTACATCGTCTTTATTATAATTGGCACAGCCATAACCGAAAGGCGTTTTTACAATATCGCCACCGCACAGAGGACACTTTGCATCTTTTAATTTGGGCTGTTCCAGATCATCGAAATCAAATTTTAAGCCGGTTACCTTGCCTTCCGGATCCTTGCTCAGAGCAATTCTGGCATCGAATTTCTTACCAGTCTTGGATTTGAAGCCTCGTATCGTGCCTGTTCTGCCGTTGGTCAGAAGCTCCTTGATCTGAGCCTCCGGGATATCTCTTCCTGCCATTTTGCCAATGGAGAATTTGCAACTGTTCTCATCTTCTTTATTATAATTGGCGCAGCCAAAGCCAAAAGGCGTCTGTACAATTTCGCCTCCGCACAAGGGACAGACAACATCCTTGATTTTCTTGGCTTCTACATTTTCAAAGTCAAATTTAACGGTATGTTTATTGTGTTCATCTGTATCAAGAACAAGGCAGGCGTCAAATTTCTTGCCACTTTTGCTTTTGAATCCACGTATTGTTGAAGTTCTACCATTGAGTAACAGTTCTGTGACCTGGGCAACAGACAGCTCCTTATCGGCTATTTTGCCAATGGCAAAGTGGCAGCTCTCAGGATTAGCCGCGTCGAAATTCGTGCAGCCATATCCGAAAGCTTTTATCTCCATAGGAGAACCGCAATCAGGACATTTGACTCCTTCTAATACCTGCGGTTGATTTTCGGAAAAGTCGAAGGAAATGTTGATTTTTCTATCTTCATCCTTTTGCAAGACTAATGCAGCCTGGAACTTCTTCTTATTCTTGGCAGTAAATCCTGAGAGGACTTGTGTTCTTCCCTTTGAGAGAAGATCAATCACTTCTTCGTCAGTCAGATCTCTTCCTGCAACACTTCCGATGACGAAACGGCATCCGCTGCCGTCCTTCTGATAGCGGTCACAGCCGTATCCAAAAGGCGTTGTTACGATATCACCGCCACAGACAGGGCATTTTGCATTGAGTTTTCTGCGGGCGCCTAAGCCTCTGGCACCTTTTCCAGTGAACTGGCTGATCTGTGCTGCTAATTGCTGTGTTAAATCTTTATCACGTATCTGAATGGTTTCGCGGCGAATGAAGTCCTCCAGTTTGGTACGGTAATCCTGCATATCTACAGTACCATTTGTGATGCCGTCCAGACCTTTCTCCCAGGATGCGGTCATCTTGGGGTTTAACAGAGCTGGAACTGTCATGGCAACAACTTCATATACCATCTCGCCGAAACGTTCAGGGGTAATGACCTGAGTCTTACTATTCAGGTTCAGATAACCGATACGTATCAGCTTTTTGATAATCTCAGCACGGGTCGCACTGGTTCCAATACCGGAGCCTTTGATCTGGGCACGCAGTTCCTCATCCTCTATTAATTGTCCGGCGTTTTCCATGGCAAGTATCATGGAACCGGAGGTATATCGCTTGGGAGGCTTTGTTGCACCTTCCTTGATCTGAAAAGCATTTACCTGAAGATGATCGCCTGTTTTCAGAGTATCTGCCAAAGCCAGCAATTTCCTGGGATCTACTTTGGATGCCTGCTCCTCAGCTTTATCAGTATCATTGTTCTCATCTTCTGCATTTTCCAGAGTTTTGCCCATGACTTCAAGGAAACCAAGGCTTTTTAATACCTTTGCCGATGTGAATAGAGATTCTTTATCTATCTGGATGACTAATTTCAGGGTCTGATATTCGGCAGCAGGATAAAATATACTTAAGAAGCGGCGAACTATCAGCTCATATACCTTTTGTTGTAGTGGAGACAATGTGCCAAGCTCTGTTAATTGACCTGTAGGAATAATGGCATAGTGATCTGTAACTTTGCTGTCATCAGTATATTGTGTGTTTGCAAGGTGGGTATATGACTTATTCTGTAAAATTGTCTGTGTAAATTTCTGTGTTGGTGTATAATCACGCAATTTATACAGGTTCTTGCTGATTTCCCTGGCAACGGCTGTTGTCAGTACACGGGCATCTGTTCTGGGATAGGTTGTCAGTTTCTTCTCATACAGATCCTGGGCTACCTGTAAAGTTTCATCAGGGCTGATCTTGAAGCGTTTGGAACATTCTGCCTGTAATTCTGCCAGGTTGAACAATAAGGGAGCCTTTTTACGGGCTGTGCCCTTCTCTAAAGTCTGTATAATGGCATCTTTTCCGGCAAAGCTGTCAATCAGGGCTTGTGCATCCACGCGTTCTTTGAATCCATTTTCTTTATACAACTTTGGTGATTCATAATAGGTGGAGCCTTCGATTGCTTTCCATTCTGCTTCAATGTGGGCATCGGTAAAATCTCCTGTAACGCGGTAAAAAGGAGTCTCCTTAAAGTTACGTATCTCCCTTTCCCGATTAACGACCATACCCAGTACGCAGGTCATAACACGCCCCACGGCAATGGCAGTATATCCATTTGTGGCAGCAGCATCATTCAATAATTTGCCATATTTTACAGACATGACACGGGAAAAATTAATTCCCATGGCATAGTCTTCGATAGAACGCATAATACCAGACGAACCGAGGTTCGCATATGCGGACATGGGTTTTGCTTCCTGAACACCTCTTCTGATCTCTTCCTCCGTCTGGGAATCAATCCAGACGCGAAGTTCTGTCATGCCCTCTCTTACACCACCGTAATTACGGATATTCTCTTCAATTGTCTGTCCTTCTTTTCCAGAGTCGCCTGCCCAGTAGACGGTATCAATATCCTGTCTGTGCAGAAGCTTGTGAACGATATCATATTGCTGCTGTACGTTCTTAATGACGCCATATTTATAGGTCTGCGGAAGAAAAGGCAGATCTGCCAGCACCCAGCGTTTGTAGCGAATATCGTATTCCTCCGGGTAGACCATTTCTACCAGATGACCTACACACCATGTAATGACATAATCCTGATTCTCTATATAACCGTTATTTCTGCCTGATACCTGAAAAACCTTAGCATAATCCTGTGCAACAGAAGGTTTCTCTGTTATGATTAACTTCTTACCCACTTACAACTTATCCTCTCGCCTAAAAAAGCAGGCATGCATGACACACCTGCTTTTCTGATTCTAATTGGAAACTGTGCTTGTTTCTTATTTTGTATTTCTTATTTCTTTGTGATATATCCCTGTGCTTTTAAAAGCTCGGCACACAGGACAGCACCGCCTGCGGCACCTCTGACTGTATTGTGGGAAAGTCCTACGAATTTCCAGTCATATACAGTATCTTCTCTTAAACGTCCTACAGAGATACCCATGCCGTTTTCAAAGTTGACATCCAGGGCTACCTGAGGTCTGTTGTCTTCTTCCAGATACTGAATGAACTGCTTGGGAGCACTTGGAAGCTCTAATTCCTGAGGAAGTCCCTTGAAGCTTACTAACTTCTCGATTAACTGTTCCTTGGTAGGTTTCTTCTTGAATTTAACAAATACAGCAGCTGTATGGCCATTCAGAACCGGTACACGGATACACTGGCAGGTGATAACAGGTGAAGCTGCTGGAACGATAACGCCATCTTCAATCTTACCCCAGATTCTAAGAGGCTCTTTCTCGCTCTTCTCTTCTTCGCCACCGATATAAGGAATGATGTTACCAACCATTTCAGGCCAGTCCTTGAAAGTCTTGCCGGCACCGGAGATTGCCTGATATGTAGTTGCAACTACTTCGTATGGCTCAAATTCCTTCCAGGCTGTTAATACTGGAGCATAGCTCTGGATAGAACAGTTGGGCTTAACAGCTACGAAGCCTCTGGTAGTACCGAGACGTTTCTTCTGGAAATCAATGACTTTCATATGTTCAGGGTTGATTTCAGGAACTACCATAGGTACATCAGGTGTCCAACGATGAGCGGAGTTGTTGCTGACTACAGGAGTCTCTGTTTTTGCATAATCTTCTTCGATCTTCTTGATCTCTTCCTTTGTCATATCTACTGCGGAAAAGACGAAATCTACTTCGGAAGCAACCTTTTCTACTTCATTTACATTCATAACAACAATGTTCTTAACAGCTTCTGGCATTGGAGTATCCATTTTCCATCTGTCTCCTACTGCTTCTGCATAGGTCTTGCCGGCAGAACGTGGGCTTGCTGCAATTGTTGTTACCTCGAACCAGGGATGATTCTCTAATAAAGAGATAAATCTCTGACCAACCATACCGGTACCACCAAGGATACCTACCTTCAATTTTTCACTCATACATTTCTCCTCATTTCGTTTTTATAGTATAAATATGGATTAGCTAAGTTTCAGATATTCCTGATTCAGACGAATCACTTCTTTCATGGCATCCGGACCAGGGGCGCCAATTGTGGTTCGCTTATTTACACAGGTCTCCAGACTAATCGCATCATATATATCCTGTTCAAATACCGGGCTGATGGATTTCAGCTCTTCCAGGGATAATTCGTCTATTGCTTTGTTCTGTTCAATACAGTATAACACAAGTCTTCCAATAATACCATGGGCATCTCTGAAAGGTACACCATGATTTACGAGATAATCTGCTGCATCAGTTGCATTGGTAAAGCCCTTCATAGCACTGACTTTCATAATATCCCTATTGAATTTCATAGTGCGGAGCATACCTGTAAACAGAGCGATGCAGCCTTTTACGGTATCAATCGCATCAAAGGTAAGCTCCTTGTCTTCCTGCATATCTTTATTGTAAGCAAGGGGAATTCCTTTCATGGTAGTCAGAATGGACATCAATGCACCATATACTCTGCCTGTCTTGCCACGTACTAATTCGGCAATATCAGGATTCTTCTTCTGAGGCATAATGCTGCTGCCTGTAGAATAAGCATCATCAATTTCCACGAAACGGTATTCGTTGGAATTCCAGATAATGATCTCTTCGCAGAAACGGCTTAAATGCATCATGATTGTAGATAATGCAGCCAGAAGCTCTATCACATAATCTCTGTCGGCTACAGAGTCCATACTGTTAAGTGTAGGACCGTCAAAATCAAGAAGCTCTGCAGTATAGGCACGATCCAGAGGATATGTTGTTCCGGCGAGTGCTCCAGAACCTAATGGACAATAATTCATTCTCTCATAGATATCATCCAGACGCTGTCTGTCACGCTTGAACATTTCGAAATATGCACCCATATGATGAGCCAGTGTAATTGGCTGCGCTTTCTGTAAATGAGTGAATCCTGGCATATAGGTGTCGAGATTGTTCTCCATAACATGAATGATGACTTCAAGAAGCTCTTTTAAAAGTCCGTTAATCTCTACCACTTCATGTCTTGTATAAAGTTTCATATCAAGTGCAACCTGGTCATTACGGCTTCTTCCAGTGTGAAGCTTCTTGCCTGCATCGCCAATCCGGTCTATCAGGTTAGCCTCTACAAAACTGTGAATATCTTCATATTCATCAGTAATATGAAGAGAACTATTGTCTACATCCTTTACAATACTTTCCAATCCGGCAAGAATCTGATTCTTCTCATCTTCTGTCAGAATGCCCTGTTTTGCAAGCATTTTTACATGTGCCATGCTGCCTTCTGCATCCTGATGAAAGAATTTCTGGTCAAAGGAAATAGATGCATTGAAATTATATACAAGCTTATCTGTCTCTTTGGTAAATCTACCACCCCAGAGCTGTGCCATGTTTAATCACTCCTTGTTTTTTAGTGTAACGGAACAGATGATTTTATACGATTCCGAATAGTTACAATTTAACATAAGTTTGGCTGTGAATCAAGGCAGATGTGACAGAAAATGCATAAATATTAATATTCAAGTTACATTTTTCGAGAAAATACATACTATAAGGTATCTATTAGATTGTGGAAGGAATGAGCCGGGTGTATTTTCTGAAATTCGACCATGTTGATTTTTCTTATTACAGTAATACAGGTGAAATTCAGGTATTACAGGATATGAGTTTCGAGATAGAACGGGGAAGCTTCATAGCTGTTGTTGGTCCTTCCGGATGTGGAAAGTCTACGATATTGTCGCTGATCGCCGGACTTCTACAACCAACGGGAGGGTATATTACATTTTATTCTGATGATTTTCAGACGCCAAGAATTGGTTATATGCTTCAGCACGATCACTTGCTGGAATGGAGGGATGTCTATCATAACATCCTTCTGGGACTTGAGATACAACACAAGCTTTTCCCGGAAAATATCGAGCTGGTAAATCAGCTGTTAGTAAAATATCATCTGGAAAACACAATAAGATTAAAGCCCTCTGCTCTTTCGGGAGGAATGAGACAAAGAATCGCTCTGATTCGGACGCTGGCGCTGCAGCCTGATCTTCTGCTTCTTGATGAGCCTTTCAGTGCATTGGATTATCAGACCAGATTACAGGTATCGGAAGATGTACGTGATATTATCAAGACAGAACAAAAGACTGCTATTCTGGTGACACATGATATTTCAGAGGCTATTTCCATGGCAGATACTGTCTTTTTGTTGCCGAAAATACCAGGGTATGTGAAGAAAGTAATTCCTATTGAATTTGAAAAACAGGGAATAGCGCATGAATCTATCCGTCAGTCAAAGCTGTTTCAGGAATATTTTGATTTAATATGGAAGGAGCTTCAGAATGAAAATCAGGAAACAAGATGAGGAATTATTGCTTTATTCGCAAGGACAGCTTGCCTTTTGGGCTTCGCAGAGACAGAGGAAAAAAGCCGTTATATGGAGCCGGATTATACTGTCTATAGGGTTTCTTGTATTATGGCAGATGGCTTCTGATTTTGAATGGATTGATGATTTTTACTTCAGTTCACCAAGGACTATTGGAATACTGTTCTTACAGGATTTGCAGGATATGTCACTGTTGCGGCATATCGGTATGACACTGTGGGAATCTGTTGTCAGCTTTCTACTGATTGTTACCTTTTCACTGATACTGGCGACCCTGTTCTGGTTCCTGCCTGGCCTGGGGCATACCTTTGAACCGTTTCTGATCGTATTGAACAGTCTGCCAAAATCCGCACTAGCACCGCTTATTATTGTATGGCTGGGAACAGGGCCAAAGACAATCATACTCTGTGGAATGTCAGTAGGGATATTCGGATGTATACTGAATCTGTACCAGGTATTTATACAGACAGATCCGGAAAGGTTGAAATTAATAGAAACATTAGGCGGTAATAGATTGCAGGCTTTTACCAAAGTGGTATTCCCCGGGAGCCTTCCGACTTTTCTATCTATTGCAAAAACAAATATCGGATTGGCGCTGGTAGGGGTAATTATTGGTGAATTCCTTGCAGGAAGACAGGGGCTTGGATATCTGATCATCTATGGAGAACAGGTATTCAAGCTGGATCTGTTGATTATGAGCATTGTGATTCTGTGTGCGATTGCCATGTTGTTATACTGGCTTTTATCACTATTGGAGCGACAGATTGAACATCGTATGCTGGGAATGTAGATAACTGGTATCTACCACTTCATCCTTTAAAATATAGACTTCTGAGGACTGATTCGTATCTTCGGAAGAATCTCCTGTATATAGGAAATGGCAAAATACAACAACTAATCCTATGATAATTACTGCCATTCCACAACTGATGTAAGTTATCTTCTGCTGTTTACGCATAGCAGATGCATATAATTCTTTCTGTACTGGTTCTCCCATGACCCTCGACCTCTTTAGCTATGTTGAATTATGAATGTACATTGGTAATAATTACGTATTTATTACACAAATATTAAATTCTAAAGAAATTCTACGTCCGGGAATAAAAAATGTCAATATATGAAAAACGCTGAAAATAAAGGAAGAAATGCGTAATCTTTAGGTAAAAAAAACTTCGGATAAAAAATCCGAAGTTAAAAAGTAATTAATTAATATAGAAGCTTTCGAAGGGACTTGAACCCTCGACCTACTGATTACGAATCAGTTGCGCTACCAACTGCGCTACGAAAGCATACCGTCGGCAACTCAATTGCCGACTTAAACAGTATATATAATAATTGTGCTTTTTTCAAGAGTTTTTTGAAAAATTGATAAAATAATTATGCATCAGGGCTTATGTGAACAGATACCTGCTGGAATGGAATTTCAATACCGGCTTCATCCAGAGATAATTTGGCTTTTTCAGTCAGACGCCATCTTGTTGGCCAGTACTTCTCAGTAGGACAGAAACATCTTAATCCAATCACTACTTCACTGCTTCCAAGGGAATCTACACAGACGATAGGTGCAGTTGTATGATCAATATCGGGATCTTCCATAATAACCTGCTCCAATACCTGCTTCGCCTGCGCAATATTGGAACTGTAAGAGATACCAATATTCAGATCAATACGACGCAATGAATTTGCAGTGTAATTGGTCAGGGAATTATTGGCAAGATTGCCATTGGGCAGAACAACAATGCGGTTATCTATTGTCTGTAATTTGGTGTAGAATATACCAATTTCGCATACAGTGCCTTCATTCTTATGGGCGTCTTCTATAATATAGTCTCCTACTCGAAATGGCTTTAGAATCAGAATCAGGACACCGCCTGCAAGATTACTCAGACTTCCCTGCAGGGCAAGACCAATGGTAACACCCAGAGAACCAAGCAATGCCATGATACTTGCTGCATCGAATCCAAAACTGTTGGCAATAGCCAGCAAAAGGACAAAGTACAGAGCGCCCTTGCACAAAGCATCCAGAAACTGTATGACACCAGTCTCCGCTCCTGCTCTCTGTAAGGATTTACGCAGAACCTTTCTGATAAAAGATATGATTTTCATACCAATCAGAAAAAAGACAACGGCGAGCAGAACACGGATACCAAGAGCCAGTGCTTTGTCTGGCAGATCCTGGAGAAATTTTTCAAATGCATTTAAGTTTTTATTGAGTTCTTTCAGTTCTTCAGAAGTTAGAAGCAGCATGATACAATATCCTTTCCTGTTGTTTAGAATGCATGAATAAATAATCCACTCCGAAGCTTAGGCTCGAACCAGGTGGATTTAGGAGGCATCAGAAGACCTGCATCAGCAACTTCAAATAATTCATGGATGGAAGTCGGGTACATGGCAAAGGCTACAGCACAATCTGTATGAACTCTGCGCTCCAACTCTTCCATTCCTCTGATTCCACCTACAAAGTCAATCCGCTTATCAGTCTTAGGATCTGTAATATGTAGAACCGGCGAAAGAACCAGGTTCTGTAATAAAGCAACATCCAGACCGTTTACAGGATCTGCTGATGTGTATTCTGGTTTTATTTCAAGCAGATGCCATTTGTCCTGCAGATACATGGCAACCTGTCCTTTATGTTCAGGTCGGTGACAATGTTCACCAGTCTCCAGCAGCTGATAGACTGATGTGACCTGATTCAGGAATTCAGAAGGAGTAAGACCATTCAGATCCTTGACTACTCTGTTATAATCCATGATCATCAATTCTTCGTCTGCAAATAACACAGAAAGGAAATAATTAAATTCTTCTTTACCAGTATAATCAGGATGAGCTGCTCTCATTCGCTGACCTACTTTAACTGCGGAGGCACAGCGATGATGACCATCCGCAATATAGATCTGATCTATTTGGGCAAAGGTATCAGCAATTGCACTGATATCGGTATCTTCATGAACACACCATACTCTATGGGTGATTCCATCCTCGGAAGTGAAATCATAAAGAGCATCATTATGTTTGGTGCGGGTAATGATTTCATTTAATACAGGATTGGCTCTGTATGCAAGAAAGATAGGTCCTGTTTGAGCCTGACAGGTCTCCACGTGTCGAATTCTGTCCAGTTCTTTATCTTCTCTTGTATTCTCGTGTTTTTTGATAACCTGGTTCAGATAGTCATCTATACTGGCACAGGCTACAATACCAGACTGAACGCGACCATTCATGTTAAGCTCATAAAGATAATAGACAGGCTTATCCTCCTGAACGAAATTACCATCGTTTATCATCTGCCAAAGCAGATCGTGAGCCTTCTGATATACTTTAGGGTCATAGGTATCTACAGAATCATCAAACTGCGTTTCTGCCCTGTCTATATTCAGAAAAGATAATGGATGGTCTTTCACTGCCTGTTTGGCTTCTGCTCTGTTGTACACATCATAAGGAAGTGCTGCTATTTCTGATTCCAAGCCTTCTTTGGGTCTATACCCTTGAAATGGTCTGATCTGTGCCATGCTGATAACCTCCTGATTTTTATAATAAGAACATTGTATCAGATAAAGTCTTTTTTGACAACTCAAGCACGGAGTGTTAGAATCGTTCATAGTGACGCTCTATATGGGCATTCAAGGAAAGGTGTGAGGTGACTGATATGACAGAAGAAGACAAGAAATTATTAGATCGAATTAATGAATATGCAGAACGTAAATTAAATGATCCCGATAAGAAGATGCGGGTATCTTCCCAGTTAGATCGTTTGAAGCCTATTATGCTAAAAATCGCAGAGGAACAGAATACGACAGTTGAGGATATCTTTGTGAGATATATGGATCTGGCAACATCATCCAACAATGCCAAGTTCTTGAATACCGTCGGAAATATGACCCAGAATGAAAGCGGTCAGGATTTTACAAATTTGAATATTTAAACAATATAAAAAGGATGCATATTCTGCATCCTTTTTATACAGTTACACAAATCCCCTTTTGATTTCAATTCCCTTTTTACACAAACTCAGGAAAAAATTCCCCTTTTACATACCTTTTACACAATTTTGAATTCCCCTTATGAATTCCCTTTTACAGATGTCCCTTTTACTTTTGAATGACCTTTTACACAATTCCCCAATTGCTGTTTTTTCGAAAAGCCATCCCCTTTTACACAAATCCCCATTACGTGAAGAATCCCCATTCTTACACGTTTTCATAAGAAACTTTAATCTCTAAAAGAAATATCAGAACTATGTTCTTTAATGTGTGTAACGTTGTTTCTTGTAATGATTATTGCACAGAACATTATTATTGTCAACCTTTTTTCGAGCTTTTTTTTGATTAATATACATATTTTTTGTATGCATATTTGAAAATCTCTTGTGAGAATGCACAAGAACGGCGTTCTTGTAAAAAATAAGTGGAATCAATGTATAATTGACTCCACTTACATTATGTTAACTGCTTATTTTACTACACGAACACGGAACACTCCGTCAATATTTTTTAATTTCCGGATAATATTATCATCTGCGGCTGACTCAATATCCATTAAGGTATAAGCGTATTCACCTCTGGATTTATTTGTTAAATCTGTGATATTAATGCCAGCTTCACCTAAAGCACCTGTAAACTGAGTGATCATATTTGCAATATTTTTATGCAGAATCGCGATTCTGCCGGCTGTTGCACATACACCCATGTCACAATTTGGATAATTTACACTGTGCTTAATATTACCATTTGCAAGATAATCCATTAATTCATCAACTGCCATCTTGGCACAGTTGTCTTCTGATTCCTCTGTGGAAGCACCAAGATGAGGGATAACGATACAGCCTGGATGACCTGCTGTAGTTGTATTAGGAAAATCAGATACATATTTTCTGATCTTACCAGCTTCCAGGCCTTCTAATACATCTTTTTCATTGGCTAAGAGGTCTCTTGCAAAGTTAAGAAGAATGACACCTGGTTTCATCTTTTCAATGGCCTTGGCATCGATCATACCCTTTGTGCTGTCCATTAATGGAACATGAATGGTAATGAAATCACAGGTTTCATAAATCTCATCTACATTCAGTACGTGCTTTACATCACGGCTGAGGCTCCAGGCTGCATCTACAGAGAGGAAAGGATCATATCCATATACATCCATACCTAGACTGATTGCTGCGTTGGCAACTTTAACACCAATAGCTCCAAGACCAATGATACCTAATTTCTTACCTGCTATTTCAGTACCTGCAAAGTTCTTCTTCTCTTTCTCAGCATCCTTTGCAAGTGTCTCAACATCTTTATTGGCTTCTACCCATTTGATACCGCCAACAACATCTCTGGATGCCAGAAGCATACCTGCGATAACAAGTTCCTTTACACCATTTGCATTAGCGCCTGGAGTATTGAAGACTACGATACCCTTCTGTGCACAGGTATCAAGTGGAATATTATTAACACCTGCTCCTGCTCTTGCTACAGCAAGAAGAGATTCGGGAAGCTCCATTTCATGCATGGATGCGCTTCGAACCAATACACCCTCTGCCTGGCTGATATCATCTGTTTTGACATATTCGCTGCTGAATCTTGTTAAACCTACTTTAGAAATTGGATTAAGGCAATGATACTGATACATTAGGCATTCTCCTCCTCGAATTTTTTCATGAATTCTACAAGCTTCTGAACACCTTCGATAGGCATAGCGTTATAAATACTTGCTCTCATACCGCCTACTGTTCTATGACCTTTCAAGTTTTCAAATCCTGCAGCTTTTGCTTCTTTTACAAATTTGGCATCCAGTTCTTCGTTTCCAGTAACGAAAGGAACGTTCATTAAGGAACGATCTTCTTTTCTGACAGTGCCTTTGAAGAGTTTGCTTTCATCCAGATAATCATAGAGAATCTTTGCTTTTTTCTCATTGATCTCTTTCATTTTCTCAAGACCGCCCATCTTCTTGAGCCACTTGAATACTTTGCCACAGATATAGATACCATATGCAGGTGGCGTGTTATATAAAGAATTGTTATCTGCATGAATCTTATAACGAAGCATGGTCGGTGTACCAGGAAGTACATCTTCTGTGATCAAATCTTCTCTGATAATAACAATAACAACACCTGCCGGTCCGATATTCTTCTGAACGCCGCCATAGACTACACCATATTTGGTTACGTCAATGGGCTCTGAAAGGAAACAGGAGGATACATCAGCAACTAATGTTTTGCCTTTGGTATTAGGTAATGTTGTGAAACGTGTACCATAAATGGTATTGTTCTGGCAGATATATACATAGTCTGCATCTTCTGAGATAGGAAGATCAGAACAGTCTGGAATATAAGAGAAAGTCTTATCTTCTGAGGAAGCAATTTTGTTTGCTTTTCCATAGATACATGCTTCCTGATAAGCTTTCTTAGCCCACTGACCTGTTACGATGTAATCAGCAACTTTGTTTTTCATAAGATTCATGGGAATCATTGCAAACTGCTGGCTTGCACCGCCCTGAAGGAACAATACCTTGTAATTATCAGGGATATTCATAAGCTCTCTTAAATCAGCTTCGGCTTCCTGAATAATTGTTTCAAAAGCCTTGGAACGATGACTCATCTCCATAACTGACATTCCAGTTCCCTTATAGTCCAACATTTCATCTGCAGCTTCTTTTAATACTTCTTCAGGCAAAACTGCGGGGCCTGCTGAAAAATTGTACACTCTTGACACTTTTTTACTCCTCCTGATTTCTCATAACATTATTTCCCACAGCGTAGCGATTCAAAATATATTGAACCATTACACAAATCTATATGTAATCTGGATAGATACATATCATAATAATTATTATGTATTATTGTCTAGCAGCCAGATCTTCTGCATCGAATGCATCACTGATTGGTGCGCCTGCGGGTACCATAGGGAATACCTTGTCATCTTCTTCAATAATACAATCCAGTACGACAGGTCTGCCAAGTGAAATTGCCTTTTCCAGTGCGGGTGCTACTTCTTCCTTCTTGGTAACACGGATTGCTTCACAGCCGAGTCCTTCTGCAACTTTGACAAAATCGACCTTATCAGCGAGTACAGTCTGGGAATATCTCTTATCATAGAACAGAGTCTGCCACTGTCTGACCATACCAAGAACGTGATTATTGATGATAATCTGAATGATTGGAATATTGTAGCGGCTTGCTGTTGCAAGTTCATTCATATTCATTCTGAAGCATCCATCACCGGCAATATTCACGCAGATTTTATCTGGCCTGCCCATCTTGGCACCGATACATGCACCCAATCCGTAGCCCATAGTTCCAAGTCCTCCTGATGACAGGAAAGTACGAGGTTCTGTATACTGATAGAATTGAGCTGCCCACATCTGATGCTGTCCAACGTCGGTAGAGACAATTGCCTTGCCTTTTGTTACCTGATCCAGCTGTTCAATGATGTAAGGACATGTAAGCTTGGAATCATCATATTTTAATGGATATTTAGCCTTAAACTCCTGAATATGGTTCATCCATTCTGTATGCTTTATTGGTGTGAGCTTACTGTTGAGCTCTTTTAGAATGGTCTTGAGATCACCGACAATAGAGGCATCTGTATGGATGTTCTTATTGATTTCAGCAGCATCAATATCTATGTGTAAGATTTTGGCATTGGATGCAAACTTCTTGGCATTACCGATAACACGGTCAGAAAATCTCGCACCTAATGCGATCAGCAAGTCACATTCACTTACTCCGAAATTGGAAGTTTTTGTTCCGTGCATGCCTATCATACCTGTGTATGCAGGATTTTTGCCGTCAAAGGCACCTTTACCCATAAGAGTGTCGCATACAGGAGCATCAATTTTTTCTGCAAATTCCTTTACTTCGCGGTATGCCCCTGAGGCAATAGCACCACCGCCAAGGTAAATATATGGCTTCTTGGCATTTTGAATCAATTCAAGTGCTGTATGAATATCTTCCTGAGAATAATGATTCTCTATTACAGGCGGTTCCGGTTTCACAGGTACATATTCACATGTATTGGCTGTGACATCCTTGGTAATATCTACAAGAACCGGTCCTGGTCTTCCAGAACGTGCAATGTTAAATGCCTTTCTTAATGTATCGGCTAACTTTGTTACATCCTTAACAATATAACCATGCTTCGTGATAGGCATTGTTACGCCGGCAATATCAATCTCCTGGAAAGAGTCCTTACCAAGCATTGGTAAGGTTACATTTGCAGTAATTGCTACCATGGGGATGGAATCCATATATGCAGTTGCAATACCAGTGACCAGATTGGTAGCACCGGGGCCGCTTGTTGCAAGACATACACCTACTTTACCGGTTGCTCTTGCATAGCCATCTGCCGCATGAGCAGCACCCTGCTCATGGGAGGTCAGAATGTGATGAATTTCATCACTGTGTTTATATAATTCATCATATACATTTAAGATAGTTCCACCAGGATAGCCGAATACAGTATCGACACCCTGTTCCTTTAAACATTCAATTACAATTTGTGAACCAGTCAGTAACATATCAGCACCATGCCTTTCCTAAGTATTTCGTTCTAGTTATTCTGATTGGGACTCTGAAGGATGGCACCGCGGTTACCGCTTGTTACCATTTCTCTGTATCTTGCAAGATAACCTGTAGTTACCTTAGGCTCTTTAGGCTGCCATTTTGCTTTTCGTGCTGCAAGCTCTTCGTCAGATACACGAACATTTAAAGTCAGAGCAGGAATATTGATTTCGATGATATCGCCCTCTTCTACCAGAGCAATAGGTCCACCAACTGCAGCTTCTGGAGATACATGACCGATAGATGCACCTCTGGACGCTCCTGAGAAACGTCCGTCTGTGATCAGGGCAACGCTGGAGCCAAGTCCCATACCTGCAATAGCAGAAGTAGGATTCAACATTTCACGCATACCAGGACCACCCTTAGGACCTTCATAACGAATGACTACTACATCACCGGCGACAATCTTACCGCCCTTGATGGCAGCAATCGCATCTTCTTCACATTCAAATACACGTGCAGGACCTTCGTGAACCATCATTTCATCTACAACTGCAGAACGTTTTACAACACTGCCGTCTGGAGCCAGATTACCCTTTAATACAGCCAGACCGCCAGTCTTGCTGTAAGGATTATCCAATGGTCTGATTACTTCAGGATTTCTGTTGACAGCATTCTTAATATTCTCTCCTACTGTCTTGCCTGTTACAGTCATACATTCTTCATGGAGAAGACCTAACTCTGACAGCTCATGCATAACAGCATAGACACCACCGGCTTCGTTAAGATCTTCCATGTAAGTAGGACCAGCAGGTGCTAAATGACATAAGTTAGGAGTTTTTTCGCTGATTTCATTTGCAAATGCAATATCAAAATCAAAACCAACTTCATGAGCGATAGCAGGAAGATGAAGCATACTGTTTGTAGAACATCCAAGAGCCATATCTACTGTTAATGCATTCAGGATTGCTTCCTTGGTCATGATATCGCGAGGACGGATATTCTTACGAAGCATTTCCATGACAGCCATTCCAGCATGTTTTGCAAGCTTGATTCTTTCTGAGTATACAGCAGGAATTGTTCCGTTACCCTGAAGTCCCATACCTAATGCTTCTGTCAAACAGTTCATGGAGTTGGCTGTGTACATACCTGAACAGGAACCGCATGTAGGACATACCTTTTCCTCAAATTCACGTACATCTTCTTCTGTCATCTTACCTGCTGCATAGGAGCCAACCGCTTCGAACATGGAAGAAAGGCTTCTCTTCTGACCTTTTACATGTCCGGCAAGCATAGGACCACCGGATACAAATACGGTAGGAACATTAATTCTGGCAGCAGCCATTAATAATCCGGGTACATTCTTATCACAGTTAGGAACCATGACAAGTGCATCGAACTGATGAGCAAGAGCCATACACTCTGTTGAATCAGCAATCAGATCTCTGGTAACCAGAGAGTATTTCATGCCGATATGTCCCATGGCAATACCATCACAGACTGCAATAGCAGGAAATACAACGGGTACGCCGCCTGCTTCTGCAACACCGAGCTTAACGGCATTTACAATCTTATCAAGATTCATATGTCCAGGTACGATTTCGTTATAGGAACTTACGATACCTACCATTGGCTTCTGCATTTCTTCTTCTGTGAAACCAAGAGCGTTAAATAAACTTCTATGGGGTGCCTGCTGCATTCCCTTTTTTACATTATCACTTTTCATGAGTATACCTCCAAATTAACTATATTCTCTCTGCAATCAGATCGCCCATCTTGGCAGTGCCTACCTGAGTAACTGTAGAGCGTTTGCTCTCTTCCTGGGGCATGATATCAATGGTGCGGTAATTTTCTTCCAGTACCTGCTTTACAGCCTTTTCAATTGCATTGGCTTCTTCATCCAGATCAAAGGAATAACGAAGCATCATGGCTGCACTCAGGATTGTGGCAATTGGATTGGCAATGCCTTTGCCTGCAATATCAGGTGCAGATCCGCCACTTGGCTCATAGAGACCGAATTTGGTATCATTGAGGCTGGCTGAGGACAACATACCGATGGAACCTGTTACCATACTTGCTTCATCAGACAAGATATCACCGAACATGTTCTCTGTTAAGATAACGTCGAACTGCTTCGGATCTTTAACCAGCTGCATTGCACAGTTATCTACAAGCATATGCTCCAGAGTAACTTCTGGATAATCCTTGGCAACTTCTTCTACGACTTTTCTCCAGAGTCTTGAAGAATCCAATACGTTTGCCTTGTCTACGCTGGTTACTTTCTTGCGTCTCTTCATGGCGATATCAAAACCTTTAATGGCAATACGACGTATCTCATTCTCTGTATAGGTCAGTGTATCAACGGCAGTCATAACGCCATCTACTTCTTTGGTGCTTCTCTCACCGAAGTAAAGACCGCCTGTCAGCTCGCGCATGATTATCATATCAAATCCGCTGCCGATGATGTCATCACGAAGTGGGCATGCTTCCTTTAATTCTTCATAAAGATATGCCGGTCTTAAATTGGCAAATAAATTCAAGGCTTTACGAAGCTTTAATAATCCGGCTTCCGGTCTTAAATGAGGAGGCAGCTTATACCAGGGGGATGTAGAGGTGTTACCACCTATGGAACCCATTAATACTGCATCAGCTGCTTTCGCAGCAGCAATTGCTTCATCAGTCAGTGGCTCGCCATAGGCATCTATGGAAGCACCACCCATTAAAATATCCTGGTAGTTAATAATATGATTATATTTTAAAGCTACTTTGTCTAATACCTTTTTTGCTTCGGTGACAATTTCAGGACCAATTCCATCACCGGGTATGCATACAATATTCAAATTCATTACATTTCTCCCTTTGCGCTGTTGTCTACGCTGTTATTTCCTTTGTATACAACATGAATGTATGTATATTTATACAAAGACATAAGTTTATCATATTACATTCAATGCAAAATTTCAACCGTATACATAAAAAAGAACTATGCCGATTAGATATGATATGTATAATCTGCTGGAATGTTTGCGTGTATACAATATTATATAAAAAAGAAGCCGACATAATCGACTCCTTTTTATCAGCATGTACCTGACATGCATTTTGATTTATTCAGCGTCAGGCTTCTCAACCTGCTCGATTGCAGACTTCTTCATTGGAATACGGCAGTTCTTATTGTTACCGAATTCAACAATAACATCTTCATCTGTAATATCAATAACAATGCCATAGAAACCGCTGGTAGTTAATACGCTGTCGCCTACCTCAACGGAATTAATCAGTGCGCTTCTCTTCTTCTGTTCCTTTTTCTGGGGACGATAGAAAAGAAAATAAAAAATACCAATCAGTACAGCAAAATAAATGACCCATACGATTGGGCTTGCCATAGCCTGTCCGGCTGCTTCGGCTTCTGAAGATAATAATAAGTTCATCATGTTTCCTCCTGTAAGTTTATAAAGCATATCATACACAAAAAAGTGCAATACATCAAGTTAATTTTTTATGAAGCGGATCAATCCGGTTCACCGGCTGCCATACTTTCAAGCTTTGACTTCTTATATGCAGCAAATTCACCACGGTCAAGAGAATCACGGATCTCTGTCATCATGGTGTTGTAGAAATACAGATTGTGAAGTACACATAATCTCATTCCAAGCATTTCCTTTGATTTCAGAAGATGCCTGATATAGGCTCTGGAATATCTGCGGCATGCAGGACAGTTACATCCAACCTCGATAGGACGTGTGTCAAGTTCGTATTTGGCATTGAACAGATTGATCTTGCCATGATTGGTATATAAGTGACCATGTCTGCCGTTACGTGTCGGATATACACAGTCAAAGAAATCAATACCACGTTCTACACCCTCCAGAATATTGGCAGGTGTACCAACACCCATCAGATAAGTAGGTTTATCCTTAGGCAGATAAGGAACTGTTTCCTCCAGGATATAATACATCTCTTCATGAGTCTCACCTACAGCAAGACCACCTACAGCATAACCATCCAGATCCATTTCTGAAATACGTTTTGCATGCTCAATTCGAATATCAGGATAAACAGCACCCTGGTTGATGCCAAATAACATCTGCTGCTTGTTGATCGTACCCTCCAGAGAGTTCAGCCTGTTCATCTCTTTCTTACAGCGCTCTAACCAGCGTGTCGTACGCTCTACAGATGGAAGCACATATTCTCTGCTTGCCTTGCTGGGAGGACATTCGTCAAAAGCCATTGCAATGGTAGAAGCCAGATTAGACTGAATCTGCATACTTTCTTCAGGTCCCATAAATATTTTATGACCATCAATATGGGAGTGGAACGTAACACCTTCTTCTTTGATCTTGCGAAGACCGGCTAAAGAGAATACCTGAAAACCGCCTGAATCTGTTAAGATAGGCTTATTCCAGGACATAAATTTATGAAGTCCACCTAATTTTTTGATCGTTTCATCTCCTGTTCTGACATGAAGATGATATGTGTTAGAAAGTTCTACCTGTGTGCCGATTTCTTCAAGGTCAGCAGTAGAAACAGCACCTTTGATAGCGGCTACAGTACCTACGTTCATAAATACAGGTGTCTGAATTGTTCCATGAACGGTTGTTACTTCTGCACGCTTTGCTCTGCCTTCTTGTTTCAATATTTTATACATGTAATTTATAAATCCTCCAAAAATTCTTCAAGGGTAATGCCCTGACTCATGATTGCTGTGGCAGCTTCCTTACCTACATATCTGAAATGCCATGGCTCATACTGAATACCGGTAATATATTCTTTACCAAGTGGGTAACGGAGTATAAAGCCATATTCACAGCTATGCTTATTCAGCCACTTACCAGCTTGTGTTTCACCAAATTCTATCTCAAGATATGGATAGGTGTCACTTACGATATCCAGAGCCAGTCCAATCTGATGTTCACTTGCGCCCGGAACCGTTACTGTAATAGATGAAATTTTATAGGCTTCCAGATAGGAATACCCTTTGTTCATATAATAATCTATTTTGCGGTTAAATAATACAGTCTGCCTATTATAATCTCTGTAAGGTGAGCAGACCATCAGATTGATTCCATCAGCTTTGGCGGCTTCCATCATTGCCATCAGGTCATCAATGATTCTGGCATCGCATTTCATATTACCAGTAATTTTTCCCGGTGTAAAGGTGTAATTCTCAGGAACTGGATGTTGTTTATTGACCAGAAGAAGTCTCCAGTCATCTGCGGTCAGCTTCTGCTCTACCGTTTCATCAGTGACTGCAGATGTCTGTTCTTTCGCCTCATTGGCTTCCAGAATATCATCCAGTGAGAACTGGTCAACACCGTTTTGAACATCAAGTTCTTCATTATTATATCCCTGAAGCACGTCATCATCATCTATAACATCTGCTGCGGAAATATCCAGCACAGTCGGTACATATTCGTAATTAGCCTCTATCTCCTGCATTTTGCTGTAATCCTGTGCTAAATACTCTTCTTCCTGTATATAGGGAAAAGCGAAGCTACTGCTGATTATAAAAAACAAAAAAACAGCTGCGATGCTGGAAAAACGCTTACTGTTGTGAATCAGATACTCTCCAGTATCACCAACAATGGTCACTACAATAAGAGCTATTTGCCAAGGCAGCTTAAAATATTTATGTTTATGAATTTTCCTTCGTAATCGATTGGCTGTTGTTTCCTTCCATGTTTTGTTCATACTACTCATCCCCATTAGAAAACATGCTTTAACTTAGTCACTCCCCAGAGACTGTAAGACGTTAAAAGCTTCTGCACCCATGATATCATAATTAATATCGAATTGCATCTATAATTTGTGAAAATTGTAAAAAAATGTTACTCATCCGGCATCCTTGCTTGATTTTATAAAATATTTCGATATAATTTTAAGAAAAACCTATTTTCACTGGGTATGAAAGGATTATATATTATGGCAGGTTCTACATTTGGCAATTTATTTCGTATTACAACTTGGGGAGAATCACATGGGGCTGCTATCGGTGTTGTAGTAGATGGCTGTCCTGCCGGACTTACATTGTGCAGCGAAGATATTCAGAAGTATCTGAACAGACGTAAGCCTGGACAGACTCAGTATACAACACAGCGTAAGGAAGCTGACGAGGTGGAAATTCTTTCGGGAATCTTTGAAGGAAAGACAACAGGCACTCCTATTTCCATGATTGTACGTAATACTTCCCAGCGTTCCGGTGATTACAGTGATATTGCATCCTACTATCGACCGGGACATGCAGACTATACCTTTGATGAAAAATATGGATTCCGTGATTATAGAGGTGGCGGACGATCTTCTGCCAGAGAGACTATAGGACGGGTTGCTGCAGGTGCAATTGCTGCAAAGCTTTTAGGTGAACTTGGAATCACGGTTGATGCTTATGTAGAATCTATAGGTCCTGTATCCATATCCATGGATCGATTTAATCTGGAAGAAGCCAGACGTAATCCTACCGGTATGCCGGATGCAGAGGCTTCTGCCCAGGCAGAAGAATATTTACAGAAATGCATTGAGAATCAGGATTCTGCTGGTGGTGTAGTCTCCTGTAAGGTACATGGAATGCCGGCAGGCATTGGTGAACCTGTTTTTGATAAACTGGATGCATGTCTTGGACAGGCAGTTATGTCTATCGGAGCTGTGAAAGCTTTTGCTGTTGGAGATGGATGTGAGGTATCAAAGAAGAATGGTTCTACTAATAATGATGCCTTTTGCAATGTAAATGGACAAATCAGTAAAAAGACAAATCATGCAGGTGGAATTCTTGGAGGAATCAGTGACGGTTCTGATATTATACTGAGAGCATATTTTAAGCCTACTCCTTCTATCTACCAGAAACAGCAGACAGTAAATCAGGCTGGTGAAGAAATCGAGATTCAGATCAAAGGCAGACATGATCCAATCGTAGTCAGCCGTGCTGTGGTTGTTGTAGAGGCCATGACAGCTGTAACGATTCTGGACGAATTATTACGTAATATGACATCCAGACTGGATGGAATCAAGAAATTCTATCATAAATAGATTATATTAAAATGAAAAAATAAAAACTGCGATTTGTTGTATGAAATCGCAGTTTTTTTCATCTTTGTTTTTGCCTTTTATTTCATTTCATGGAAAATGATGCAGTTAGGCTGCTTTACTTTCATTTCTTTTCCATTCATAATAATAACATTTTTATTCAAATCCACAGTAAAGAATGTCATAGTATCTGATTCATGATTCAGGCATACAAGGTGCTTGTTATCCGGGAATAAGGAAGCATCCTTTGGATATTCCCCGCTGATAGGAAGGCAGAACAGTCTGTTGAGTTCACCACTCTCCGGTTGTATCTCATAAAGAGATACACTGTTTTCACCAGCATTGGAAGCCAGAATATACTTACCGTCAACAGAAATGTTGAGTGCACTTGCAGCAACATCCTGTGCCTGGTATTTATCAGTTGTAGGAATGGTCTGAACATGGTCAAAAAATGGAGTGCCATCTTCTTCGTGATAATGGTATACATCAATGCAGTTCTTTAACTCACTTACTACATAGAGGTAACGTCCATCATCGGAGAATTTCAGATGTCTTGGGGCTGACTCCAGATCACATCTGATGATATCGACCTGTTTCAGAGTGCCTTTTTCATGATCCAGCTTGTATACATTGACGTAATCAATACCTAAATCTGCAGCACACAAATATTTATTATCACGTGTCATCTTTACACAGCTGATATGCGGACGAAAACTACGCTCAGCAATGCTGCCAAGACCCTTATGGAAGATCTCTTCTGTGATCTCTCCTACTTTACCGGTCTCAGGATCAAGACGAAGCACTGTAATCTTGCCATCATGATATCCTGCACAGAACAGGAACTTATCTTCATAATCAGTGGACAGATAACATCCTCTCATACCATTGATAGAAGCTTTATTGATCAGTTCCAGATTGCCGTCTTCCAGAATCTTGAATGCTTCTACACCGAAGTCTGTAATAGAATAGAGGAATTTCCCGCTGTGAGAAATTGTAACGTAAGAAGAATTGGTAATCTCAACCTCTGCTTTCTCTTTTAATCGACCATTTGCCATATCGACATCATATATCTTAATACCATGATTATCACCCATTGTATAAGTTGATACATAGGCTACATATTTTGACTTGTTCATCCTATCGTCTCCTTCGTTTGTCAGATTATGTTATTATATTAACATATTAGGTTTAATTTGTTAACACTTTTCTTAGTTGTTCTGTTGTTTTACTATTTCCTCCAGATCGTGGGTGACAAATTGAGGAAACTGTCCATTTCTTGGCTTGAATGTCATATAACTGTTATAGTATGGATACATATCATTCTCACCCAAATAGATGATGTAATTATTATTCTGCATACCGAAAGCATTATATGAAAGGATATCCTGAATCATAGAATCGGTAATAGCTGCTATCTGTTCAGGGTCTGTATAGGTAACACGAGGATACGAACCATCTTCTAAGGCATCTGCATAATCTGTAACAGTCAGCGCATCAATAGAATCCGGTGATAATTTTTCCCTGCAGTCAAAACCATATTCTTTTAACAACTCAATGGTCCTGACAAAAGAAGGATATACAAGATATCCACTGTCGGAGGGATAATAGGTATTTTGATTGACTGTTACTTCATTACTTACAAACTCCAGGGAAGCAACCGGATATGTGTTCATGATCTCGTCCAGATTCAGATCCATAAATTCTGTCTGGTAAGCCTCAAGAAGAGCTGTCTGCTTCTCTTCATTCAGGGAAATGTTTCCAGTAGTATACTCACCGATACAATTGACGTAATTATAAGAAGTATTCCATCCAGTTGCGAATAATGGCATGGAATTTGCCTTATAATCTATATCATTATAAATAGCTTCCAATAATGCATAGGATTCCTCATCTTTCAGATTAATATAGTATTGTCTGTATACACTTTTTCCATTCTTTAAATGGTATGCAAAAGAAATATTGGTATAGCTTGCTTCTTTCTCCAATATATTCTGGTACTCCTGGGTCTCTTCGATTCCTTCATAATATTCGATGTCTGTATAACGAAGACCTGAGGCAGCAGCTTTTCTTGCCAGCTGAATAAGACTGGGATTATCGCTGATATGCATATGATCCAGCCTGTAATCATCTGCATTTTCATACCCAAATGGTTCCTGAGAACTGACTGACATCAGACCTGATATAGAAACAGAACAGTTCTCAATCTCAGCGTCAGAAGGAACATAGGTGTTATAGCCAAAAGCATCTGTCTTAAATACGACAACGATCAATGCAATGCAGGCTCCGTCAAAAAGGAGCTGTCTGCAGTGGTGAAAGGCACAACGTATATCCATTCGAAACAGAATCTCCATAAAGAGCGCAGAAAGAATAAATCCTAATCCAACACCGAATAAGAACCATCCAAAGGATCTCATGGAAGGTGACAGATTTTCAAAGAATACGCCGGAATACAGAGAAAGCGGGATGCATATACCGGCTTTAATAATCGGCTCGCTTGCTTTAAATACAACTGCTTTGCCTGCAGCTTCTGTCGGACGAACCAGATATAATAAATAGTCGCAGATACTTAAAATTAACACTGCAATTCCAATCAGAACCAGATAGGAAAAATATACAGAATAGTTAAATGGCTCTGTCGTCTGCACAGGAGCAGCATGCTCAAACAGCCGAAGTATCATATGCAATGGTGAAAAGGCAGCAAAATCCGGATTACGACCGGATATATTCGTATAGAAGAAATCCTGAAATAAAATATCCCGCAGTATCTCCAGCAAACGGCTGTAGGTCAATAAAATACCCGCTCCAAGAATTGTAAGAATCAGGTTGCCTGTCAGCATAACAACCAGGATACAGGTACTATAAACAACCAGAAATACAAGAAGCGAAGTACCGGTATAGCATAGCGCATTACCAAGAGCATGCATGGAGAATGCATTATTTCCAATACCAATTACAAGACAGATTATTACATGAATCAATAATGAAATTATGTAATAAAGAACGCCTGCAACATAATGGGCGCAATATAATAATCCTCTTTTCACAGGAAGACTATGATAAAAATCCAGCTGTGCGCGGTTATGCAGGTAGACATACCCGCTGATGCCACATACGATTGCTGATACAATTGTCATGATCATCATGGGACTTATGCAGTTATTTGCAAAGAAAATGTCTGATAAATAGTAAGATACAGGATATTGGTATGTCTTCTGATACCGGAGAATGTCTTCAGCTTTTAGAAGGAATACTACTTCCAGCATCAAAAAATCAAGAATAAAAATACAAATCGGACACCATATCCTTTTGCGGAAATCCTGTATGAGTAATTTAAAAAATAAGTTTCCTGATGTCATAACCAATCACCTCCGTCTCACTGATAAATATTTCTTCAAGAGATAAAGGCAGAATCTCTGCCAGAATCGGATCGCAGGAGTTTACCTTGTCCATAATATCTTCACTCTTACCTCTGACTGTAAGTAATTGCAGACTGCCTCTTTTCTCAGCTTTTACGATATCAAGGGAATTGAGCGCTGCCTTCTCATCTTCAGAATTGTGGAAGACACATTGTAAAGTATGGATGTTGAGCTTCATTTCTTCCAGCTCTTTCTGCATAAGCACACCACCCTGATGAAGAATGCCTACACTGTCGCAGATATCTTCCAGTTCCCTTAAATTGTGGGAGGCAACTATGGGGGTAAAATCTCTGGTAGTCATTTCTCCTGCAAACAGACTTTTCACAGTCTGTCTCATAACCGGGTCAAGACCGTCAAAGGTCTCATCACAAAAGAGGTATTCTGTATTTGCACAGATACCCAAAAGTATGGAAACCTGCTTGCGCATACCCTTGGAAAAGGTGTTGATTTTACGTTTGGCAGGCAATTCAAAACGTTCCAGATATTCACGAAATCGGTTGGAATCGAACAACGGGTAATAATCCCTGTAAAAACGCATCATCTCCAGGGGAGAGGAATTTGGCAGATAATACTGATCATCTGAAATATAAAAAAGCTTCTTTTTTACATCGGGATTCTCATAGACTGGATGTTCATCGATCAGAATGCTTCCCTGATCCGGTTTTAAAATACCACAGACCATACGTATAAAAGTACTTTTACCTGCGCCGTTGGTTCCAATCAGACCAAAAACTTCTCCCTTTTTTATGGTAACACTAATATCTTTCACGGCTTCTATATCACCGAATCTTTTACTGATGTGAGTGGCTGTAATCATATGGTATTGCCTCCCTTTGTACTGTTTTTAACACAGTCCTGTAACATAGTCTCTAATTGCTGAGGGCGAATACCAATGGCTAATGCTTTATCCACGCACTCACCCAGCTCTCTCTTAATCTCTTCTCTTTTGGAGTCTGCCGCTTCACTTGATTCGCTGACAAAGCTCCCCTTCCCTTTCATGGTATAGATATATCCTTCCCTCTCCAATTCCTGATATGCACGTTGAATTGTATTTGGATTGATAGATAATTCCATTGCCAGACTTCTGACAGAGGGCATAGGAGAATCTGGTTCCATTACGCCACATATGATCATTTGCTGAAATTTTTCTACGATTTGTTCATAAATAGGTCTTCTGTCTTTATAATCAATTAGAATCACGCAAGATTCTCCTTTCTTAACTGTATTAATACAATTAATACAGAAAGTATACAGTACAGGCAATGTTATGTCAATAGAGAAAGGGGAGCCTAAAGCTCCCCTGCCTCGTACAGATCGTTTGCGTATCTGACGGAACCCATCGCATCTTTGGAATAGAAATCAGCACCGATCATATCAGCATATTCCTGAGTCAATACTGCTCCACCTACCATAATTTTACAATCACAGTGATTATCATGAAGTAATTTGATGGTTTCTTCCATATAAACTACAGTGGTGGTCATTAAGGCACTTAAACCAACCAGCTTTACATGCTGTTCCTGTACTGTCTGTAAGATCAATTCGGGAGGAACATCTTTTCCAAGATCTATCATTTCAAAGCCATAGTTCTCTAATAATGTCTTTACAATATTTTTGCCGATATCGTGAATGTCGCCCTTGACTGTAGCAATTACAATTTTACCCTTGGTATCATTGTGCCTGCCCTGTTTGGAGAGTACACTCTTGATTGCGTCAAAGGAAGCCTTGGCAGCATCGGCACTCATAAGAAGCTGAGGAAGGAACATTTTCTTTTCTTCAAATCCCTTTCCCACTATATCAAGAGCAGGAATCAGCTTATCATTGATAATTGTAAGGGAATCCGAGCCTTCATTTAAGAGTTTCTCTGTTGCCTGATAGGCGCTTTCGCTCAACCCCTTTACAATGGCGTCTTCCAGAGATAATGCACCGGTATTGCCGCTTTTGGCAGCAGGCGTATCCGTTTTTGCCATTTCGGTACATTTCCGGATGTATTCCATACAGTTATCATCTTCGCCAATCAGTGCATTAAAACTATAGTATGCTGCCATCATGGATTCACTGGAAGGATTCACAATGCCTGCACTTAAACCGTTCTGCATTGCCATGGTAAAGAATGCTGTATTAATGCGCACTCTTTCTGGAAGACCAAAGGAAATATTGGATACACCAAGGACGGTATGCAATCCCATCTCATAACGAAGTCTTCGCAATGTTTCCAGAGTAATCATGGCATTGTCCTGTCCGGTACTGATTGTCAGAACGAGAGCATCCATAACCAGATTTTTCTTAGGAATTCCATAAGAAGCAGCTGTGTCTACTATTTTTCTGGCAACTGCAATTCTGCCTTCTACTGTTTCGGGGATGCCTCCCTCATCCAGACATAAGCATACCACAACAGCACCATATTTTTTAGCAAGAGGAAATACCATTTCCATGGATTCCTTCTTACCATTTACTGAATTGAGCATTGGTTTACCATTATAGCAGCGAAGTGCTCTTTCCATGGCTTCTCCATCGGAGGTATCAATCTGCAAGGGCAGATCAATAATAGCCTGAATACCGGTAATTGCTTCTTCCATCAGGGCGGGTTCGTCTATTTCAGGAAGACCTACGTTGACATCCAGTATCTGTGCACCTTTTTCCTCCTGAGTGAGACCTTCTTTATAAATATATTCCATGTCATAATCACGAAGCGCCTGCTTGAATTTGGATTTGCCGGTAGGGTTAATACGCTCTCCGATGATTAGAGGCTTCCTTGTAAAATATACTGCATGATTATAAGAAGATATTACGGTCAGATTCTTATCAGTAATTGGCTGAATCGGCATATCCTTGCAGGTCTTGACCAGTTCTGCCAGATGATCCGGGGTTGTACCACAACAACCGCCAATCAGGCTGGCACCCTCTTCTACTAATAAACGTGCCTTTTGTGCAAATTCCTCTGGACCTACATTGAACTGGGTCACACCATCAATTACAACAGGAAGACCTGCGTTTGGATTGATGGCAATTGGAATAGAACAACATGCAGTTAATTCAGGAAGAAGCTTTAACATCTGCTCCGGTCCCAGACCACAGTTAAAGCCTATGGCATCTACACTAAGCCCTTCCAGCATGGCGGTAACAGAAGCAACGTCTCCACCTGTCAGAAGCTTGCCATTTTCATCAAAAATCATGGTAACGACTACGGGCAGAGAACTGTTTTCTTTGGCTGCAAGGACTGCTGCCTTGATTTCATAGGAATCGCTTACTGTTTCAATCAGTATCAGATCAGCACCTGCCTGCTCGCCTGCAACGACTACTTCTTTAAAGGCGTTGTAAGCGTCTTCAAAGGCAATTTCTCCAAGAGGCTTTAACAACTTACCAAGGGAGCCGATATCCAGAGCAGAATACATAGGCTGTGCGTTCTCCCCTAATTCTGCCTGAGCTTCGCTGATGGCTTCTTTGGTAATACGGATACCAGCGGATACCAGCTGCTCTACTGTATAGGCAGTTCCTTTGCATTTATAAGTATTTACACCAAAAGTATTAGCTTTTGTAATATTACATCCTGCAAGCAGATATTCCTTGTGAATCTGACGGATAACTTCTGGATGCAGGATATTCCAGGTTTCGGGAATTTCCCCGGTCTGCAGACCTCTTGATTGTAGTACAGTTCCCATTGCTCCATCAAAAAATAATAATTCCTTGCCGATTTGATCACGTATCTTCATCTCTAAACTCACATCCTATATTTTTACATTGTTTACATTTCCCAATATGACAGTCCTCTTTCTGTGGAGTGACTCCGATAAAAGCAGTTACGCTTTTGGTTGGATACATTAAGAGACTGTCTGTCAGAGTAATACCCAGTCGCTTTGTACAATCAATTGCCTGAAAAAAATCTTTCTGCGCAGCCAATGGCAGATCCCCATATCCGGGACTGAAACGGGGACGCAGATAGAAACCATGTCTGGCAGCATCCGATTGTAATTCTTGCTGAAGCATATTACAACAGGCTTCTATTGCTGCTGCTGCACAGGCTTGCAGAACAGAGGCTTTGGCCATATTGATCAGTTCATACTTATGAAGCAGCTTGTCTGCTTCAATGCCAAGAGTAGCCGCCATTAATATAACATAGGGACATCCACGCAGATTCGCAGCCAGTTGATTACTGTAGAAAGGAATCTTCTTTGGAAAATCTGATTCTAATTCTGATAATGCAATCTGTTTGGGATTTGCTTCTATGATCTGACACTGATATGTTTTATAGAGACTTCTGGGGTGGATTACAGCAAGAAGATCTGTAAGCACTTCATCAATCATACTGGTTATCTGATCATCAGGTGTGATTCCCCGATAACCCAGATAGCGGTATATCTCTCTTTGGTTTATGTTATCTTTACTTAGTTTCACACTTATCACACTTCTATTATATTCTTTAGTCAGGTAAAGTAAGTGTAGCATTATGTCACTTTAAAGTCAAGAAAACGTCTGAGATTCAGACGTTTCCATGGCTTCTAATTGTACATGTTTATTCACTTTTGTTTTCACATCCGCAGGTATTCTGCACAGTAAAACTGTTATTAAATGGTCTTGGCTGGATAAAGGAGTTATCATCACAGTCCGGCTCTCTTCGTTTGTTACTCTCAGATTCAAAAGAGGAGCGTCTGTCGCACTTTCTTTCTGAATCCGTCTGACGATTTGTACATCTGTTATTGCAGCCATTATTGTTGTTTTGGCATCCACAGAAAATCAGGTAAAGTAAAATCCAATAACTAAGCATATTATCAACTCCTTTACCCTATAGTATGTAGGAGTCGATAATTGGTTACCAGTCTCTTAGATGGGAATTAATATATCGAAAGGTTGCTTCTTCTCCCTCATCTGCAAGCATATGAAGAAGTAATTCCAGAGTCGTTCTGGTATCTGGATGCATAAAATCGCCTGCTTTGCCTTTGGTATAATACTGTAGAGGCATATCATCTGTGTAATGCCCCTGATTATAGTTTTTGGATGCCGCAACTCTGTCTATGAACATCTCTACAATATAGCGCATGGGCATGGGAACCGGGACAATTCCGTCACCGGCATGAATCCCATAGTCAAGCCAGTATTCATAATGATGCTTGTTACGACCTTTATGATGCAGCCAGGCAGAGGAATAACCAAGAACCTCACGTTCTGCATTATTGGGGCTTTGGGTTCCCTGATAGTATTTGACGCCTACCCAGAATTCGCTGGGCATATATTTTGACAGGTCATGAGCAAGTCCCTGTCTGTACAGTCCAACCCGGAAGCATCCTTTCATGACCATATTTTTGTGATGTGTAATTGTTTTAAAATGCTGCCATAGTTTCAAGTTATATTACCTGTCCAGTTTCTTTCTTTTTCTTGATGAACTTTTATTCATTTGTATTTTCTGTCCACACAGTATTTTGACGCTGCGTGGCGATACTTCTATTTCCTTAGTCTTTTCCAGTATTGGCTCTGCGTTTGGCATAGCTGTAAATTGAGGATATTGTGTATCTAGAACAGTATTCCAGGTGTAGTTGCCAGGAAGCGTAGGAAGTGCAAAAGACTTGGCTTCCCAATGCATGTTGTAGGCAATATATATATAATCATTGTCCCATTTATCTTTTTGAACCGGAAGTGGTTCGCAATACATCATGCCGACATGTCTGTCACAACTTTCAGAATGGATTTTCCATGCGTCTTCTCCATGATAGGAAAGTTCGGGATAACCATTTCCATGAAAATCAGTCATTGCAAGCTCATGATCTGCGTGGAGTACACTATGTTTCTGGCGAAATTGAATCAAAGCTTTTACATAATCCAGAAAAGGCTCATTTTTTGCTGCATTTCGCCAGTCAAGCCAACTGATGTCATTATCCTGACAATAACAGTTATTATTACCCTTCTGACTGTTACAGAATTCATCGCCTGCAAGAATCATGGGAGTACCCTGAGCCATTAGCAGAAAGCACATGGCATTGCGCATCTGTTTCCTTCTTAAATCAAGAATACTTCTTTTTCTCGTAGCACCTTCTATACCACAATTCCAGCTGTAGTTGTAGTCCGTTCCGTCCTGATTATTTTCGCCATTGGCTTCATTGTGTTTATGCTCATAGGACACAAGATCAGCCAGAGTAAAGCCATTATAATTTGTTATATAATTAACAACTCCGCACTGCATATTATAATTACGCATATGATAGCAGAAGCCATTCAGTACATCATAATCACCCTTTAGGAATCTGCGAAGATCTTTCATGAATTCTTCCCGGCAATACCCTAGATTACGATAATACGGGGGCGTATCATCAGGATATATCTCCTGCAAGGCAAAATCTGTTCCAATCAGCTTGGTGTCTGCAAATAATGGCTCTGTTGCAAGCAAAGTAACAGGGACATGGTTTCCTATCAGATGCAATCCATCAATACGGTATTCCAATACCCAGTGTTTGAGTACTTCTAAAATATAGCCCTGTTTTACCTGATCAGGGAAATAAAACTGAAGAATCACCTCAATGCCGTTTTTGTGAAATTCTCTCACCATTTGCTTGAATTCTGCGCAGGGATCATCTGTGGCTGCGTAAGAACTTTTAGGTGTGAAATAAAAGGCATTTTTAAATCCCCAGTAATTTATCTTAACATCGTCTTTTGTGGAATCAGGATCCAGATTGGCATCAATGTGCTCTACCTGATAAGCTATAGATTGTATATTCTGTGCATATTCACATTCCTCGAATTCATATGCCGGCATTAATTCTACAGCAGTGATTCCAAGCTGTTTTAGATAAGGAAGCTTCTCAATAAGTCCCATAAAAGTGCCTTTATGTTTTACTTTTGAAGAGGAATGTCTGGTAAAACCACGAACATGAAGACAATAAAAGATACTGTCCTGATATGGAATATGTAAAGGAGCTGTTTTCTGCCAGTCAAATTGAGACTGATAGATACCACCTCTTAGTATAGTGTCCGGTGTTTCACTCCCCCATTTTTCATTGCCATATATTCTTTTGGCATAGGTATCTGTCAGAATCTGCTCACCGATATAGTAATTGTATTCACAGCTTTCAGCAGTCAGACCCTCTATTGTCATGCAACAGATATTACCCAGGCGGTGACTGGAATCAAATGGAATCCTTTTCTGGGTCTGAGTCTTTTTATCGTATAATATAATGCCGCAATCGTCCTGAGAATTGTTTACCATCGAGAAATTTATAGCATTGCTTCGGATGGATGATGCACCCAATGGATACGGTTGTCCTTTTTTAATATGTAATTGATTCATTCATATCCTCTCTTTAATGATATGCCAGTCTTTATTGAATGAGAAGAGGCATAATTTGCTGAATTTCATCATGAATAATAAAGTCTGCCCGCTCTTCGGGGAGATACTTTTCCTGTGAAAATAATATTTTGGTCTGATGACGCCGCTCTATATCAGAACTGTTAGACTGAAGACGGTCTCCGAAGATATTCTGTCCAAGGATCATAACAACATCAGCCTGATCACAGGCTTCCAGTGCAAGGGTTAGCATACTGTTATTGATGCGCTCCCCTATCAGTCTGATATCAGGTCTGATACTGCCGTTGCACACAGAACATTGTGGAATTCCCTGACTTTGCAAAATATAGGAGGCATCGTATGTCTTATGACATTTTGTACAATGATAATGCTGAATATTTCCATTGAGTTCGATGACTCTTGTAAAATGATATGGTTCAGGAATTGGATGGTAATTCTGGTTGATAACCGTATGCAGCTTGCCCTGCTGCTGCAATTTATACAGAGCCTCATAGCCTGCAGTTGCTCCGATTTTCATTCCCAGCATTTCCTTTTTATAGAATTTATAAAATCGTTCTTTTTTCGCACAATAGAAAGAACCACTCAGTAATTCTTCCGGGCAGGCACCATATTCTTCTTCCATACGATAGGATTCTTCATTGGAATCAAAATTCCTGCCGCCGCTCTCTACCAGCATCTCAATACCAAGAATTGCAACGATGTGGTTTGAATCTTTTATGCATCTTTGTAGATTTTCTATTGTTTTCATTGGTGTTTGCAATTGCATTCGCATCCCTCTCTCACAATGCCTCTTTTGTTTATATGATACTCGTTTTGGGATATGTGTGTCAAGCACCGTTAAATACGATATTCTTTTTGTCCTTTTACTGAAAAAGCTTGCCTTATTTCATTACATTCGTTAGAATATAGTATGGGAAATTTGTCTACGCATGTTTTTGTGGCGTGAGATATGTGCTTTAGATTCAGGAAAGCACAATAATTAGTATATAAAATAAATAACACAATGAAAGGTAAAGGATTTGACTTATGGCAGACAACAAGACAAACGGATATGATGACGAAGAAATGACTGTAGAGCTGGAGCTTGACGATGGACAGACAGTCAATTGTGCAATCATTACTATCCTTACAGTAAAAGAACAGGATTATATTGTACTTCTTCCTTTGGATGAGAACGGTAATAATGATGATGGAGAAGTATGGTTCTACCGCTATTCAGAGGATGAAAATGATCCTGATGCAGAACCTGAGCTGGGCTATATTGATAATGATGATGAGTATGATATGGTAGCAGATGCTTTCGATGAATATCTGGACAATGCAGAATTCGATGAGATTGTAAAAGACGAAGAATAAGGAAAACAAAAGAATGGACGAAAATGAAAAAACATTACTGTTGGACAGAACTTATGAGTGTCCGATATGTGAACACAAAATCAAAGCGAAATCTGTAAAGACAAGTGTAGCCAAATTTGTTGAGACCAAAGCAGATTTGCGCCCGATATACAGCAATATTAATGTTACGAAGTATGATACCGTATGTTGTAATTATTGCGGATATGCTGCATTGACTAAGGATTTCATGAATACAACCCAGGTTCAGAGGAAGCTTCTCAGGGAGAAAATACAAGCTAATTACAAATCTCATGAAGAGGTTGTCTGTGATGCATACTCTACTGAAACTGCAATCAGCCGTTTGAAAATGGCACTGCTCTGTACTGTTACCAAGGCAGGAAAAGAAAGTGAAATTGGCAATATCTGTTTAAAGATTGACTGGCTTTATCAGGATCTGGCAGACGAATTGGAAGAAAACAGTTCTGATTATGAGAGTAAAAAGGAGAATTATCTGGCAGAGGCACATAATTTTGCAATGAATGCTTATGAGCATCTGAGTAAGGCACGTATGGAAGAAGAATTCCCTATAGCAGGCATGAATGAGACCACACTGGATTATCTGCTCTCCTATCTCGGCTATGTGAAAGGTGAATACCAGACAGCCATGCAGTATCTGTCTGGCGTTGTATCCACCAGAGGTATCAGCCCAAGATTAAAGGACAAATGTCTGGAATTGAAGGAATTACTTAATCAGAAGCTGCATGCTTCTGCAGATCAGTAAGAAAACGGGATGGGAGGAAATTACCTCCTGTCTTTTCTTTTATATAAAAAAGAAACAGATTCTCTTTTGCTCTTGTCATGGCAACATAAAACATTCTACGCTCCTCTTCTATTTCTTCCTGTGAAATGGCTTTTTTATGAGGAGTAATCCCTTCGTTGATATCAGGTAAGATTACAGTATTCCATTCCAGTCCCTTGGAGGCGTGCATGGTTACAAGCTGAACGGCATCTTCTTCCTTACCGGTACTGGATTCTTGTATCAGCTCATCATAATGCTCTGCATGATACAGCCATTCCTTTAATGTATCAAAGGCAGCAGCTCTTTCCTGTAATTCCTCCAGCTCCTGAATTGACAAAGATTGCTTCAGACAATAATCTTCATACCCTATGCCATGCCGAATATAGTTTATTGCTGCATAAGGATCCAGTTTCTTTAAAAAGTGCAACTGGTCGTATAAGTGTAATATATTATGTATTACATATTCTCTATCATGATTATTCTTTATCAGTTCCTGCATGGAAAAGGATTGTACAGGTACTCTTTCTCTTTGAATATATCTTGATGGCCGATTCATAATCCGATAAAAGGAAGCAACATCTTCTTCATAAAGAGCATATCGGATATAAGCCATTATATCTCTGGCAGTAGGGCTTTGATATATATTGACAGGCTTCTCCTGCATATGAAAGGGAATATTTTCATGTAACAATCTATCCGCAGCCATGCATGCGTTGGTGTTGGTACGATAAATCAGGGCAAGATCACTGTAATGTGCCTGTTCCCGCTTCATGTACTGTTGAATCAACAGAATGATATTCTGCATTTCTTCTTCCCTTGAGGTATAGGGATGTATCTTAAAAATGCCAGGTTCCTTTTCATTGGCACAGACATTTTTAATAAAACGGTTCTGGTTGTGACTGATCAGGTTTGCAGCATGTTTTACAATGTCTGATTTACTTCTGTAATTGATATCTAATATAACCTGTCTGCACTCCGGGTAATACCTGGCAAAGTCCAGCATCAGTTGTGGCCTAGAACCACGAAAACCATAGATTGACTGATCATCATCTCCTACTATGAACAGATTATGGTGGGTATCAGCCAATAATCGGATCACTTCGTATTGTGAAGGAGAAATATCCTGAAATTCATCAATTAAAATATAGGAATATCTCTTCTGCCATAAATGTAATACAGATGGCTTTGCTTTTAACAATTCTAAACATAAAATTACCATATCATCAAAATCCAGTTTATTGTTATGGGCTGCGATATGAGAATATTGTTCATATATAAAGGCAAATAATGCGCTGGTGCATACGGTACTCTCATAATCTGAGGCGGCAAGTCCCAGATTCTTCACTTTGCTGATCTCAGAAATTAATCTTTGCATCATATCCTGATTCACTTCACCATTCTTATCTATAGAATTCAGAAGCATGCACGGTTCATTTTTCAGATCTTCTGGAATATGGTGCAGAATGTTTTTCATCATTTTTCTTTTATCAGATTCTTTGAGAATACTGGATGCATTGAAATGATAGGTCTGTTTTAGAATTTGATAGAAAAAAGCATGAAATGTACCAAAAGTAACCGGCATAAAGGATTCTGAGGTCAGTTTAAGAAAGCGCTCCTGCATTTGTGTTGCAGCAGCCTTTGTAAATGTAATGACCAGAATCTGTTCAGGCGGTACGTGATGGTATTCAATTAAATACTGGATTCTTCTTGTGATAACGAAAGTTTTACCGGAGCCGGGTCCTGCCAGAACCAGCATAGGACCCGTTCCGTGTGTGATTGCTTCAGACTGGGAGGCACTGCACTGTGTCAGATCAAGCATTCTGTAACAGTTCAATACCCTTCTTGATTCGTTTAATGGATTCTTCCTTGCCTAAGATCTCCATAATCTCTGTAGCGCCAGCAGGAGTCATCTGCATACCTGAGGTTGCAGTTCTGATTGGCCACATAACATAACCATTCTTAACACCCTTGCTCTCTACATAGCCTAACAGCATCTGATATAATGCATCATTGCTGTAATCTTCCTGCTTCTCAAGCAGAGGAAGTACTTCCTGCAATACTTCAAGAGAAGTTTCAGCAGTAGTCTTCATCTTCTTATGTGTATACATCGCAATGTCATATTCTGGTAATTCATTAAAGAAGCTGATTAATGGTACAATATCAGGGAATACTTCGATTCTTGTCTTAACCATCTGTGCGATCTTCTTCATATCAAAAGGATACTCTCTTGTCAGAGCCTGATGTAAATATGGAAGAGCCTTCTCATAGAATTTGTCAAAGTCCATAGCCTTGATATACTCGCCGTTCATCCACTTTAACTTGCCCATATCAAATACAGAAGGAGACTTGTTGATTCTTCTGTAATCAAATTCCTTGATCAGTTCATCCAGAGAGAAAATTTCTCTGTTATCTTCAGGACTCCAGCCAAGTAAGGCAATGAAATTCACAACTGCTTCTGGTAAGAAGCCCTGCTCAATGATATCTTCAAAGGAAGAATGTCCACTTCTCTTACTCAGTTTCTTGTGTTCTTCATCTGTGATCAGAGGCAGATGGATGTAGGTAGGAATCTCCCAGCCAAATGCTTCATAGAGTCTGTTGTATTTTGGAGTAGAGGAAAGATACTCATTACCACGTACAACATGTGTGATCTCCATTAAATGATCATCTACTACATTGGCAAAGTTATAGGTTGGGTATCCATCGGATTTAATCAGGATCATATCATCCAGTTCGGAGTTATCAACGGTGATATCTCCATATAATTCATCATGGAAAGTAGTGGTTCCTGTTGTAGGATTATTCTGTCTGATAACATATGGTTTACCACTCTTGAGGTTCTCTTCTACTTCTTCCTTGGATAAGTGGAGACAGTGCTTGTCATAGATGCTGATCTCCTTGCCTTCTACTACTTCTGTCTTGAGAGTAGCCAGACGCTCCTTATCGCAGAAACAGTAATATGCCTCACCCTTGTCAATAAGTTCCTTGGCATATTTCATGTAGATACCAGCCTGTACACGTTCACTCTGTACATATGGACCATATCCCTTATCTTTGTCAGGACCTTCATCATAAGTAAGTCCTGTTTCTTTCAGGGTATTATAAATGATTTCAGTAGCGCCTTCTACATAACGCTCTCTGTCTGTATCCTCAATACGGAAAATAAAATCTCCGTTATCATGTTTTGCAATTAAAAATTCATACAATGCTGATCTTAAATTACCTACGTGCATTCTGCCGGTAGGACTTGGTGCAAATCTGCATCTTACTTTCTTACTCATGTTTATCCTCATTTCTGCTTGTTTATTTATATTTGCCTTACAGCAAAAGAACCTAAATCATTATATCGCTTTTGATATGAATATTCCAGTCCTTTTATGTCTTTTTTAAGTTTATATGAAATATTTAAAAGTCAGCACTTCGATAATACTGCTTGCAAGTCAAATTATAACATGTTACTCTTCTTTTATATATCTCATGATAACAGGTGATCCTATGATAAATAAAAAGAAAAATACAAAAAAAGATGACACTTCCAACAGTACAGTTATAAAAGTAATGCTGCTTGGATTCCTGATCGGCAATATGATATATGCAGTCATTGCCTTTCTGACCGGGGATATGCAGTATATTCCTGAGGTCTTGCTAAAAACAGGCACCTGCCTGATTATTCATATCATACTGTTATTGGGTGTAACTGCTCTGGAAATCTTTGAGAACAAGAATTGGAAGATTAAAAATCGTGTTGGAACCGATCTTGGCAGCGAATATAAAACGCTCAAATGCAGTGCCTTTTACTATATGATTTATATTTGTACATTTCTGTTTACTCTGATGCTTATTGCATTTTTATACTTATGGTATCGTGATGAGAGAGAAACTCTCATTGAAAGTTATCAGAATGGAGGCCTGACAACGGGTATTGTTTATATGATATTTATGTATCTTGTCTCCATTTATTACTTTTTCAGATATACCTGTCAAAAAGTATTCTATACAGAACACTTTATCTACCATGTGAGCTTCTTTAAAAAAGAAACCGTTACATGGTCACAGATTCAAACAATAAAATACTGCTATAAGAAAAAGAAACAAAAATTTATTTTTACAACATACGATCATAAAACGATCACTTTACGTTCAGATATATTATATGATGGGTGGGCAGATTTTGAAGAATATGTACTTGATATGGCAGATATCTATGAAATAGCGATAAATTAATAAAACGTATGTCTGTAGAATCCACAGGCATACGTTTTATATTTCTGAAATAACTGTTTAATGAAATTCTTCAATATCCTTATCAGGAAGTTTCTTCTCAGCAGTATTTTTAAAGGTCTGTAACTCTTTGGCGGCTTTCATAATAGGAATATTCGTACCTGCCCCTGCTACACAGCCTCCGGGACACGCCATACCTTCTATCAGGCAGCCGGTCTTCTTACCTGCTTTGGCGAGCATCAGTATCTTCTTACATTCTGCAAGACTTTCTGCATGTTCAATATGAATCTCAGTATCAGGATAGTATTCCTTGATACAACCTTCAATTGCAGAAGCTACACCGCCTGCAACACCATATCCACGACCTGCTGCTGTTGCATCAGCCATGGTATCCATAGCCTGAATCTCATCTAACAGAATGCCTTTTGCTTCAAACATTCCTGTCAATTCTTCAAAGGTGATGACGAAATCCACGTCTGAACGCACAGATCTTCTGCTGGCTTCCAGTTTCTTGCTGGCACATGGCCCGATAAAGACTACGCTGGCGTCCGGATGTTCTTTCTTAATGACTCTTGCAGTCGCTACCATAGGGGTCAGCTCATTACTAATCTTGTCGATTGTCTCCGGGAAGAACTTCTTGGCAAGCATTGACCAGGATGGACAACAGGATGTCAGAAGGAATGGCAGTTCTCCTGTTGCTACAGAATGAACATAATGCTCTGCTTCTGCCATTGCACCCATATCTGCACCAATGGCTGTTTCATATACATCATAGAAGCCCAGTTCTTTCAGGGCTGTTTTGATCATATCAGGTGTTACTTTATCACCAAACTGTCCTACGAAGGAAGGCGCTACCTGTGCAATGATTTTCCTGCCTGACTGCATGGCACGTATTAACTGGAATATCTGGGATTTATCAGCAATGGCACCAAAAGGACAGCTTACCATACACTGACCGCAGGATACACATTTTTCACTGTCAATAATTGCTCTTCCATGTGAATCAGAATGAATGGCGTTCACTCCACAGTGAGCCAGACAGGGTCTTTGCTGATGGGAAATGGCATCATAAGGACATACGGTTTTGCATTTACCACACTTGACACATTTGGTCTGGTCGATGACAGAATGACCATTCTGCATGGTAATCGCACCACGGGGACATACCTCATTACAGGGATGCGCCAGACAGCCCATACATTTATCCGTTACTTCGTATCGGTTCTCCGGGCATGCGTTACACGCAGAAGAAATAACCTGCATAAGGGGCGGCTCATAATATTTCTCATCAATATTACTCTCTTCTACACCCTGACTGACAGGGATTGGTTCATCTTCTGGACGAAGTGACATTCCCATTGCCAGTCTGGTACGTTCTCTGATGATTTCACGCTCTCTATATATATTATCCCAATACGGTGAATTATCCGCATCTACAAGCTTATATGGCAATGCTTCCATATCTTCTGCCAGATTCTTGGAATTATATGCCATATTGGCGACTTCTCTGAATATTGCACGTCTGATTTTTCTGACTTGTGTGTCTATGCCTCTCATAATACCATGCCTTTCTGCAAAACAAGTTTCATTTCTTTACGCACATGTATTTTGACATATTTTTAACAAAAAATCAACCGTTTTATGAGTTATGTTAAAGATTTAGCATTTTTCATAAATTCCCTGAATATAATGCAGAGCTTCTACTGCATTTTCAGGCTTGGTATCTTCAAGAGTTGCATGCATATATGGCTTTTCCTTCTTCATATAAGGCATAATTCTGTCCCAATGGCACTGACCAAAGCCAACAGGAACGGAAATAAGCCTGCCATCCTGAATAACGAAATCCTTCACATGAAGAACTGCCACATCCTTACCAAGAAGCTCAATTGCCTGGTCAAAAATTTCATCCTGTTTCTCGTAGTTATAGCTCTCTAGCAGGTTGACAGGATCTAAGATAATACGAAGATTCGGGGAATTGATCTCATCCAGAACCTTTCTTGCACGAAGCGGGTTACATACAATATGTCTGACAACAGGCTCGATAGCAACCAGTACGCCCATCTTCTCCGCATATTCAACAACCGGGCGTAAACCATCAATAAAACGCTCCAATGCCCAGTCAGACCAGCAGGCTTCTTCAAATTTATACTCTGTATTTGGTGCTCCTGTCTCTGTTCCGACTACACCAACACCCATATGTGCTGCGAAGCGAATGTTGGCAAGATATTTGTCCTGAGTGGTGCGAAGCTGCTTCTCATCAGGATTTGCAAGATTCAGATAGCAGCCCAATACTGCACAGTCTAATTCGTTTTTTTCAAATAATCTCTTTAAATACATGGCATAACCCGGTGTCAGCGCTTCATTGGCTACAGAATTGCTCTTTATTACCTTAGAAAGAGCAACGTGTGCGCAGGTAAAGCCCTGCTCCTTAATAATAGGCAGACGCTCTTCAATAGGAACGTCTACTGCATCGTGTAATCTGATTCCAAACTGTAACATAGAAATATCCTCCTTTTTATCTTTATGTACTCTCGAAATCTTCTTCAAACGAAGCATTCTGGCTATATTTCCGATATACTGCTTCCATTTTCTCGTCGTACATACCATGTACGCACTGCGAAAATGTCATTGTATATCGAAAATCTATCTCAGAATGCTTCATTTGGAAGACTCCGAGAATACATAATCCCAAATGTATCTATATATTCTTTTAAATGTGTATCGTGCCAGCAGTGTCCACCTTCTTCGATGTCGTGGATAATCCGGTCTTCTGCGTCATAAAGCCGATAGGCAGCCCTGATAATGTCCATCTGTTCGTATACATTATCCAAGCCTCTGTGTCCATTAAGATGATCAGTTCTGCACGACTGCACCATGAGATTACGAGGTGCAATCAGAGAAGCAATATCTCCCATATCAAAATGTTCCCATAAATGCGGCACATAGTTACAACTGCAATTCCCATTTAATATGAGAAGAGAATCTTTGAAGCCATACAGATAACCACTGATGAATACGTTATGGACCCGCTCATCCAGTGCGGAGAAATACAGAGTCTGCATACCGCCGCCGGAAAAGCCAAGGCAGGATACCTGGGAAGTATCCCACTCAGTACGGCTCAATACATAGTCCATGATCTTCATCAGATCCCAGACACACATTCCTATGACAGTCTCGCCCAGAGGCTCTGCCATATGAGCCAGATGGAAGCAGGAGGAAGTCAGAAATGATTTCTCATCATTATGCTGTAAGGCTTCATCTCTTCTCTCACCGAAGCCCCTGCAATCCGGGCATACGGCAACAAAGCCAAGTCTTGCAAGCTGCATGCCATAATCATAATTATATTTAAGGATGGCATCTGCAACCGCAGGAATTTCGCATACTCCCGCAACGGAGAACTTACCGGCGCCCTGATGACCTGGCGGTGCGATAAATACCTTAGGTCTGTCTATATTTTCTGGAATCAGAATGTACATTGGAACCCATACATCCTCTTCCGTCTGAATCAGGACTTTTTCTCTTTTGATACCAGGTTCAGCTATTACTGTTTCTACCAGTCGTGGCATAAGCGGCACATGATCCATTTTATCCAGACCTAGCAGATCTGCTAATGTCTTTCGTGACGCCAGCGCCCATTTCTCCCATTCTTCCCTGGTCTTTCCTTTAAAGAAATCTTTCCGTGCAAAGCGGTCAAACTTTGACTTCATATTGGGAAGACTCCCATAATACTGACTGATTGTAATTGTTCTGTTTTCTTCCATGTTTTGTAACCCCGTTTGTTTAAAACCCTAATACTTTATCCTGTGTGTATTCTGCGGCTTCCTTATCTGTTAAAAATGTAACAAAAGGTGCTCTCTCTGAAGGCGTAGCACCTTCACCGTAATTGTTATATTCGGCAAAGTATAAAGTATCCCACGCATCCTTCTTATTCCAGTCATGCCAGCCCTCTGGTCTGATGTGACCATCAATTTCAGAATTCAGGATAACTACCCTGGCATAATTTCTCCAGGGACGGCCTAGATATGCACTGTTCTTTGGGCAGTCACTGGTGAAATGGCAATGATTGAATACATAGCCGTACTTCTGCCCTTCATAGGTAGAAGCTGCAGTTACATAGCCATTTACTTCCGCATTGCGGTTGCGCATGAATAACTCACAGCTTTCAAAATAAGCTGTGGCACTGCCAAAAATAAAGTCTATGTTTCCACTGATATAGCAGTTCTTGTATAGATGTCTGCCATGTTTCCTGGGAGCAAATTCCTTAGGACCACGAAAGCCTCCCGGCTGCATCTCCTTTTTCGGAAGTGGCGCTGTAAAGAGAGTGTCCTGATATCCCTCGAAACGGCAGTTCTCGAATACGAGATGATCTCCATCCGCATAGACAGCGAGTGCCTGACCTGCGATATCGCCCTGACCGGCTTCATTACAGAAAGTCAGATTATCAGCATAAAAATGATCGGCATCAATGAAAAAAGAAGGAGTTCTGAAAGTACCGCGCTTCTCTCCATCCGCAAGAACTTCAAAGGCACCATCAGAGTAGGTGATTCTGGTTGTGGAAGCATCTTCACCAATCATGGAAATATTATCCTGATGAACAACCAGACGTTCCCTGTATGTTCCGGGGGCGATATGGATGATGACTTCCTGATCTGCATAACGTGTTGCAGCCTCAAGAGCATCTGCTATCTCCCTGAATTCCCTGTCTCCCTGCGCTGAAACATATAATTCCTGAATATTCACTTTGCCACCTGTCCTTTCTATGCTTCCAGACGGCACATTTCTGCATAAGCAAGCAGGAATGGAGCAGTTCCTTTGGCATCATCCTTTACAACAGGTTCGGACATATAATACTCATAAGTACCATCTCTTCTTGGATTGCTGTCAGGTCCTAAACCTGCGACCAGGCAGATGCCGCCAAGACTCATTTCGCCCTCTACTGTGGAAAGGTAAGTATCACAGATTCCCTTGAATGCCTTTTGACCATATGTACTGTATTCAGCCGGTAAGAAGCCAAGACGAGCGCCTTTCATCAGACAATATGCCATGATAGAGCTGCCGCTTGTCTCCAGGTAATTCTTCTCTCTGCCCGGGAAGTTAGGCACCTGATACCACATGCCCTCCGGTGACTGGAATTTCAACATGGAATCAATCAGATCACGATACATCTGCTGTAAATGGTCATAATCAAGATAATCCTTATCTGCAAGCACCAGAGTATCCAGAAGTGCCATGGAGAACCAGCCAAGAGAACGAAGCCAGAAGTTTCTGGAAAGTCCTGTCTCTTTATCAGCCCAGAACATCTTCCTCTCGGAATCATAGGCATGGTAATATAAGCCTGTTTCCTTGTCCTTCATATTATTCTCTACTTCAAAGAACTGATGGAAAATATCTTCATAATTCTTCTTATCATTAAAACGGTTCTCATATTCGATATAAAAAGGCTGTGCCATATACAGACCATCCAGCCAGACCTGATTCGGATAAATCATCTTGTGCCAGAAGTTGCCTTCCTTTGTACGTGGCATTTCCAGAATCTGCTGATAGATCCTGGAGGCAGCCTTGGCATACTTCTCCTTGCCTGTCAGATCATATAGGGTGAACAGGTTCTTACCTTCATTGATATTGTCGAGATTAAGCTCTTCCTTATGGTAGCCGTTGATCGTGCCGTCTTCCTGTACACGATAGCTGATATATTCCTCTGCAAACTTGAAATATTTCTCGTTCCTGCCTACTTTGTACAATTCCAGTAAAGACATGATCATGCAGCCATCAATATAATCCCAGGATGCCTTCTTACCTGCACGAATCTTCTCAATGTTCCATACAGGCTCTTCCAGGGTACTTCTATCAATCAATTCATTTACATATTTTTCCACAATTTCTATTGCCATTTCCGTTCTCCTTCTGATATCTTGCGTAAGCGCTTTCATATCTGAATTATAGCAGAATACCGGCATGCAAACAAGGTAATTTTTGACGTTATTATCTGTTACAAGAATTGTCACTTTATTCTTTTGTATTGGCTGGAAATGGCATTCATGCTTTGATAGAATGAACATGTACTCTCGGAATGCTTCACTTAGAAGACTCTGAGGGTACATTAAATTTCAAATGGAGGAATTTATATGATACCGGAACTGGAAAAGGCACTGAATACGTGCAATATAGATGAATTAGCAGCAATTCTTGCACATGATCCGTCTTTGATCAATGCGCTTAATGATAAAGGAGTGCCCTATGCCTTTGTAGGCGCTATGCAGGGGAATCTGGCGTTGACCAGATATATCGTGGAATATACAATGGCAAGCATGAACACCAGAGATGCCGATTATAAGGGAATCCTGCACTACGCAGTGATGTCAGGCAAGGCAGATACGATTCCCTATCTGGTCGAGCGGGTCGGCATGTCAACCTTCGACGGTGACAGGAATCTCATAACCCCATATGATCTGGCACATCAGAACCGGTATAAAGAAATCGAAGAATACTTCAGCTCTCACTATCAGGTCAGATATGAGGATACTTACCACAATCCCATCCGTACAGGTATGTACCCTGATCCATCCGTTATCCGTGTAGGTGAGGACTATTATATGGCTAACTCCACGTTTATCTTTTTCCCCTGTATTCCTATCTCTCACTCCAGAGATCTGCTCCACTGGGATATCATAGGTCATGCAATCACCAACCCTGAGTGGGCGCATGTGGATGAGCTGGAGGGCGGCAGAGGTTACTGGGCACCGGATATTTCCTATCATAATGGCAGATTCTACGTTACTGCAACATATCGTATGAACGATACAGACGGTCCACGAAGACGACAGATTGTGGTGTCCAGCGATAGACCGGAAGGACCTTATAGTGAGCCTTTTTATATTGAGGAAGATGGTATTGATCCGTCACTGTTTCATGATGATGACGGACGCTCCTATATGCTGCTGAACCGTGGTGCCAGAATCCTGGAGCTGGATCTTGAAAAAGGAAGACAGCTTACGCCTGCGGTCTTACTTTTCTACGGAGATCAGAAACGTGCGCCAGAAGGTCCACACTTATTAAAAAAAGATGGATGGTATTATCTGTTTGAGGCTGAAGGCGGCACTGGAGAAGGACACAGAATTACTGTTTCACGTTCCAGAACACTGATGGGAATCTATGAACCCTGTCCTTATAATCCCATTATGCGCCAATGGCTCCCCGATGCGCCGATCCAGCGCTGTGGTCACGGTAAGCCTGTCATGACACAGCATGGCGACTGGTATATGGTATATCTGTGCGGAAGAATGATTGACCAGAAATACAGTATGTTAGGACGTGAAACAGCACTTGATCCTATTACCTGGACAACGGATGGATGGCCTATTGTCAATCATTTACAAGGTCCAGGCTGCCAGCAAAAGAAGCCGCTGCCGGAAATTCCTTATTATTCTAAAGATAAAGATACCGGATTTGGAACTAATACTTTATCCTGTGATTTTATGACACCAAGAACTCCGACCGTGCATGGCATACAGGTACAGAATGGCATCTTAACATTAGAAGGAAGCCATGCAGACCTGAACTCTACTGATGCAAAGAATGTGTTGGTTCGCAGACAGGAAGATTTTGCTTTCACGGCAAAGGTTGTCATGGACTGCTCTGCCCTGCAGGATGGTCAGGATGCGGGAATGACCTGCTATTATGATGAGAATACCTATCTCAAATATGGAGTCTATTGTATATACTCAAGGTACTTCTTACAGGTATTTGAGAAAATAAATATGGATGAGCATGTTGCTTTTTCAAAAGATATTACAGATGCGATAATGACACAAATGTCAGAAATTGAATTACAGATTACAACAGACTATTTAAAGAGAACCTTCTGTTACTGTTGTGGTAAACAGGAAACAGAACCCCTGGGAACACTTGAAAATGTCTACTATCTATGTGATGAAGGCATACGTAAGGGTAAGCGATTTACGGGTGCCATGATAGGCGTATATGCCTATGCCGCAGAAGAATGCTTAAAAGCGAATTTCAGGGATTTTCAATATACGGGTAAATAAGGAAAGGGCGGAGCTTTGGATGGCTCCGCCTATATTATTGCTCTATACAGTTTTCAGTGGTAACAGAAATGGCAGATATATAGACTCTCTTTCCTGAAAATGCAATTCCAAATTTCAAAACATCCTGAATTCCATCTTCCTTCATTTCAGCATCATATCGATTATTATCAATTTGAGCCAACGCCTGGTTTGCAAGTTCAATAAGACCATCTTCTTTCAAATCCTTTTTCCACTTTAGCTCCATGATAATTCCCGGATATCTATTCTCTCTTGGAATCAAACTGATATCATATCTTCCATCCCCGGATTCTCTATTAGATTTAATCTTATATTGATTATCCATCAAAGCAATCAGACCTAAAACTAATCCATGATAAAAGCTTTCTGCTCCAGCATCATAAAAGCTGATTGATTTATCCATATATTCAGCGATGGCTTTCTGCAGCTTCTTATAATCGTTTGCATACAGACTTTCTGCAATCTTATCTGCTGTAGTTCTTGTAAAGGCTCCAATCTGTAACAAATGAGATAAGATTTCACTCTTATAAACAGCAGCTATCTCTTTATTAGGAATTGATACTTCACATAAATAGGAGCCATCTGCCTGCAATTGTTTCTTGGGAGTTTTCAAATATCCAGCCACTAATAGCAGACTATAAATATTTGTCGGGTCTTCAGAAAGTGATCTGTAAACAACATTTTGATCAATTCTGGCAACAACTCTCTCGCCCTGTAACAGTGCGTGTAATCGTTCTGTTATATCATCAGTAGCTACTTTTAAAACATCCTCAAGGATTTCATTCTTTCCGGTATTTACCCAGTAAGCCTGCGGAATACAGCCTTTTGAAATATAGTTGATGACTGACCAGGGATTATATATTTCTGTAGATCCAAATAAATATCCATCATACCAGTCTTTAAGTTCAGATTCCTTATCCAAATAGCCATAATACTCAAGCATATCTCTAACCTCGGAGCTGGTAAAACCAAAGAACTGATCATACTCATCATCCATCACTGAATTTACTGTCAGATTATTCAAACCACTAAAGATACTTTCCTGCGCAATTCTAAGAATACCGGTAAGGAAACCATAAGTCAGATTCCTGTTATCTTTAAAGGCACCTGAGAAAAAGTTCCTCATAAATCCTATAATTTCATCATAGAAATCTTTAGAGTATCCTTCCTGGATAGGCGTATCATATTCGTCGATAATAATGACAGGTGCTTTTCCATAATGCTTTGTAAGCATCTGAGATAACTTTTCCAATGATGCAGTTAAATCAACCTCTGATGCCTCACCATTCATAATTTTGGCATAATATGACTTTTCATACTCCGCAAGCTTATCGCTGGCAGCAAGTTCCTGGTGTCTTCCAAACTCTTCCTGTAGAAGATTCCCAATTTTATCAAGGGTTGCCTTCCAGGAATCAAACTTTACATCTTTAAAGGTAAGAAATACAACCGGATATTTTCCCTGATGGTTACAATATTCCATACCACAGCGCCAAATTGCCTTATCTACAAAATATTTGCTGGTATTTTCTTGTGATATTTCGAAAAAAACTCTCAGCATATCCATATTTAAAGTCTTTCCAAAACGTCTTGGTCTTGTAAAAAGAGAAACCAAAGGCTTCTTATCAAGAAATTCCTTAATCAGTAATGTCTTATCCACATAGTAATAATCAGCCTGTGCTCTGACATAGTCTGAAATACCGATTGGTAAAGATTTCATTCCCTCTCTTGAAGCCTTTTTCACATATTTCCTAGAAGACAATCTTCCATCTACTGGTTTCTTCGCATCATCAGGAATTTTCCATGACCTTCCGACTTTTATAGCACCATTGATCTTTCCGGCTTTACACAAATAATTGATATTGCGTTCTGTCAATCCCCATTCAATTGCCAATTGTTTACATGTTTTCATCCATATCAGCTCCTAAAGCCTTATATAAAGCCATATCTTCTTATACATATTATATGCGTTTATCCGTAATTTATCAATTATATTTTGACTTATTTCGGAAATGTGTGAGAATTTTCTGTAGGTGAGTTCAGGGGCATAGATAAGTATGACATTATCATCTTCCACAACATTTGAATATATAAACTATCACCCAATCTAATAATTGATCTTTGCAATAAATACATCAAAGTTATATTCATCAGAATGATATAGGTAATCAACCATTTTCTTTATATTACTTTTTCTTCGTAGGTATGTATTATCAGATAGCATATACAAAAATTCTCGCATGTTTATCTTTCCGTTTTGAGAAGCTTGTATCATTCTTGATATCAGGTTACTTCTTAGGATTAATCTATTTAATAAATGTTCTCTGTCAGTTTCTTCAAGATCAATATATATTTCTCCTAAACAGCTCAAATAGTATGTATTGTAAAACTCAAAAGCTAAACCCAAAGAAGTAGCTGTCTTTGCATGATTTTCACCATATTTAATGTACGCGCTGTCTTTACGCTCTTTGTCATCATTTAATAAAAGTCTTCCAATATCTAAAAATTTCAAGCCAGGATTATCAATTGATTTAAATTTCGAGCAAATACCAATTGTGGCATCTTCAAAGTTACTAAATTGACATACCTCTTTAGACGAAATGCTTCTTTTTTCAAGATTTTGTTGTATGTACTTAATATAAGCCTCTAATGGAAGATTTAATAAAGCTACAACATAATTCTTTGCTTCGCATTTATTATCTTTACAGTATAGCAACTCCTTGTTAATTCTTTTTTCTGTATTATGACAAAAAAAATCTATAATAATATCATTCATGAATTATCACCTACTTGCTATGTTTATCAGAAAATTTCTCTAATCGCTTTATGATTTTGTCTATTTCAAATTGAGCATTCTGATATGTTTCAGCAGAGACTCTAATCTGCTTTTCAAAAGATTCTTCACTTATTGTACTTCTAAATGTTTTCAATTTTTTAATGATATCATCAAGTTTCCCAGCTTCCTGTATCTCCTCATACCCAGAAATGAGGTCGATTTCTCCAGTAGCAATCTTTTTCATTACCTTCTTAGACTGCTTATCACCGACTTTGGCTATTTCTCCCAATTTTCTCATATCAGTAGCCTGAACCGTTTCACTCTTAATCTGTTCTGATATTGTATCATCAATATCTGGATCTGTTTCTCTATACTTCTTTATTCCGGCGTTCTTAAGATATTCTTCATAATGGCTCCAATGCTTTTTGTTTAAATCATCATGAGCTATCATAAACTTAATAACATTTACCATACTATTTGCTTTTTGGCGAGATATCCCTAGTTCTTCAGCCATATACTCAATCGGAAGTTTTGTCTGTTGCAATCTACGATAAAGGTAATTTGCCTGTTCAAAAGGGTCCCAATCTTTTCTTCCAATAATGTGGTACTGCCCAAGTAAAGCAAATACCGCAGAATCACTAATATCAGCAGGTAATATTTTACACTTAATTTTTCCCCATTGAACTGGGTCTTCCCTGTTAAGAATTCTATATGCGGCAAGACGACTATTACCTTCAAGAACAACAAAATCCCTGTCTCTCACAATGATAGGGTCAATTAGTCCTCCATTGCTTTTTATTGATTCTTTTAACTGCTTTACATGGTCCTGGGAACACATGTAATCTTCTATATCATCTTGTGAAGGTTCTGCGCTATCAATATTCAATATACTGTAAACTCTGGGATTTTCTGGATAAAATTTAAGATCAATCTGATTAAGATCTTCCAATCGTACTTCATAGTCATTTTTCCCTATTGTTAAATTCTCTGTGATCATATTACACTTCCTCCTCAGTATTCAAAATGTATTTAACAATTTGTCCATAGCTATAGTCTGCTACTTCCGCATATTCTTCTTTTGATATATCTCCTTGCGCAAGAAAAGCTGCATATTGTTTTGCTTGTAGTAACTTATCCACCCATTCATCTACACTTCCCTTTACAATTAGATTATAGATATGACATATCTTTTTTTGAGATATTCTATGAATACGATCTTGTGCCTGTAAGTAGTCGTCAAGATTAAATCCACGATCATAAAAAACAACATTATTTGCAACAGTTAATGTTAATCCTTCTTTCGCTGCTTGAGGTGTTGCAAATAGAATTTTACATTCCTCATTTTTTTTAAATTTGTCAACTGATAAATTCCTTTCACGTATACTTAAAGACCCATGTATTTTCACTGGGTTATATCTACCAAATTTCTTATAAAAGTACTCTATATTTTCAATATAATTACTCCATACAATACATTTCTCATCATTTGAAATAATCTGATCTAGTAATAGTTCTAATTCTTTTTCCTTACTCGAAACCCTATCATACATTTCATTAATAAGTTTAGGATTTGATGTAACTTGCAGCAATCTTAAGAGTCTTTTCAAAGCAACGCTATCATCGTCTATTTCAAGTTCACCATCTCTAATGACTTCGACTTCAAATTCTTTCAATATTTTTTCGTACATTTTCTTTTGAAAAGGTTCAAACTCAGATATTACTGTTAAATACTCCTTTTCAGGTAACTTAATTCCACAACTAGCCTTAGTCTCACGAATTGAAAAAGGAGAAATCTTTTCATATATACCAGATACTGCTTTTTCAAATTTGTTTCTTTTATCAGAATTGCTATTGAAATCATTTCGCAAATCAGTATTTCTCTTAAACTCTTTGAAATCCTTGCCTAAGCTAGCTCCTCCGTCCAAAAAGAAAATTTGTGCCCAAATATCATATGGACGATTAGCAACAGGGGTTCCAGTCATAATAGTTTTCGTTACAAATAATGGTGCTAATTCAAAGAAATCCTGAGTAAGTTTAGAATCAGGATTTTTTAATTTTGTGGATTCATCAATGATAATTCCCACATTTCTACATTTTAAAAAAAGCTTTACACGATCTTTATCTGTAGACAAGGTTTCAAAATTTGTTACTATTACCTTTGCTGGACTATTTAAGACATAAAAATTATCTACTTTGTTATTACTAAGAACTTTTGGCTTTATATGTGTGTGAATTGCAAACTCATCAACCCAATTCTTTACTAACTGTTTTTTTGTTACAATCATTACTGTATCTAAATCTTTGCACTTAAGCCAATATAATAACAAATCAATGGCGATCTTTGTTTTTCCTAATCCCTGTTCATGAAAAATCGCGCTATATGGCATGTCTTTAATTGTTTCAACTGCTTCAACCTGATATGGAAATGCTGAATTGAGTGGGTCGTAATTCACTTTATATGTTGAAATTATTCTACTCAAACAATTATCTCCTTCCCAAGTTCATTAATAATAACTATTTGAAAATTTAGTTTTTTCCTTTGTTTTTCCCTTTTAAAGTAGTTTTTTGCAGTAAACGTTAATTGCCAAGGCACTGCTATTACTAAATAGGATTTCCCAGAAAACACCTGACACTCTTCTATATATGCATTAAACTGATCTTTGCTGTGTTTCCGTTCAAAGTCATCAAGTGTTTTTGCTTCCCCTATTATTACGAAATCATTTCCACAATAATAGATATCTGGAATATAGTTTCCTAATACACGTACCTCGCTTTGATTTCCAGAAGAATCGCTTTGAATCATAATATGATTCGGTTCTGGAATAATTCTTTTTATATATGCCATTGCACAATTTACTAATTCAATATGTGCCTTTGACTCCATTATTCTTTATTCACATCCTTAATTAGTTCTGACAATTCTCCATCTAATTCTTCAATCTCATTTTTTTCATCTTCAAATCTTGGATCATTTTTTAATGATTTAATGTAACTCCATTCAATGTTTCTGCAACGACTTATTAATTCGAGCACTAAGTCTCTAAACGAAGCCTCTTTCAATCCCTTATTGTTTTTCTCATCAGTACTTAAATATTTTATTGCTTCAGAAATGTTTTCTTTCAAGAAAACATCCTTTGCTCGAGTGTTTGATAAAACTGCAGGCAATTTTCTTACATTTAGCGCAGTATCAATATTTCCTTTGATCACCCACTCTGTAAAATCAGTTTTATTATACTTGTGTACCATAAGCGCTTGTACAACTGATGTATTCTGTAATTCTGAAAACTTTGAAAACTCTCTTGGATCTGGATCCATTTCGTGCTTCTGCGCAGCAGGAAAATAATATTTGACCATATCAGAATAAGCATCAATCAATTTTTGTATTTCTGTTTTTTTGCCACCGCAAAATGAAACAATCATAGACATCGGAAGCTTATCTATTGTGCATAATTGATTTAAGTATTTTGCCTTTGAAAAAGCATCCCAATCTCTAGGCCCAACTAAATGAGTCTGTAAACGAATTGCATGAATTTGTTCCTCTGGTAACTGGTCATATACAATTGCGATTATTTTTTCCCATGATCCATCAGGATCCAGTTTTGCGAATTCCTTGTATATTTGAAGTCTGGTATTTCCTTCAATAACGACAAGTCTTCCATCATCATATCTATTTACAATAATCGGATTGATAATCCCCTTGTTTACTCGAACAGATTCTCTAAGTGTTGTATATGTAGAGGTAGATGAGCCTCCGGCTGATGCACTGAGTGCTAACGAAATTGCTTCACTGGTAAGTTCTTCATCCTTATAAATTTCAATCCATTGTTTGATTCTTGGATTATTGATGTCCAGTTCAACTTCATTAATATCTAACATTTTATATTCCATTTGTCTTCCTCCTCATTTTCTAAATAGTGATCTTCAAATCGTAGATCAAAATATTTAGCTGCAATATCTGGAAACTCTTTTTCAAATTCATTCATTGCTTTCATCGAAGAACATAAAGTTCCTTTTGTTTTGTGTAATGCCTGGTTTGCCTCACAGAATTGTCTAAAGCTCATTTTTTTAAAAATGCTTGGTTGATTACCCCATCTTGCAAGTGTTACATACATACTTCTATACTTTGATTCTTTCCATGGAGTAACATTTCTATTTTGATATCTCATAATATAAGGTAAACATTTGAATCTCATTAAAAGTTCAATTCTTTTAAAAGCATTTTTAATATCCTTTTCATCTACACTTTCAAATCCGACCAAAACATAAAACTTAATATTTTTTGCATTTGTATATTTTCTTATACGCCTTAACTGTTTATGAATTAAGTCATAGTCCGAGATATTATCAAACGCAAATGTATAGTCCCCATCATAGTTTGCCCTAAACAATAATTCACATTTTTCGTCAGTGAGAACTCTCTCATCCATCCCTTGTTTGAACTTAAAAGATTTTCCAGTTGCAATAAGTTCTTCTAGTATATTTTTCCAATTTGGACACCCAAGAAAATTATCATCTAATAAACAAATTTTCTTCATTGAAGGATCAAAAAATTCTTCAAGTGGACTATGTAGAAAAACATGATCATATTTTTGATTAACGCAAAAAGGACATTTTCTAAAACATCCTCGTGTGATAAATCCAATACTATAGTCTGTATATTCTTTAAACTGAATTAAAAATTTTTTTCTGTTAAAATTTTTACCGGCTGCTTTTGCAGCACATTCTGCCTTAGTTACTTCTTCTTCAATCCACTCATCATATAAATGATAATCAGGCATATGATGTTCTATTTCATCTGAAAGATTTGGTGCTTTTGCAAAATAGAATCCGGTTCCTCCAACATGAATATTGGAAGGCAAGTTTGACGTTACTTTATCCATGTTTACTTTTTGTGAAATCCATTCTGGTACCCAAGTATCTGTAAATACTTTAGAAATATATACTTCATCAAACATTTCAAGATTTTCATAGTCTAATTTGAGATGGACTTCGGCCCCTTTCTCTTTCCAATATGCTGAAATCTTCTCACATACTAGATTAGGAAATCTATGTTTTGTACATCCTATTAAGTCGGCATCAATAATTGCCACCTTCACTGTATATTCCTCAATTCTAAAATTATTCTTAACTATCTCTACAATGTCATTTATTTTGCAATCAAGTGCTTTACATATTTTAGTGTAATTTTAACGGTTACATTTTGATTATTTTTCGTCATGGGATTATTCCTTAGACAAGTCAAACCATTTATATCACAATCAATTAATAGTTTAAATATTTTCTTGTAGGATACACTCATAATTTTTTCTAAAATCTCATCTTTCTTAAGCAAAATATATCCAATAATACAAGCTTATTATATCATACAAAATCTTCTTTGTCGTTATAAATGTTGTAGATTAGTGTTTTTTACAGGCAATTTAAATAAAATTATTCTTATAAGCAACAATTAGCTATAAGCCATTACTAAATCAATTAGCTTAATGAAACTTAAAATACAATTTCGTGCAAGCCATAAAAGTTAGTTTCCACACTTTTAGATACTTATCGATGACACTCTCCAATTCCTCAAGAACTTCGTTTTCGCTTCAAAGCCACGTACTATTTTCTGATGCTAATAGTATATTAAATAAAGAAGGCACATTCCATCTTGGAATGTGCCCAAATACGCTGCAATGACTTATTTCTCTAAATGATCGATTCCATCAGCAATGATTGCTTCACCCTTCTGACCGGATACTGTTACATTTCTGCAAATGAATGTTTCAATGTTCTTTGCAAAAATTCCTGTATTAGTCTGTGGTTCTGCACCATCCATCATGGCAGGTACGCCTGCTGTTGGATTCTCTGTAAAGGAGAAGGATGCATTTTCAAATACAACTTCGTGAATCTTCTGCTCTGGCAGACCATACATGTAAGAAGCTGCTGCGTGGCAGTTCGTTGCCTGTAAGTTTTTGAACAGGAAATCACCAAGGTAAGGTGTTCTCTCATCTACAGGATGATATTCCTTGGACTGTACATAATCAGAATGTCCATCTGCGTCACAGAAATAGAAGGAATTGAGAACAACCGGAGTCATAACATGATCCATGATGATATTCTCGAATTTGATACCTGTTACAATGGCATCTTTACCGCGTCCACGTCTGGTCTTGATACGAAGACCTCTGTCAGTGTGCAGGAAAAGACACTCTTCTACGTTCATATCCTTAACGCCGCCAGCCATTTCACTGCCGATTGTGATGGAACCATGGCCGTCTCTCATGCAGCACTGTCTGATTGTAATCTTCTCAGATGGTGTCTTGTACTTGGCACCCATGTAAATCTTACCGGATTTAACAGCGATACAGTCATCACCTACAGAGAAATATACACCAATGATATCAACGTTCTTACAGGATTCAGGATCAAGACCGTCTGTGTTTGGTGAATCCTTAGGGCCCAATACAGAGATACCGATGAACTTCAGATCTTCTGAGAAGAAAGGATGAATGTTCCAGGAAGGGCTGTTCTGTACGGTAATTCCATGGAGAACAACATTTTTACAATGATTCAGGAAGATCATACGAGGACGCCATGCAATTCTTCTGACCTTGGGATTGTTCCACCAGTTCTCTCTGCTGGCATTACCGTCAATCGTTCCCTGACCTGTGATGACTACGTTCTCTACATTGATACCTGTAATGATTGCTGCAAACATGTCATTAGGATCACCTTCCCAAGTACCAAGCAGGTATTCCTTCTCAGGATCCTGACATTCAATTCTGCCCGGAAGAATAGGGAAGCGCTCTCTGTCTGTATAAGCAGATAATACAGAATCCTTAGCCAGTTCGATAACCAGATCACTCTTTAAAAATAATGGATAAATCTTGTATACACCAGCAGGTACATATACTCTGCCGCCCTCAGGGCAAGCATTGATTGCGCACTGGATTGCTGCAGTATCATTTGTCTCTCCATCACCCTTGGCACCAAAATCCTTAACATTGAGTACCACGTATTCATTTTCTGTTGTAACAGAGAATACACTGGTCATTTCATCACCACATTTAATCTGTACATCATATGTGGTCGCAGGAGCCAGACCAAAAACAGTTGCAACATTACGGTTGCTCTTCTCAGCCAGTTCTCCATTTACATATATTTCATGCTCTGTTTCAGAAGAAAAATGTCCATTCTCCTTTAATTCTACTACAAAGCTGGTCGATGTCTTATAAATTACTTCGTACTTCATGAAATCCTCCATCCTGCCGCTCATGGGCTTACGTTTGTTATGCCTTTCTAGCATCTGCGAATTTGTGCAAAGCACAAATTTGCCATATGCAAAAACTACAATATATGGTTTTTGCATATTAATAACTGTACCACACTTAATCTAAAAAGGCTACTGAAAAATGTAAGCGTTTACAGTATTTTTTACATTACAGTAAATTTGTCTTCCGGTATTGGCTTGGGGATACATGTTTGATTTTGTGAAAGGCATCTCCGAAGTAATTACTGTCCATATATCCACAGTCGGAGGCTATCTGTGTGATGCTTTTATCGGTTGACAAAAGCAGGTCACAGGCATGGCGAATCCTGACCGCATTCAGATATTCCTTGAAGCCAAAACCTGTCACTGTCTTGAATCTTCTGGAGAAATAGGAATCACTCATACAACTAAGCCTCGCCATTTTATTTAAAGTAATGTTTTCCCTGTAATGATGGCTGATATAAACTGCTGCCGCTTCAATATCTTTGTCTTCCAGCTCTTCCGGGATTTCAGGCTGGGCATAATTCTGACAGCGTATAATAAACAGGATAATCTCTTCACAATATCTGGTACAGAGCGCCTGCGATAATTCATCTTCATTTTCCTGTTCATGAAGCAGCCTGTCAAACAGTGATTCCAGATATCCCCGTCTGTTTGGAGGTATTGTCAGATGCTTGTGTTCAAAGCATTTTATAAAGGTATCACTTCCGATGTCTTCTAATAAATGGTGAATAGATTCATGAGCAAAACAAAGTGCTATTCGCTCATGACCATCTTTTGAATCAAAAGTGGTTCTGTGGATTTCTCCTTTGGGAATCAGAACCATATCGCCCTCTTTCACATGATACACACGATTATTTACGAATACTTTCCGTTTCCCATTTAACAGATAATAGAATTCATAGAAAGAATGAAAATGCTCTGTTTTCATTTCAAAATATGCTTCCCTGCGTACTCTGGACAGATTGATTTGACGCTGTTTTTCTACTTGTAATGCCATTTATGCCACCATACCTTTCATCGTCAGTCTCATTTTACCACATCTTATAAAAGTAGTCAAAAAATCTGTAGTTTTTACATATCATCATGATTTTTAAGTAGTTATTACTGGATTTTCGCAGTATGATGTAACTGTTCTGAAATTACAGATATTCATACGAAATGGGGAGAATTATGAATTTATTAAAAAAAACAGTCAACAGAGATCTGATTTTAAGCGGCAATATGGTACAGGCTATCATGTCTATCGCCATTCCTGTCGTGATCAATTCCTTTTTACAGACCATGTATAATCTGACGGACACCTTCTGGTTAGGGAAGATCGGTACAGAACAGTTAGCAGCAATCAATCTGGTAACACCTGTCCAAAGTATCATTATGAACTTTGGCTCCGGTATTACAGTAGCCGGTTCTGTACTGATTGCACAATATATAGGAGCAAAAGATGATGAAAATGCGAAGTCCATGGCAAATCAGATTTTTGCCTGTGCAATGATCTTCGCCTTTGTATGTGCAGGACTGTGCTTTCTCTCCACTCCTGCTATCGTCAAATGGCTCGGAGCAGATGGAAATACATTAAAATACGGACGGATTTATCTACAGATTGTAGTTCTGGATATGCCGCTTCTGTATACAATTAATATTTTCAGCGCCATTAATCAGGCACAGGGAGATACGGTGCGCCCTATGTTGCTGAATCTGCTCGGTATTCTGATCAATATGGTTCTTGATCCGTTGCTCATGGTCGTGCTGGATCTGAATATTGCAGGAGCTGCTCTGGCTACCTTGTCTGCGAAGCTGCCCTCCGCCCTGATTGCCTTTTATTCGCTGAATCAGAAGGATAAGCTGGTGCATCTGGACTTGAAACATATTCACTTTGAAAAAGACAAAATGAAATCCATTCTTCGTGTCGGACTTCCTACTGCTATTGGAGGCAGTACCATGCAGTTTGGTTTCCTGCTTATGAGTAAGAATGTATATAAATACGGTACACAGGCAATGGCAGCCTATGGTATCGGGAATAAGGTAAATGGTCTGATCACACTGCCCTCTAACGGCATCGGTTCTGCGGTTGCTACCATTGTTGGACAGAATGTTGGTGCAAATCAATATGACCGTGCCAGACAAGGCTACCGTCTTTCCCAACGGATTAGTGTTGTTTTCTTATTTGTGGGTGGTTTGATCTTGTCCAGAGCACCCATTTCCGGTGCGATTGTCGGCATATTTTCTGATGATGCACAAGTCGTTGCCATGGCTGCGGATTTCCTGAGTATTATGGCATTCTGGTGCTGGACGAATGGTATCTATAATTCTACGATGGGACTTTTTCAGGGTACCGGACATACTGAAGTTACGATGCTGGTGGATGCTTCAAGGCTGTGGGTATTTCGTTTCCTGACACTGTTTATCTGTGAGAGCATCCTGCACATGGGAGTCAGAAGTATCTGGTATTGTGTTGTTGTAAGTAACGGTATCTCCGCAGCAATACTCTATCTCCTTTACCGTACAAATATCTGGCGCAGACCAACCATGAAAAAGACACAGAAAGCCAAAGGAGCAGCCTGATTAAAGCTGCTCCCATTCATATACGGCCCGCAGGAGTTCACCTACACTCCAGGCCTGAGCAAAACATCCTCTTGAAACAGTAGGTTTAGCACCATCATAGATTTCTGCCAGTTGTCCAAGACACCCTTCCTCCAGCCAGTATCGAATCGCTTCGATTCCTTCCGCCAGTTCTGCCTTATAGGCAGATGTCTTGTCTGATGCATCCTGTCTTAAATACTTAATCCAGGCACGGTAATAAGCGCCCAGTGGGAATGCCCATACTGTTCCCTGATGATATGCTCTGTCTCTTTCCTGCATACTTCCAATATAAATATCATGGAAAGCACTGTCCTTAGGGGATAAGGTTCTAAGTCCTGCGGTTGTATACAATTCTTCTTTGATTTTATGAAGAACGCATAACTCTTTCTCTTTAGGAAGCATTGTATACGGCATGGATAATACCCACACCTGATTACAGCGCACCTGATTTTCTTCGCTGTTTTCAGATAATACATCCTTTAAGCAGTTTTCCTCTTCGTTCCAGAATTTCAGAAGAAATGCTTCTTTGACCTTGTCTGCAAGCTCTGCATAATGCTGTGCAAGCTCGTTATCTTGTTGCAGTAAAGCGAATTGCTTCATAATCTCCAAATCATTATACCAGTAAGCATTGATCTCTACAGGTTTCCCATGGCGCGGCGTAGGCAGATAATTTCCCACACGAACATCCATCCATGTCAGCTGTTCCAGGTCAGCACCAGCCTGGATCAGGCAATCTGAATCCATTCCAATGTGATAATCTGTTCCCTTTTCATAAGCAGTCATAATCCGTTTCAGCACATCCCACACTTCCTGCAAAAAGGCATTGTCCTTTGAAGTCTGGATATATTCATATACTGCATTGATAAACAACAACGGGGCATCTACCGAATTGTACATGGGCTCAACATCACCCTCCGGGAACAGATTGGGTAAAAGCCCATGATGTTCGTATTTGGCAAAGGTCTGAAGAATACTTTTACATTCTTCCAGTCTGCCTGTGACCAGAGTAGTTCCTGCCAGTGCGATCATCGTATCTCTTCCCCAGTCCTCAAAGAAGGGATAACCTGCGATAATACTCTTGCCTTGCGTAGATTCCCTGTCTACTACATATGCATCTGCACTCAGAACAAGCTGTCTGCCGATTTCACTGGTCAGATTGGCTTTCTTTAATAGTGCTTCTTCATATGCCTGTCTGCTATGAAGTAATTCATCAAACAGTCCCTCATGGTATGTATAAGGTTTTGTACTTAAAATGACATTGATGTCATTTTGTATTTCTCCTGTCTCTGTTTCACTGATATAAGAGTGAGTGCATACAGTCCTTCCCTGTTTTTCTCTGCCATCACGTTCATCCTGTGAAAAATACATCGGTCCAAACAAGTGAGAGGGTTCTTCCTGTATCTGTGCATTGGCTGCAACGTAAAGGACATCCTCAGCCCCTTTGATCCGATACAGATTATCCTGTTCTATATTGACTGTAATCTGCTGCTTTTCACAAAATTCTTCTTTCTTAGGTGAAAAACGTAACATAGGTGTCAGGGTCAGTCTGCATTGGTGTTTTTGCTCAGAATGAATATTATATTGCAGCGCTACTGTATTTTCTCCATGAACCATGACCATTCTCTTGGATATCACGACATCTCCAATACGATAAGTCCAAGTAGGGATTTTATCATAGGAAAAGCTGTCCAAATAACGGAATCCTTCCAAATCCGGTTGATTCATCATTCTCTGGGAAGTCAGGACATAATTTGTACCATCCATCGAAAACGTTTCCAATAAATTAGAAATCAAATGTCTGCGTACATTGGGAGCTTTTTGCGCAGACATAAGTAATGCATGGTCGCCTCTTGCCAGAGAACCAATCACTGACAAGCTGCTGTATCCACCCAATCCGTTCGTCAGCAGGAAGCAATCCTTCTCTCCCTGCTCTATCGTATTCCAATTCTGACTGTTTCGTTCAAATCTCATTGTGTTTATCCTTTCTTTTAATCAATTTTTTCATAGGCAATTCTGGGACTTCCGTCTGAAATATAGATGATTCCGCATTGTGCAAACCCATTCTTGACCAGAAGATGCTGCATGGTCAGATTATCATGGTGTGTATCTGCACGCAGATGAGGACAAATATTCTGGCAAAATGACACGCATGCCGCAAAAATGCCTTTTATCTGTCCATCACTGGCAAGACGGTGTATCGTGCCATATGGCGAATCCTCCAGCCATTTCCCCTCTTCTATTACCTGATAGGTAGGGTCATCACCCAGGATAAGGGCAAAGGCTGCGTGAAGCTGTCCATCCTCTTCGCAGACATAAGAGTTGCCTTTTGCAATATCCGCTTCCAGTACTGCTCTGTTCGGATGCCCCGGTTTCCACTGTGTCAGATTGCCTGACTTGTCCATATATTCCTTTGCCAGACGGTAAATTCTTAACATTTCATCAATATCTTCCGGTTTAGCATGTCTGATTGTCATTGTCGTACTCCTTTGCTTTGTCCTGCACATAATCCGATTTATGCTGACTGCCCCATTGACACATGGATATCAGAATCGGGATCAATGATCTGCCACGCTCTGACAGGCTGTATTCTACCTTAGGTGGAATCTGCGGATATTCTGTTCTGATAATCAGAGAATCATTCTCCATTTCTTTGAGTGTGGCACTTAATGTCTTGTGAGAGATTGTGCCAAGACATCGTTTCAGTTCGTTGTATCTCATGACAGGCTTATGCTGTGCCAGCCAGTAGATGATGATCAGTTTATATTTGCCATTAATAAGGGATAAAGTATATCCAAAATCTGTATCTGTAATATTCTCTCCCGTATGACAGCACTCTTTATGTGGCATACAATTAGACGTCATTTTTCGTTGACTCCTCCCATTACTTTCCTTTAGGTGAGTATATAACCTGAATGTGCGTACTTCCTTTTTTATAAATTGTAATGTATATTGTGGAAAAGGGCAATAATAGATTTAGAAATATTCAGGAGGTAACGACATTGAATCAGGTATTTAAGATTGAAGATTTGCGTCCAATCAGAAGCGGGATGACTGTTTCAAGGGATTCAAAGCTTGGAATAACGAACAAGGTCACGTATTTCTCTATGGGCGATGATACATCCATCAGTCAGGAAAGTTATGACAGAATGACGATGTATATTGGTGCCACCGGATGTGGAGAATTTATTATTGGGGAGAACCAGAGCATCGTTTCTATGGAGCCTGGGCAGGTACTCATTGTCCCTTCTAAGACATTATGTGGCATGCAGACATCTACAGGTATGGTATACACTGAAATTATTTTGGAAAAGGAGAACACTATGAACAAGAACATCAAAGCAAACAAAGTATTCGCATTAAAGGATCTCATCTCTTATGAAGAAGGCAGCATCGCAAATATGGATGTTGTAAGCAACCCTACTATGAAGTATGTGCTTATGGCATTTGATGCAGGTACAGGTCTGACACCTCACCGCGCACCAGGTAACGCTATCGTATTTGCTCTGGAAGGCAAAGCAACGATCGGCTATGAAGGTAAAGATTATGAACTGAACGCTGGCGAGTGCTTCCATTTTGAAAAGAACGGACTTCACAGTGTAACAGCAAATGAGAAGTTCAAAATGGCACTTTTACTTGTATTAGAATAAGGAATGAATAAGAAAAGAGGGATATTTTTGATAGTATCCCTCTTTTTTGTATTTATGCTTCTCTGGTATGGAGTAATTCCTCACATGCCTGCTGCCAGCATTCTTCCGGTATCATGGGCCATTTACATTCACCGTATTTTATCTGGCAAAGTTCCATTGCCCTGTTCAGGGCGGTTCCATGTGCAACTGTTCCACCTCTTAAAAGCTGTTCACTTACCTGAGTCCAGAAAGGCGCTGTTTCATAGAAAGACTTCTCTCTCATTTCTTTAATTACAGCTTCTACATCATAATCTAATGTTATAAATTCAACTTCCCATTGATTGTCCTTACTATGTAAAATCATAAATTCTGCCTTGGATTGACCATTTAAAGGACATCCTACAGAACCGGAATTCCATACAGTCTTATCATATTGGGTAAAATTGGCAACTCTATGCGTATGCCCACATAAAATATACTTTGATGCTACATCTGCAAAAATCTCTTTATTTTCAATATGCCCAGGAAGAATCTTCTCGAACAGATTTCTGGGTGAACCATGACACAGCATCAGATCAGGCATGCCATCTATCTGCACTGTCATGGAAATAGGCAATCCCTTCAGATAATCCAGATCTTTGTCCGTAAGATGCTGACTCCCATAGCGGATCATTCCAATGGTACTTGGATATTCGTCCCATTCAGGATGATTCTCCCCCAGTCCATTTAACTGATAGGTTTCTTTATTCCCCTTTATGATATAGCATGGGGCAATGTTTGGCAATTCATAAAGTATTTTTATGGTTTCTTCCAACCCCGGAAACTCCCCTACATAATCACCCAACAGACAATATGCATCAATATCCCGTTTCTCCAGATATTTTAAGCACGTTTCAAACGCTATATGATTACTGTGAATGTCCGATAATACAGCTATGTTCATATGATCTCCTAATCTTATATATTGGGTTAGTATTTGCAAAACCATTTATGCAGGTACAATTCGTCCCGTTCTCTTTATAACGACTTGCAATTACCTGATTATACCATATTTTTGTAACCTTTTCACATATCTTATCATAATATGATACCAAAACGTATATTATGACAAGGAGAATGTTTGATGCAGGACTATAGACAAATGACCTATGTAGACCAGTTCCCTATAGCTATGGCATATGTTCCGTGGCAGCAGAACTGTAACATGTACGAGAATCTGGACGAGGCTTTTCGGGTCGGCACAATTTTTCCAGTATTAAATAAGCCCTTCAAAGGAGGAGAAAAATGTCGATGATGAATTGTAAATGTAATGAAAGACAGAGACTTTTGACAGAAATCAGCAAGGTGGATTTCGTATTAAAAGACCTGAATCTGTACCTTGACACGCACCCTTATGACCAACAGGCAATTGACCGATTCAGACAATATAACCGTATGAAGAAGCAATTAACTAAAGATTATACTAAGGCATATGGACCTTTGGAACTTAGCATTCTGGATGATTCCATGCGTGAATGGAAATGGTCATTGCAGGATTGGCCATGGGAAAGGGGGTATAACTAAATGTGGAATTATGAGAAAAGATTGCAGTTTCCGGTAAATATTAAAGAAACAAACCCGGAAATAGCCAAGATTATCATTACGCAATATGGTGGCCCTGATGGTGAGCTTAGTGCATCCATGCGGTATCTGGCGCAGCGTTATACGATGCCCTACAATGCTGTTGCAGGTGTTCTGACAGATATTGGTACAGAAGAACTGGCGCATTTTGAGATGATTTGTGCGATTGTGCATCAATTAACCAGAGATTTAACACCGGAGCAGATCAAAGAATCCGGTTTTGGCGACTATTATGTAGATCATACCCTCGCCCTGTGGCCACAGGCAGCCAGCGGTACTCCTTTCAGCGCTACCACATTCCAGTCCAAGGGTGATCCTATTACAGATCTGTTTGAGGATATGGCAGCTGAACAGAAAGCCCGCACCACATATGATAACATCCTGAGACTGGTCAAAGATCCCGATGTTGTCGAACCAATCAAATTCCTGCGTGCCAGAGAAGTCGTACATTTCCAACGATTTGGTGAGAGCTTGAGAATCGTACAGGATAATCTGGATTCCAAGAACTTCTACGCATTCAACCCCGCCTTCGATAATCCAAAATCATAGTACCAAAACCAGCAGGTAGACGAAATATCTACCTGCTGGCAGGCGCTGAAAAACGCTTGCGTTTTTCCTGTATGAAACTTAGAACTTCTTCACGAAAGAGCCTTTGCTCTGAGTGATTAGAAGTTCTTTTCATACTTTATTCCCGGGAGTCCGGTAATCGTCCTCGTATCAGAGCTTTTCCTAATTTCCTGAAGCTAAAGGGAATGAGCGGGTATAAATAACTCTGCCCGGAGACCATTTTATTTTTGCCGATTGCAATGATAAAGAAAAGCAGCCCTGCAATATAGCCCCACAGGTTAAATACCGCAGTTAATACCAGATTAATCATCCTAAAGAATTTCACTGCGTATCCTAACTCATAGCTTTGGTGCGTATAATTGGCTATGGCAACGAAAGCCATATATAGCATGACTTCACTGTTGAACCATCCACTCTTTACTGAGAATTCTCCAAGCACCAGTGCAGCCATGACACTGAGAGGTGTTGACAACATGCTTGGCGTATTGATTGCAGCAAGCTTGAGACCGTCAATTGCCAGCTCCAGAATCAGGAATTGCCAGACCAGTGGCACATTGATGGTATCACTTACTTTGATGAAAGAAAAAGGCTCTGGAATCCATTGAGGATTCTGCATCATCAATAGAAAGGTCGGAGTAAGCAGATAAGTCATAATAAATATCAGAAATCTGGAAATCCTCAGATACGTACCTGTTACAGGTGGGAAATAATAGTCATCTGCTTCTTCTACCGCATCCAGAATGCTGATAGGAAGGATCATAGCCGAAGGTGAATTATCTACCAGAATGATAATATTACCTTCTAATATCTGAGCTGTTGCTGTATCCGGCCTTTCTGTATACTTGAATTTTGGAAAAGGATTATACCATTTGGAAGTAAAAAGGCACTCAGCCAGACTTTCCTGATTCATCGTAAGTGCGTCTACCTTGATATCCTGAATCCGTTTTCTGATCTTGCTTAAAAACTCCTGGTCAACGCGAGAATCCATATAACACAGGACAATATCTGTTTTAGAGGTCTTGCCTGCACTTAATATCTCCGTTCTGAGATCTGTACTGCGTATTCTTCTGCGGATCAGCGCAGTGTTAAATACAATAGTCTCAACGAAACCGTCTTTGGAACCACGCAGCACTTTGTCTTTTTCGGGTTCTTCTACTCCACGAGCCGGATAAGTACGGGAATCTATCAGAATACATTCCTGATAACCTTCAATCAGAAGGGCAAACACACCACAGAAGATATTTTTGATGATTTCATCCCACTCAGTTGCTGTATCAACTTCAACATATGGTAAAGTCTTATTTAAGGCTTGAATATCAGACGGCATATCTTCCGGCTTTTTATCTATCAGATATTGTAATAATTTTTCCATTAATTCATCTTTGCAGAAACCATCAATGAAGAAAAAGACAGCTTTTTTCCCTCCAATCACAATCTCTCTGCTTACAATATCAAAATTCTCGTTTACACGTAATTCCTGTGTTAAATAATTTTTGTTTTGTTCAAAATCCGGATACATAAAAACCTCCACGAAACATACATTAATGTCAGTATGTTCCCTGGAGGTTTATTTTATTCATAGATTATAATTACTGTCTACCTGTACTGCCGTGACCGCCACGGTTAGGTCCTGTCAATTCCTCGACTTCTTCAAAATTCAGAGCTGGCTGCTGTTCCATGATTCTAAACTGACAGATTCTGTCGTTGAAATGAATCTCCGTATCGCGTATCGCATACACCGGCATGAACCACTGGTCGTCATTACCACAGTATCCGCCTTCGCCAGTCTCTCGATCCGGACCGTCTACTACGCCCTGGTGATTGACCTGAATAATACCATAGTTCTTAAATGTTGAACTTCTGGGAACAACATGTGCTTCATAACCTCTGGGAAGTTCCATGGCAATTCCCAATGGGATTAGCTTGAATTCTCCGGCTTTTAAAGCAACATCTTCTGCCGCTCTTAAATCAATCCAGTTTCCCTTGGTAATTTTTGCGACTTTTTCCAGTTTGTCATTAAAGTATTTAATCTTGATCGTAAGCATATTTTCTCCCATTCTGTTCTAATATTTTAGGCATCACAGCATTTTCTGCTGCTTCCCTTGAAGTTTACAATGTTCTCTTCTATGTCTGCAACAGGTGCTGTAGCTGTCTCTCTTCCCATTGGAATATCATCATGATCGCCACAGTGCAGTACCGGTACTGAGATATCATCCTGTGCCAATGTAGCCTGTACATCAATGACACGCTGATTGCTGCTGCCCTTCCATAACAGAGTAACATCCTTTTTATCTGCCCGGAATTCTCCATCTACCAATACATTCACATACTTCATCAGTGGATAATTCATAATATTTTCCCAGGAATCCCCTGTATAGAGCCAGATTGTCTTGTCTGGATATTTTACCTTAATCTCTGCCATTAAAGATTTCACATCTGCCCTGTTGGCTGAATGGAGTGGATCTCCACCAGAAAAGGTAATACCTGATATATAGGGCTTGTCCAGCTGGTCAAAAATCTCCTTTTTAGCAGATTCATCAAACAAAATACCGCCATTTGGGTCCCAAGTCATAGGATTCTGGCAGTCTTTGCAGCAATGGGAGCAGCCAGCGACCCATAATACCACACGTAATCCGTCACCATTAAGCATATCGTCCTTAGTAATATTATGGTATCTCATTTACATTGACTTCCTTTCTGCGATTTCTGCCATTTTTGCATCATTCAAACGAGTATCACCGTGTACTCGTGAATAGGACAGATAACCGTTCATACGCTCTATCTTAGTCAGGTTACGGCTGCCACATTTTGGGCATACATCCATCTCCAGTTCCTGATGACCGCAATCATCACAGTATGCCAGTGACAGATTAACACCTTCGTAGAATCCCATATCCATAGCTCTTCTTACCAAAGTCTTGATGGCAGTGATATTATAATCAATCGGATATTTTACATACTGAATCTTACCACCATTAGATAACTCCCAGAAACGATATTCCAGATCCTGTTTCTGAATGGGAGTGATATCCTCTGTTACATGGCAGTGGAAACTGTTGCTGACATATTCTCTGTCAGATACACCTTCTACGATGCCGTATTTCGCACGGAACTGCTGAACCTGCAGACCACACAGATTCTCTGCGGGTGTTCCGTAAATGGCATATAAGTTGCCATCTTCTTCCTTGAAACGATTTACTTCTTTATTGATGTATTCCAAGACTTCCAGCGCAAATGAACCATCTTCTACCAGTGATTTGCCATTATAGAGCATCTGTAATTCATTGAAAGCCGTGATACCGAAGGATGCAGTCGCAGTCTTTAATAATGGTTTGATCTTATCGGTCAGTTTCAGATGTCCACCAAGGAAACCGCCTTCACAATATGCCAAAGGATTCGTGGAAGCCCTCATATTTCCAAGATAAGAATAAGTCCTGATATGAAGCTGTCTGATCAGATTCAGATAATAGTCCAGAACTTCATAGAAATCTCTGCTCTCCTGTCTTGCTTTTGCCAAAATCATGGGTAAATGCAGGGATACTGCACCGATGTTAAATCTGCCTACAAATACCGGGATATCCTTATCGTCAGCAGGATGCATGCCGCCTCGCTCATACCATGGAGAAAGGAATGCACGGCATCCCATAGGAGAAATAACCTTTCCATACTGCTTGTACATGCTGGCAATATAGCCTTTACCGGTCAGGCTGAGCCAGTCAGGATACATGGTCTTTGCAGAGCATTTAACACCTGCTTCAAAAACATCCTCTAATGGTTTGCCTGGTCCATGCAGATTCTCGTCATATAAAAAGACAATCTTAGGGAACAATACAGGTTTCTTGCAGTCTTTCTTACCCTGTCCCTTACGTCTTACCTCTAACATTTTAATCGTTGCCATTTTGGCAAAACGGTCAGTTCCGATACCTGCTGTCATGGTAATGAATGGATAATCACCGCGGCTGCTGGCTACTGTATTGAATTTATATTCCCATCCCTGGAAGCCCTGCTCAAATTCACGCTCAACGTCTTTTAACGCTTCTTCTTCAGCACGCTCATCTGATACTCCAAGGTTATGGTATTTCTCTAATGCTGACTGATAAGTCTTCTCTGCATAAGGAGATAAAATCTTATCTACTTCAGGAACTGTGAATCCACCATACTGCTGGCTGGCTGCACTTAATACAATATCACCGATTACATCAAAGGCAACATCCAGAGACTTCGGCTCATTGTACCAGATATTTCCCATCTCGAAACCACCGGTCAATACGCTCTGCACATCGAAAAGGCAGCAGTTCATGGTATCTCTTCTGGCTGACATGTCATGAACATAGATATAACCGTCACGGCAAGCCTGAATCTCTTCTGTTGTCATGAAAAACTTCTGGTATAATTCCTTATTTAACTGGTTAAAGATAAGACTTCTCTTGGTAGATACAAGAGCAGAGTCTGTATTGGCATTTTCTTTATCACCTACATACATGATAGACTGGCTCTTCTTGTATACATCATCCAGCATGCGGACAAAATCCTGCTTGTAATTACGATAGTCACGATAGCTCTTGGCAACAATGGGCTTTACATCTTCCAAGGCGCTCTCTACAATATTATGCATAACAGGAATCGGCACTTCATCCAGTCCCATTTCATTTACCTTGCCAATTACATCTTCACAGATGTGTCCCTTCTCTTCGTCAGAGAATTTGGTCAAAGCTCTATATGCTGATTTGCCTACAGCAGTAATAACCTTCTGTACGTTAAATAATTCCTTACTGCCGTCTTTCTTTACAACGTAGACTTCTTTAGAAGGCTGATATAATTTGCCATAATCAACCTCATCATGTGTTGTTTCCATCGTGTTCCCCATGGTTATAGTTCCTCCTTTTTCCCCATCTGAAAATATAATCTGACTACATAATTATTGTATAAAAATAGTCTTGTAAATTAGTACAATTTGATTTCAACGGGTACATCTATAGTGATTTTTAAGAATTGTTATATCATTTAGATATGTCGTATGATAAGTGGAAACACTTATCAAAATTGTAGTTATATTGTGATATGCTGTATATCACCCACAATATGTTGTGTACAGATATTAGTATAGAACATAAAAATATATATGTCAATCAACACTCTTGACAGTAATCGGATAAATTTTTTATATAAATGATACAATTCGCATGAAATGCAATAGGGAGATTTACATAAATTTCAAAAGGCAGACACCATATCCAGTGTCTGCCTCTATCATATCTTCTATTCAATTTTACTGTTCATTTTCCTTAGGAGCCTTAGGTTTCTGCTTCCAGCATTTCAGTCCTACAAAAGCACCTGCTGCAGATACTACAATAATTACTGCAAATACCATAAGATATGATAACACCATTCTAAAAAATTCGATAAGATTCGACATATTGTATTCCTTTCTGCAAATTTACTGAATATTTATAATATAATCATAACACTTCCTGTACAACATCGTCAAGAAGTGAATTGCCATCTGCTGCTGTAGTTGCAAGTTTGTCACAACGTTCATTTTCCGGATGACCGGCATGACCTTTTACCCAGGTAAATTTTACCTGATGAGGCGCCTTGGCTTTTAACAGACGTTTCCACAGATCGACATTTTTCACCGGATTGTTGCTGCTGCCTTTCCAGTTCCTTTTAAGCCAGCCATCGACCCAGTGCTGATTAAACGCATCCGTTACATATTTGGAATCGGAAATGACTTCTACCTCACATGGTCTGGTCAATGCTTCCAGACCGGTAATAACAGCCATCAATTCCATACGGTTATTGGTAGTTTTCTTATATCCTGCACTGTATTCGCGTTCATGCAATTCGCCTTTTGAATCTATATACTGGAGCACAGTGCCATAACCTCCGGGGCCTTCCGGGTTTCCTCTTGCAGCTCCATCTGTGAATATTTTAACGAACATATGAATCCTCCCATTTTCCTGTCTTTATGAAACACTCTGCCATTTCCTGTGACTTCTGAGTAATATCCTGCGTAAAGCCGATGACTTCCAGTAGTTTAATTGCATTTCTGCTCTGTGCTCTTCCACTCATCAAATGATAGGAAAATAATACGTCATGATCTTTTACATCTTCTTCAAAATGATAATTATCATAATCTCCATCCAGCAAATGTGTCAGTTCAATATCATGTGTTGCTGCAAAACAATAGACTCCCCGACGTATACTAAGCTGATGCAGAATCTGGGTAGAAGCTGCGATACGCTCTACTGTATTGGTTCCGCGCAGTACTTCATCTACAAAGCACAATAACGGACTGGCAGAAGCATCCAGAGCAGCATCCATAATTCGTTTCAAAGATTTAATCTCCACAATATAATAGCTTTCTCCATTAGCAAGATCATCTCTTAGGGCCATGGAAGAAAAGATGCGGTAACAGCCGCCTTCATAGCTTCTGGCACTACAGGTATGGATTGTCTGTGCAAGAATCGCATTGATGGCAACCATTTTGAGAAAGGTTGATTTACCGGAGGCATTAGAGCCGGTGATAAGCATACCGCGGTTCTGTTCAAAACTGTTAGAAACGGCATTTTTCAAGGATGGATGATAACCCTCTTCTATTTTAAGAGAAATCTGCAAACCATCTTTCAACTCAGGAACACACCAGCACGAAAGACTCTCACGGAAAGCGCCAATCGCTATTGCTGCATCTACGTAGCCTATAGACTGAGCCAGCGCTTCTATCTCCTGTCTGTTGGAGCATACCAGATGAAGCATGCGGTTGAACTGTATAATATCAACATGCGTCATCATTTTTACATAATCAAACAACAGCTCAATCGGGTTCCCACTGGAAGCATTCATCTGAAATATCAGATGTGAGTTCTTGTGCATAGGCTTTAGCGGAGTGACTTTAGCAGTTAATTGTTCTCTGTATTCAGGCATTTTATGCAGAGGTACTTTCAGGATATTTTCTGCACCTTCGATCATTCTCATAATATAGCCAAAGCTTGTCAGGTAAGGAAGTACTGCGTTTTTTTCTTTTAGATAAGTGACAATATTAATACAGGAGATAACAATCAGCGCAAAAATTCCCAAATTAGCGGATATGCCAATCAATATAACAGATAGTACCAATGCGATAATTCCCAGTATATGTCCCGTATTTTTACGCTCACCCAGATTATCCAGAAAGTCCAGATAATCATACAAGGAAAATCGTCCGGTACTGCCCAATTCATGCAGAATCACCTGCATCTGCACACGTTCCTCTGCATCCTGCTGCATGGCAGTAATGTCCTTTTCAAGGGTCTGCGTATCTGCCTGCTTCAGGGAGGGATGACGAAGCATATGATAGAGATATTCTGCACCGGAAGCAGACTGCGTATGATTAATCAATGCAAAAACAACATCCATGTCCAGGTCATTCCATGTGATATCATCCAAATGGAACTGCTGACTTTCTTTGTCTTTTTGCAGTTTCTTTTCAAAAAGTCGGGAAATTGTCTTTAGCTGTTCTTCTGAATATTCCTTAACCTCATACTTGCCATAATCCTGTATAAGATGCTGTCTGTATTGCGCCTTACGCTTCTTCTCTTCCCGTGCACCCCGAATCATGCAATATACCACGCCAACGACGATAATCGAAAATAATCCAATCCATTCCATAAATAACACCTAGAGATTGGAAGGACCAAAACCAAAGGGCAGCATTTCTTCCAATGTCTTGTCCAGATAAGTGTCTTCGGAAATGGCTGTAATGACTCTGAAAGTCTTCGGATCACAGAACTCCATCATAACCTGTCTGCATACACCGCAGGGATAGGCATAATCTGTGGGCAGATCACCTTTTCCACCAACAATAGCTATGGCGCTGAATTCGCGTTCTCCTTCGCTTACGGCTTTGAAAAATGCAGTACGTTCTGCGCAGTTAGTAGGTGTATAACCTGCGTTTTCAATATTACACCCTTTGTATACTTTACCTTCTTTAGTAAGCAAGGCAGCTCCTACCTTAAATCCTGAATATGGTGCATATGCCATCTCTCTGGCTTCCAGAGCCTGCCTGATTAATTCTTTATTATCCATTTTATTTATGCTCCTATTTTCTCTATGACTTTTGTTACAAGCTCTGTAAATAATGGAGCTGCTTTATCTGCTGCTTCCTGTACTTCTTTATGTGATAATGGTGTCGGGTTCATACCGGCAGCGAGATTACATACGCAGGAAATTCCACATACACGCAGTCCACAGTGATTAGCTGCAATTGCTTCCACAACAGTACTCATACCTACTGCATCAGCATAATCAGCCAGCATACGGATCTCAGCCGGAGATTCGTAGGAAGGACCTGTAAGCTGTACATAAACACCTTCCTGCAATGGAATGTTATTTTCTTTTGCCGTTGTTCTGATCAGTTCCTGTAATTCCAGATCATAAACATGGCTCATATCAGGGAATCTTGTTCCCAGTTCCTCTATATTCGCTCCAATTAAAGGATTGGGTGCAAATATACCAATATGATCTGTAATCATCATCAGATCCCCTGCCCGGAATTTGCGGTTCATTCCACCGGATGCATTGCTCAGGAACAGGATTTTTGCGCCCAAAAGCTTCATCAGTCTTGTAGGAAGGACTACGTCAGATACAGGGTATCCTTCATAATAATGTACGCGCCCCTTCATACATACTACAGGTACTTTACCTACATAACCAAAGATAAATTTACCGGCATGTCCTACTACAGTAGATACCGGAAATCCTTCGATGTCGCTGTAATTGATTTCCGTTACTACCTGAATATGGTCAGCATAATCCCCAAGCCCGGAACCTAATACCAGCGCTGCTTCGGGTACAAAATTTGTTTTCTCCCTTACACTTTTATAGCAATTCATCAGTTTATCATATACTTCGTTCATATGAATCCTCCTTGTCTGTTTTTTGAGGTGTCTATTTTTAAGTATAACAGATTCTGCTGTAAAAAACCACCATAGAAAAAGAAACAGAATTGACTTCTGTTTCTCTAACCTGCTTCTTTCCACACTATATGATAATGCATACCATTCCACCATTGGAGTCATTGACAATCTTTTGCATGGTATCCTGTAATTTCATCTGGCTTTCTTCTCCTATCATGGTAATCTTACTGGTAATACCATCATTTACCAGTTGCTCAATGGTTTTTCCAAAGATATTGGTCTCCCATATACCCTCTTTGGAGGTCTCCGCATCAGAAATATAGTGAATCAGGTCCTGTGCCTGTTGCTGTGTTCCGACAATTGGTGCAATCTCTGTTTCAATGTTAGCCTTGATCATATGGATAGATGGACTTTGTGCCTTGATCTTGACCCCGTATTTATTACCATGCTTGATTACTGTAGGAGTATCCAGGGTTATTTCTTCTTTATCCGGTGTTACGACACCATAACCTTTCTGACGGACACTTTCCAGCGCGCTGAGTACTTTACTGTATTCCTTTTTCATTTCTGCCAGAGTCATAAGCAGCTGCATCAACTGGTATTCTCCATTGATTGTCTCGCCTGTCATATTACTGAGCATTTCATAATAATACTGATTATCTGCGTCTAATTGGTATGCTGCAGTACCATCTGCTATATTGATATGGTCGAATTTACATTTCTTTACATACTGACTGTCAATCTGTAAATCCTGATTGGATAAGTCTCTCACAGACTGTATCTGATTCATGATTTCACGAAGTTTATCTATGATATCCTGTTTCATCGGATTGGCAACAGACATCATATCCATCCATTTTGGGGTATAGAATTCCACTACTGATAATGGAAATTCATACATGACTTCTTCCAGAATATGTGCAATATCTTCTTTTCTCATCTGATCAATATTGACTGTCAGAGCTTTTACTTTGTACTGTTCTTCTAATTCAGCAGCAAGATTCTTGGCTTCATCACTGTAAGGCTTGGAGGTATTGACCAATACTACAAAAGGCTTTCCTATACGTTGCAATTCTGTGATTGTCTGTTCTTCTGCCCTGCGGTAGGCTTCTCTTGGCAGTTCCCCAAAACTGCCGTCAGTTGTTACCACAATCCCAATGGTGGAATGATCCTGAATTACCTTACGAGTCCCTATCTGGGCAGCCTGTGTGAAAGTAATTTCTTCTGTAGACCAGGGAGTTTTTACCATACGCTCCACATCTTCCTCCATATGACCGGCAGCTCCATCTACCATATAGCCTACACAATCAATTAAACGCACTTTCACTTTGGAATTGTCATTAATATTAATCTCAACAGCTTCTTTGGGTATAAATTTCGGCTCTGTCGTTGTAATGGTTTTCCCACCGCTGCTCTGTGGAAGCTCATCCATTGCTCTGGTTCTGTCATGTTCATTCTCTATCTTTGGAATGACCATAATATCCATAAATCTTTTGATAAATGTAGATTTACCCGTTCTGACAGGTCCTACAACTCCTATGTATATTTCGCCGCCAGTTCTCTGACTAATGTCTTTGTATAAATTAAACTCCTGATTTTCTTCAAGATATCCCATGATAGATTGTTCCTCATGTCCTTTGCTTTAAGTATATGAGGGCGTGTATCCTGAATATGACAAAAGGACACTAAGAAAGTGTCCTTTTTGGTCCATAAGATTTATGATCATTATGATAGCTTCTGTTTCCGTATGGCTTTTTCTCGCCGTATGTTTTTTCCTCACCATACGACTTTCTTTCACTGTACGTTTTCCTTTCACCATATGGTCTGCGATCTTCGCTATAGGAAGTTCTGCTTCGGTATGTTCTTCTGTCCTCACTGGTGTTACCTTCTCCATAGGGCTTACGGTCTTCATACTTTCTTCTTCCTTCATAAGGCTTTCTACCCTGTGTTGAATGATCACGGCTATCAGAGTCATGATCTCTGCGATAAGGCTTATGAGCAAATGGCTTTCTGGCGGCATTATTTTTACGTCTGTCGCGAAGTGCCTGTTTTCTGGCATCTTCTGCACGTTTCTGGTCTCTTGCAGTAACTTCCTCCTGATTATAGATGTGAAGAAGATTCGGATGCGTAATTCTGACATAATTGGGATATGCTGTATATTTCATATGGCATTTGTTGCAGGCAAAACAGTTCAATGTCTCATCCTCTGTAATGCTTGTTTTCAGAACAAGTCCATATTTTACAACACCTTCACAGTCTTCCCTGATACATTTATTGATTCTTTTATCATATACATAAATGATATCATCATCTTTTAAAGTTACTTTTCTTTCCGGGACCTTTTTTTCCATTATTTTTTCCTCTCTTTTACATGGAATACAGTACTATAACTGCACAAAATCTATGAATCCTTTTACTTAATTCCAATCCTGATGCTCTATTTTCTTATCACGGATCATAAGATCCTTCACTGCAACAGCAGCGGATTTACCATTGAACAGTACTTCGTTTACCTGCTCAATAATAGGAAGTTCTACGTGATATTTTTCTGCAAGAGCTTTGGCTGCTTTCGCAGAATATACACCTTCTACTACCATCTTGACTTCAGCCATGGCTTCTTCCATTGTTTTACCCTGACCGATTAAAATGCCTGCTCTGCGGTTTCTGGAATGCATACTGGCACAGGTAACAATCAGATCTCCAATACCGGATAAGCCACAGAATGTCTCAAATTTACCACCCATAGCCGTACCAAGTCTGGCGATTTCTGTAATACCTCTTGTAATCAGGGCTGCTTTGGTATTATCACCATAGCCCAAACCATCTGCAATACCTGCAGCAAGAGCAACTACATTTTTAAGAGCTGCACCTAATTCAATTCCCAGAACATCCGGGCTGATATAGACACGAAATACGTCACTCATGAAGACATTCTGAATATACTCGGCGGTCTCTCTGGTCTTAGCACCAACTACGATGGTAGTAGGTATACCTCTTCCTACTTCTTCTGCATGGGAAGGACCGGAAAGAACAGCTACATTAGCCTGCGGAACCTCTTCCTCAATAATCTGAGACAGGGTCATAAGAGTATGTTCCTCGATACCCTTGGCTACATTGACTATGATCTGTCCGTCCGCTACATACGGCTTCATATTGTGGGATGTACTTCTTGTAAAAGGTGATGGAACTGCCAACACCAGAATATCCTTGCCTTCAATTGCCTCCGGTAAAGATGTTGTAAATACCATATCTTCCGGTAATTTAACCCCCGGCAGCTTATCCTTATGCTCATGCTCTGTTTTCAGCATATTAATCTCATCTTCAAGGATGGACCATACTGTAATCTCATGTCCGTTATTATGCAATAGAACTGACAAAGCAATTCCCCAGCTTCCAGCTCCAATGATACCTATTTTTGCCATATGCACTACCTCTTGCCTTTTTATTCTTCGTTTTTCTTGGATAAATAAGTCTTACGCTCTGTTTTATGTATTAAACGGCCAATATTAGCTCTATGCTCCCAGAATGCCAACATTGCCAGCAAAGCCGTAACAATATAAAGCTCAATCAATGCACCTTGGGACATCCCAAAGAGTCCCATCTGTCCAAAGATAATCATTTCTGCAATCAGAACAATCTGCACTAACAAAGAACCCAGAGATACATAATGTGTCAGAAAAAATGTGCCAAAGAAAGTAATGACTTCAGGTAAAATCATGTACGGATGGAAGAAAATAATCAGACCTGCTGTACAGGCAATGCCCTTTCCACCCTTGAAATGAAGGTAAAAGGGGAAGTTATGCCCCAGAATAGCTCCAGCACCTGTATACAGGGCAAGTAATGGTAATATGTCACCATACGTATTCTTGAACAGGAAGCGAACAAGAGTCATGGCAAGACCTGTCTTCATGATATCACAGAAAAGTACGATTGCGCCTGCTTTTTTACCCATAACACGTAAAGTATTGGTAGTACCTGCATTGCCACTTCCGTGTTTTCTGATGTCGATTCCTTTCATTTTTCCATATATATATGAAGTCTGAAATAAACCAAATATATAGCCGATCAAGACACAAACTACACGAATCATCGCTATTTGTCTTCCTTTCTTTCTCTTATGATGAATTTTAATGAAGTACCACGGAACCCGAATGCTTCACGAATTTTATTCTCCAGATATCTTGTGTATGAAAAATGCATCAGTTCTTTATCATTTACAAATACAACAAAGGTTGGCGGTTTTACACCTACCTGCGTTGTATAGAAAATCTTGAGACGTTTTCCCTTGTCTGAAGGTGGCTGCTGAAGGGCAACTGCCTCTGTAACAATCTCGTTTACAACACCTGTTGCAATGCGGAGAGACTGATTCTCGATAACCATATCTATGGTCTCAAATAATTTATTCAGACGCTGTCCTGTCTTGGCAGAAATAAATACGATCTCTGCATAGGTCATAAAGGACAGGATATTTCTTACCTTCTCTGTAAAGCGGTATATTGTCTTATCATCCTTCTCTACAGCATCCCATTTATTAACTGCAATAATGATACCTTTTCCACGGTCATGTGCAATACCTGCTATCTTGGCATCCTGCTCTGTAACGCCTTCTTCGGCATCAATGACCAGTACGACTACATCTGCACGCTCTACAGCACTTACCGTACGGATGATCATGAAACGCTCCAGTTCTTCCTTGATCTTGTTCTTACGGCGAAGACCAGCTGTATCTATGAAAATATAATCCTTGCCATTGTGTACGACTTCAGTATCTATGGCATCTCTGGTAGTTCCTGCGATATCAGAGACAATGACTCTGTTCTCGCCTACTAACTTATTAATAATAGAAGACTTACCTACGTTAGGCTTACCTACGATGGCAATTCTTGGTCTGTCATCCTCTTCTTCTGTGAAATCTGCTTCGTTAAATAAAGCAGTTACAGCGTCCAACATTTCACCAAGACCTAAACGGTTGGCAGCAGAAACAGGTATTGGATCGCCAATACCCAGATTATAAAATTCATATACATCTGCTTCAAACTTCGCAAAGCTGTCTACCTTGTTCACTACAAGAATTACCGGCTTATGGCTGCGTCTGAGCATATCGGCAACCTTGGCATCTGCATCTACCAGTCCCTGCTTTACATCTACAAGGAATAAGATGACATCTGCTGTTGCAACGGCAATCTCTGCCTGCTCACGCATCTGTGAAAGAATGACGTCTTTACTGTCCGGCTCAATACCGCCTGTATCTATAAGGGTAAAATTCCAGTTCAACCATTGAATATCTGCATAAATTCTATCTCTTGTAATGCCAGGAGTATCTTTGACAATGGAAATCTTCTCTCCGGCAAGTGCATTGAATAATGTAGATTTACCAACATTGGGACGTCCGACTACCGCAACAATTGGTTTCTTTTTACTATTTCCCATTTTTACGCTCCATTTCTAATCTGATAAAATTGCTTCGATAAAATCCCGACCGCTTGATTTTACAATATCTATCCGGACTTGTAAAGCTTTTTCAATATCGTCTAAAGTATAATCATCCAGAAATACAGGTTCTCCGCTTTTCAGAACATTCTGCGGCAAAAGAAGTTTCTCACCAAGATCTCTGTCTTTAAGCTGTGCCATAATATCCTGTCCTGTAAGAAGACCTGAAACTGTGATCATTTCGCCAAAGAAGTCATTTCTGATTGCAATGACATCGATTTGCAGCCCCTCATAACGCTCTTCCATCTGCTTTGCCATTTGTTTGATGAAACGATAGGCAAGACGCCCTGTAGCAAGTGTGATATGTTTTGCACGCGCCTGTCTGCCATTGATACGATCCTCTTCCATAGCTTCGGCAAATTCATCCAGCAAAAGCCGCAACATTCCTACGCCATTTTCCAGCTGCAAATAGCCGTCATACTGTTCCTCCTGTGGAAGTTCCTCTTCTGCAAGAATATACCATTCGTCGCTGGCATGTACAAAATGTGTGCCATATTCAGGATATATTTTATTTTGCCAGCCGTGAATGATACGCAGCACATCCTGGGCATCTTCTTTCGTAAAAGGCTCCAGTGGATATAGACCATCTCTATACTTGGATAATCCTACCGGGACAACAGATACACTTTCAAGATTAGGAAGATATGCTGACAGATCACGAATACTCCGGTCAAGCTCAGCACCATCATTTACGCCCTTACACAATACAATCTGACCATTCATGATAATGCCTGCCTGTGCCAGCTTCCATGCTTTCTCCAGAGCCTGCCCTGCAAAACGGTTGTTGAGCATCCTGCAACGCAGCTCAGGATTAGTTGTCTGGAATGATACGTTGATTGGCGACAGATTATAGCGGATGATTCTGTCTACGTCCTCGTCTGACATATTTGTCAGAGTAACGTAATTTCCCTGCAGGAATGAAAGTCTGGAATCATCATCTTTAAAATACAGGGTATCACGCATGCCCTTAGGCATCTGGTCAATAAAGCAGAAAATACATTTGTTATGGCAGGATCTGTAATCATCCATAAGACCATTCTCAAAAGTAATTCCAAGATCTTCGTCGTATCCTTTATCAATCTCCAAAAGCCACTCTTCACCGGATGGCTTGCGTACAAGGATTTCTATATATTCATCCTGTGTATAATATTGATAATCAAAAATATCTTCTATTTTATGCCCATTGATTTCAAGAAGCGCATCCCCGGGAGTAATCTCCATTTCCTCTGCAATACTTCCGGAAAGCACCTTTTCCACAATGTGTTCGTTCTTTTTCTTCATTTTATTAAGTCCTTTATAGCTTTGGTATGATATAAGAATGAGTATAGTTTTACTCACGCAGTGCCGCTCGAAAAAACTTCGTTTTTCCTCGCTGTCGGGCTTCGCCCTATCACAAGTCAAAAAGAATTGTCCCTGTCTGCAAGCAGCCATGTCCATTCTTTTTGACTTGTGGCACTGCTCATTCTTATATCATACTAGAATTTTCTTGACGTGTCACTAGCAGAATGATATAAAATAATATAGTTAGTGATATCTAAATTACATTATATGATAAGGGTATCCTTATTTCTGGAGGTTTATCATGCCAAATTTACATGAGTTGGAAAATGCCATGCCGGTAGCTCCCTTAAAGCTGATCACACTGCAAAGCGCAGCAGATCTTGGCAATAAGGTAAATGACTATCTGGTAGAATATCGCAGCAGTATTCATAATGTATATAATGAAGATCCTGCTTTTCAGGGCTATTCCGAGAAAAATTATCAACTTGACTTTAGTGCTCCACGTTTTAACAGCGGTGAAGGTAAGGTCGTTTTAAATGAGACAGTACGTGGTAAAGATTTGTTTATCATTGTCGATGTCTGCAATCACAGTCTTACTTACAAGATGAATGGTTATGAGAATCATATGTCTCCTGATAACCATTACCAGGAATTGAAGCGAGTAATTGGTGCAGCAGCCGGTAAGGCTCACAGAATCAATGTTATTATGCCTTTCTTATATGAAGGACGTCAGCACAGAAGAACAGGAAGGGAATCTCTTGACTGTGCATTTGCATTTGAAGAATTAAGTGAGATGGGCGTATCCAATTTCATTACTTTTGACGCTCATGATCCCAGAATTCAGAATGCTGCTCCTTTGAAGGGTTTTGATAATTTTACAGCACATTATCAGTTCGCAAGAGCTCTTCTAAATGCAGAGAAAGATCTTGTTATGGATAAAGATCACATTATCGTTATCTCTCCTGATGAAGGTGCGCTGGATCGTGCAATCTATTTTTCAAGTGTGCTCGGTGCTGATACAGGTATGTTCTATAAGCGTCGTGACTACTCTACTATCGTAAATGGTAAGAACCCTATTGTTGCTCATGAATTCCTTGGAAATGATATTCATGGAAAAGACATCATTATCATTGATGATATGATCTCTTCCGGTGACAGTATGATTGATACTTCCAGACAGCTCAAGAAAATGGGAGCAAGACGTGTATTCATCTGCACGACATTTGGTCTGTTCACCAATGGAATGGATGCCTTTGACAAGGCATACGCAGATGGTATCTTTGACAGAGTTATTACTACGAACCTCTGCTATCGTCCACCTGAATTATTGACAAAGCCATATTATCTGGAAGCTGATATGAGCAAATTCCTTGCTTCTATCATTGACTTTATGAATCATGATTTATCCATGGAGAATGTATTGACTCCTACGGAGAAGATTCAAAAGATTCTGACTTTATATAACGAAAAATAAATAAAAAAATCCAACCACTAATGAGTATCTCAAGTGGTTGGATTTTTTATTTCACAGTATTTTGATTAAGCCAAAGTAATCTTTTGGAAACTCTTCTTGCCCTTCTTGATTACAAATTCATCGGCAAATACAGATTTTTCGTAAGTGGTCTTGATGTCTGTGACCTTCTCTCCATTTACAGTTACACCGCCCTGTTCTACAGCTCTTCTTGCCTCTGAACGGGATGCTGTCATTCCGGCTTTTACAAGAATAGACATGATATCAATGCTGCCATCAGCAAAATCTTCATCAGCTAATGCTGTTGTAGGCATATTCTCATGATTACCATTACCTGCGAATAATGCAGCAGATGCTTCTTTAGCTTTCTGTGCTTCTTCTTCGCCATGTACCAGCTTGGTTAATTCAAATGCAAGGATTTCCTTTGCCTTATTTAACTGACTGCCTTCCCAGCTCTCCATAGCAACGATTTCTTCCAATGGCAGGAAAGTAAGCATTTTCAGACACTTGATAACGTCAGCATCAGCTACATTTCTCCAGTACTGGAAGAATTCATAAGGAGATGTCTTCTCAGGATCGAGCCATACAGCACCTGACTCTGTCTTACCCATCTTCTTGCCTTCAGAATTAAGCAGAAGATTAATTGTCATAGCGTATGCATCTTTGCCCAGCTTACGACGGATTAATTCTGTACCACCGAGCATATTGCTCCACTGATCATCACCGCCGAACTGCATATTACATCCGTATTTCTGGAAAAGGGTGTAGAAATCGTAGCTCTGCATAATCATGTAGTTGAACTCCAGGAAGCTTAATCCTCTCTCCATACGCTGTTTGTAGCACTCAGCTGTCAACATACGGTTTACAGAGAAATGAGCACCAACTTCGCGCAGTAATTCAATATAGTTCAGATTCATAAGCCAGTCAGCGTTGTTGACCATCAATGCCTTGTCTTCTCCGAAGTCAATAAAACGGCTCATCTGCTTCTTGAAGCAGTCGCAGTTGTGCTGAATATCTTCTTTGGTCAGCATCTTACGCATATCTGTCTTACCGGATGGATCGCCGACCATACCTGTACCGCCACCAATCAATGCAATAGGCTTATTGCCAGCCATCTGTAAACGCTTCATCAGGCAAAGAGCCATGAAATGTCCTACATGAAGACTGTCTGCAGTAGGGTCAAAGCCAATGTAAAAAGTAGCTTTACCATTGTTGATTAATTCTTTGATTTCTTCTTCATCTGTGACCTGTGCAATTAATCCACGAGCCACGAGTTCGTCATAAACTGTCATTTTCTTACCTTCCTCTTCTGCACTGTCCTTATATGGTTTTTTCACATTGATTTCCATACAGTGCTATGGAAATCCCGGAACTGTCAGGGAAATAAGAATAAAAAAATCCTCGTTCCCTGTATAAAAACAAAGGACGAGGTTAAACCCGTGTTACCACCTTTATTCACATAAAGCTCACGCCTTATGCCTTAGTAAGTACGATTCCACATGGGAATGATACTCTCCCACTCTAACGTGCAGGTATCCGTCACAGCCTACTCTGATATACATTTCGGTGTGCAGCTCCAAGAGGTATTCACATATATGTTCACTTGCGCCTCTCATCAACCGGCTGCTTTCTGTAAGTATCTGATATATGCTACTTATTCTTTTCATTGCCTTTCAATAAATGTGATTATAGCGTGTTATTTGGGGTTTGTCAACGCCAAAATCAAATTACCTTAACATAAGAAAAGCACCCAGATTGCCTCTCCTGCCATGACTCGCCCTATGGCTGAACAGGAATTGTGGATTGCAGCAGGTGCAGATATCCGTAACCGCAATCTGTTCTGCGGGGATTCCTGCCTCACGCATAACACAGTAATTCGCATACCATAGATTCAGCTGATATTTGCCATTGCCCTTATCCTGCAAAAGGCAATTGTCTATATCTGTCTCAGTAATCTCCTGCTGATAACGCTGCAGATATTCCACTGCCAGCTTCCTGTCTGGTGTAAACTGTTTGGCAAAAGCCACAGCAACTTCCTCACTCACTTCATAGCAGCTCTGACAAATAGAAGGTCCTATTGCCGCCTGTACAGCTTCCGGTCTGGTTCCAAATGCGTCACTCATGGAGTCAATCATCTTCTGTCCCATTCTTCCAACTGTTCCTCTCCAGCCGGAATGAGCAAGTCCTATCGCATGATGCACAGGGTCTACAAAATAAAGTGGTACACAATCGGCAAAGAAGCAGGCTAACAAAACGCCTGATTCATCCGTAATCAGCCCGTCTATATCAGAATAATCCTTTTTCCGTGTTACACCTTTTCCTTTATCTGCACTGCTCACTCTGCGCACATTAGTAGTATGTGTCTGATGGGATGCTACCACATCATCAGGCGTACAGTCCATAATCGCTGCAAATCTCCGATAATTCTCCATCACAGCTTGCGGATCATCATTACGTGAAAAGCTCAGATTCATGGAAGCAAACTCACCTTCGCTCACCCCGCCTAACCTGGTAGAAAATCCCTGACGTATGATTCCTGTCTGCTCCAGATTATCAAATGTAATATAAGTGACACTTGTGTCAGAAATTACCTTCTCCCTTATAGTGCAAGTATTTAGTTGTCCCTTTCTGATTATATTCAATTCTTATTTATCTCCTCTTTAAAATCCTGCCAGTTACCACACATGTTCAAACGCATTCTGATGCCATATGACTTCATCAGAATAGAAAGCAATCACATCATAACGTATCGGCGTAAATTCGCTAATTCCATGTGTCATCCTGTAATAATCTGCCACATGACAGATATTTTGCCTTTTTCGGTAATTTACAGCTTCCTCCGGGGCTCCTTTACGTGTATCTTTACGGTATTTCACCTCTACGAACACCAGATAATCCCCATCACGGGCGATCAGATCTATTTCACCTTTACGATTTCGGTAGTTCAATTCCAGAACGTGAACACCCTTAGCCTGTAGATACTGTGCTGCCTTTTGCTCATATTCGCTTCCCGTCTGCCTTTTGTTCATGATATGCATTTACCTTTGCTTTTATTTTATCCATACTGTCAACAAACACCAGAATCTCTGCAACAGCGCTATATAATTCCGGTGGAATCATATCACCAATCTCAAGCTTTGAAAGTGTATCAGCCAGCTTATCATCACGATGAACAGGAATATTGGAATCTTTGGCCTTTTCTATAATACGATCAGCCAATGCACCACGTCCCATGGCAATTACTTTTGGTGCATTATTGGCTGGATCGTATTCCAGAGCTACTGCCTGAGTTGGTTTTCTCTTCTCCTCCATCAGTATCTCCTCCTATGCCTTAATATCAAAAGCCTGGTAACTAAGCGGTGTAACAGCAACTCCAGACTGTTCTTCCATGATATCCATAACTGACTTTTGTTCCTGTCTTGGTTCTATATATGTTTTGCAGACATACCCGGCTCTGGTCAGCCTCTGCGTCAATTCTTCCATATGCTCCTGCATAAATGCAACCACGTCTTCATTCAGACAAAATCTTGTAGTCAGCATATCCTTTTCTGTCTCCAGTGATATCTTGACATCCATTGGTCCAAGATTAGCCATATCCAGATGCAGCAGAGCTGTAAGCGTGCCGCCTTTTTTTGCAAGATTCTTCTTGTTTGTATATACATACAGTTCGCCATTTGCATTCTTCCCTGTCATCTTCATTGGAAGCTGCACATATTGAAAAGACTGATTCAGCTCATTCATAAAACTGATGTTTTCATGGATATTCTTTGCACCGGAGCCTGCCGCATGATTCGTGTCAGCTTCCTGCATAAGCTGAGATAGCTTCTCACTTTCCGCACTCAGACGTGAATAGAACTGTTCTACCTTTTGTTTGTCACCGACTTCTTCCGGTGCAAGCATCCATTTATCTGTAAATGCTTTCGTCAGAATCTCACGAAATCGGTCAGAATGATAGATTTTTTCTTTCTCCTGTGGCGTATCTTCCAGCCATTGTGTGAGCTGCTGTTTCCAATCCGGCTCATATGTAAAAAGCTTTGCCTGCTGTGTATCCTTGGCTTGTATAGTCTCTTTGGGCATTTCTACAGGTTGTTCAGCCGCTTTCATCTCAGGTGTAGACACTTTTCTCTGTTCAGGGGAAGAACCAACAGTCTGTTCTACATTGGGATTCTGTTCCGGTTTCCCAACGGTTTGGCTGATATTCTGCTGTACGGAATCACTATTTACTGCTGGTTGTGTATCTGGTGACTCACCCACTGTCTGTTCAGGATTCATCAGCTTCCCCTGCTGTATGGACTCCGCTCCATCCTGCAAAAGGAACTGTATCACACGATCCATGTACGCAACAGGAGCCGTCCCGGTTCCCCCCATATTGGCAGCAGAAGAATTTGTACCCATCAAATCTTCATATAATGATAAAATCTCTTTCGTTGTATCTTCTATTGCTGCGGTAAGCTGATGTTCCATCCCCTTATATTGGGCATATTGAGTCAGATTATTCTGTGTGACCGGAATATTAAGCTTATTCAGATGAAGTATATCTGCGACAGGAGCCTGTGGATTCTGTGCGACCTGGCGATACAGTTTAGGCAGGTTACTCTTATCTATGGATATACCATTCTCAATCATCATTGATACGAGCTGTAGATTCTTGGAATTGACAGGAAGTGAGGCTGCCCGTAAGGCGGCTTCTCCAACTTGTTGCTGTAACAGATTGGTGTATAACGGCTTTAGAACAATTCTGTTATTTTCATTGGACTGTACTTCAAAATTCAGAATCTGACCTAATGCAAGCTGCATCTGTGCTTCCAGTTTAGCTGTCATATATTGACCGTTTGATAACTGGAGCTGGATTTCCTGTCCGTTTACAGATGCAATCTCACCCTGAAAAGTATCACCAGCCTGAAGCTCTGATAAGAATTCTATAGAAGTCTGGCTTCCAATTGTTTTAGGATTGGCTGTCTCTCCCATCTGTGGAAGATAACCCTGATTTACAGATGATGCATAGCCCTGACCTTGCATCATTGTTGATGAATATCCATCCAATCTGTTTCACCCCCGTTTATTGCACAATCCTATCAGATATCATTACAGAAAATTCTGTATAAAAGTCCTTCTATGTATTGGTGTTGGACCATATTTCTTTAAAGCCTCAATATGGGCTGCAGAACCATATCCCTTATTCTCAGCGAAATGATATTCAGGATATAATTCATCATATTTTACCATCATCCGGTCTCTTGTGACCTTTGCCACGATACTTGCTGCAGCAATGGAAACGCTCTTGGCATCTCCCTTGATGATTGGCACCTGCTGTATTGTTACCTTTGGGATTGTGACTGCATCATTTAATAATATATCGGGCTGAACAGCCAATTTACTAATAGCTTCTCTCATAGCTTCATAGGTTGCCTGAAGGATATTGATTTCATCAATTCTTTCGTAAGAAGCATATCCTAATCCGACAGCCACAGCCTGCTCCATGATAATATCATATAATTCTTCACGTTTTTTGGCTGTAAGCTGCTTGGAATCATTCAGATACAGGATTTTACAGTCTTTTGGCAAGATCACTGCACCAGCCACTACAGGCCCTGCTAACGGGCCTCTGCCCACTTCATCAATGCCACAGATGTATCCATAGGAAGCATATTCCTTTTCATATTTCTTCATCTGCTCTGTACGGGCAATTTCATGCTCTATCGCTTCCATTCGCTTGTGTGCCTTTGCAACAAGTGCCTGTACTCCGCTTCTTTCATCTGATTCATATTCTTTCATGAAAACAAGCAGCATATCATCCTTGGCTGCCTGTAATTCTTCTTTTATTTCACTGATTTTCTTCATGTATATTACCATACCTTACTGGTGCTTTAATACACCGAACTTGGAAAATGGCCATATTCTGACCCATGCCCTGCCTATAATATCTTTACGATGGATATTACCTACTGACGGATCACGGCTGTCTGAACTGTTGTTCCGGTTATCACCCATGACAAAATATTCGTCTTCTCCTAACGTAATTGGCTCAGCGGCTCTTCCCGGATTCTGAATCACTTCCCGCCCATATGACTCTTCCAGCAGACTTCCATTGATATAGATATTGCCATCATAGTCTATCTGCACTGTTTCGCCAGGCATTCCAATAATTCGTTTAATGTAATATGTATCTGTATCATATTGAAAGGGGAAAACAATAATATCAAACCGCTTCGGTTCCGAAAACCTGTAAGTGATCTTATCTACCAACAGATTGTCACCATCGCTGAGAGTGGTCTCCATACTGCTTCCACTAACCTGTGTACGCTGTCCTACATAAGTAATAATCAAGTATGCTGCACATAATACAACCAGTAAATAAATACTGGTGCTTAGAATTTCCTTCATTATATTTTTCATTGATGTATTTCCCCTGTTTTATTCTTCATCCACCTTATTCTCAACAGGTGCATGTTCAATTGTAATTCTGCCTAATCGTCCGCTTCTGAAATCTTCTACAACAAGTGCAGAGGCTTTCATAATGTCCAGCTCTTCGCCTTTAAGGTAACATCTTCTGCTGATGCAGATTTCTTTTAATGTATCATAGGCATCAGGCTGCACTGTAATTTCATATCTTTTCTCAAGAAGACCTTCATAGGAAGATGCGATAAATTGAATTAACTCAAAAGCAAGTTCATCCAGATGAATAATTTCATCGTTCATAGAGCCTATCATGGCAAGATGTAATCCCACTGTCTGATCTTCGAACTTGGGCCACAGAATTCCAGGCGTATCCAGCAATTCCAGTCCCTTATTCAGGCGAATCCACTGTTTACCCTTGGTAACGCCGGGCTTGTTACCTGTCTTGGCACATGCTTTTCCTGCAAAAGAATTAATAAAAGTAGATTTACCAACATTGGGAATGCCTACTACCATTGCTCTTACAGGACGATTGATGATACCTCTGCGGCGGTCTCTTTCAATTTTATCTTTACATACTTCCTGCACTACATTCTGAATGGATTTTACACCGGTTCCATTCTTTGAGTTAATTTCAACAGCCCGAATACCACGCTGGGCGAAGTATTCCAACCATAATTTATTCTGTCTGGCATCTGTTAAATCTGATTTGTTCAAAAGAATCAAACGGGATTTATTCTTGCCAAGCTCATCAATGTCAGGATTGCGGCTCCCTAAGGGAATTCTTGCATCCACAAGTTCAATCACGAGATCTATAAGCTTGATATCCTCCTGCATCATTCTCTTTGCTTTGGTCATATGACCTGGATACCATTGATAATTTGCCATATACTACCTGTCCTTTTCCAATTAATTCACAAAGCCCATAGAACTGCTCTGTGCTGCCATCTTAAACCACGCTTTACCAATAATATGTTCTTTCTTGATATTTCCAATATTGGCAGAACGGCTGTCTTCACTGTTATTACAGTTATCTCCAATTACAAAATATTCATCATCACCAAGTTCAATTTTATTTTCAGCTAATCCGGCTTCTGCGATTTTATCATTGATATATTCGTCCTGCACTTCATTGTTTACGTAGAGTATACCACTCTTTACGTACAGTTCATCACCAGGTACAGCTACCACTCTTTTCACATAATAATGGGACTTCTCATTTCCATTTGGTAAAAAGACAACAACATCCCCTGCCTTTGGAGAAGTAATCTTATAAACCAGCCTGTTCAGGAAAATCTCCTGTCCATTGTACAGACTGGGTTCCATAGAAGAACCTATAATACTGGTCTTCATTCCAATGCAGTATACCACCAGCAACGCCAGAATAATTGACATGACGATCCAGAATATCCAGCTGATAATTTCATGAATTAATGCGATATTTAGTTTTTTCTTTTTCTGATAAAAAGTAAGTCCTTTACGTCGAGCCATCGTTTTCCCATATCCTGTCATACATACTGCTACCAGTATACCTCAATTATGTGTTCAACGCAACGTTCTATTTCATGCAATCCGTTCTTGTTAAAATCTTAACGTATAATATTGTTTACAAAATCAGTAATAAAAAACGGAGTCCATAACGGACCCCGCTTCTATTCTTGAACAAATTATGTTTCAATTATTGTAACTATTCAGAACCCCATGCGCAAAACCGCATCTTCGATGCTTTTCTTTTGCTTATGTGGTTACTTCGCCATATAAATTGTGTCAAATATGCTTATAAATAAGCATATTCTGCCTCAATTTGCATGGCTCTGAATAGTTACCAATTATTTAACAAGCTCTTTAACCTTAGCTTTCTTACCTACACGATTTCTTAAGTAGTTAAGCTTAGCTCTTCTAACCTTACCGGTTCTAACTACTTCTACCTTCTCAACGTTAGGAGAATGCATAGGCCATGTCTTCTCAACGCCAACGCCGTTAGAAATCTTTCTTACTGTGAAAGTCTCACGGTTGCTGCCGCCCTGAATCTTTAATACAGTACCTTCGAAAACCTGTACTCTTTCGCGGTTACCTTCCTTGATCTTACCATAAACCTTAACTGTATCACCTACGTTAAACTTGTCTACGGATTCCTTTAACTGAGCCTGTTCGATCTCTTTAATAATTTCGTTCATTGTTTGCCTCCTTAATCTACTCGACGTTCTTAATACCAGCCTTACCCGAAAGCCATTCTTCGTATCAGAGGACCATCTTTAATCGCAACATTAATAATATACACTATGTTAATGAATTATGCAAGTATCTTCTTGATTTTTTTCACGGAATTATTTCCATTATTTCCGTATTTTCTTCTTTATTTACCGCATTCGCTGATTTGCGGCGGCGTCTCTTGGGTGGAAGTGGCGGATGTGCTTCCATATAAGCCGAATACATGTCAGGACGTCTCTGCTGTGTTCGCAACAGCGCCTGTTCATGCCGCCATTTCTCAATATTAGCATGATGACCGCTCAACAGTACATCCGGTACCGTTTTCTCATGCCATACTTCCGGTCTGGAATACTGTGGATACTCCAAAAGTCCATCAGAATGTGATTCTGTCTGTGCGGATTCTCCATTATTCAGGACACCTGGAACCAGTCTGGATATGGTATCAATCATGACCATGGCGGGGAGTTCACCACCTGTAAGTACATAATCTCCGATGGAGATATAATCTGTAACAATCTCTTCCAGCACACGCTCATCAATACCTTCATAATGACCACACAGAAAGATCAGGTCTTCTTCCTTTGCCAGTTCTACAGCCTTTTGCTGGGAAAAGACTTCACCCTGTGGTGTCATATAAATCACACGTACCTTTCTGTCATGGCAAGCTCCCCTGCTATGAATAGATTCCAGTACTGCCCGATACGCATCATATACAGGCTGTGCCTGCATCAGCATACCTGCACCGCCACCATATGGATAATCGTCTACTTTCTTGTGCTTATCCAATGTATAATCTCTAATGTTTACTGCATCTAATGAAATGCATTCCTTCTGCTGCGCTCTTCCAATGATACTTTTGGATAGCCCTTCCATAATCATTTCAGGGAACAGTGTCATAACATGAAAATGCATGATGTATCCTAGTCCTCCAATAATCCATCTAATAAATGAATAACCATTTTTCTGTTCTCAATATCTACAGAAAGAATGCATTCTTTGATCGCCGGTACAAGCACACTTCTGCCATCGTTCATCTTAATATCATATACATCATTCGCACCGGTTTCGATTACATCTTTTAATATACCAAAAGGCTTATCTTCTTCATCATATACATTGATGTCGATCAGATCAGCGATAAAATATTCATCTTTACGAAGTTTTACTGCATTGGCACGAGTAACGTATAAGCTCTTGCCTTTATATCTCTCAATATCATTGATATTGTCATATCCTTTAAATTTCAGAATCACATACTGTTTGAAGAACTTTACGCCTTCAATTTCCAAAGTAATCTTTTCTTTGCCGGTATCAAGAATTGTTTCTTTTAATTTCCTGAAACGGTTGGCGTCATCTGTTGTAGGAAATACTTTCACTTCACCACGGATGCCATGTGTCTGGGTAATCACACCCACCTGTAACAAATCTTCCATGTAACCTCCAATTAATAAAATAGGGTGCTCTTAAATAAGAACACCCCGAATTTTAGACGATTTCAACATCTACCTTGATATTTTCTTTGGATGATGCTGCCTTAACAACAGAACGAATTGCCTTTGCAATCCTTCCCTGTTTGCCAATTACCTTACCCATGTCATCAGCTGCAACATGAAGTTCTACTGTAATATTCTTACCGCTTCCCTTCTCGGTTACAACAACTTCATCAGGGTTGTCTACAAGAGCCTTTGCAATTACTTCAACTAACTCCTTCATATACACACCTCCAAGAGAGCTTTCGATATCTTAGCTACTTATTTCTCAATACCAGCTGCCTTGAAGATCTTAGCTACAACGTCTGTAGGCTGAGCACCGTTAGATAACCACTTCTTAGCTAATTCTTCGTTTACCTTGAATTCGCTGGGATCTGTGTTAGGATTGTAAGTACCGATCTCTTCGATACACTTTCCATCTCTTGGGGAACGGGAATCTGCTACGATAATTCTATAGATAGGAGCTTTCTTCTGACCCATTCTTCTTAATCTGATTTTTACTGCCATTTTAATTCACCTCATAGTCTTTCTTAAAAATTATAATTTATATCAGAAAGGAAATTTAAATTTACCTTTTCTTCCACCAAATCCTCCCATCATTCCCGGGAGCTGTTTCATCATCTTCTGTGACTGTTCAAACTGCTTGATGAAACGGTTTACAACTGCGATGTCAACGCCTGCGCCTTTTGCAATTCTATGCTTTCTGCTTGGGTTCAGGAGCTTGGGATCCTTACGTTCAGCAGGTGTCATGGATAGAACAATTGCTTCCATCCTGGCAAGCTGTTTCTCATCTACAGCGCCTTCCAGATCACTGGCTTTGATTCCCATACCCGGCATCATACCCAGAATACTGGACAAACCACCGAGCTTCTTCATCTGAGACATACTTTCAAGATAATCTTCAAAGTCAAACTTGCCCTTCTTTAAGCGGGCTGTCATCTCTTTCTCTTTGTCAGCATCCATGTCAAGATTTGCTTCCGCAACCTTGTCAATCAATGTCAGCACATCACCCATGCCCAGAATACGATTAGCCATTCTGTCAGGATGGAACTGCTCGATGTCTGTCAACTTCTCGCCAGTACTTACAAAAAGAATCGGCTTGCCGGTTACTGCCTTGACTGAAAGGGCAGCACCACCTCGTGTATCACCGTCCATCTTGGAAAGGATAACACCATCTACTCCAATCTTCTCGTCGAATTCCTTGGCTACATTAACAGCATCCTGACCTGTCATGGCATCTACTACCAGCAATGTCTGATGAACTTCAACATTTGCCTTGATCTCCTGCAGCTCTGCCATCATGTCTTCATCAATATGTAGACGACCAGCCGTATCAATGATTACAACATTGTTATTATTCTTGGCAGCATGTTCAAGAGCTGCCTTCACAATATCGACCGGTTTATGATTTACACCCATGGAAAAGAAATCAGCTTCTATCTTCTGTGCATTTACGGATAACTGTTCAATCGCCGCAGGTCTGTAGATATCGCAGGCTACCAGCAAAGGCTTCTTGCCTTTCAGTTTCAGCTTTCCAGCAATCTTGGCTGCTGCTGTTGTTTTACCAGCACCCTGAAGACCGCACATCATGATAACTGTAGTAGCTTTACCAGGCTGTAAGGCAAGTTCCGTTGTCTCGGAACCCATCAGATTCACCATCTCTTCATTTACGATCTTAATGACCATCTGACCGGGATTGAGACCATTCATGACGTCAGCACCGATTGCACGCTCTTCCACAGCCTTAACGAACTGTTTTACGACTTTGAAGTTAACATCCGCTTCCAAAAGCGCCATCTTAACTTCCTTTAACGCAGCCTTTACATCAGCTTCCGTCAAACGTCCCTTACTTCTTAAATTTTTGAAAACATTCTGCAGTTTGTCTGTTAAGCTTTCAAATGCCATTCTTAAAGCTCCTCTATAATCTCATTGGATAATTGTCTGATTCGCACATCATCTGTCAGAAGATTGATCTGGCTTATCATGTGCTTGATTCTGGCGAACTTCTCTACCAGATGAAGCTTCTCTTCGTATTCTGCAAGTGCTTTATCACAACGCTTGATAATGTCATGAACACCCTGCCTGCTGATTCCCTGTTCATTGGCTATCTCGCTGAGAGACAGGTCATTTACAATGGCATCCTCATAGATCTTCTTCTGATGAGGTGTCAGCAGTTCGCCATAGAAATCATACAGCATACCTCTCAGCTCCAGTTTTTCAATGTCTCCAAAGCTTACTAAAGCTTCTTCTTTTCCACTTTGTGAAAGGTTCTCTGTACTCATATAACAGCCTCCGCAATTCATGTTCATGTCATTGCGCATCACACGACTTTATTAGAATACTACAAACATTTATGGGTGTCAAGTATTTTCTCTTTACACTTTAAAATTTTATAATCTTTCTCTTCGGATGTCCTTATATCCTTCTCCGAATATCTCACTTGCAGAGGATACAATCATGAAAGCATTCGGGTCTTCATCCTTTACTATCTCTTCTGCAAGGGGTGCCATCTGCTTTCGCATGACTACCATAACGACCTGCTTATCCTGCATGGAGTAAGCCCCCTTGGCTGATATAAGAGTGGCTGTGATATCCAGCTCTTCCAGAATACGTTCTCTGATACGCTGGGGATGATCACTGATAATATAGATCAGTTTGGCTTCATCAGGACCATATAATACGTAATCCATCACAACAGAATCAACTGCTACTGCGACTCCTGCATAGAATGCCACTGTCAGGTCCCGGAACACAATCCAGGAAGCGATAATGACCAGTGCGTCAAATACCAGGAATAACACACCCGTCTTAATATGTTTCCAGCGAAGTCTCATTACTTTTACAATAATGTCTGAGCCACCGGTAGTAGCCCCCGCCTTGAAAGTCATGGCAAGAGATATGGCAAGTAACGCACCACCAATCACAGATGCGATCAGCAGGTCCTGTGTTACTGCGCCAAAAGGCGTCAGATAATTGGTAAATACCGTAATTGCAGCCAATGCATAGAATGTAGAGGCAATGAATTTAGGTCCAAACTTCAATAATCCCAATAATACAATAGGAACATTCAGAATCAGATTCAATGTACCTGTAGGAATATTGGTAAATCTGTTTATTAAAATAGCAACGCCGGTGATTCCTCCCGGCGCTATATTATTCGGGTCAAGAAACAGGCTGATGGAAATGGCATAGATAAATGCTGCCACAGTGATCATCACATAATTTCTGACCCTCTTTATGATTTTTTTCTGCCTTGTTAAAGTGCCCATACCCCAACACCTCTGTTTAGATATTCGTTCTCACTTGTTTTGGCTGATAACCTTTCTCTTCAAGTGCCTTGATAATCTGATTCTTGTGTTCGGTACCAAATGTTTCCAAAGTAATACGTAATTCCACTGCCGCACTTCTGTTAATAGATACGAACTGATTGTGCTCCAGTTTGATTACATTGCCGTTTTCTTTAGCTATTACATCAGCTACTTTACTAAGCATGCCCGGCTTATCAGGAAGTAATACAGATACAGTAAAGATTCTGTCTCTGAAGATCAGTCCCTGCTGAACTACAGAAGACATAGTGATAATATCCATATTGCCACCACTTAAAATAGACACAACTCTCTGATTCTGTACATTCAGATGTTTCAATGCAGCTACTGTGAGAAGTCCTGAGTTTTCAACGACCATTTTATGATTCTCTACAATATCAAGGAATGCTACAACCAGTTCTTCATCAGGTACTGTTATGATATCATCCAGGTTCTTCTGAATATAGGGGAATATATTCTTTCCAGGTGTCTTAACAGCAGTGCCGTCAGCTATTGTATTCACTCCGGGAAGTGTTGTTACTTCACCCTTCTTTAAGGACTCCTGCATACAGTTAGCACCTGCCGGTTCAACACCGATTACCTTGATCTTGGGATTTAAGAGCTTGGCAAGTGTAGATACACCGGTTGCAAGTCCACCGCCACCGATTGGAACCAGAATAATGTCTACAAGAGGCAGCTCCTTGAAAATCTCCATGGCAATCGTACCCTGACCTGTAGCAACTGTGGGGTCATCAAATGGATGAATAAAAGTATATCCATTCTCTTCTGCCAGCTGATAAGCATATTCGCAGGCTTCATCATATACATCACCTTTGAGAATAACTTCTGCACCATAGCTCTTGGTTCTGTTCACTTTCATTAAAGGTGTCGTTGTAGGCATTACGATAACTGCCTTTACACCATATTTCTTTGCTGCATAAGCAACACCCTGTGCATGATTACCGGCTGAAGCTGTAATTAAGCCCTTTTCTCGCTCTTCCGGAGAAAGGGTGCTGATTTTATAATAAGCGCCTCTTAACTTATAAGCGCCTGTCAACTGCATGTTTTCAGGCTTTAAATATACTTTATTGCCTGTCTGATTGCTTAAAAACTCACTGTACATCAGCTTGGTTTCAGATGTTACCTGTTTTACGATTTCTGAAGCTTCTTCAAATTTTTCTAATGTTAGCATTTCTGACATTTTACTGCTACTCCTTCTTTATCATATACTTATTGGCGGTTGTTTATACTTCTGTTCCCTGTCCCTCATCGGATGTCTCTTCTTCCGGTTTTACATCAAACAGGGCATTCACGAATTCATCTACATCGAATTTCTGCAGATCTTCTATGGTTTCCCCGACACCGATATATTTTACAGGTACATTCAGTTCAGATTGAATAGCTACAGCGATTCCACCCTTTGCAGTTCCATCCATCTTGGTCAGGATAATACCTGTCAGGTTCGCCACTTCGCCGAATTCTCTTGCCTGAGCCAAAGCATTCTGACCTGTTGTTCCGTCCAGTACAATCAGGTTCTCACGATGTGCATCCGGGAATTCACGGTCAATGATACGATTCATCTTTTTAAGCTCTTCCATCAGATTCTTCTTATTATGAAGGCGTCCTGCTGTATCGCAGATCAGGACATCCACATTTCTTGCCTTGGCTGCATTGACTGCATCATAGATAACAGATGCAGGGTCAGCCCCATCTGTACCGCCGATCATATCAACGCCGGCTCTGTGCGCCCACTCTGCAAGCTGATCTCCGGCTGCTGCACGGAAAGTATCGGCTGCTGCAATCAGCACCTTTCTTCCCTGTCCTTTCAGGATGCCTGCTAATTTACCAACAGATGTGGTCTTGCCTACACCATTGACGCCAATGATGAAGATAACTGACTGTTTCTTTTCAAAATCATATGCAGTTTCACCTACACGCATCTGCTCCTTTATGCTTTCTACAAGAAGCTGCTTACATTCGGAAGGGTGTTTTAAGTGCTTTTCTTTTACGGCAGTTTTCATACGTTCCATGATATCTGTCGTTGCGTTGACACCAACATCTCCCATAATCAGCATTTCTTCCAGCTCCTCATAGAAATCATCATCTATTTCGGAAGCCCCATGAAAAACGGCATCAATTCCTGACACAATATTATCTCTTGTTTTCGTCAGCCCTTCTTTTAAACGGCTGAAAAAGCCTTTCTTTTCTTCTGACATTTTCACTCCTCCTCATATATCTTTAATTTTCCAGCGAACTGTCTATCAGATTTACACTGACTAATGTAGATACACCTTTCTCCTGCATGGTGATACCATACAGTCTGTCAGCCTGTTCCATTGTTCCTCTTCTATGTGTAATAACAATGAACTGTGTACTCTTCGTCAGTTTATTCAGATATTTTGCGAAACGGGATACATTTCCTTCATCCAGAGCTGCTTCAATCTCATCCAATAGACAAAAAGGGGAAGGCTTCAGACTCTGGATTGCAAATAACAGGGCTATCGCCGTAAAAGATTTCTCTCCACCCGATAACTGCATCATATTCTGTAATTTCTTTCCGGGCGGCTGTGCGATAATACGAACACCTGCTTCCAGAATATCTTCATCTTCTATCAGCTCAAGTGTACCCTTACCACCGCCGAAAAGCTCTTTAAATACCTTATCGAACTCTCTTCGGATTTCTTCGAACTTCTCAGCGAACTGCTTACGCATCGCTGTGTCAAGCTCCTGAATAATACCCTCCAGTGTCTTCTCAGCCTCAATCAGGTCATCATGCTGGTTCTTTAAGAATGTATAACGTTCCATTAATGCTTTATAATCTTCAATGGCATTTACATTTACATCACCCAGCTTGCGAAGCTCATCCTTGATACCTGCAATCTGTTTACGCATCGCGGGTACATCTGTCATATCCTCTTTACGAAGTTCGGCTGCAGAGCTAAGTGTCAGCTCGTACTCATTCCACATATAATTAATCTGTGAATCCAGCATATCATCCAGTTTTTCCTTCTGCGCATTGAGACGATATACTTCTTTATCCAGTCCTGCTTTACGATCAGAAAGTTCTTCACGAGTGCTGAAGAATGTCTTCTGTTTCGCTGTCAGTTCTTCACGAAGAGTCTGTTTCTCTTTCAGTGCTACTTCTGAATCAGATTGCGTTGTATGGGAAGCTTCAATGGTAGCAGATAATTCTTCAATGCTCTTTCTTCTTACATCTGCTTCTTCCTGACTTTGGGACAGACTCAACTCTACTTCCTGCAATTCTCTGTTCAATCTGTCAATTTCACTTTCGATTCGGCTCAGATTGGCTTTTTCAAATTCCTGCTTCTGCAACAGCTTCTCATAAGCCACATCCCATTCACCAACCATGCTGGTCTTGCCTGACTCTTCCGCACGGTATCCATCCAGTTCCTTCTGGCATTGGGCAATTGCCTGTTCCAGATTCTTCTCCTGCTCCTGGGATATCTGTAATTCCTGATTGATGGCTTCTTTATCCTGATTAATCTGTTCCTGCTTCCGGTCAATCTCAAGTTCTTCTGATTTCAGGTCTCCATAACCCTGTTCTGCCTCAGCTTTACGCTCCTGTGCTGTTACCACATTCATACGTGCTGTATTCTGCTTGATGAACAGCTCCTGTAATGCAGCCTTTTCCTCTTCTATGGATTTACGAAGGTCATTTCTCTTCTGGCGCATTTCTTCCAGAGCAGCCTTGGCAGCTTCCATTGCCTGTTTAGACTGTGCAACCCTTTTCTCAAGCTCTTCCATCTCTCTTCTTCTACCGAGAAGATTGGAATTATTCTTGAAAGCACCACCACTGATAGCACCACCAGGCACAAGAAGTTCTCCTTCCAGAGTAACCATTCTCACGCCATAGTCATATTTTCTTGCAATTTTCACAGCATGATCGATGGTATCAATGACTGCAATTCTGCCAAGCATTGCCTTGGCAACATTGGAATAGCGTTTCTCTGTCTGTACAAGAGAATCAGCCAGTCCTATAGCGCCTTTCTCATTCAATACATCCGGTGTCTTGAACTCCTGTGGATTCGTAATACTGGTAAGAGGAAGAAACGTTGCACGTCCATAACGATTCTTCTTTAGAAATTCAATCATTTCCTTGGCAGTCTCTTCATCGTCCGTAACAATATTCTGGATATTACCACCAAGAGCTGTCTCAATGGCAGTCTCATATTTCTTCTCTACCTTGATGATATCTGCTACAACGCCGATGATACCCTGATTCCTGTCTTTCTGCTCCATGACCTTCTGAATACTGCCGCCATATCCTTCATAGCGTTCTGTGAGGTTTGTCACCGTATCCAGCTTGGATTTACTCTGTTGATATTTCTCCTGTAAAGAACGTATCTCTTCATCTTTGGCAGTCAATGCTGCACGCATGGCAGTATTTTCTTCATCCAGCTGAGTCAGATGATTATTTGTGTCAATAATCCGGTCATTGATCTTGCGGAACTCCTCCTCCAGAGATTGAATCTCAGCATCCCTCTCTGCCTCATCACTCTTGGCACGAAGCAAACGGGAATTCAGCTCAGCCTTACGAATACGCAGCTGCTCCATCATCGTGTCAAAACTACTCATCTTGGACTTAATGGTAGCTCTGTCATTCAATGTATCAATAATCTGTTTCTTATCTTCTTCAATCAGAGTATTTAACTCTTCAATTCTCTGCTGTACCTGCGTTAAAGAGTTCTTAGCCTCATTTCTGGACTGTTCCAGAGAAGCCATTTCTTCATCATATACAGCTTTGTCAGCAAGAAGCCTGGATTTCTCCTGTTCCTTCTCCTGAATCTGCTCTTTGATGGTATTGGCACGGTCATGAAAATGCTGTTCATTTCCCTGCGCATTTTTAATCTGTTCTTTTAAGACTGCAATTTCGCCTTCCAGCTTACCACGGGTTACATTTGCATCCGATATGGAAGTTCTGGCAATCTCAATCTCCTGATCCAGTTCTTCAATACGAAGCTGAATACTGTCATATTCATTCTTGATATTATCGTACTGCTGTACTGCCTGTTCGTATTCGCCTTTGGCAATTGCGTACTTCTCTTCTACATCAGTTAATTGTCCCTTCATCCTGTCATTTTCCAAAAGGAACAGATTAACATCCAGCTCTTTTAATTCTTCGCGCTTCTTTAAGAAGATCTTTGCCTTCTCAGACTGCTTCTCCAATGGGCCTACCTGCTTCTCAAGTTCGCTTAGAATATCGTTGACACGGACAAGGTTCTGCTTCTCATCCTCCAGCTTCTTCTGCGCAGTTGCCTTACGTTTCTTGAACTTCACAATACCGGCTGCTTCATCGAACAGCTCTCTCTTCTCTTCCGGCTTACCACTCAGAATCTTCTCAATCTGACCCTGACCAATGATAGAATATCCTTCTTTACCGATACCTGTATCGTAGAAAAGTTCATTCACATCCTTCAATCTACAAGGAGTTCCGTTAATCGAATATTCACTTTCTCCGGAACGGTACAATCTACGTGCCACTGTTACTTCTTCATAATCAATGGCTAATTTATGATCCGCATTGTCAAAGGTAATCGCCACATAGGCAAATCCCTGCGGTTTACGAAGCTCTGTTCCCGAGAAAATGACATCCTGCATGGATTCACCACGGAGCTGCTTGATGCGCTGCTCACCCAGAACCCATCGAACAGCATCTGCAACATTACTTTTACCGGAACCGTTAGGACCAACGATACCAGTAATTCCCTGGTGAAACTGAAAATTGATTTTATTTGCAAAAGACTTAAACCCCTGTACTTCTATGCTTTTTAAATACATCTATGTCCCCCAAATGTCAAAGTATTAAGACTATTTACGATGCTTACCCTTCATCTTAAGAAGTGCTTCATAAGCAGCCTGCTGCTCTGCAGCTTTCTTGGTTCTGCCAGTACCGGAACCGATAAGTACATCATTCAGATAAGCATCTACCGTAAATTGTTTATTATGATCAGGACCACTTTCACCAATCAGTTCATAACGAAGCTGTGCATCCTTCTTCTTCTGGATCTCTTCCTGCAGAATGGTCTTACTGTCAAGGAAAAGAATCTTATTCTCCAAATCTGATAAAATAAAGCGATAAATATGTTTCTTGGCATTCTCTATACCGCCATCCAGAAAAATTGCACCAATAATCGCTTCCATAACATCAGAGGTAATAGAGCTTCTGTATCTGCCGCCGGTATACTCCTCGCCTCTGCCTAATAATATGTAAGAACCAAGGTCAATATCCTTTGCGCAATATGCCAGTGCAGGTTCACAGACCATGGAAGCCCTGAGCTTCGTCAGCTGTCCTTCCGGCATCTGTGGATTCTCCCTGAATAGGAATTCACTGGATACAAGCTCCAGTACTGCATCTCCAAGGAATTCCAGTCTCTCGTAATCCTTTAATTTGTTGATTTTCTGTTCATTTGCAAAAGAACTGTGTGTCAGCGCCTGTTTCAACAGCTCCGTATTTTGGAATCTGTAACCGATCTTGTCCTGCAATTCTTCTAATAATTCATTCATGTCACGCATTTTTTCCGCTCCTGTTTCTTCATGGAAAAAGCCCCATACAGGGCTTTATTTCACACTTTTAATCAAATCAACAGCTTCCTGGACTGTTGTAATTTTTTCTATTTTTTCCGCAGGAATTGTGATACCAAGTTTCTCTTCAACGCCCATCACAATCTGATATACGTCAAGGGAATCGGCTCCCAAATCTGTGAGAAATGTCATATCCGGTCGGATTTCTTCCGGGTCCATGCCCAGAATAGCAGCCGTAACCTTTCTCAAAGCTTCATATTCCATTATCCCAAGTCCTTCCCTACTCATCCTTGAGGATGACTTTATCCTTTATCTTCTCATTGATCTTCTGCTCCTTAAATGTAACACACTGCAGAATTGAATTCTTAATTTCAATAGACTTGGAGCTTCCATGAGTCTTCACTACCAGACCGTTCAGTCCAAGAAGTGGGGCACCGCCATAGGCTTCCAGGTTAAAGGATTTCAATGTGCTTTTCAGAGCAGGCTTAACCAGAAGCGCACCAATCTTACTGCGCAAGGAAGTCATCATGCCAGCCTTAACCTTCTTCAACAGAGTGGCTGCTACACCTTCGTATAACTTTAATATGATATTACCCGCAAACGCCTCACAAACGATAACATCCGCATATCCTGACGGAATATCCCTTGCTTCGATACTTCCGATAAAATTAATCTCCGGGCAATTTTTAAGAAGAGGGAAGGTTTCCTTAACGAGCGCATTGCCCTTTTCTTCTTCTGCCCCGATATTTACAATGGCTACCCTGGGCTTGTCTACGCCTATTACGTTCTCCATGTATACAGAACCCATCTTCGCAAACTGTACCAGATGTGATGGCCTTGCATCTACGTTAGCACCACAGTCTATCAAAAGTGAGCATCCCTTCTCTGTAGGGATAAGTGGAGCAAGAGGTGGTCTCTCAATACCTCTGATTCTTCCGACAATTAACTGTCCTCCTACAAGTACAGCTCCTGAGCTTCCTGCTGATACAAAAGCATCACAGGTGCCGTCTTTTACCAGATTCAGGGCAACTACGATGGAAGAATTCTTCTTCTTTCTAATTGCCAGAACAGGTGGTTCTGCTGTCTCAATCACTTCGTCTGCATTCACGACCTCAATCTGCTTCTCATTGTATGTATATTTGCCCAGTTCGGCTCTCACAACATCTTCCTTACCAGTCAGATATACGATAATATTCTGATTCTCATTAACAGCTTCCACTGCACCTTTTACGATTTCAACCGGTGCATTGTCTCCGCCCATGGCATCTACCGCTACTCTCGTTATTTCTTCCATTGTCAGCAATCCTCCTACGTACAGCTCTTACTCAGCGTAGAGCGCACCAAACTAATATAAATATACTAGACAATGGTATAAAAATCAATATCTAAGCAAAAAATAAACAGGGAGTCAATCGTTATGATCAACTCCCTGTCAGTCAGGCTGATTAGTTAGCGCTGATGATTTCCTTCTTATTGTAAGAGCCATAAAATTCACTATTTCTACACAATGCGCTAAACCTCTATTTATTGTCGTATGAAAATTTCTGGCTCTATGTATTTCTATATATTTCTACACGAAATGGGTTAAACTTTGGGTTATAAATATGTAATGGGTTAAACTTTTAAAACTGATGGTAATGACTTTATTTCCTCAATAGCTCGCTGGTTACTCACATGATTATATACCTGCATTGTTATAGCTAGGGTTTTATGCCCCATAATAGTTTGTAATACCTTAACATCAATTTTATTTTCTGCCATCCTTGTACAAAAAGTATGTCTAAAAGTGTGAGCAGAAAATGTAGGGAGTCGCATATCTACTCCATTTAATTCAGCTTCTACGTTAAATGCATCTACAATATTATGGAATGCACGTGTAAGCGTATTTGGTGTATGTAAATGCAAATTACTATTCAAAAATACAAAGTTACTGTAACCATCTAACGTTGGTCCCATATTTGAACTTATCTCGTAAGTTTTTCCTTTATACTCTTTTAAAATTTGCAATACATCTGACTGTAGCGGAATATCTCTCGATGTTTTGTTTTTAGGTGCTGTAATATAATGCACAATCTGTCCTTTCGGGTGTTCTTCTGTTTTCTTCTTCTTATAAATAACCTGATGATTTATATGTAAGATTGCTTTATCAAAATCAATATCATTCCAAGTGATACCTATAGTTTCACCTATCCTACAACCTGTACCTAGCATAAACACTATCATTGGATAATACCTATTATATACCACACTATTCTGAACAAACGAGAGCAGTTCTCTTTGCTCTTCCCTTGATAACGCAACCCTGCTGGAATCTGCTGAACTTTTATAATCCCTCATACAACCCTTACAAGGATTCTTTCTTATCATATCATCTTCCACTGCCATCTGAAAAGACGGGTAAATTAAATTTTGGTAAAGCTGTATACTTCCTATAGCAAAATGCAATGTATTCCGCAAATAAGCATAGAAAGCTTGAACGTCTGATTTCCGAACATCAGAAACATATAATTTTCCAAAATTAGTAGGTCGAATATGCTTTTCTAGCATATCTGTATAATTGTTAATAGTAGACTCTGCAATACTTTTCGTCTTTAAGTACTTCTCCACTAATGCCCCTACTGTTAATTGCTTAGCGTCAAAAGTATGTAACCCTACATCTATATCTAACTGCAAGTCTCTTTCTTTTTGGCGCAAACACTTATCATTTTTCTTTTTAGGTGGTGTTTTATCTGTCTCGATTAACTTCCACGCATAAATTGCTTTTCGATTTCCATAACGATCAGTATATCTATAACGATATCTGCCATCTTTAAGCTGATCTTCATTTGCTTTTAAATTACGTCCTTTAGAATCTTTCTTTGTTTCTGAACTCATAAAAACCTCGCTAAAATTAAAAATGAGCTGTGCATTTTTTGATGCACAGCTTGAAGTTAAAGGAAATGTATACTATCTGAATTTATGTATTCATCAAAAACCTCTCTTTTAACTAATTTTTTTCGCCCTACGAACAATGCAAAAGGGCATCCAGGCTGATCTATCATATTAGACAGTCTATTCACTCCAATATTAGAGTACGCAACAGCCTCTTTAAGAGTGAGAATCAACTTCTCATTGATAGGGACCTCAATTTCGTTTTCTTTACTCACAATAATCACCTTTCAATATGAAATTTTTCTTTGTTACACTAATATAAGACAAAAGTACTCAGAAGTTTGTCTTTTTCACATCCTTCCTACCCAATATTCATTTCTTACATCTTCCTTGTACTTATTAAACGGCACTCCAAACATCTTTAAGTTATAATCATAAACAGTATTGTCAACTTTATCCAGTAATGCAAAGTGTGATACATCTTTGTCCAAATCACGCTTTACTACACTAATTACTGTACAAGGACGACCTGTTATTTGAAAAGAAAATCCTAAACTATTGATATCTGTAAGCTTTGTTGCAATACCTACATAATCTACGATAGGGTAGGAGGCATTAAACTTATCACCTATACTCTGGAACAGAGAATCAGACTGAGTTGGTACTACACTATCACAACCGACAACCAGAGCAGTCAGATTATCATCCTCTACTCTAATATAAACAGTTTCACCCGTATCCAGCTTCTTATATAAGCAATTCTTGAAACCCTCTAACGTTGTATTCCCAACTCTAGTGGATCCAGGTAATTTGCTTAGTTCATCCTCAGAAGTACAAATAACCGGTGTCGATAAGAAAAATCTCGCATCTTTTCTAGACACTCGTGTATTATCGAGAATAAGACTTTGTAAATCCATTATTCAATCCTCCTGTAAATCTTTCTTAATTTTCATAACACTTGTATTAACTAAGAACCAGTACATAAACTTTACTGGGTCTGTCAGATAATCTGCTTTATTTTGTAGTACTAACAACTTCCAAGCTATATAAGCTAGAGCTGCTGATTCTAATACCTTATCTGGATTGTTGTAAATATCATAAAAGCAGTTATACCTCAGGATTGCATTTCTATCATCACAATCCATCGCAGATAAATACATAAAACAAAACATTCCCGGAATGTCTTTAGCTACTGGAGACCTCTTCATAACTATCTCATTCCAATACTGATAAAAGTTCATACCCTTACGCTTGGACTGTAACTTAAAGATACTTAAATCCCTTATGTCCCTATATTGGCTACTGCCAGAGACGTCTGTTGCTGGCCCATATTTTAGAGGTATTGCCTTTTCTATATTATAGACAGCAATTTGCTTCTGATTGTAATCCATACTATCGAACCACTCTAATTCAAATTCCTGCCGTACAATATTTTTATCTTCTAAGTAGTAATAACATCTTTTCGCATACAAAATACCACCACCATATAAAAAGAAGCCTGCACTATATAAATAGTGCAAGCTTCAAATACTTAATCAATACTATTTAGACGATTCATTAGGTACAAGTTGTAGAACTTCGCCCAAGCTCATGCCAAACTTAGTTGCTATAATAGTGGGATCAACACCACACTCAATCATGAACTTGATATTCTTTGATCTTTCCTCTTTTCTGCCCTCTTTTCTGCCCTCTTTTCTGCCCTCTTCTCTGCCTTCTTCTCTACCTCGCTCAACAGCTTCTTTAGTATACTTTTCCATTACATCACACATAGTATTTAAACCTCCTTTTCGATGAGGATGATTCATCTGGATGCAATCTGTAGGACTTCATCCAAATCCATATCAAACTTATTAGCTATTGCAGCAGGATCAACACCACATTCAAGCATGAACTTGATATTCTTTGATCTTTCCTCTTCTCTTCCCTCCGCTCTACCTTCTTCTCTACCTCGCTCAACAGCTTCTTTAGTATACTTTTCCATTACATCACACATAGTATTTAAACCTCCTTTTTGAGTTTTGATATATCTCATTCGATTAGACACTGCAGGAAACTTAGAGTTATTGAACTCTTTTAACATGAAACATGTCATCAGCTCTGAAATGGATGAGTTATCTTTAATTTCTGTATTGACAAACACTCTTTCCAGCCCATCATCAACACATTCCCCAGTTTCTCTCACAATATTATCCACATGATAAATTGTTCTGCCTGATTTAAAAATATCAAATTGTGAAATAAATACAACAATCACATCCTCGACATCTTCAAATCGCATACCTTTCTTCGAGTCAATAACAGCAATACTAGCAGCATTGAATCTTACACGCCGCAAATGATCATCGTTGTCTGCACGCTGCACTTCAATATTACACTTTTTACCATTACCTAAAATACATAGCGCGTCCAAACGAACAGCTCTGCCATAGATATTTTGAGCGCTGTGCTGCACCATAATATCAGTTACGACCAAATCGTCATCTTCTAAAATAGTTCTCAATATCTCCTGACAACATGGGATATCATTTATAAAAACTTCAAAGAAAACGTCATCTATAGGACGAAAGTCTTTGACCCTTTCCATCTTTTCTCTCAAATCAGCATCGTCAGTATTTCTTTTTACATTTATGTCTATCATAGTATCCTACCCTCTATTTTAATACCTAATACAATTTTCAGCAACATCTTATACAATAATGGCTGGGAGCAATAATCCCAGCCATTACTCAACTTTTATTCGTCGCTACTTGTAGCGCTTAAATTTGATGGGTTATCACCAAATGTGAAAGTTGCACCCTCAGCAGAGAAAGAACAACCATTACCACCCTTAGTAATCTGTGTAACCATACAACGAGCCCCATCAACTACGTACATAGGTCCCTTCTGGAACTGGAATGCCTTGCAGTCTGCCAAAGCTGCTGCTTCATCTGCATACTTAGACGTATCATAAGAAGCCAACTTAAGCACAATAACATTCTGGCTACCTGAAACAGACTTAAACTTACAGCCGTTATCAGATTTTACCTGCCTGTCTGCAGATAATGTGATAGTTGCATCACCTGAAGTAGCGTAGCTGCTGAAATCGAAAGTTACAGTCTTATTGGTTGTGTCAATCTGAATGTTAGATGATGCTAATGTAACTGTAGCACTCTTAGCACTCTTTGTAGCTTTCTGTGCCTTAGGTGTAAACGTAATTGTCCAATACAAATACCAGTCGGAAACGTCATACGTTACTCCCATAGGTAGGTCTGAACAATTAATGCCATCATTAAAGATAACTACACCATCAGCATCAGCTACACCATTCTGCCTTGAGAATGTCCGTTGACCAGACTTATTGATTTTAGACTGGACTGTCCATTTATATGCATCTGAATCTGCATATTGTACATAATCCACATTAGCCAAATCAATCAACTTAGGCTCAAGTACATCAAGACAAGATTGCAGTGCCTCTCTCGTAACATCACCACTAGCACGTGATGTTGTTGTCAATGCACTCATTGCAGCATGTGCAATCTTATTGGCAACCTTATCTGGATCTGTGGAAGCATTTTCTGTCTGGTATTTCAACAAAGCCATCTCTGTCGGAATAGACTCAGCAATAGCTTCCGGGTCCATTGCATCCATAACCATATCCAAAGTAAATGTACCAAACTTGCTAAATTTACCAGCAACCTGTGCAGGGTAGCCCAAATAAATAAAGACACCAATAAAGATAGCCACGCACATCATAGGAATAGATCTCAGGAAATAATGCTTGGCATCCATCTGTGTCTTTTCGAAATCAGTCATTGCTTTTACATTTGGAAGTAGAGACAGAAAGAAAGAGGTAAATGTACCTATAAATTTTGAGATTTGGTTGTTACCACCACCAGTAGCAGCCTCACTGCGGATACCTTCCTGCTTAACATCATATACCCTATCCCAAAATTTAGGGGATACTGCGTACAAACCGTGAGTCGAATTTTTCAAGATAGAGGAACATACAATCAAAAAACCGACGATTGAAATAATGATAGATGCCCCTGCACCAATTATTTCAACAGCAGGCTGTACAGGTCCAGCAACATCTCCAGAGAACCAATTAAGATTCAATAATTCGTCCATAAAAACACCTCCATAACGTAGAGGCTATAGACGAACCTCTACACAATTAAATTTTTACATTATCCATATCCTAATCACCTTTCTTCTTTAACTTGACAATAATGTAATGCTTCACATTCATAGGCAAATCTTTCTTCTCAATCAGAATGTCATAATATTTTGCATACGAATGAGGATCCAAAAGCACCTCATTAAAGTACGGCTTAAACTCATGTGACACCTGCATGGTCACACTATTCTCGCCCATATCATTCATTGTTTGTAACGCGCCATCAAGAAAACTCTTAAATGCAGCGATCTTCTTCAATCTGTCTGTGGCAACCTTTTCATTTCTTTCCAATTCTGCAACATCATCATTTGACATTGATGCAGCTATCAACCTGACCTGGTCTGCTAGGCTCAAAGTCGATGTCTGAACATTATCAGTCACTTCCACAGACCGGTATACTTCTTTACCGTGTAGCAAGGGTATCTCACCTCCTGCCTTGTGATTGATAATACCGTCTTTGATTATTAGAAGTATTACCATATTGCCTATTTGCAGTTTGCTTACGCTGTTGCTGCGGTTTTACAATTCTTGACAAACTATTACCTTTAGAGTCGTCTGTCATGGCTTTCCGCATATAATTACGGTAATGCATCTTAGCCATTACAACACACTCAGAATCGCAACTGTTATGCAAATACGTCAAGGCTCTATTTAATTTGTATTTCTGTTTATCAGTCTTAGGGTGCAGATCACAGAATAGAATCTCATAACCTTCATCGTTCAGTTTAGTAAGATATTCCTTGTACTCCTTGACTTCCGGCACACCATCCAGCTTACGGCTTTTGAAAACATTGATGATTACTGAATTGTCAAAATAGTACTTGATTACATGTTTTCCCTGTGCAACACACTGCTTTATTGCATTTAACCCGCCAATAATCTCAGCAACTGATGAAGTGCATTTTGCATCTTCTGTTAGAGTACAGCAACCTGACTGACGTAGGATTGATTTATTATCCATATAGTAATAGCAATATGAAACAGTAGACTCCCTGCTGCTACCATCTGACACTATGATTGCCTCATCATCCGATAGTTCAGTTTTTCCAAGCTCCCTTACATCTTTCTCTGACTCGCTAGTGTATTTTCGCTCCAACATGAGAATTAGCGAATCACGCTGGAATCTATTTTTGCACTTGTGGATAACAGTACCCTGCAAAATAGGTTTGCCATAATGCTTCGGTACGTAATCAGAAGATGAAAATGGCCAGTATGTGCCTGCCGCAGGGTCATCCAGAATGTACTTGAATCTCGAATACAGCCGGCTAGGCGAGATGCTCTTGTTGAATGTCAGCCAAGTATCCAAGGCATCCTGCTTATCTTTGACCTGCACAATTCTGACATCTTCACGGAATACAAAATTTTTATTCAAACAGATAATATCTGGCGCATACCATGTCTCCTTTGAATAAATGTCATAGATGATAAAGCCTGGTCCGGTCATACTGTCCAAAACCTCAAGGTAATCTTTGGTCTTACCGTATGGTAAAGCAACTAAATCATCTGTTTTGTCCTCTAACGCACATTTTTCAACTTCCGCTTCATCTTCATGCACAGCTAATAACTGTACAGCCTCAGTAGGTTTCTCAACTGTAATATTTTCAAATCGCCTAGCATCTACACTGATTGGCATATCATCCTCAACACCTAATGCTAAAACTTCTTTTAAATCCATATGTAATACTCCTTTCAAATTTATATAGCGAAATGACGTATATTCTTTTTGCTGAAATGTAAAATTTTACACTTATTTAGACTGAACACCATATTGATGCAGGTATGGCTTATTTTCTGAATCATACTTCACTTCCATTCTCATAGCTGACATAAGCAAACCATAGATATCTGACTCCCTTATGAAATTTTGCTGCTTGAATATTGCCTGCTTCTCGGTCCGGTGCACCCAGTCTTTAATCTGATAGTAGGACATTCTTGAATAATTCCTCGCCTGGCAGTCAATGATCGCTTTCACGTCAGGATCCATATCTTCAATAAATTTAAAGCCAGTGTTCATGAATTTATGTACTGCCTGGCTAAAGTTATCTATCTTCGGCACAAGAAACTTCATCTCAATATTAAAACGGCGTTTAAATGCCACATCTAACTTGTCATATAGATTTGTTGCACCAACGAAGATATAATCTGCATTCATTTGATCAAGATACTGAAATAACGTATTGTTTGCTCTACGGATTGCGCCATCGTCCTGATTACTAGCATCATCTCTAGCCCAACATATAGAATCACACTCATCTAAAAAGATAATTGCTTTCCTTAATTCGTAGGCAAGTTCAAATACATCAGCTATTGCTGCAGCAGGGACTGTTGACTGTAACTGTGATGCATCAACATGCAGCATTGGTAATCTTAATGTACTTGCCAATGCAGATGTCAGATATGTTTTACCTGTACCGGATGCACCATACATCAGGATCCTATTCATCGGCTCCAACCCTATCCTTTCAATCTGCATCCTGTTTTTACGTTCCGTAATAAACTCAGCTATCTTCTTCTGGTTCTCTTCAGATAACACAACATCTGCCATGTTCACAGGCTTATCGTGCTTCATGCAATATTTCAAGTAGGTTTCTTGACCCTTGCTTGACAAATTAGTAACATCTATCATTCCACCCTCCAATTCCTACCAGACTCAGCAGACCCATGGTAAACACCATTCATGCCAATATAGTTGTGGAAGCAGAGACGTCCTGTTTTACTAATGTACACAAACTCCCCAGGTTTAAAGTCTTCACTAATTATCTTAGTACCAGCCCCACTCTTAACTTTTGTAATAGCTTCATCCAATTTCATAAAATAATCTCCTCACTAAATATCTCTTCTAAAGTTTTATGCTTGATATGTATAGCGCCATCCATTTCCTCCCTGCAATCCAACATCTTATCAAGCACATCTATGGAGTATGTAACAAATACATACTCCACAAATGCCATGGCTGTCTGCAAAGAATCTGGATTGTAACTAAAACTCTCAGCATGATGTAGGTAGAACGTTAATCTCCCTTTCTGGATGTAGCAAACAGGCTTTCTGTTCTTATCCCAAAGAACAGCCTCATTAGCACCAACTCTACAATTCCAGCTGTATTCACCCCATAATCTACTGTCTATAGGTTTAACTAGTTCAAATCCGGATACCCGCATAATAAATACTCCTTAAATCAAAAACTCAAATCCACCAGTAATGTGATTGTAGAAATAAACATTGTCTGCCAAGAAATCTTCAGGGCTAACCTGTTCTTCATTAACCTGTTTCACTAAATCCTTAAGCATGGCAGGCTCTGTCACACCTGCTGGTATGACAATTGTTTCATGGCGTGAAGACGGTAGTACAACAAAGTCTTCTCCTACTTGCTGTTGGATTTCTCTTATGACGTCAGCACAAAGGATGACAGAAGCACCCTCAGTAGCGTTCTTGTTAGTTACAACAAGCATTTTTTCATCAACTTGTTCCACATCATAATCATTTTGTTCGCCAACCTTAGCGGGCGAATGTGCTATGAGCTCATGCATAACATTCTCCATATCCCTAACTGACCAATCTTGAGCATTGGCGATATTGTCTGTTGCAATTTCACACAGTTGGGAAGCTTCTAATTTCCATACATTAGCAATTTGCTTAGTTACATCGAAAGAATACATTCCTTCCTCAGCCTCGTCATCTAACAGAACATACGGAACTATAGCAAGGTCGAGAAAATCTAAAGTTTCCAGCCTTTCCAAATACCTTAAATTACGAGCCTTGTTTATCAGCTTGATTCGTATTCTCGATTTAACTTTCTCAAAGTCAAGAAACCTTTCAAACATCTCCATGTCAAATGGCGGACTGAGCTTAAAGGCTGATACAACAAACCCAGCAGCAACATCTAAGTCCGTGTTTGCTTCTATATACGTAGAGATATTTGCAACAGCAGACATCATTGTCTTGCCCTTGTTTGGCTGTTTGCATATCAGACCTCGGTATGCAAACTGATTGCACTTATAAATATCAACACCTAGTATTTCACACTCTGGCTCAACCATTTCTTTAACTCTTGTGATTAGTTCCCTCTCGTATTCCACATTTAATAATTCCAACATTGTAAAAATCTCCTCTAGTATGTTTTATTTTCTTTGAAGTCCAGCTCATTGAAAAATCCTCCTCTCAGTTTATTTGCTTTTCTTCTATATAAATAAGGCTTTCCTTAAGGAAAGCCTTATTTAACAAATTATTGTATTGTATACACCAAATCATAAAGTTTGGCATATGTGATTGCATAAGAACCCTCCTCTACTACAAGTAGGGTATTCTTATTAAATGCATCAGCCCCGATGTTCGTAACCGACGATGGTATTGCTACTGCCTGTAGGTTAGGAGCCCCTTTAAAAGCCCCTTCTGCGATTGTTGTGCAACCCTCCTCAATAAATACTGTAGCAAGCTGATTACATCCATCAAAGGCGCCCGTGTCTATTGCTGACACTGTACCTGGTATAATAATGCTGACAATATTTGACCCCTGGTAAAATCCAGTGATCCTTGTAATGTCGTAGTCAAACTCTGAGACAACACCTACATCAAACATCGAAAAGAAACCATCCTCCAAATTTACAATAGATTTTGGCAGATCAATTGATGTGATATTAGTCCCCTGTATTGCACCCTGTGTTATGCTGACCAGACCATCATATACTATCAAACGGTTCAAGTCAGGCCAGTTAGTAAAAGATCCTTGCAGCTCATTTATACCTTTGGACACCTCAATGCATGTAACGCCCGATATAGGCTCCAAGTGCCTGACAGCATAAACAGCTTTGCCATCTACATAGGCAGGTATGACGAGCTTATTACCATACTGTTGGTTTTGGTATGCTGTCAAAATGATTCCACCATTCCCATCAGAAATATAGGACCAGGACGAATCACTGTTATCACAGAGAACATAGCCTTCTTCGTCCTCTTCCAATTCTGGTAGCTCTGGCACATACTCACCCATAGTACCTATGATGCTATATGTACACTCTGGGTAAGCAATAGATTCTGGCATCACATCAGGAACTTTTCCGTATAGTTCTGCCAGTTGTTCTTCTTTGTTCTTAATCAGCATATCCCTAAAATAGTTATATGCATTGTTACCCACTGTCACATACTCCAAATCGAACTTTACAAGATTACAGGTATTATCCACCATCAGCGAATCTTCAACATAATCAAGTTCCTGTAACCTGTCTGTCTGGTTTGACAGGAATTTACCATCATCAAATGCAAAGTAATAATAACCATGGGTAAACCCGGTCTCGTCAAACTTATATATTGAAAATTCTACAGTATCAGCTGTATCCCGTCTTTCTACAATCCTGCTGCCAGCAACCGTCTGTCCAATCTCATCTTTATACTGGTCAACAGCGGATGCTAAAAATTCAGGAGCCAGTATTACAGGTTCTGTCTCTGTAGTCTCTTCCACTTCCTCTTCCTCTAAATGTAACTTAACCAATATTTCCTGCCTAGAACATCCGACTAGCATAAACGATGTAATAAGCAGAAATAGAGCCATCTTCCTCATGCCAGCCACACTCCTTCCTGTATAAATAATCATCTTTTAATAAATGGCATGTGTTCTATATGCCGCATGTCCAAATAACGATCATATATACTTAAGACTGTCCTGATATCCTTTGCCATATTAGCTATGTTCCGTGGGCAATTAAATTTACTGACAGAATAGTAAATATCTTTACTATCCTGCTTGCTTACACGTTCCTTAATGTAAAACAAATCAGCCATATCTCCAGTATGCTGTAAACAGTAATGCCAATTCTTGTTTGCAACAAATACAGCTGCCAAGTGATCGGGATCCTTTATCGCGTTTACACCACCATTAATGCTATCAATGCATAGCAGACACTCCGACTCTGAGATTTTAAAAATAGGGAGATTCTTGGATAATGGAGTGTCTTCACCAAAAGCCTCCATGTTAAGGCACTCCCTCTGCTTAATCCGTTTCTCAATCTCTTCTGTTTTTGCACCAACTCCTATGAATATATTCTGCCAGTGCTTATCACATTCGTCAGGTGACGTGAATACATACTTAGAACCTTCTTCACCATACGGCTTTTTGAATATACCACCATTATGTTGCACCACTAACAAATATTCTGTGTTTCCCACAATTACCTCACTCCATTCGAAACTATTATTTCTTCTGCAATCTTCAAATAGTCTGAGATCCAATCATCAAGGAAGTAACAGGTAGGTTTATCAAAGTAAGTTGACCCCTCCACTGGCATGTATGCATATATTGGTGGCAAGCCATTCTTATTTAGAAATGCAGCAGCAAGTACATGACCTAGCACGTTACTGTATACCCCACCCAAGATGTCAAACTGACTGCAGAAGAAAGATATCAGTGCTGCACCAATAAGTGGATGTGCCTTAATTACAGGACTTACACAAATACTCCTCAGATCCTCTGCTTTTTTATCATTCCAGCTAGCATCAAGTGTTAGAAACTGGAATTGGCTTGATGCATTTTTAATGGCTGCTTTGCTTGCATCAGGAGCTGCTACGAAGCTTTCATAGCATTTAGAGATGACTGCATACAATAACAACCCCGGTGACTGTTGCCAAACCATCATGGACTTAGTTAAACCAATAAGGTTGGTATTCACTGCAACATCAAATAAATTAGCTATCCCTACAAATGTATCTGAAGAAGTAACCAAATACACATGAGCCCTCTTACCAAGAATCTCAGCTTCCCTTGAAAACAAGTCTTCCTTATTGGCAATTGATACTTCATTTTTACCATACTTGATAATTAAATCTGACATAAAATACTCCTTTCTAATGAACGTTTATAACACCTATAGTACCTCTATATGCACCAGTAAATATATGTTGCTTGACATTTGCTGTTAACTGACCATCCCAACTAGCCATATGCACATGCCCTGCAAATACTGCCTTTACATTTGTGTTATTTGAATAAACGTTCTCATTTAAGAAACTATTCATAGCTGAATTATTTCCCAGTTTCCACTTGTAAGAATTAAACGACCAGTAATATACCTGATTATTATGATTTCTCTTACTCCAGTCTTCCAGGCTACTGACCTTTGACTCAAATGGCACATGAGTTGCTAGGATAACTGGTTTGCCTGCAGCCTTTATATTGCTTTGGACACTAGATAGCTCAGCACTTATTCCTGCATTTGCAGAATTGTTCAATCCTACAATCCTAAGTTCGCCTAAATCTATCACATCATTAGGTGCTTTGGCGCTTGCCAGCTTGTTTATACTACTTACAGCTGCAGAACCATCTGTAAGCCCAGTCCAGGCATCATGGTCATCAGAAGAACCATAAATATAGATCCAAGGTATACTGGAGTCAATATTACTTAAACCCCTCGATAATGTTTTATAATTCTCATTAGAGAAATAATCCAACATATCCCCACCAAAGATCACAGCATCAAACCCACCGGTGTTTATGTACTTGACAATTTCATCCAATAGCTCGGCTGAATGGAATAAACCATCATCAGTCTTGAACATGTTATAGTGGGCTGCTATATAATCACTTGCATTCATGCCTATGTTACCGTTCACAACATCATCTAAATTATTGTAATTGGATACAATATGCAAATCACTGATCCATGCAATCTTATAAGATTTAGACAAACCTAAATTAAGATTGACATTTTCCTCACGGAATGCGTAGGAGGGACCATCTTGCTTCGGTTCCTCAAGAATTTCCTCATCTTTAACTGCGACACCACCATAACGCAATTCATTACCCAAGTGCTGCTTCCAAATCTCATAATAAGCAGCGTGTGGTAGATGATTTTGGTTTTCTGGTGCTAGGGTGCCATTCTGAGTATCAAACCCATACTTAACCCAGTCTTCTGTCCAGTCATAGCAACCAACACCTTGCAGGTTCTTCCTTAAGTATGTGTTGTATGCTTTTATATTAGTAGCGAATGTCTGATTGTTTGGTAATGGACAGCTTACTACATAGGTTGTCGTATTTTGCAGAGACTTAGCGAACTCCTGAATGGTGTCTATGTAGCCAGCATACGTACTCTCACCACTACTGTTGGCTGCCGTATACCCCTGAATAATAACAACGACCCATTTCTTGAGTGGGCTGTTGGACTGAATCTGTTTAACACGATTAGCAGCACTCAATGCCGTTGTTGTACCTGATGGTGATGTGTAATCATCAGTAATCAACCAATCTGGATATGCCCCATTGAAATTAACGGGCTCGCCCGTTAATTTCTCATAAGCTATTGATGAGCTACCGTAATGCATCTCAACCTGATAATCATACTGATGCAAGGTATGGACAAAGAATATGTTTTTACCCATCTCCAAATCACCATCTTTATCAGTAACCTGGACCTTTGCATTATCCCAAACTGACTGCTCAGACATAGAGATATGTGATTCACCAACAAGGATATACCCAACATCCGAAACATAATCTGAACTGTCAACATTTTTCATAATTGACGGTAAGTATGCTTTTCGTGGTGGGCTTGATTTTCCTGATGTTCCTTTTGCACTAACTGTACAGCCCAATAATAAAGAAAGAGCCATAGCACATGCCACGGCTCTTGAAAAGTTTTTATTCAATTATAATTCCACCTTTTACAAAAAAAGAGATAGGTAGTAACCTATCTCCACTCTACAAAGAAATCTTCTATGTCTTGCCCCTTACACTCTTCTGTTTTAGAATGTAAATATTCTGAAGTATTCTCCCCTTCCACCTGCAGCTTCTGCAAAGTCGTCAGCAAATTCACCTTATCTGTATACATTTGCACAAGAAATGCTTTACGTTTATCGGATAGATAGAAACTCTCTGATAGCAGAGCTGAAATGTCCTCAGCACTTGGTAACAGTGAAATATCTACACTGTTGAAATCCGAGACATGTTCCAGGCACTCAATCTCTGTGCTATATAAGCCATTGACAGACGTATTGAACAAAGTTTCAGGATTCGTACCTTCCATATACTTAGAGCTACCGGAATCAAATACAGGAGCAGGTCTTAGTAACTTCAATGTATCTGCATCTCTAATAAATGCAATGTTATTTTGATGACGGTCTCTGTTTGAAATTAAAAAGTCAACAATAGTCTGGGTATCCAAATATCTACGAACCTTAGTCTTATCCAGACCATTTACAGCAGTGTGCTTAATTAACTGCTCCCACACATCACGACTTTGAGTCAAATTATGTTCTTCCAGTAAATCGTAAGCAGTGACTAATTCCATATTGTCAGATATGAAAGATTCACAGATACACCCGACAATTTTATGCTCTCGGTTGTAAGCTAACTTGTATTCGCAATAAGCAATGGAATCCTGCTTACTGTAGATTAAGGATGCGATAGTCTCCCTTATCATCAGAATATCAGATAAATCATCTGTCCTTTTGCATAATAATATTTTATTATCTTTCTTAAACCAGAACTTCTCTAACTGTCCACCTAAAGTAGCAGAATGTCCTTTATACCTGCCATCTTTATCCTTTACAGCATAAAATGAATCTACAGAAGACCGTATATGCAAAATATCATCCCATTGTAATGATTCACCAGAACGCTGTACCCAGTAACAGTCATCAAAAGAATACCCATGATTTTTCAACAACCATTCTCTTGGAGAGCTGCTGTCAGAAATGTAGGATTTATAGTTATCCCTATTTACTGGTATCTCTCTATTTGATAACCATTCATCAAATAAAAAACAACCATCTTCATTTAACTCATAAGTTATAGTATCTTCACCAGCGATAAATTCTTCTTTCTGTCCTGGTTGAATTAGTCTTTTTAATGGTAAGGGTAACTGTTCTATATTGTACTTAGAAAAAGTACAAGCTATTACATCTCGCTTTTCTATTGTAAAATATGCTATATTGTTATCTTTATGCTTTAATATATATGACATATTATTCAACCCCTTCTTAAAGATATAAATATCATAACATAAACCATGGTGAAAGAGAATTTTATTTTATGTTAATAATATAATCATTTGAGTGCCCCAACTGACTACATTACCCTTAAAGTCAAACCTTTTATCAGTAATATGGCTATCCCACTCATGCAGCTGCCAAATCTTATGCATCATTCTCGACCTAAAAAGAAAATTTAACAACTTCTGGATCTCCATAAAATTTCGCATCTCCTATTAACTTCTGAACAGTGGCAGGTTTATCAGGCTGCATATCAAATCTTGGACGTGCAAGGTTCAACAAGTAATTTTCATCTGAATGATGAGTGACCTGCTCCCAGTAAACAGTCTCCGGCTCAAGCAAGAGCGTTCTAGTATTTACCAGAGATACCTCTGCGATAACAGCTAACATAAGTGTTAGCATCATAATACCAATTAATTTCTTTATTTGTTTTACCATTGTAATACTCCTTCCTATAATTAAATAGGGCATGGTTTACCCGAACCATACCCTACTTAATACTTAAACATCTCAATTTTGGCATAAGAGGTGATTTCTTGAGATGCATAAGCCAAATAATTGTTCTTGTAATATTTTAATTTATCATTAGCTGACTGCTGAATCCTTATATACTGATGAAGTCGATTACTCCTACAATATAGACAATCACCATGATTTCGACAGGACTTATCTTCTGCTTTCGATTTTGTGTAAATATGCTTATATGTTCTGCTCATAATAAATCAACCAACTTTCTATAAAATATTACTTCATTTATAGATGGCGATGCCTAACCAAAATTTTCGTTAGGTCTTGCAATATAGCTTGGCTCCGGATTTGCATAATACTTACAGCGAAGCCTTTTTCTTAACTGATGCAGGCTATCCTGCCCTATACCTGGTAAACTTAACAACTTCTCATCAGAAGAATCATTTACCTGGTCGCTTGTATAGATACCTGCCTTCGCAAGTGCTGTTGCTGTTGATCTCCTAATTCCATAGAGGTCCACAATATTATTGACAGCATTGACATCATTAACACATGACAGGTATTTTGCAATCTCCTGGCAGCAGTGTTTCTTGTAGTCCACAGTGATACGTGGGTTCGTCATTTGAAGATCTTTTATAGATTTATCAGCAACATAATACCCTAAGCAACATGTCTTGAACCGTTCTGTATCTGCGCATCTACTCACAATATCTGTAATGTCGCTTGGTCTGTTAATCCTCAGCAAGACTTCCCTTAAATGCGGCGTATCACACTCTTCTAACACATCATAACGGAAATCAATGACTTTATAGAGTACATTCGCTGTATCAACATACTGCTTTGCGGCATCATAATCAATCTGCTTTGTGTCAATCAATGCTGTAAAATAACCAACCAGCACATTCAATTGCCCCTTAGCAGCACTCCTACCTGACTCTATTGGTAACTGATTTATCTGCTCCATTGCACTTCTACAGCGACTCTCCCATAATTGCGAAATATCAACAGCCATAGACACCTACTTTCTGGTAACATCAATTACCTGTATATCCTGTTTTTGCTGAACATATACCTTAGTAATGTTTGCTTCCTCGCTGGACCATTTAACATCTTCCATTTTCATCTGTCTGCTCTGCTCTTCAATACCAGGTGCATAATCAGATTCACCGCTATCAATCCGGCACAACACATCATCGCTGCGTCTGTCAATGACAACAATTCTGCGCTTATTATAGATTTTGCCAATCATATCAACAACGGATGCCAGATTAAGGTCTGCTGTTAGTTCAATATCCGAATCTTTTGTCTTCTGCTCACTTCTAACACTTTCAATATCTAACATGTTAATTCCCTCCTATATAAGACTATCAATAATTGCTGTAATATTCATAAGTACCACACCAGTTGTCATCAGACCTAAGCCTAACTTCGCTCTCGGACTGAATGGTTCTTTCACACCATCTTCATTTTTATATAACCTCCACATATGCACATATGACCAGATGCACAGTAGAGTCGCAAAAGTAACTAATGCCAATGTCTAATCACCTCCCTAGCATTATGAAACAAGCACTATCAATCGTAATTGTAATAAGCCACATAAATGCTAATAATAACTTATACTTAGCCTGTAATGGTATATAATTCCCATGTCTGTCCTGACTGTTTTTAATAAGGCTAAGAGCTAAACAACTCGTGCCTCCTGTAAAGAATAAAATTAGACCTTTGCAGATAATAGCCATAATTACACCTCCTCACTCATATTTATGGCTGCTGTCACTAAATCTCTAGCTTCTATAACAACAGATGCTACATTGTCAATATCCGCATTTGGCTCGACTATCAATTCACCAACTATCTGTAATAAATTATCAAGCTCATCTATAGCGCAAACTTTCTTGATTTCTTTCAGATAGCGTGCTGCCAGTAGTGCAGTGTATTCAGACGTCCCATGATTATATTTTGATGATTTACATATTTTACTAATTAAAAAAGAGAGAATTTGAATCTCTTTCTCTCTACTTAGCTTAATTACTTCAGTTTTAGGTTCTGCAACTTTAGCAGGCTGTGTCTCCAGATCACTTACGGCTTTCGTCAATATCCGTATAACATATGGCTGATTGGTCTGTCCGCGATATACACTGCAGTGAGTTATAATGTCATTCTTCCATGCATACCATCTATGGTCTTGACCATGCCTTATCTCAATCCTGTCGGCACTGTTTACCATGATAGAGTAGTAATTGCATACATGCGAAGCCAAATACTCAACAGCCTTCTGTACGGTTTTACCAAGTAACTCTTCCTCATACACTCGGACATAGTTATTAGGTCGCATTTGTACAAAGAAGTCATTACCTATTTTCTCTGCCATGGTTATAATCATGAACTCTCCATCATCAGACATTATTTTGGGTGATAGCTGTGGACCTTCCCACAAACAGAATGATGTGTTAATTGTATTTAAAACATAGGATGCTTCAAAAACAGACAAGCCAACCAATGTGTCAACTTCACGGCAACTCCTGCCTGCATCAATTTCAGCAAACTCTTCTCTACAAGCATCGGCTATGTCAGCGTAACTGACTTTCCCAAATGCCTTAAGTACAAAAACAACAGAAATAACAGAATCAAAAGTGGAGCCTGTTACTTCGCAGCTTTCTATAATACTATCATTGTACGCCAGTTGATCTCTATACTTACCCTTTCTTACTTCAAATTGATAGTTATATGGCATAATAGTAACTTTGTACCTATTAGTCACATATCCTGCTAAATAAGTAATAGCATCCTTCACGCGCATACCTTTCATAAAACCAGGGTTTACTGCTTGTGTATTACATGGTAATGTATCTACAGTTACTGTAGAGCTCTCGGATTGTTCAGCGTGCGCAATAATCAGACGTCTACCATCCATTATTCTTGACTTTGGGTAATTACCTGTCCGATCCACTAGATGCAGATTTATATCCAGCTGCTCAAGTAAACTTGCTGCCTCATACACTGATAAACCAATCAACATATCAATATTGAAAATTTCTGAATTATCTCTCTCAGCTTGAATATCTTTCATATATTACCCTCCTTAAACATCTTCTTCTGGTAATTCAGATATACATTTACAAATAGCTTTGGCCCGTTTTACAAATGAGCAGGGTCCTCCTACTAGAGTGTCTAAATCAGCACGCAAACACATCCCACCAACTAAAACTGCTAGTTTATCATTTACAGATGTTACTCCAGCATACTTTAAAGCCCCTACAATAGTATGTGTCAATATACCCACGTCTTCTAGATCCACCTTGGTATTAGCACAAAACATAGAAGCTATAAATATCTCAAGATCTGACCTAGCACTGACATAATCCTTCGTGTCGTGTGAGGCAGAATCTTTATCATTATTAGAATCCTTGAGTAGTTTATCCACATCAATTATGCATAGACTCTGCATTGAATCTGGTACATTCTGTGGTACTAAACGAATTTCTACAGGTGCGTTTATATCTGGTGCTTTGACACTTAAACCTGTTACAACTAACTGGCTGAAATTGTGTAAATCTCTGGTACATCTACCATGATTTATATCAAATTCAAATTCTGTGTTTTGTAATTGAAGTGTAACTTTGTAAGAATTAGCTGCATATCTTTGTAAATTGTTTACTATGTCTTCAACTGTCATACCTTTCATTGAACTATAATTCACAACTTGCGAATTATTTGGTATTGTGTGCACATTTATACTGTGTGAAGTTGCCACTAAAACTTTAACAATAACTAAGGGTCTGCCTAAATCATCCTGAAGGCATGGTCTGACACCTGATTCATCACAGATATTTATACTATCATCTATCTGATTAAGCATATTTTCAGCCTCTTCTACAGTATGACCTATCAACCCATTACCCTGTGTTAAGCGCATTAATCTTATATCCTTCATAATTAAACCTCCTTAAAAATAAAAGAGCCATATCAACTCTTTGTTTCTATACCTATCTATTTTCTTTCCAATCATATAACTCAGCGTAATCTACTGGTTTTATACCATTTAATATGTTATAGTAGTTTTTCAATAATGTCTTAATGAAATACAGCTTTGTCATATTGACAAAGTATATCTGTCGTGGCTCAATCTCCGCTACACATATGTAAGGGTTAACAAAGTAGAGAGCTTTAGCAATCTCACCAGCGGTGTAATATTCTTTTACTCTTCCATTAGACACATCATCAGCAGCTTGAGTACCCTTGGCAGCAGTGTCTACAATGATCTTCATGCCTTCCCTTCTTGCACTAGTGATAACCATAGGCGTGCCATCGGGTGTAACCTCTTCAACCTTATTACCTTTGTTATCTGCAAAAGATACAGGTGTATTTAACATATATGCAAATGCTATAGCATCAGTCACATGTAAGCCTATAAACTTACTACAAATGTCATCATTTTCCAATTGTCTTTGTTCTCTAATATCTACCATGTAAACCTCCATAAATAAAATAAGAGCCAACTTAGCTCTCTAATTTACGCCGTTGCTCCGGACTAACATTTGTTACATATACAGCTGCAAGAGCAATACTACTGCGAATAGCCTGATTGACAGAATTACCTAGATCTCCTACAGAAACTGCAGTAGCTAAAAACTTCAATGCATTCCATGCAATTGATAAGGTCATACCTTCAATCAGTAACTCTTGCTTACATGCCTCATGAAATTGTTCTGCTGTAATCTTATACGCTGCCAGTACATTCTTTTCTTCACCTGCTTTAGAATACAACTCAAGCAGCTTTTCAATAATCTCTGGCTTAGTAATTACAACGTCTCCAAAATCATCAATTGTTAATGTATTCATAAAATTCTCCTTACTTAACTCCTATACCTACAATCCATAATCTGGCAAATAGAACATTTAGGTGACTTAGCGCACATCTCAACATACCCAGATGCTCCATAATACCAAACAATCTCATTGATTAATGTTACAGGCAATCCCAACTCAGCACTTAATTGTTTCATGACAGATATAATCTCAGATATAGAGCAATCTTCATAACTTGTGAAGCCTATACGAGCCAGTATTCGTCTGATATGTACATCCGGCTTACAAGTATCTACACCAACATTACGTAAATACTGCAAAGCTAACGTCTGAGCAAAGCCATTTAGTTTCCATGGGTAGGAAGATAGCAAATCTGAAACTTCATACGGATCTTCAGCGACAAGATACTCTAAGTCTTCTACTCTTTCCTGCAATCTCTGCAATAACTCAATATTAGCAGCTAGACCTTGCATCTGACGGCTTATTGCACGATTACCACAACCTACCGAGCCAATTTCAAATTCTAATGTTGCTGGATTTTTATGCTTAATCAACTCAGCATCCCAGTTGCAAAATATTTCTCTGAGATTATCCAAATTCTCTACAATTTGTTTCCAAGGTCGATTTGCAGATAATAAAGAAAGCACCATTGCTTCAACATGTTCATTGAAACTAAAATGGTGCTTTGCCTGACGTAACTCATACATCTTATAAGCATAACTATCTGTTGGGTCTATTTTATGTTTCTTCAACGTAGACTCCATTAACAAGATGTCTTTAGAACTACTCAATATAATCACTTCCTTTTACAATAGGGGTCATACCTGATCTTCTCTTGCTTGTGCTGTATCCTTAGATATTTCTTTCCAACCAAAATAATAAACAAGCTCTTCTGCCTGTGTATAAGTTTTACGTGTTAATTTAAGACAATTCACAGGCACATTAAGCTTTTGAAATACCTTATTCTTTTTAAGCGCTTCAATTACTTGATTGTCTAAAACACTTTTAGCTTCCTTTATTTTCTCAATCTGTTTATCTCGAGATAGATAATGTATACCTGTAATATTTATCGTAACAACAATACTGTCAGGTATTTTAGATTCAAATACATAATTAAATCTAATTTCAGGCTTTTCTACTACTGATATTTCCGTAGATTCTTTAAACTCCTGTAATATCTTTACGTAGTCATTAGATATACCATAGTAATATTTCCCAAATGAATAATCCTTTGCAAATTCAAGCCAGCTATACCATGTTTCATGACCATATGTTTTCTTACCTAATCTGTCCGTACATATATCATCTAACGTTTGACCTTCATGTATAGCCTTGCATAATTCAAAATAATTCATATCTAAATGTTGGCAGAGCTCATGAAATGTGCTCCAGCTTGTATCCATAAATCCACATTTCTCTCTATAAGACGGTACCCTCTTTATAATAGTGTCTGGAAAATAATGCTGATATTCCCAATACCAATTGGAAAATTTGCTAATAACCTTGTAGGGTTTTACTGTAGCATAAAATGTGTTCATATTGAAATCACATTTATTTACTAAAACGGAAGCTAAATTAAATGGGTTAACAAATCTATCTATAAATTTAGACTCTCCACACGTAACACCATTGACACGGAAATATGGTAATTCCAGAATACCTGTTATAGGGAAACTGTTCCTTGCTTTATCAAGATCATAGATATTAATGTATATGCAGTCCTGAAGTATAAGCTTATTTTTGTCATACTTATGTACAGTTAGATTTAATTCTTTATTCTGATTTATAAGAGTAAGCATACAATGCTCTAGCTCCTTCAAATCAAAAACTTTAATCTCATTATCTTGTAACATGGTAAATTCTGCCCCTGAATCTTTCTTCATAAAATAAAATCCTCTCTACTCAGAGAAGAGTGCAGATTTCTACACTCTTCTCATTCTATGCAATAATTTAGTTATTCCGCCATAACTTTTCTCGATTATCCGAAAATATATCCAAATGATAAATACTTTAGATATAGTGCCTGATTACATCCATACATGCACGCCCCTCAGCATCTCGACCAATGTTTATGACTACTTCTGCCCAGTATTTTCAACACTTTTAGGCGCCTTCTCAAAGATACACGCACCATCTATATAGAATTTACAATGTACACAGCTAGTCTCAGTACGACAAACTTCCATAATTGTCTGGTAAATATCCAAACGTGTCGTAAAAGTCCTTTGACAATTAGACTCCACGCTAGTAATTTCAGCACCTTTACCAAGTACCAATCTTGGTCGATCTATGGCCTCTATAATATCATTACGATATTCATTAAACCAAAGCTGACCAACTTCATCTAACTCAGAATCTCCATTAAGTATACTTTGTAAATAACTTATTGAATCAATATCTCGATAGCACAAGAAGCTCCTAGCTGTAGCTGATATATCTAGACTGTATATACTATCCTCATACGAGAGTTCACCTTCTAGAATTTTACGTGACGCCCCGTGGTTTCTTAAGCCGTTTAAGAATCTACGAAAAAACTGCAGATTACATCTGAGTTTAACATCAGTGACAATGTATTCACCCATAATCGTCATTCCTTTAGAATTTTCTAGCGCATAACATACATCACTATAACGTACATTCTCGTCGTAATACGGTTCCATCATTTTTGATAACAATTGCCAGCTGATCCCACTCAACAGCGTATTTGAATCAGTTTCTTTGAAAAACCCTCCAGTTGCTTTTACAACTGCTGCAAAGTGAGCAACCTTCAATTTATCTGACCATAAGTCAAATGGCTTGCTTTCTGTTTTTCTCATACTCTGAATATCTAACATAAACAACCTCCTTAGAGTAATAAACTCTATGTTCCTATTCCATATTAATAGGTGTACCCACTATACCTGCAGATTCATTTGAATCTGTTGGTTCATAGTGATCACCTGGCAATGGAAATAACATACGCAGTAGCAAGTAGTTAATAGCATCATGTAGATACTCTGTATTCTTTGTCTTATTAAATTTAATAAGACAGTTATCCAGTGATCCAAGTGCATCAAGTCGACCCTCTCCATAATTCTTCCTTGCTTCGCCATATTTGTAATATGAAGCATCCAGCATCTTCTTACAGCGTGCTACTGTTTCGTCAATTTTCTTCTCGTTAATTGATTTATCTTCCATATTCCAAACCTCCATAACTGAACAATAAATAACCTTCTAATTATATATGACAAAAAGACTAATATTTATTATTTGATGTGCTCTGCCAGCACTTCATACCAAGTAATTACATCTACAAAATTCATTTTATCCTACTTCTCCTATTCCTTATTTAAATCTTTAGGTAACTTGCAAGTCTTTTTATTCTTGCAGTCATCACAAGTAGGTGCACAAAGTGCACCAGTGTCCTTACAACTGGCACATGTCTTGCCATATTTGCTACAACTAAAATTAGGACATGATCTTTTCATCACAATTACCTTACCTTTCTTTTACGTTTACAACCTTTATAATGTTTCCCATGTTCGCCTATCCCAGGACCAAGATTTCGTCTCATCTCTTTAGAAGCTAAATACGATTTTTCATATTTAAGCTTCTGTTTTATTGTTGGATCACTACTAAGTGAACCAACATACTCAGTATCTCTTGCAAATTCCAAGTCGGATAACGATAAGACTGGATTTTTAACTAAATCTTCCATTATAATGCAATCTCGCAGAATCTGATTTCTCTCTACGATAGATAATAAATTTAGGGCTTGCATCACAAGCGCAGGCGTTACATCTTCTTCTGAAAGATTTAGTAGAGATAATAGTTTCTTACCATCAATAACCAAATTAATACCTCCAATTATTAGTTCTACTGTATATACTTGCAACTATACTATCTATAGCAAAGAGTTCTGCCAGTGCAGTATGTAATTCATACTCGTCCCTTCTTGCGCTTTTCTCCTCAGCAAGACGAACTTGCTCTTTCTGTGATGCTGTTAAAGAAGCATACCATGTGTCATAGGTAAATTTACGATAGAACTGAATCCAGTTTTCTTCGCATACACAATACCAACGCCTTCTAAGCAATTCTGCATAAAATGCCATATGCATCCTCCTCTATATTTCTACGACAGATAAAGCGTTCATAGTCTGCATAGTAAGCTCAGGTGTTACATCTCCTAAAAGATTTAGATAGTCTAGTAATTTATGACCATTAACAACCATAATAACACCCCACTTATTTCATTACTGACTTGATTAACCTAAATAGCGCTTTTAATGGCTTACGTCCAATAAAATAAATCACACTATTTAGTAAAATACATCCACCAACAAAACTTAGATTGTCCTCAGCACACGCAACAATAATAGCAAAATATAATGTAACTATTGTGAATACAACCATTGCACAAATCTGTACAATAAATAATGTGACATCACTTAAAGCTTCACTATATGATACTTTACGTATCTGTTGATTTCTCATGGTCAAAAGAAATTCCTTGATCTTTTAACCAACTACATAAGAATTGCACACCTTGTATATCACCATGCTGAGCAACTATAGCATGACACCTGACAGCAACATTTTCATACTTTGCAGGGTACATTTTTCGTACACCATCAAGCAAAGTCTCGCTCCAATTACCACTATGCAGAGTACAAGTATCTAGGAACTCCTCATATGTCATTACAGCCACTACATTCTTACAGTCTATCCTTGAATCTAGGAAGAATAGTGAACTTAGAATAGAACAAATACTATACACCGAGAATATACCAGACCCCTCGAACAAATATTTAAAACCCCAGTATAAACCACACATTGCGGTTGCTATACCTAGTAAGCTATAAATCAAGTAAGAACAGGTACTTAAGCGTTTTCCCATAAAATAAATCCTCCATTCAAATCAACTCAGCCATACCACGCCACAATTTGTAGTTATCATCTACAACTCTTGCAAACCAAGAATCATGTGGATGCTTCTGATTATAGGCGTCAGCAAGCTTATGAGCTTCTTGTTCTGTAACATTCTCCTTTAAGATTTTGTCCTCAATAATTTCTCTATTGAGGTTATCAACTAACACAACTTTAGCCATATCAATTCCTCCTTACTTAGGGACATATAACATCGTCACTGCTTCACTATAATAGCCCATCTCATTATTACCATTTTTAAAACCAAGACTCTCGTAATACTTTACAAGTTTTTCAATTACCCATTTATTACCTGTATTCTGAAAAGTTACATAATCACCATATTTCAAGAACCCTGCCTGTAATACAATCGGATAGTGTAATGTATTTTGAATATGCTGCACTAATTCTCTGCCAGATCCCGGTTTAAGACTTACAAGATTATCAAGTACAATAAAGGTTCCATACTTTTGAACCATCTGGACTATATAATCTGCATAACACTTATTCTGACTTTTCAGATAGCTTAAATCTACATTAGAGTATAACTGCAATGTGCAGTGTGCATGAGCATGACTAACGGGTAATGGATCTGTAATACAAGGAATGCCTCGAAACATCTGGTCGTCTTTAATAAAATTAAAGACTTCCACACTAGAAAAGCCAACTTTAACCAATAATTTCTTCACTACTGCATCAGGATAGGAGTCACATCCATTACTCTTAAGATACTCACAATAACCTAATCCAACTCCATAATCTGTATCTTCGTCCTGCTGATGCATAAGCTCATTTATTAAATGTCCAATAGTAATAAAATCACTTTTCCTCTGATTATCACAAATAGTTCTTGTTACTTTTATATCAGTTGACATATTTATTCCCCCTCATCTTCCAGTAAAGAAAAAGAAAACTGTAGCTAGAATGGTAATTGCTATACCGGTCAAGATAGATAATACTTCAATGTCTGTCAAAACTCTTACAAGGCTCGGTATAGCAATAAATACTAACATATAACCTATAATAGCTACAAAAGATTTTCTTAACCTGACTAAGATTTTCATTTTACTACCTCTCTAAAAGAATGTTGCTTCGTTAGGATCAGCTGGACCTCCCTTTAGAGCATCCTCAATTGTTTTACCCCAACCAAGAGCAGCGTTAATCTTCTGCTGCATAACTTCATCAGGAGTTACATCACCATTACAATAACGAGATATTATCTTTTGAGAAACGCCACAACTCTTCGCCAACTCTGTTTGTGTTACATGCATCTCGGCTAGCTTATTTGACAACTTAGCTGCATAGCTAGTACTATTGTTAAGCATCCCTCTTAACCTTTTTATCTCTTGCTCATGAAATGCAATTGTCCTTAAGACTGCACTTGTAAATTCATCCTGCATTATTTTCACCTCAAATTCCTATTTAAACCAATTATCTATTGCTATTATCATTTGACAAACTGAATTATCTAAACTCCAACCACATTCTTCAGCAATAATTGTAAAGGTAGCACAAATAATAAATATAGAACATAATATGTAGGCTAATACCAAGACTACTGAATACAATTTAAAGCCAAACTAATATCTTCTTGCATTTACCTTTCCTCCTAATCTATAGGACTGTCATAAACATTACAAACTCATAGAAAATTCGTAAATTTGATAACAACTTTTGTAGTAATCCACCTGAGTCATAGACCTGGTTCCACATCTCTTTATTACATGCGTAAATTAACGAAGTGCCAAGAAACAAGGCAAAGGTTAGATAAAATATTGTGAATAACCAAAATACCATAGATTCAGGATATGACCCTTTACATAGCACCAAAATAGCTCCACCTAAAATGATAACGGCACTCATACCAATGAGTGCCGATCCAACAATAAGTCTAATGACTTCCTTTATTCTTTTTCTCATAACAATTTCACTCCTGTGATATTACTGTATGGATTTTAAATCCTCGCCTCAATTTTATTAACATACATCTAACTTTCATCGTCATTATCAAGCTGTTCACAATATTCTGATGAAACACTCTTAACACGTAAACTATAAGGTGTTGAGTTATCTAAAACATCTACACCTGTATACTGACGCAGTTTGTCTAAACAGGATGCAAATGAATGTACTGTAGCCAAGTTTAACTTATCAGGCATCTCTGCCGTTGCAGCCCTAAGATCAACACTAACAATATCATTAATGTTTAATCCATGTCTTATAATGTATAAGTATTTCTTATAGAGATTCCATATATTGCGCTGAACGTAATCTCTCTGAATTGATACATCATCTACTCTGCCTAATAGACTTGGACTCATGCAGTATTCAACATTATCGCCATAACCATGTCCATTAAGAATTATGTCATCCCCATAACACATTCGATAGGTATCCGTCCTGTATACTTCATTCTTGTACCTTAATGCATTCTCTCCATGCACAGGCTCTGCTACATAATCATCAAATCTAAGTATGCTAACAACCCATTCCTTCTTTATGCATGGCAGTAAACATTCAAGGTAATTATCATTTTCACGAGACTCTAAAATATACTCTTCTGGCACAACTAGCTCAATAATATCTCTGCCTTCATACTCCATATATCCCATAAAATGAGAAGCTAATCTATACACGGTACGTACACTCATGTTATACAAATCACCACAATATCTATGTTTCTCATATGCATAGAAAGGCCATACCTTCATCTTGTTCCTATCCTTAGCTAATAAGTAAATCTTGTCTCTATCAGACTCATTATCAGTAAACGTCATGATACTGCCATCACTCATTTTTATGTAGGATTTATCTTTCTCCCAGTTTCTGACACCATGTGGCATAGAGTTTTCGACGGAGTCTAGGGTTTCGACTATATCGTATTTAAGAATAGCGTTCGTAACATTACTAGACTGGAAAGTAACCAGTCTAGTAAATCCTTTACCATTATCTCTCATTTCTTTAATATCTACTGCCATAATAAAAATCCTTCTTTCATAAAATATTTCTAATTTTAGTTAACGTGGTAAACCCTAATCTAATTTCTTCCATCTGCTTCCAAGAGAGCTCAGGCTTAGCGTAAACAGATACATCCAGTCCATCAGCGAGTCCTAATCTAATTTCTTCCATCTGCTTCCAAGAGAGCTCAGGCTTAGCATAGACAGATACATCCAATCCATTGAGAAGTCCTAATCTAATTTTTGACATTTGCTCACTATCAAACTCATGTTTAGCATAGACAGATACATCTAGCCCATCAGTGAGCCCTAATCTAATTTCTTCCATCTGTAAATCGTCGAAATCATGAACCTTATCGTATTCTAAACCTTCTTTAACAGAAGCCTGTTTTTCTCTCATCTTATTAATATCTAGCATAATAAAACCTCCATCCATAAAATATTATTTTTAAACTTAACTCTTGTCTTCACTATAGATACCATGTGCAGTTAACCACTCGCATAAAACATAAATGGATAAACACCACCATGAGAAAAATCCATAGAATTGTATTTCTTCTCTACTTCCTCATAGTTATCTGGAAATACTCTCTTAATACCAGTTAATAACATGGCACCCCAATTACCGCCACATGCAGTACAGTTACTCAAGAACTCGCTAAATGTCATGTCTAACGAATTCTTTCTTGCTTCTTTAATATCTATTGCCATAATAAAAAACCTCCATTCATAAAATATATGTACTCTCGGAATGCTTCATTTAGAAGACTTCGAGAGTACATAAATATTATTTATAACTTAATCCTCATCATAAATGCCATGTGCATCTAACTACTCAAAATATCTGTGGAACTTGTATCATACTTTTGCAAACTGGACATGTAATACCTCTTTCCCAAGATTGTATATCCACACGATACTCTCTTACATCTGAGTCTTTATAAGCCAAATTTCGCTTACATGATGGACAAGTTAAAATATTATCATCTGCATCGCCTAAAACTTTAATCATACATTTTCTCCCTCCTTTATGCTCTGATGACTTACTACTTCTTAAATCTTCAATTCTCTTTGCCATAATCTTATCCATTCCTTTCTAATTTTAATTAACATGTAACAACGAACCTAGTCTAATTTCTTCTATCTCCTTGCATATTTTTATTAGAAACAGCTGGAGTGGGAATTGAACCCATCATCTACACGATTAAGTGCAAGAGCTTAACCACCAAATACTTTAAGAGAGTGCCGACCCTCTCTTATTTCTTTTGCTCTGCCAGCTATATTAAAATAGGTTCCTGTACAGCGTGCTACCCAATTTCACCCTCATGCACTTTAACCTCAGCCACCCAACAGACATTTGGACTACCATTTCACCTAATAGAATATGTTGGAATCGAACCAACTACATACACATATGGTCGTTCTGCCAATGAACTAATATTCTATTTATTCAATTGTTATTTTAATATTTTTTCTTTTTAGCAGCCTCTGTAGCTTTCTTTGATACATCAGCTAAAAATGTATGTCTACCACAGGCCTGCTTCTTTGCATTATTTACATTTTTATTTTTATCATTACTCATAGTAATTCCCCCATCAATTCTACTAACTATCTTTGTTACATAAAATACAGAACTCCTCTCAATACATCAGGTTCCAGTACAGCGTGTTACCCAAACTCACCCTCTGCACTCTAACCGCACCCGCCCACAGGATTGGACTACCCTTCACCTGAACGCCTCGATAGGGAATCGAACCCCACATAATTACACTATGTGTGGGAGCTACCATATTTCTCTTCATTATCGTAAGTCTCCTTAATTAACTTGCATAGCTTTGTGCAACCCTCCGCTGTAGTATGATGTGCGAATACAATGGTAGGTATCTTTGATGATGCACATAAGAATAGTATTAAGTTACTCATGTTTACTTTTGACATAATTACACCCCCTCATAAAATACTTTAATTCCACTTATCAATAGACCTATAAACATGTGCCACTTCATTATTCCTAAACTCAATACAAACTTTTACGCTTGTCTCAGCAGATAACCTGTTTGCATAGTGAAATCTGTAGATTACAACCTTTGAATTACCGGTACCCTTGATTTTGTCTGGTCTACCAATAAGATGCCTTACCTGCTTTTCTGACATACCTATAACTACCTTATTAGACCTCATGTATTTAATGAAACCACGTATATACATAAGGTAAATTAATAGTGCTAATACAAAAACAACTATCCACTGAACTACATCTGACATAATTTAAATTCTCCTTAAATGATTTTAATTTTAATTTTAATAGGAAGACTGGAAGTGGTCTAAATCCACTAATTAAACAAGACATTACTGTAATCTTCTACAGTAACGTTTATAGTTATCTTTTAATCCAGAATGTTCTTCACATGCCGAGCAATAGTACCTGGCATCTCCTACTTCCCAATAAGCTGGAATCTTACCACATACAATACATTTATGTGTACCATCCGAATACTTAACATCCTTACGTGACTCTTTAAACTCTTCATAAGTCATAAATTTCACCTCATAAATATTATTAGAAAAGAATTCGCAGCAATCTTAATTACTCTTGCTACCACGAAGCACCAACAGCAAGACGATCTTTAATAGGTCTAGGATATGCTATCGTATGGCTCTCTCTATATATCCTAGCAATGCGGTGAGAGATGAAATGAATTACGCAGACGATACACTTTAATCCAATCGAACCCCTACAATAGAACTGTTCTTCATTCCTAAGTTACTTATTAGATACTACGTTCCTAGCTGCCTTTACAATTCCATGCGCAAAATCAGCATCTGTAAAACTAGAGTGAATACATAGCGCTCTACACCTAGAAATGCCTCTGCTTCTTAGCACATTAATAAATCTTCTTTCATGCTCCCATTTACAACCCAGGGAACAGAAATGCTTTCCATCAACAGTATAAGTACTTTCTTTATTACACCATAAGCACCTTCCACTTTCGTCTTCAACGAAAACATCTGATATACTTTCTTCCATTTCTGTAAGCAATTCACAGTTTAACTCTGTCTTAGTAATAATGTCACACTTATCTGTCTCACTAATCCATATAGGGTTTATTACTTTCCAGTAAGGATTAGCATTATTTGCGTCCCTTACTGTATAAACAGCTTTTACCATATCTAAGCTTAATCTAGGTATTATCACAGAATATGCACTTGCATTGTGCGTGTACCCAATTAAAGAATCATCTGGGATATCTAACTCAAACATTACAAAAGAATCCCAGCAATTCTTTTGTTCTAGACTCATTTCCATTCTTAAATAATCTAGAACTTCCCCGTTATACATTGAATGAAAACTTAAATCTGGCCAACTATAACACCAAATAGGTATAGCCCCATTAAGTCGCTTAATATCCTTACTATAGTAGTTGTCTTCTCGCAGTAAGGCCTTATCAGCATAATACACCTTATCTCTCTGTAGAATGTCCCAGACTACTTTACCTTGCATAGATATTACTCGCATAAATAAATCTCCTTCGCTTTGTTTACTTAAAGCTACTAGTGTGATGGTCTCATCACTACTAGAGTCTTAGCCTCTCCTAGTATCTAAGTGGACCTGACGGGAATCGAACCCGTGTCCAAAGAAAGTACTAATAAGTATATCTACATCTTAGTTAATTTTCGTTACAGTCATATACAGGTAAAATTAACAAACCTTACATGGCCATTGTTTGTGCACCTAGCCTCCTTGCGAGGCTGTATATCAATACTAAGATTGGGAGTCTAGCATCATAGCTATTTACTTTATAGTAGCAAACGTTGAGGTAGCTATCACCATCGTCCCATTACCCGGTAGCAACGGAACTATAACAACCAACCTCTCACGAGATTAAGCAGCAATAGCCATAGGGCGTCTTGTAGCGTCTATTTTTTTGTTTTTTGGTTATAGGTGACTGACCGATGCAATACTTAACCTCATAACCCTGTCGAAACCATTACAGGCCTATGAGATCCTCTGCCTTATTGTGAGGAAGATATAGAGTTAAACTCCGTATAGAGTTTTAAGAGTTTTCTTTCTCCTTAATAAGACAGTCTTACACCCTAAATGAACTGAATGCAGCTGAAATCTCTTCAACTCTATCCTCATCATCTGAGTTGATTGTCAGGTCCAGTGGCTTTGACAAATCAAGGCTGAAAATACCCATCAGGGATTTAGCATCAATTACGTACTTTCCATGAGCCAAATCTAAATCTTCAGGGAATTTCCCTGTAATTTCTACAAACTCCTTTACCTTATTAACAGAATCCAAATTTACTTTAATACTTGTCATACTGAACACTCCTTACTACTTATCGTATTTACCTCTTGCAATATCTCTGGAATTATCAGATAGCTCATCTATCTTGTCAGCCATAGAACTTCCGCCTGCCTGCTTTGTCGTATTAGCCATAGCTTTTGTCAAGACAGACATATTTTCAAATGTCAAATTCCTCGCATCTTTAGCTACAGATAACATATTACGCAGGTACTCAGTCCCTGACTGACCTGGCTGCATCTCTTCAGCTGCCGTAATTCTTTCTTCAAGCTCTTCAGGTACTTCTTTCATATACTCTGACATATTACCTAAGTTGACATCAGAGCCTGCCTGTGCACCAGATTCTAGGTCATTGCCACAATTAGGGCAAAATTTTACATTAGAATCATCTGAACTCCAACCACATTTCTTACACACAGAAACAACAGCATTTCGTTCTTTACCACAATTCTTACAGAACTTCCCGTCATTCATTGCACCACAAGAACATCTCCAGTTCTTTGACATGGCTTTCTTACCATTTAATATAGCAGACTGTATACCCTGCCTAACACCACGCTGCAATTCATATTGCAACTCAGATTTAGCGCTATTTACAATACTCTTACCAAGATTATCAAAGAATCCCATAATTATTTAGTCACCTCACTTGTCTGATTTGATAAAAAGAACACAGTATTTAACTTGGCGGAGTCACCAACTCCGTAACAGGTCAATACTGTGTTGAAATTAACCTTATAGACGCCAACAACATAATCCTTGACTTCTGCATAATAGATATTATCTGACTTATACTGGCATGCTGCATAGTCTGAATCTGCTATTGTAGCTATTCGCTGTTCGTACAACTGAATGGCTTCATCAAATTTCCTGAACTCCTGTGATACACTAAGACTACCCTCTCCATTATTCAGGGAATAGACCTTACGTAACTGCCCACCTAAACCAGCAGAAATCTCTGTAGTGCCTGTATAGGTAGGGAGTGCATCCAATACACAATCCTCAGGAACTGTCAAAGACGTATATTTTGATCTTTCGCACCACTCTGATTGTAAGCCGTCCAATATCGTTGCAAATGCACCAGGATTTCCCTCTACATGCACACGGACAGCTTTATCGTTATATAAGTAAATAGCTGCCTCTGCAACATCTGCAGTCTCCCAGTCTTTAGTGGCAACTATATTTTTTCGCACTGTCTCCGTATTTTTAGTTAAGACAGACTCCGAAAATTTGTAATAATCTGCACCAGATATGACAGATACATTAAGCTTGTTATCATCAGCGTAGATATATTTAGTATTATCAGTCACATAGTTCAAATCATCTGGAATATGTACTGGGTAGTAGATGTCATCCGAGATATTAAAATATACTTTATTGTAACTCGTAGATTCTTTTACTCGTAAAGATCCGTCAGCCTCGTCCTGCCGTGAACAGCCAGTCAATAGCATAAGGATGACTGCAACACACAATAACTTCAACCTCATTCAAGCACCTCTTCATATTTAAACGACTCTTTCTGAACCTCATTACTCTCGCTTGCTACAATAACTTCAGCATTATATACAGCATCTTTAAAAAGACTTAAAGCCTCAGTGTAGCTGATTGTATCTGATACCTGCCCTAAATCAGAAAACATGCCGTCATCCTGATATTCATACAGAGTATATTCTGTATTCATTGCAGTGCCAGTAAATGATACTTCTCGTAATAAATTAGAATCTTTGTCAATTTGGAGCTTTATCAAACCATCAACTGCAATACCCACTGTGGATGTACAATCATAGTTATTTACTTCATAGCTGCCAGATTCCGTTTCAAAAGTTGTAACACCCATGTCTTCGTAAGAAGATACAGAGCTTAACATACTAACTATCGTAGTATAGAAATCAAATGCTGTGAAATCAAATGACTGGAAATTTGGATCAGCTACTTTATAGACTGTATCTGTGTCTGGAGTAGAGCCAATAGAGCCATGTGTTTCGTACAAATAACAGTCACCACCTACAAAAACCAACGACATATTGACATAATCAACAGAATTATTGTCTTCCTGCGAATAACTATTGTATACTGAGTATGACTGATTAGTACCATCTTTAACTACTGAAGCAATATATGTAGCTGACCCATCATTACGAACCTTAGAAGCCTGAAAACCATAATGGTCATCAAGAACTGAGTATTCGGGTAAACTGACTGCAATATCTTCTGGCTCTGACGACTCAACTACAGTATCTACAGCAAGTGTATTGTCAGTTTCTGTATTTTTCCCACAAGCTGACAGCAAACAAGTAAGAATTAACATTGAACCCATTCTTACAGATTTATTCACAAAAATCACCTATACCTTTCTTCATTTATATATGTCAAGAGAAACTGCATTATTTCATTAAACAAGAGAAATAATGTAAGGGCGCTCAACTTTAATGGCATCTAAAAACAAATTCTTATCAAAATTTGTCTTTACCTCAATCACGTCCCCAGCAGAAGCAAATGTATCACAAAATAACAGAAGCCTCTTGACTGTCAATTCAAGTGATTCCCCAATACAATGCCCGGACCTGCCTCCAATCCTGTTACGATGAATCCATGTAGCATAATTATCTGTTATATTCTCAGACGTAATGATCTTCACTGCCGGTGTTTTAAATTCTTTTAATCCCATCATTTTAACTACCTCTTTTAATAAAATAATAGGGATGGTTCAAATTTAGCCATCCCAAGCTTTAAACTGCTATTGCACATTCTTTTATGCTTCTACTGCTTTTCTCACCCTGCTATCAAATATTCTAAAACTATCCGCATCAGGCACAGCAAATACAATATGTTTAATATTTGCCTGATATGACATTATTACTTCAAGCATTACATCAATAACAGTATGTATATTCTGTTTGAAAACACCACATCCCCATGCACCAAGAATCAATGTATCAACATTATGTTTTGCTGCAACAAAGTAGAGCTTCTCAAACCGTGAACGAAGCATCTCACGATTTAAAGCAATGTCTCTATCAGAAATAGGCTCATGATACTTTGCGTAGGCACCCCAATTAGGAGCTGCACATGTGATAACATCCGCCTTGTCTGCTGGTTTCTTTGCCTTCATATCAAAGAATGGAATATCCACAGAATACAGCAACTTATCTTTATACAGAGCCCTATTCAGGTTATTATGGTTAACCGCATAATAACTTGCATTGAATGCTTTTAATACAGGGTACAGTAGAGATTCATGGCATAGGGATTCCTCCTGCGCACCAGAACCATTTAAAAACATACCACCAGGATTTTTGAAACTAGCAAAATTCAATACTGCTATTCTCTCACCTTCTTGGCTGCAGTGTTTGATTGCCTGTGTTGTGGTTAATTGTAGAACCTTCATAGATTCAACCTCACTACCTACAACATCAGAATATTCTAAAGGACAAAACTCATCCCATAACTCAGTCTTCTTAATGCACTCATTGATTTCAGCCTTATAATTATTATGGATATATTCATTCCATTCAACCGCAGCTATTCTTCTTCTTTCCTTATCTGTCCAGTAATTCATTATTTAATTCTCCTTTTCTCTTTCACAAAATGTATAGCTAATCCGCTTAGCTCCTCCTAATCCTGAAATATTGAGTATGACGCATGATTCTTTAACAATTCCTTTTTGTAACGCATCTTCTTTAGATACGCACTTAGAATCAATAACTTTAATTTCAGAAAGGTCAGAAGCTGCTGTATTAAGAATACCACAGAGTATACTTCTGTCAGTACTGTCTGGACCAACAACAATAACCTCAGCCTCTTTCTGCAAAATCTTTACAAGAAAATTGATGCCTTCAACAGGCTGTTCAAAAGTATATCCAACCAGTTTCAGAGCATTGTACAATTCAATAGATGTGTCCAAGCTGAATGATCTTGCCACAACCTGTAGATGCGTCATTTCCTCAACCTTACAAACATTTAAAATCAGATCATAATCATGTGGCGTATAGAATTTATGTTCCAACTCAGAAATATCCTTCTCTGCAACAGTCAAACTAAATCTTTTACTTGCTCCAGAAGAAGGCAATATGTCTTCAATATCCCAGGAATTGAGTAAATAACCTAACTTATCCTCTGCATATCTTCCAAGATGGTCTATAAACTGAGCTTTGAATCCCGAATTTTCACCAGCAATAAGAACATGACTACCCAGCTCAACAGCCTTATCGATATACTGCTTCGTGTAACCATCCTCAATAATGTCAATACCTTCAAACAGCTGATAACCTGGTAGATGTACTGATACAGTTGGTAACAATTCAATATCTGTAACATCATTAGGGGGATCAATTTTAAATATTACATCAATTGCATCAGATTCTAATACTCTTGATGCCCCATATACTGTAGGTTCATTGCAAGCTTTAACTGCTTTAGCATTAAGTACTGGATCTACAATATTCAAATTCTTACCGGATGCTTCGTAATACTCTTTCATCCAATTAATAAGGGAAATTCTATAACTAATCAGGCCAACAATAAGAACTGTACTTCCTTCCCTTATAGCTTCCTCTAAGTGGTTTACGAACTGATAGTCACCTGTTTCCTTAAACATTCCTGTTAATTCAACCCGAAGCCTCTTTATCTTAGCTTCAGTATCTTCAGCAGTAGCGCTACTATCTTCTTGACTGTCTGTTACATCACAGGTCTCTACAGCTGTATTCATATCCTTAGTGAGCTTATATAAACCATAAGCTCCTACAACACCAGCCACACCTAAACCTACTTTACACATTCTCTTTAACATAAAATTACTCCTTTCTGATTTTAAATAGTTGTTTTCTTTGACATAACGTAATCCTCTACCATACAGTAACAACAATAACTAACGACTGTTGAAACTACACCTAAGATAAAACCTTTACGCATTTTGTGTCTCATAAAATAAATTCCTCACTTTCTGATATATAAAATATATCCTCAAATATATATGGTAAGCTGATAATAAAATTTTAAGGCAATTGAAAAAACAGCCCAGACTATTTCAAGTCTAAGCTGTTTATCTATTTATATCACACTAGGTTTATTCTCCAATGAAAGAACTCCATGTCTGAGTGAATCTTTACACCGTTATTGACAATTATTGCATCAAACTTATCAGGAAACGCTGGAAAATGCCCAAGGGATATGGTTATATCTTTCTTGTCTGCAATTCTTAATAATAATGGTATACAATTATCACCTAGCCTGTCACCATCAATCTTCAGATCTGTTTTATACAACAGTATAAGAGCTTTTACACCAGTTGACAAATTCTGTGGAGGTATGTTACCTAAAACAGAATTAAAGATATTAATGCTGTCTGTAGTATTGTTTTGCTCAACAACAGAGTTATCAATAATTTCAATCATTTCTCTGACAAATGGATCACTAAACCATTCAGGCAAATAAATACCATCAAAGCAGTCGGAAACCCTTGACATATAATCACTTGGCAATGGCTTATCATCTTCTTCGATATAGATATACAACATACACATATACCTCCTACTTTAAGTCTAAAAGAAATTCAAAATCTGTTTTCCTTAGAAGTTCCATAATTTTAGATTTATTAATGTACTGCAGTCTATGTGAGCAGTCACCCCTATTACTCTGATTTTGACAACAATCTTTATAATAGCATACACTAAAATCAGAACCAGCCTTACTATAAGCATAATAAGTACCATTAGTCACTTCTCTCAGCTTCCTAGTACAGTATTCTTCTACATTACTACAAGTAACTTGCTCTTTAGACAATAAATTATCAATATCACATTTAATTAGATTACTTTTCAGCAGCATATACTCAAATGAAAGGTATTTTGGATTCAAAAGTAACCTCATATTTAATTTGGAACACAAGTTCTGCAAACTTTGAATATTACTACCAAATGCACAATAATCAACCAGCAGCATAATAGTTTTTCCCTGAAATATATTAGTGTTTGTCTCTAACATTTTCACTACATTAAATCTACCACCACTATTCAAGTCAGAAAATTGCATAGGATTACAGACAACAAATTTAGACTTGAACATCTCTTTGAAAAAGATATAATCAGAACCAACTCCTTCTACTATAATGTAATCAATGCATGCCTCTGGGTCCCAATTAAAATCATAATATTCTGCTATATAGTGATTTTTTCCTTGTGCTACAAATTTATATATAGAGGACGGTGAGTATGACAACTGATGTAGATCAGATCTATCAATTATAACAAAGTAATTTGATATATCTGTATTATAATATACTGCAAATTCTTCTGTTTTAATAAATTCTTCATCATCAATTATCAAAATACAATTTTGATATGGCACGTTATCTAAATTACTCCAATATTCATTTAAGAATTTGGACACTTTATCATTATTCTTATTGTGTCTTAGTGCAAATTGTAATGACTGTTGAAATAACACATTTGTTAAATTTACAACTTGATACCCATTAGATACAGCTACTCTTGTTAATGGATACTGTAGCTGTCGTGTAAACTCTGTTTTTCCTCTACCACTATCTCCAACAATACATGTTAATTTATTGCGTAACTGTAATTCGCAGCTATATCTAACTGACTCAAGGTTTATAGTAACTTCTTTGGTCATGCCAGCTCTTTCTTTTGAAATATCAATCATTTTATCACCACCTCATTATATAATATAGTTCCTTACAACTTTACGTCAAGTTTTACATAAAATAATATTCTTCAACAGATAGGCTAACCCAATTTAACTAGGATTAGCCTTATCTTTCAGCAGTTGTCTCTGATAAGCTGCAATGTACTTATTTATCATATTGTTACGTGATGTAAATTTACAACCACACATAACACGATCACTCTCTGGGTCATTTACAACACGACAGATTTCTATCTCCTCTGAAATATTCCCTAATCCCTTTACTTTCTCTGGAATAAAAGAGAATCTCCCGATACTTCCAACTGATGCAACTAGCGTGCTTACAATACATACACCGTCCAGGCTGATATCTCTAATCGTAGCATTCACAGCTGCCCTGTGTGGACCAGGTGAGAAAACACAAACTTCATTTACAACAAAACGTTTAGTCTCTCGTCTATTTAAGAGCATACCCTCATCCCTACAATGGATAAAGGACATTAACTTACCATTCATATCCTTTTCATTAAGAATATGTACATTCGTAAATATGTAAGTAGCACTATTACTAGCTTCATACAGGATATCTGTCTTAACAAAATCTGATACAAAATTTACCAGCTTTGACGAGCTGATAACTGGATCCATTACAGCTATACCATTCACACTGCCTGCAATTGTAGATTGGAACTCAATACAGTCCAAACCATGTGAAGCTTTTACTGTTATAGCATCACCAATCTTCAAATCACAAAGATTCATCTATAACCTCCTGTATTAAGACAATAATATGTGTCAGGTATGTTTGAACTAAATAACCCATCTGACCCAAATACACCGGCAAAGCTAAGCACTATAATCACAATGACTAAAGCTACGCATAACTTCACCGCCTTGCCTATCATTTTTGCAATGACTAAGACAGCAATTGCTATCCCAATTATAAATAGTGTGTGAGAGTCAATATTTTCTAAGAACATACTTTCACTCCTTATTAAAATATTCTGCTATATTCTGTCGTTGTATAATAGAGCTTTGTGGATTACTATAATCCTGCTCTTTTACCTCCAACGTGATATGAGGCATATTATCTGACAATGATGTAATGTACTCCATACACTCATTAAAATGATCGCACGATTCACGGTTTGCTAAATCATGAGATATGCCATGTGTGCCGGGAGCAAATCCAAGCTGTTCTACATAGGATAAATGTATATTATTCACGTACTTTCGATTGATATTAGCAAAAGTATCAAACTTCTGGCATATAATATTGTTATCATATTCATTCAACAAATTGTACATCCGTGTCGTCGTCAATGCATGGCATGTATCTAATGTTGTAAAGAAATAGGACTGCCCTATCTCCTCTCTTAGAGCTTTACACATACTTACATTCTCAAAACAAGACCCTGAAACAAACGTCCCTACCTCACATATTGGCGTTATATTCTCAAAAGTGTATACGACATCCGGGTATTCATGTATGCTTTTCAAAAAGAAATTCGATATACTATTCCAGACTTGGCCTTCCTGCTTCAACAGCTCTACCGATGACAATGAGTGAAGTACAACATAAACTTTATGCTTCATCACATCTGCCAAGTCTTGTGCAAGGGATAATGTTCTAGATACTTCTCCACGAATATCCGAGTTAATGCAAACTTCTGGAATTAATGTGTTGACAAGTTCATCGTGCTTCAACGGTGCATGGACACCTACAACATTCAGACCAGACTGCAAGATATTACGCCTTGCTACTGCTGATACAATATTATCTCTAACATGCCACTCTTCCAAATGTATTTCTACATTCTTAAACCCAATACTCACTCTCCCATTAAGTTCAGCAGGAAGAGGCGCTGCTTTACAAACTATATATGGCTCTATATCTTCAAATTTCATCCCATTCTCCTTAAACTAATCAATTCGTAGGGAAGGTTAGGTAATTTTGAAATTACCTAACCTTCTGCACTAATTTGTTAATTTTTCCGTACTGCTTGTAAAGTTGAAAGTGCCATCCCAGACTCCAGGCTGTGATGTTGATGTAATACTTCCTGTGATGTCTGTGCCCACTTTCACCTGCATATTGCTAGGCATTCTGTCAGTTCTCACAAAACCTGTTTTACTTTACGTAATTGTAGCTTTGATTGTATTAACAGAACCATCGCTCAGATTAAATGTTGCATCAGGTACAACTTTAATGCAAGCATAATATTTATGAACTTCTTTCTTTTCCATCTGCTACTCCTCAAGATTACCCATGTTAAGTAATAAGTCATTGGCACTACCACTATAATATGTAGGTGTTTTACCATTCCACTTAGCAATCCATTCCTGAGCAAGAATATGCTGTGAAAGAGACTGCTGTAACAGCTCATTAGCTTCTTTTTCAGCCTGTGCCTGAATAATCTTTGTCTCAGCCTCAATCTTAGCAGCATCCTGAGCAGCCTGTGCTTCTACAGCCTTCTTCTTAGCTTCTGTCTCTGTCTTCAATAACTCCTGCTCTGCAGTTTCTACAGCTTTCTTAGCTACAGCCTCTGCAGTAATAGCAGCTTCAATTTCAGACCCTGCATCCATATCAGAAATAGAGATTGAATAAAATGCTACACCGTACTTAGCAAGTTCTTTTGATAAGTCTGCCTCAAGTTCTGCATAAATCTGACTTCTACTCTCACCAAGGACGTCCATAACATTATATCTCGTAGTGATAAGTTCCAATACTCTCTGTGTTGTAGGGATAATAAGATTCTGTGACATATTATCCAAAGTCTTAAACTGCTTAAACACTAAGAATGCTTTATCCTGATCGACACGGTACTTAATGTCAAGCGTTGAGTTAACAAATTGAGCATCCTTTGTCTGTGTAGTCAAATTAGACACGGACATTGTCTGCACCTCAGACGATATGTTGTAAACAGTATCTAATGGGTTCTTTGAATGGTAGCCTTCCGATAAAGTTATTTCACTTGTGCCTGTAAACGGCGAGTATAAGATACCAACAGAATTAGCAGGTACCTTCGCAATACAAGCTGGAATAATCAAAATAAAAGCAAGTAGGCTTAATACCTGCTTAAAATTGATCTTCCACTTAATCACATCTTCTACACACCCATCTACCTCTACATCAAACCTCTTGAAGCCTAAGCCAACAAATGCTGCAATGAATAATAAAATACTTAATACAATTAAAAACATCTAATTATTTCTCCTTCCTCTTTCTTTAAAAATTAAACCAATTCGTCTCAAAATCTGACTGATGGTCCCGCACCATAAGCAACCGTGTGCCGCTAAAATCATTAGCGTTCAAAACAACCTCCCTAGCTTTAATTTGCTCTCTTGCTAACTTTTCTGCTTTGACCATTCTAGCGTCTGCATCTTCATCTTGTACATCAAACGTCAATTCACGTACTAAATGCTCTTCTACGAATACACTAACTTTACTCATTTTATATACCTCTCTTTAATTTCTGAAAACACCAATAACATTCTGCATTGAACGGACTGGCTAACCGTCCACATTTACAATTAACCCATAAAGAACCTGCTCAGGAGTCTGTTTCTTAGAGTCACACAAAGCCTTAGCATGAAGCCGTTTCCTATGCTTACTCTTCGTATCTTTACACTGTTTCAACATAACTATTTACTCCCTTTGACAGACGTTTACGTATGTCTCTAGCAATGTCACTCAACCCACTGAAATATCCAACTGACCCGTCAAAGCACGTAGTAGCCATTACTCCATCTATTTCTGTATATACTCTGCCTACTTCAACTAACCATGTCGTATCAATGATAATTGTTAAGTATGTTGTTTCTGTAAAATAAGTAGTAAATATATAATTATGCACAACATCTTCATGATCTTTTGCATAGTATAGAGAAGTTGATACTCCAGGACTGCCTGGCTTCACATCAATATATTTAACACAATCTGCATAATACTGTTCTGTTAGTATCCTTGCTGACTCTAGTTCTTGGACTTTCCTATAATCTGGCATAAAATACCTCCTTCTCCTCTTTTGCCATCTCCTGCCTTATTGCAAGCTCTCTGCATCTGGGCAAGCTCGCTAAGGTCAGCAGTAGACAGCTCTGCATGATGAACCCTCACCTGATTTACAGAAGCCATACAACGTACCATCTTCTCAAATCTATGTATTTGTTTGATTTCAGGGTATTTAATTTTATCAACACTATCAAGGAACTCACATTTCTTACGAGCATAAATGGCGTTACCTTCATAAAGTGCCCTGTAAATGACCATTTCTTCAAGATTGTCTGCTGACATTACTTCCCCTAGAATTTCATACATATACAAATTAGGTTCCTCTTTCAGATCTTCTTCTGACATAAGTTCTCGTTTAAAATGAACTACTATGTCTCCCGTGTATAATCCCCTGTACGGATCAATACACCTGATAACCTTTGTGCTATCCTTGGGCCAACGGAGCTTGACACCGCAATAAGTACATTCTTTTGTACTAGATAGCTGGTCAATAATCTTACTACAGCTAGGACAAGCTGCAAGTTTATGTTGCGTTACCTCTTTAATTTCACATACTCTAGATCTACTGTTTCTTCTCATCATCCTGTCCACCATTCTTCCATAAAACCTCAGCATGGCAGAAATGACATGTGTATCTGTTTAACCAATAAGTTACTGGCTGCCCACAATGTGAACAAATACCAACTCGCATTCCTATGCCATTCAATGACTCCTTACTTTCCTTCACTTCATAAACCATAATTAGTCTCCAAAACAAATAGAGGTTGTACAACAGTAATCGGCTTCCGCATCTTTTGAGCATAATCAATGCAGTTAGCTGTACCACCACGCGAACCATCCCAAATAGCCAGCATTTGATCTGATATATTAACAATGTACTGATTACGTGTCTGCATTAACCAAGGTGAGTATGGCGCATCAGTTACAATGATGACTAAATCAGCTCTATCCAGAATTGACTTATACAACCTTTGACTTTCCGGCAGCCATCTGGACTCTTGATTCTGACACGGAATAGCACAATGTAACATAATATCATAACCTTGGTCCTTTAAATCAAGAACTGCTAATGCTGCTGCAGTATCAACACCCAAGGCCATGCCTGTAATAACCTCAGTAACATTATGTTCAATGAAGTAATGCATAAAATATCTACGTAAAGCCATCCAATTAGGGCTATTCATATCATAACCCCAGTTTAATTTGGATGGTCTAGGTCCTGTAATGCCTAATATCATAACTACTCCTTTACTAAATTTTCAAATTCAGCCTTTGTTAACTTGAATCCACGATCGTCACGAGAAATAATGCTGCGTGTTGTACTACGCAGTTCAAAACACTCTTCAGTTTCTCCCACAACCTCAACGCTTTCGTCACCAAAATACTGTATAGCATTGCAACCTTTAACAGCCAGCCAATAGGAATATCCACTAATAGCAGGTAACTGATTTACCTGACAATATGTCAACTCCACAATCTGCTCACCTTCGTTACCGGAAAATAATTTAGCTAAATCTAATTTCATAAAATTTCACCTTCTTCACTTGAATTGTAATTACTTCCCAATTAGATATGTCAGTTCATATCATTATTTTTAAGCATAATAAAAGACTGGGTGTAATATACCCAGTCTTCCTACAGTTTATTTATATTTCCTCATCTTCCTCTGCTTCAGTTATCCAATAGCTTAGATGCTCCTCAGATAGCCCAAAGAATCTTGCAACCTCAAACAACTTCTCAGTATTACCATACCTGAATAAGTAGCTTTTCAATGCTTCAATTAGCGTACCCTCATCACACCACTTTTCATTCTGAATGTATTCAACTATTGCACGTTCTGGCGTTGGAATCAAAATGAGTGGATTAGTTTTAGCCGGTGCTAGATAATGTTCTGTATCGAAATCCTTCTTGTAATAGTAGGTGACACAACGAAAATCCTTGCCGTCCAATTCTTTTACGGAAGTCCAAAAACACAGCGACTCACTGTTATGTGTCGTCAAGCCATTTCTAGCCAATGCGCACTGTCCACACATAATACTAGATTCAACAACTAATCCATCATACTTCATACTTTCTCCTATTCTGAAACAGACCACCCACAATTATTATGGTTCCACTCATACACAGAGCTGTCCTGTCCTAACCATATTTCTTTTACTTTATAAGCAATTTCATTAAACGTGCTTATAGCAGCCGTGAATGAAGGCTTTTCCACCTCAACATCAGTCGATATAGCCTGCACCCTTAATTTATTCCAAGCAATCTCGTATTGTTCTAAAACTACAGCGCTAAACGGTATATTATCCCATTCAGGAGTCACACCTCGTTCTCTCATAAATTCCACTATCTTTTGCGAACTGAAGTCAAAAACATGAGAAATGGCATAGACATCATACAAATCCTTTGTTCTTCGAAAATGCTTCCGTGTTAATATAGCCAATATCTTATCAGACAACATACGTTCTATCGTAAAAGCGTCAAACCCATAATTAAGCTCATAGTGCTGAACGCCATAATGTATGTTATGCAGACCAACATCCACACCAGCAACAATAGAGCCATCCTTATACATTGTGATACCTCCGGATTGTGTTGGCTTTATCTCCTCTTTTATCACAAATTCATTAATCATTCCTCTGGCTTGTAATAACTGCCCAATTTCCTTTAAAACAGCTTTCACTTCATCATAGCTTTTTTTCAGTTTCCGCAGAAAGGTCAACATCCTTTGTTGCCCTAGCATGACCTTCCATAATCTGACGTAATACCCAACCACCCTTAAAAGCAATATTGGATGCCATATTACGTGCAAGAACCAATGCAATATAGTCTAATAGCTGTATATTCGACATCTTCTCCGTAAACTTATCATTAACCAGATCTATAGCTACTGTGGACTGAGATTTTCTCATTGCATTAATATCTACTGCCATATTAAGTTCCTTCTCTTTTATTATATAATAGTCATTATCCTATTTCAACTACTCCTTTGGAAATCCACACCTTTCGATTTCCAGTATGTACCTCTCGGAGCAGCCGAAGACATGAATAAGTACATAACAATTCTCAAGCATTGCACCTTTATTCACCAAATCATTTGGATTTTCTAAGTATTTTGTGTAATGCTCATAGTATCTTGCAATATACTTATTTTTAACTTTCTCCCATGCATCTGTGATTTCACTCATATAATCCCTCACCATTCCTGAATATTATTACCTAACCACTCTGCTAATATATGTCTATGACAGAACTTATCAGAGCTTTCCCAGCATAACAGCATAGCATCCTTATCATCGCCCAAAGATACAATCTCATTAATCTTGTTAAGAATGACAGTTCTATCTAACTTAGCTAGTTTCTCTCTATATAACTGAGAAAAGCGATCTTCTGACATTACCCCATCTTTCAAAGCCTTAACATTCTCAAAATCAGGATACACTTCTGGCAAAGGCCATACACCCCAAGGAAACCATTTAGGTTTTGAGTTAGATACTTGTATCAACGTATAGGCAGGACCGACATCTGCAACATTTTTGTAATAGCTTGTATATATCATCTATTTACACCTCCACTGTGCTAAGCTGATCAAATAGCATGTCAACAGGTGTAACGCCTTGTACACCTTCCTGTCGCTGTATCATAGCACTTTTATCTTCAATATTGTCTGCTACTGCCTGTATATCCGCACCTGCACTTGTATGGACTTCATTTATTGGGACTGCTCTCTTGAAATCTACATGTGCTCTCATAAAGGCAGAGATAACACGACGCTTATATAATGTACTAAGCCCAGATACCTCAATGACAAACTGCAAGAGTTTATTAATATCTTTATCCTGCATAAAAGCCTGTATATACTGTACATCAGGTAGGCTAAGTCTGTTTGATGGCACACCCATTGCAACCTTTGTTACCTCAATAAGCATCATCACAAAAGTATTATCCAGCTTGATGGATTGAATGTATTCAATACCTAATGGCATTGATCCATAGAGATACTTAACAAGCTCTATAACTGAAGATGAGTTGACAGTGTTAATGAATACTTCCAACTCCCTTGTCTTTACTAATGCATGATTCTCAAAATTGTCCAACAGATTAATTATCTTACGTGGCTGGTTTTCCGCCCATCCACAGATAAGCGTTGAAGCCAGCCCCTGCTGAAGCTCAAATGTAAGATCCCTTTCTTTTACTTCACGGTTAAACAACTGTCTTGCTTCGTTTTCAGATAACGGATGTAATTCAAGCACCTTACAACGAGAAACTAGAGCCGGTCGAAATGCATTAATCTCTGTTGTACAAATAAAAACGTGCAGTCCTTCAGGTAGATGTTCCAATTCAACAAGAATAGAATCCTGTGCTGCCTTTGACATCTCATGTGCTTCATCCAGAATTAGAACCTTATGCTTTGTATTAACAAAGTTCATCTGTAGTTCCCCAGAAACTTTCTTAATCTCCTCTTCTTTGTCCTGAATCTTTGACATGCTGAATAGTTTTATACTTCCAGTAGACCTATTATTGTAAATTACATTCTCTACAGCATCCTTCCGCGTACTTTCATCTGTTGTAAGAGCAATCGCCAACAATTTTGCAATAGACGATTTACCAAGACCTGGATTACCATGAAACAACAGAACATTAGGCGTCGTGTCTGTGTCGATCCAATGCTGTATGTACGTAATTAAAGACTTGTGCCCAATTACCTTATCAAAAGAATCAATCTTACCCACCATTATTTAAGCACCTCTACTTCCATCCAAACTCATCAAGCATGGGACACTCAATTTCATAGTGATGAATATTACCACACTCTACGAGCTCATCACCACATTCCTCGGCAATTTCTTTTTTACTAAATACACCATACAGCTGAGTTTCATAACTTCCATTTTCGTTAGCATCTGCATATCCCATAACTGCATGCAGTTCCTGCTGGAATGTCTGCAGTTTCTCATCTGGCACACTAATCTTAGATGCCTGCCCGGTTTTCGCCAACTCCTTTTCAACATCATCCACGTAATCAACTATCTCCATAAATGCTCCCATATAGACACACTCATAATCATGATCCACACAAATCTGAATAGGCTGTTCATTCGCATTGAGCTTATACTTAGCTGGAACCTTCATTAAGACTTTAATAAGATCTTCTACTGTATTTATTTGCTCTGGAACTAATTCTATTCTATTCTTTAACATATTTATATCTCCACTTCTTCTAATTTAGGGTTAATCATAATAAACATTTGTTTTATAAACTCATTTGACAACCCGTCTGCCGAAAGTACAGTTACATACGCCGCAAGCTTTCCTTTGTCAAACTCTGAAATACCATTAGTACCTATGTTGCTTGCAATACAATTCAAATCAGCTATTAGAGCTAAGACAACAGGATCTGATACAGCTTTAAAATTTGGTATAATCATAAAATAACCTCCTTGACATCAATACCTACTCTGTATGCTAAGTAACAGATATCAAATTCCCAATTAGAGCTATTAGTAAGTATGTACCATTGTTTTGCTAATAATGGCTTTAATCCTAACATAGAGCCACTCATGAATATTGAATATGATTCAAAATCATACCTTGTACCATAAGCTAGGTCAGTGTCATTCATAACCATTATCGTGTCATAATCAACTAACCTATTAAATTCGACTGATATGTTCGTAAAAAATGATTCTATATATGGTCTTAAAGTCACTCTAATATCTTTATAAGCCAACTGCATACCGATAGTTCTCATTAAATAGTAGTAAATACTCTTACCACACTTGGCAACTTCTACTGATTGATTATTTGCTGTATTTACCAAAGTTTGCTTAGAGTATTTTAAACAGCCAACACCTGATATATGCAGCATCTGCTTGTTAGGAAACCATGGGCTGAAGTCCATCAATTCTTTACGATATTTCCATGGAAGTTCTTCTTCCATGCCTAACTTATTAATCAGCCAGTCCTCTTCACGGGACTCCGCATCAATACCATAACCTATCACATTGTCCCTTACTAAAACATATTCATTTTTCATATACCTAAACCACAAGCAAGCACGACCATGCGTGCTTGCTTTTATCAATATCTGGATAACAGTTTCTATGCCAACAGCAGCGAACTACTGTTGTAGGGCTTAGCGAGTTAAGCCCTGAGTGATTATTGTGCTATGCAGACCTTAATCTGCATATGGCAGTCTCCAGGGTGGCGTGCGTACATTTGTACTTTGTGAGACTGCTTCTTCAGCGAAATAAATATTGTAAATAAGCTATTGCAAGCGAACTTACAATATAGCAGCTCACGCCACTTTATAACAAGGCACCATATCTAGTATGATATGGTGCCTTGCACCCATAGGAAAATCCTACCTTTTACACAATTCTAAAAACATACACTGGTGGGGCGCCGGTTAAGCACCCCTACCCTGATTTTACTGGAAGTCTGCAGCAACCTTCTCATTGTCTGCTGTTTCGTTAGCAGAAGCTGTAGATCTTACAGCTTTAGCCAGATCGTTGTTAGCAATACCAGACTCAGCAAGCAAAGCGATCATGGAAATGAAATCTGCCTCATGCTTAGCCATATCTTCCTTGTTTGTGATATCAAAAGTTCTACCAACTCTGTTTGGCTTACCGAACTTAGCATCAAGATCTGCATCAGTAACATCCTGCTTATGCATTCTTGCTACTAATGGTAATCTGTAAGTGTAAGTTGCATCCTTACCATCCTTACCCTTCTTAATGCACTTAACAGAAAGATCTGACTTACAACCGGACTGCTCCTCGATTTCAGGTAAGATATTCTGCCAGTAAGCATGAGCACTCTCATCCTCAAGCAGCAGCTTCTTGTTGTCTAACTGCAGAATAGCGATTTCGCCTACGCTCTGTACTTCGCTGATATTTACAAGCTTCTCAGAAGCTTTCTTCTTCTTGCTTGTACGGAATGCAGAAGCTACTTTAACTCTTGCAAGCGCACCAGCTGTTACTGCCTTAATGTAACCAGCAGTCTGATTGATGAGGAAGTTAATTGTTTCCTCTTTCTTCTGAAGTTCAACTGTACCATCCGGCTTCTTGATTTCAAGACCCTTGATAGAACCTACAGACTTGGAAGGATTAATATCGAATTCATAGTCAGGATCAGCCTCTGCAGCTGCAATAGCATCAAGCATAGCGCGTGCATTTTCTTCCTGACCAGCTACAAGCTTACTGAATGTGCCATCAGCCTCATTGTAGCCTGTATTTTCAACGAACCTGTCTCTGATCTTCTTAATAGAATCCTTTGCGATATGACCCTTTGTAGCCTCGCCATTCTCCAGACGCTCTTTCTGTGGTCTAGAGCTAAGAATAATTCTTGTAACTGTGCTACCATCAGTGTTTGCCTGACGACTAGCACGTGTATCATTCACTTCGTCTCTAGCAGCCTGCTGCATGTTTACGGTAGACTTAACATTTGCACCAGCAGGAGCACCTGCGCTACGTAATGCGTTGATATCGATTCTTGGCTGTTCTGTTGCTCTTTCGTTCTCGATGTTTTTCATGGTTTTGATCTCCTTTTCATTTTGTACTGTTATCTCAGTGTTTTTTGTATCTGAATCGTTCTCCGCTAACTGAGACTGCTCGGCTGTAGTTTCTTCTACCTCATTCATAACCGGCTCGTCTGTCTCATCTTGCTCTGACGAGTTCATTCTTGCAAATATTGTGTAGATAATATCCCAATTAGATAGCTTGGAATATTTGCCTGGGTACATGTTCTTGAAATGTGCCGCTAAATCCACAACGTTTCCTTTACTTGGAGAAGTAAGTGCTCTACGCTTATCTGCTAGAGTATCAGGCTCCCCCTCAAAATTACCAGAATATTTCCAAACAGATTCGAGAGCTGATTCCATAATCTTTTTATGCTCAGGATCTGCTAAATCCTTATCTGTCAAACCAAAGATACGTTTATACGCACTTTTCATGCTCGACAGCGTAGATTTACTGAATGTGATTTTCATCATCCTAACCTCCAATATTAAACTCTTTTAAATCTGTTTTAAAAGATAGTGCAAGCAATGTAAGACCGTAGTAATAATTTATCTTAGCGTTACCGACTAATTGACTATAGTCAAAATCTGCAGGTGTCTCCTTTTGCAGCAAATTCAACCCCTTTTCCCTACAGCTACCATCAAGCTTATTGAACAAGTCTATGCACTCATCCATTGTAATAATAGACGAAACATTACTATCAAAAGAATGACGTATATTTGTACAGGGTTTCTGCGCTTGGCAACTAAGAAATACCTCGAATAATACAACATCTGCCAAATCTAAAAGATATAGCCGCTTTAATACCTGTTCTTTGGTCAAAGCATTCATATACACATCAGATTTAAAATGCAGGACTTGCAAATTTGCTTTCAAACAGAACTTTACAAATTGCACGTATTCGGAATAAGCTATGCATAGGCTAATGCAATCTTGAAACCGAAAGGCATTCACTGCGCTGTCTTTAGCAAAGATACATAACAAATGTTGTGCATCAGGAATAATTTCGTATTTTTGCATTTCCTTTTCCTCATTTCCTTTACACTTTAATATGGCAAAATACATAAATTATTTTTAAAATAATCTACTTTTCTTGCACAAAACTGCTATTTGTAGCATTCCAAGTCTTCATACAAAGGTCTGTTATATTGTAAGTATTCTGCAACTGCCTTAGTTTTCTCTTCAAGCGTCCCATCAACAGCAAGCTGGAACAGTCTTGAATAATTCTGCACAATACTTTCAATCTCTTTTTCAGTATAACCACGCAGATTACATACATCTCTAAATTCCTGTACAGGGTCAAGCACTGCATCTGTAACACATGTAGCAATCTCCTGCGAAAACTTAGCAATATCTGCAGAGTTGCCTGAATCTGTATCAGCAACACGCCTTGCAATAGTCAACATAGACGTTTCACTGTTCATATAGTCTTTTACAGCGGAATAAGCACGCTGTACCTTTTTGTCATAAATTTCCTGAGAAAGCTTTGAACGGTTTCTCAGATTATCCATACGACTCATAAATTAACACCTCCCTAATCATTAAGATAAATTTGCAAATACTTATTAATAAATGCCTCACATTCTTCATTGGCTGTATATTTCCACGAATGTGCATATTTGCATTTACAAAGAGCTGCCATATTCATGAATTTTGTCATATCCAAATCAGATTCAAAAATTTCAACATCTTTAAATGGCAGAATAACTGGCATTATTAAATCAGTAACAGCCATTACCATTTCATCATTGTTTACAGCAATCTTTATCTTCTCCCTGAGATATTCATTATCTCCACATAAGGGGTACTCTGAATGCGGAATACTGTCAACAATCTTCATGCCCATCTCATAAGATACAGCGGGTACGTTGTCGCCACGTTCGCCATCTAAAATTTTAAAAAGTGTTAAAACATTTCTAGGACAAGTTTTTCCTTTTCTTACAACACTTTTCCAATTCTCCAAATATATATGTCTGCCTGGTGAAATTTTTTTGTTGTTTGAATAATTTTTTTGCAAAGAATCGAACCCACCTGCTAGCGGCAATATTTCAACCTTTTCATCAACAAGGTAGAACAAGTCACTATCAGCAGCATGAATATATATCTTTTCAAAATCATCATGATAATACTTAACAATAGATGCAATAATATCATCAGCTTCATAGCCAGGAGCTGTCACAGTATTAGCACCAATCATTTCAAGCATCTCTGGTACCATCTTTTTCTGAACAGTAATCTCAGGCGTTGGTGTAGATCTGTTACCTTTGTACCCTCCAGAAAAGTATTTCTCATGTAAAGCTCTTTTGTAGGTGGGTAGGCTGTCTATGCAATGAACAAGAACTTCATTCTCTCCACCCCATTCTTCAAACGTGTTTAGGACATACGCCAAACTTCCGCATGGCAGTGATGCATCAACATAACCTGAATCAGTTTGCATACCACCACGCAGAATCCACAAATTCCTAGACCCACTATAGATATACTCGGATGTATCGAACAAATGTAAATTCATTATAAAAACCTCCAAGACTGGTAAGTTTTGCCACTTTCTTTTACGCCAATAATGAAATCAATACCTCTTGAAATGATTTCATACGTTGTCATGTTACGAACAACTTTCTTCACAACTGTTCCCTTATTCTGAGAATCTCTACCATCCCTGAATAGATCGCCATACTTTTGCAAATTGTTCAACAACACTTTCAGCTGATAGTTTCCATTATCTTTAGTATATTCTTTCAATTCCTGCCGTAACTCAGCGAGCTCAGAACTTCCCACAGTCGATATATAAGGGACTGCGTATTCGCTTTTCGTTATATAGTCTATCGCTTCCTGAATATCCCGAAGCTGCTTGACTGTCAATGCAACTGACACTGAGTTATAGGTAGTATTCAGTAAAAGCTCACTCTTCTGCTTTGTCTCTTCAGAGTTAAGGTATTCATTACGCTTTATGATATAATCATAAGCAGTACTAAGCCGTTGCTTAATGGTAGGATCTGCATCTGGACTTTCTAAATATCTCAATACAAAATCCATAACCCTATCTGTCGTACATTTTGTTAGTAGCTCCAAATGATAGTTTGTCATTGCACTAGCCATATCTTCAGTCAGTATTTGAGGTATAATATCCATAACTACTAATCTCCTATTTTATTAAGTCATCAAACAAATCATCATCATCATCATCATCTTCATCGTCATCATCATTATTATTACTGCTGAATGAAGTTTGTTTGAACTCTACAATATTTTGTGGTACTACATTCTCTTCTACAGCAGGTATCTCAACTACTTCTGTATTTTGAGGTAAAGAATAATGCTCCTGTACAACTACAGGAGCACCACTCTTTATATCACCTAATATAGACAGAATACTATCTAACTTGTCTTGAGTAGTATCCGGCGGCATAAGACCATTTGATTTAATCTTGTCTTCAAGTGCCTGCAAAATTACAGCAGGTAGGTCTTCCTCTGGTACATACTCAATATACTTTGATAGCGATCGTGGAATATCTATCAAAACCTGCACTTAACCTCACGCCTTTGCTTTCTTAACAAACTTCTTGACAAAACGACTAGCCTGCTGGATATTCACATAACGTAAATCGTCAGCAAGAATGCAGAGCTTTGCTTTCTGTAAATTAGCACAAGCAACAATCTCTGAAATAAGTGCATTACTTTCCGGGTTATTAAAAGAAGCACCTATTGGCACAAAGTTCTGAACCTGTCTTGCATTAACATGATTTGCATTAAGGATACCAATTATCTCATTCTGTAAGTAGTTACGAACAAAATTACGGCTCTGCTCCTCTACAATGGCAGAAACATCTACGGACTCATGACCATCCTTAACACGTTTTGCAATCAGTACATTTTCAGCCTGTGCTTCTGACACGAAATAGCCTTCATCTGCCAATACAGCACGAATATTTGCAACTAATGTACTACTTGCAAATTTAACAGATGACACCCTACCTAAGAGATGTGTACCTTGAAATAATGCAATATCTGTTGTAACACAACCCATATCAACCAATAAGGAAATATCATCTTCTTCTAACTGATCTTTCAGAGCCTTAACAGCAATACCACCTTCAGGTGCTGCACCCATAAACTCAGCTTTAATGTTGAAAGAGATCACAGGTTTCTTATCTAACAATGGAAACTCTACAACATAATGACCCTGCAACGTATTTTTTAACAATCCTGCACAATCTTTTGCACCGCTGAACTCCTGAATAGGGATGCAAGCCACAATACAGTAATCGTACGAATCAGCAATGTCCGGGTGCTGCTGTGATTCAGAGTTACCGTTAGAGTACATAGAGTAACCACCTGACTGAATCCAAGCTTTCAATGCATCTTGTGCCACTGCAAATATAAACTGCTTATAATAATTTGGGTCAGCAGTCTTTTCTTTCTGGCTGGAAATAGCCACAACCTGACCTTCATATGCTTTACCTGTCAAACCTTGTGCAAAGATTCCCATGAAATCAGGATTAGGCGCTTCCAATACCCTACAAAGCTTTGCAGGTTCAGCAACCTCTTTTACCCTGAAATCCTTCTCCTTGATAGAGACAAAATCATTCTTCAGCTTGATCATGTCTTCTAATACAGGATTCATACCATCCATCACTCTTACTTCACTACCACCATTATCGACCGCAATACCACGAATCTCATTTCTCATTTCTTCTTTCCTCCTAATTTACTTCGCTGATTTCTGTGATTTTATTGTTGAGCATAACACATGGCTGTAAGTGATTTAGGACTATTCTGCCACCTTCATCCGTCAAATCGCCAAAACAGTATTTGCCTACACCTGTCATTAAGCTGATATCACTTGCCAACACTTTCTTATAGTGGTCATTTGATGTATGGACAACTACGAAACCATTGTTATAACACAACAGGGCTTTCATAGAGAAAGTCCGTTCTTTGTAACGAAACATAATAGGCTGCCTATTTGAACTTTGCACAGCTTCTTGCATCGAAGAGTAATTACCAACTCTTACTGATATATGTCTGGATCTCTTAAATTTTTCTAAAGTACCATCACTTTTTTGCAAGCAAAACCCCTGATTATAGATAACGATACCTACAAACTGGTTATCTATAAAAACTTTATCTCCTTCCATTACACGCTCAGTTTTATCACGTCTAACTATTGTGTGTGCATATATCAAGTTAGACCCTTCGGTCTTTGCTAAAATCACCTGACGTTCATTTAGAAAGACCGGACAGTCTTCAAGAGTAAAGTTCACTACCTGGTTATGTGAGTCAATTGCAACAAATTCTAACATACAACCTCCATTACTCATCAATTTCTAATAAGTCATCAAGCAGACATTCAATATTCTCAGTCACTTTTAACTTATAGAAATTGTTCTTATACTGGTGCAGGTTGTGCGCTGTCACAACTTTTCCTGTCACCATAATGTCTTTTGTAAGGACAAGAGGACTTTCGGTAACACGGATCATATCTACTTGCTCTTCCTCTTTTACTGGCTCCAATGATATTAATGACTTAACAACCTGTAAAACAGATCTGTCTATTGTGCCAAATGCTGAATAGATGTCCATACATCCCCCTCCTCATAATCCTGAATAATCTTTAACATCACACCTAGTGGTTTCCCATAAAGCTGGTACTTCAACTCAGGCGTGAAACGAACATACCGGCATCTTGGATATACAAAATCCTTAGAGTCATCTCTTACGAGTTCCTGATACACTACAGAATGCAAAGTTTGTACAATTCTATCCTGAGGCAAACCTGTCATATCCATCAGCCTCACGATAGTATCCCCGACAGAGTTTGCATGTACTGTTGATAAAACACATTTACCTGTGTTAGTTATCTTAATAGTGTCTAATGCAGTAGCATCCTGCATCTCTGTAATGTAAACAAAGTCTGGATTCACTCTGATTAAAGATTTTATGTTGTTTGAGTAATCGTCCGGCGTATCACAATTAATTTGTTCAACACCAGGCAATTCTTGCTCCACTGGTATCTCTACGGACACTATCTTATACCTGTCTGTCTCTACTAATCGCTGTAACAGGGACAAAGCATCTGTATTTTTCCCGGACATTGTCTCACCTACAATCAAGCGAAGCCCTTTCTCCATATCAAGAATATTATCCAACATCCACTCTTCGGCTTCTTTTGTCAAATTTAACTCTGTTATATCAGTAGAGAATGCTGCGTTTGGTAAAACACGAATTGTAATAGTCATGCCTTTAAATGATTGATTTATCATGACTCTGCCACGGTAATTTTCATTTAAATCGATATCTAAAGCCTTAGCTTTACGAGACCCTCTGTCTAATGGTGAGCTTATAGTGATAAACTTTATAATGTCACCCATGATTTCTTGGCTAAAGCAATAGTTTGACCATACCTTCCGCTTGCGTATATTGTAATATACAACTGTGGCTTTACCAGTATTTGAAATCGTAATATCTGCAGCATCTTTCTCAATAGCTTCTTTTACAACAAAATCAAATAACATCTTAGCTGGAATATCCCGCAGAGATCTGTGAACACCATAATACTTCTGATAATATTTCATATAGTAATATATGGTTGTTGGCTTAGTCTCAATATGCACATTAGGGTAATGACTTTCTAATGTTTTTACTTCAGGCAGATACATCAACAACAAGATATTCTTCATAGGTTCATACTTTATAGGTACATAACCTGAACCGTTGTAATGATTTATGATATCATCTGGTATAAAAGATGGTCTTGGCTCAAACAGCTCAAGACCATATTCTTTCTCACACAATTTTTTAATATCCGATGCAAGCATGTAATTCTGCTCATATAAAGACAATGCCTCTGGCGTTTTAAATACACGTGAATCTGCAAATCTAAGACTCGTATACCTATTGATGTCTAGGACTTTATTACAATCCAAATAACCATCAAGATTTAGCATACTTTGCACACCTCTCTGAATGCTTCTGTAACGACCTGCAACTCATATGGCTTAACACCACGCAGACTACATTCCGTAATCAGAGGCTCATACGGTACTGTAACGACATGTACGTCTCCATTCATGATAAGATCCAGCTTCTCAAGAATCATACTAGTCGTACTAGGGATACACTTGTTAATAATTACACGCTGAGCCACATTTTCACATTTAGTCTCCTTGATATAGCCCTTAAAGAAATCAAGTGACTGTGATGTAGGGTCAACGATATAATTAACACATACCGTATCTGGAACAAGAATGTCAAAAATCTCTTTCTGTTCAGGACTCATTACAACATTAATTACACGATAGTAGTCAGCTGCCTTTGTTAAGGCAACAAGCAAACGCTGTGCTGCCTCTGGCGTATTTGAGATTGTACCAACTACTGCACAGAACTGCTCCTGATACTGATTACCTAACCAATCATCCAGACTCATGTAACTCTCTGTATAATCTGCGAGCTTAGAATCACCTGCGATATCCACATAAAGCACATTACAGTTTGTCCTGGACTTCAACTTAGAGCAAATGTATGGGATAACAGTCCTTCCACTGCCTTCTTTTGCCACAAAGAACCTAAGTGACTTCTTTAGCAGTGTCTCCTGTACGATACGATCCTCAATATTGTTACTCTGCAGAAGCTCAACAGCCTGCGTAAGGGCGTCAATCAAATCTTTGTCTAAATTCATAACAGTCTGCAACTTCTGTGTAAGAATGATTAATTTTCTATTTGCTTCCTTAAACTCCTCAGACTTAGTACTTGACAGTTCTAAAATCTTCTCAATGATTTCTGTTGTCTGCTCAGGTACTGTAGTATCTCCAGCTAACCTTAAACGAGCATCAATTAATGGGCTTCCTGTGCGAACCACACTGTCTTCAAGAATATTAGCAGTAGCATCACCTGCAAACTTGTTTACCTTAAGATAGATATTCTGCACTTCTTCACGCAAAGCTGTAATTTCCAGAAGAATGTTTGCACGATCATCAATCAGGCTAGACACCCTGGCAGTATCCAAAGGAGCTTTTACTCCTGATGAATAATTAACGATTGCCCTCTCTAATTCCTGGCATCGCTTATCCAAGCATTCTCTTGTCCGGTCAGTAATAGTCTTGATAAGCTCTTCTACACGCTGCTCAATAATAGTGTTAGTCTTTGTTCTGTAATAACCTTTATCATAGAGTAGAGCACGAACCTTATCCAACTTATCCTGCTCAGGAATTGTTGTATCAAGATATACTGCTTGAATCTTCTCATTAAGCCCTTTCAAACGTTCTTCAATTCCTGTGTAGTCTGCTGAAGACTTGATCATCTCCTTAATGACAGCTGTAGCTGTCAGCTCACGTGTCAAGATATTAATGTCCTTAACTTTATCGCACATCTTGATACGGTCAACAAGATCCTCAGGCTTATCAAACTGGACTGGCGGCTCTTCCTGAACTGGCTGCTCCTCCAAAGTAGGAACAGGAACGTCAATCGGTGCTGTATCTTCCTGTGGCTTCTCGTCCTCAACGACCCGGTTAAGGTCAAATTCCAGTGGGTTACCAAATTCATCTGTAAGTACATCAAGATCAACTGGTTCTTCCTGTCTCACAAAATCTTTTGCGCTATCTGTTACACCAGTAATAGGTACAACGCCATTCTTCTGTGTAATGCTCTCGATAATACCGAATGTTGTTTTACTCAAATCTTCTGGTGTCGGTTTTTCTAAAATAGCATTAACACCTGCCATTTCTTTGAATGGTGCAGGACCTTTCTTTGCTACAAAAATAATGACAACCTCTTCATGCTTAGCCGCTGCTTTCTTTTCAAACTCCTTGAGCATGCGTCTGTTCAGGTCAACATCACTGACAATGAATGCTTCTCTGGCTACTTCTGATACCTTAGGATCAAGTGCAAATCTGTCCATCATCTTCTTCAAATCAGAGATAGTCACCATATTCTTCCCAAAAGCTGCACTTACTAACCCATCAATCGCTTTCGTACATTCAATCATTTTTAGAATTCCTCTCTTTCTTAATAAAAGTCCTCAATAATATATTTCAGGTCTTCGCCTGTACACTTATCAATAACAAAAACCTCATCACCTTTATGTTTCTGCCATATAGCTTTACCAACTGCACAGTTACGTGCAAGAATGCCTTTGCCAATATCAGATACACCATTAGGGTACAACTTCAATACAAATCTCCTATTCTTAGCCGGAACATAAAGTAATACAGTTGTATAGTAAACAACCATACCAATGTTTCGGTACTTCTCTTCCTTCTTCATATTCTCAATGTCATTTAACAGTTTTTCAACATTAGCAAGCTGGATAGTAAGATCCTGCGCTTTCTCTGTTGCTGCTGTAAATGCTGCATTCTCAGAACGGTCACCTTTACTGGATGCGTCCTTTAACTCATGCAGGTTCATTTCCATCTCTTGCTGAATAGTTTCTTTTGTCTGATGAAGTTCTTCTTTGAGCTTTACAAGACTTTCCGAAATCTCCCTACTTTTAGCTTTCAAATCCATACATAATGCCTCCTACATAACATTAACTAACATCAGGTTTTAGAATCACACCACAATCATACGTACTTAACCAATGCCTGTCATACAAGCATTTAGACGCCCTTGTCGCACTCCAGCCCTTCTGTGCAATGATCACATCTATTTCCTTAAGTGGTATTTCATAGTCAAACCGGAGCCTATAGACATCTTCAAAATACAACTTATTAAATAAAACAGGCTTCGGGGCGTTAGGTATGAAAACATTCCTGATATTTTCATAGCACATACATTCCCGAAACCTTCGTATGTCTAATTTAAATAGACACCTCTCATTTATATGTTGTACAATTTCAGCATTTTTCTGCAACTCTGTCGAGTCATAATTATCGTCAGGCAAACTAACAACAATTGTAAATCTACTACACAGTTGTGTAATTGGACCAGCTACAACGGCAGACGTGAATAGATCTTGGAATCCACCATACATTAGCCCAAGCTCTCCTTCATACTCAATTTCAATACAATCAAGCATTAAATTAGCTCCAATTCTATCAACTGGGCATTTATGACATTTAAAATAATTTCCAGTATTTTCTATACGTATATCTGTATAATTTAGAGACTTCTCTAAATTCAGAATCGTACTCCTGTCGTCTAAGAATTCCATGCTTCAATATCCATTACAATAAGACCATTTTTCTTACTGATGATCCATCTTTCTGAATAATTACTTGCAGCATTTATACGGATTTTATCAAATGTCACTTGCTTCTTCAGAGTGTATATATTACCTGATATATTCATCACTGTCCAGTCAGTATGCCGAAATTTATCGTCTGCAAAATACTTAGTATTAAAACTATGCACCAGCCAGCCTACTTTATCTAGACAAGCTGGTGCAAGCATCCCCCTCAGACCGTCAATTGTTTTTAAGGTGTAGGCTCTCATATATGCTAAGTCGATTTCATCTAGTCTTGAAATGTCTGCCCTAGACAGACCGTCTGACTTAGTTTTAACACCAAACATATTGATTAACCTTTCTTCTCTGTTGTCTCGCTAGCAGTGGAAGTTGATGCACCTGATGCTTTCTTTGACTCTTTCTTTGACGATTTTTCTGAGGTAACACCATGCTCCTCAGAGTTCCCCTTAAAGCCTACAACAAAGATGTAGCCCACAACAAAAAGTGCAACTAAAATCAACGCAAATTTTATAATCTGACTAATATTAATAACCATATTTTAACCCTCTTTCTTGATATAATGGATTTCACCATTAACGGAATATGCACCATAAGCATCAACCCCAGAATCTAGGATCATTGCTGGTGTAATATGAACAGTTTCATCTGCCTGTAGAATATCATCAGACACAAGCTTAGCACCATGACGTGTCATTACATATGTTAAACCATTCCAAATAAATGTTGCCAATTTTGATGCTGGGTGAAAAATATCAAACGAATAACATAAAGTTAACGCCCGCCCAACATCCGTAACTGGAACCTTAATTAATGATTTATGAATATAGTGTGGCGTTCCAATCATTTGCCCATTCTCATTACAAAAATACCAACTACTATCAGTTATTACAAGCAATTCATCATCGTAATAAGTCATGACAAGCCTAGCATTCACTATGGTTAGTATCACTTCATAGAGAATGTCCTTGCTCTTTAGCAAATGTGGTCTACAATCAAACTCCTTAACATTCATCACATTATAGACCGATTCAATCCACTCATAATGTTCACGCATAAACCCAGTCTCTGTATCAAATGTTGTATAGAATGGCTCGGCATGATTACTTATCTTTAAAACGCATTCAGTCTTTGACATAACCGTAACCTCCTATTGTACACATACCTGACGCATGATATTGAACACCTTCTAACAGTCTTTCAGTATCTTTATAAACAAGATAGTTATCCTTACGCCTTAGATAAACAACCGTCAACACACCTTTCTTGTTACAAGCATTTAAGAAAGAATTTTCATAATCATCCATAAGTACCGTCACCGGCATGGCGCTGCACGAAATGATATCAACACCCTGTTTCAGTTTTAAATGCCTGACTGGTCTGGCACTACCGTCTGCATGAGTAGCGAATGCTACAACATTTGCGGAGTACAATGACAAAACTGGCCAGTCATCCAGTATGAAGCTACTGCGCAAATATTTATTCTGCACTAAGCAGCCATCTTTCGTGAACCTAAGTACTAATTCCATGCCATCACCATTTTTAAGATAGCACGCAATGCCTGGCTTGCTCACCTGATTCAGCTGCAATGGAAAGTCTGGAATACCCTTTGGTAATTGGATAGGCCTGTCTAACATCCCATCGCAATAAAGTTTCCCATCTTTCACACACGCTGGTAAAAAGTTTACGAGATTGCAAACTCTAAACCCCATCTTTAGAACCTCCTACATTTATTAAAGATACAATCAGTCCAGCAACTGCCGATCCAATCAGTGCATACAGCGCAATTTTGGTACGACCGACGAAAAGAAAAACAGCTGACGTGATAGCAGCAAATATAATAATCAGCACAGTATTACCAATAATCCTGATGCGTTTGATACTGCTGCTCGCTGTCTCAAAAGTTTTCAAAGTTTCCTTTAAGGTGTATGGATCGTCTACTGCAACTGCCACCTCTTTTGGTATATCAGCCGTAAATAATCCAATATTCTTTGAGTCCACACCAACAATAGCGGCATCATACTTATCATTGATAAAATAATAGCGTTTACATTCAATCTGCGAATATTCTGGCTTTATGGATTTTAGAACCTGTTTTGCAACTTCAGGATCTATTATCCAACCTTCATCTTCCATGACAGTATGTGTGTAACGTGCACTCTTTTCCACCTTCTGAGCGTACATCTTAGACAGCTTTTCATTGTCTTTTTCTATCTCAGCAATAGTCCTAATTTCACTCAAACTAAATCATCTCCAATCCTTTGCCAAAGTTATCGCCAATATCTGAATCTCCAATTGCATCCTCACTTATATATGTCTCGGGAGTATCTAATCTTTCTATGCGTTCATGAATATTTGTAATTTGTTTAAAATATTTCATGTCGTCATAGTCCTGACGTGCCTGTGTGTATACCTCATCCAACTCAGAGAACTCATTGTACATTGGACTACCAAGTAATGGCGTAATCTGCCCATTGTAGGTAATCGTTACTTTTGACTTTGCCCTCGTAATTGCGACATAAAGTAGGTTCCTGTCTTCTCTCACAGTCTTTGCCGCTTCGAATGCACAACCTGACCTTACCATTTTATTTACACGCTTAGTTGCAGGCAATGTACCATCATCAGCATCAATGATAAATACTTCATCTGCCTCCAAACCCTTAGCAGAGTGCATAGTATAACACCGAACACCCATATTCAATTTTATTGCATCATTTGTAAAAGCAAGCTTTGCTCTTTCCTCAGATTTTAAAACAGAATATGTCTTCTTTTCTGCAATAGGCTGCACCATGCCTGTATAATATTCTACAGGCTTTTGAAGTGTATACCATTTGCCCTTAATAACATATTCATCATATAGGGGCTCAAGCAATGAGAAAACAGTGTCTGCTTTACAACCCTCTAACATACGGGAATTTACACCTTTAAGAACAGAAATGATCTTCAAGCTGTCCTCATTATACTTAACTGGTAGTTCAAAGAAGTTTACATGCTCACCTCTATCATGCTTCTCCTGTGCACATTTATACACCGGATTGAGCCATGGCTCTTTTTTGTACTTTTCAAACTGAGGCATGATGAACGGTATATACTTCAGACACTCAATATCTTCAGGATTTTCAGCAATATCTGCATAATAGCACAATTCTTTGTAGATTGGCATTGTCATAATCATGGCAAAATTCTTGACACGGAATTTTACCCCAGCCTTGTACAACGCCTCTGCGATAGGTGTGATGGAATAATTATTTCTAAATAAGAACATTGTAGTCCATCTTTTCCCAGTAGTATAAGCACTTACGTTATCCTCAGCTATTTTCTTCACTATGTCATCTAAACTTAATTCAGATACAGGCTTAATAATAACCTCTGCACCATCAGATACTCCTTTGAATGGAACAATACCTGGATAATTAGGCTCCTGTATACGGGTCGCATATTCTGCAATCTCATTGCCACACCGGAAAGATTGTGTCAACGGTACTTCTCTTGCATCCGGGTACATCTTCTTATATAAATCTGCAATGTAGGGGCTCGCACCATTGTAACCATAAATTTGCTGTTTCATGTCACCAATGGCAATCAGATTGTCACTAATCATTGATAAGATAACGAGATATAGCTTTGTCATATCCTGAAACTCATCAACAACCATGATTTTATACATACCCCTATATTTAGAGCCGATGAACTGTTTTTTGCACAAAGCAAAAAGAGCATACAGCGGAATATCACCAACTGATATGCTCCTTCCAAACAGTTTCTGTCTAAAAAGCCCCTTACGCAGCTCCTGGAATATATCCATATCCAAGTCAAGTTGATTGAAAGTGTATGATTCCCTGATATTATCCGGGTCATATATTAGAGCGTGATTTAACTTCTCTATAGCCTCATAGATTCTTTTAACCTGAGCCATATCATCTTCGACATAACCATTGTCTTCCATAATTCCGTGTAACATTTCCAAGTCCTCTTCACGTATGAAAGTTCCAGTCAAAGTCATGTCAGGATAAGCCTCCCTAACAATATTCCAGCAAATCTTATGGAATGTATTAAATTGCACTGTAGGAGTCATATCACACTTTTTACATGCCTTCTTATATCTAATACTTAATTCCGCAGTTGCTGCGTCCGTAAACGACATGGCATTAATCTGCCTTCCTGGTATACCATGGTAAGTTTGGGCAACAATAAGACCATGAACAATACTGTGTGTCTTTCCTGTTCCTGGGTTAGAGAAGGAAATCATCGGCTTTCTGAAATCCGACGCAAAGGCAACTTGCTCATTTGTAGAGTAGCTATTTGTTCTTGCATCAATAGACCTTATTACTTCCAACAAGGAAGCATCCATACCCTCCAGAATCTTTTCTGTATCACTCATTCTAACCTCTCCTCTCCAAAAAATCCAACATACGACGTTCTGGCTCATGCTTTGTATCCAGCACCCTTAATGCATTTTGGAAAATCGGACGGAATTCATCATCCTTTATAATTACTCTAGTTCCAAAGTCGACCGGCATTACATTATATAACTTCACAAGAACACTCTCTTTTACAAGTCGTTTATCAATGAGCTTGACATACCCATCTTCGTCCACTGGTAATTTAACAAGTCCTGTATTATCTACAAGCCAATATGCATCATGATGTTCATTGCACTTCAGCCATTCGTTTCTTGCAAACTTAAATATCTCACCAATGCGGTTATCTACGTCCAACATCAAATTAGGGTACATCATGATAATGATTGTAGCTGTAGCGATAGTAGCGATATCACGTCCAGGCGCCAGCACATAGTTACCTGTTTTATCAAGACTCATCAACAACTGTTTAAATTCTTCAACATTTTTGAAATCAAATTTCAACAATTGTGGATTCTCCATTTTTGCAGTCAGGCATCCGTTATTTGCAAGTAATAACTGATTTAACCTAGCATCTGCCGAATTAACAAAATAGATTTTTCCATAATAGTGGCGAATTACACCAGCTGCCTGTGGTGTAAAATTACATTCAGCTAAATCTAATTCCCTCTCATTTTCAGTAATCTCTCGCAGCACCTGATCCAGCTTTGTAAGATAACTATTATATACATACCTAGTATTAAGTAGATCTTTTAATTTTTTCATAACGTCTCCTGTCTGATTGTCGTTGTACCATCAGCATCTTTAGTCGCAATAAATTTCACTTTTGGCAATCCCTGGAACAATGAGTCTCTCTGTTCAATACCTACAATTGCAACATCCTTTTGAAATACACTAAAGTACTCCCTCATCTGGTTAATAGTTTCTTCACTCAATGTGCCGAAAGCCTCATCAAAGAAAATAATCTTTATAGCATCTGGCAATTCCATGAGTAATGTGTACCGAATCAAAGCACTCATGACTGTACGGTAAGCTGAACCTTCTTTCAGGTTCACATCAATACCTTCATTGTCTACAATACAGGCTTTTTTATCTTCAACTTCCAAATGAATATTATCAATGGCAGCATCCGGAACAATATATCCAGCTTTTGCAATAGCCAGTTTTAACATCTCCATCGAGAGCTCCCGCCTGTCATCAGCATATTTTTGGATATTCTTATACATGCTGGAGATGTGGTTAATTACCTCTCGAACAGTATCTCTTACTTTAATATAATTATCCAACTCAGTATCCAGACTCTGCGCCCTCTTTTCATTATTACGCCCAATATCAGTTCTTTCACTCGCCTGCACGATAGCGCTTAATAAACGCTCCCTGCAAGAGTTAATTTTTTGTTGCTGCTCTTCTGTACTAAGCATATTTTATTATTACCTCCATAAATATCTATTCCACCTAGAGATCCCATGATATGACTCATACACACAGCCTGTTGCATAGACAGCTGAATAGAACAAATCCTATCAACTTGTTTACCCGCAACAACTTTAGCTTCACCATTATCCATAAATACAAACATGCCATCTTCACCAATAGTGATATTTGCTAAAGAACCACTATACACCTTTAGGAATGTCTCCAATATACCTGTGTACGGACTAATATCAAAATTACTTGTGAGTAATTTCATATTTGAAGATATAGACTGCAGCACTTTAACATGCTGCATATCCACTACATCTGTCGCAACCAAAATCCTTTTATTTGCCGATTTCACAGATAAAACTTTATCCTGTACACAAGCACTTGTATTGCCCCTGCAAACACGTACAAGTTCCTTAAGGACCTTATTTGTAACACCAGCATTCGGCAGATTTAACGGAGCTTCATAGGCAATACACTGTCCATCTATAAAGCACCTGCCATTATAAACATAGACTGCAAATGCATCTTTACCAAGTGTTTTAGTTATAAGCTCTATAGCTCGTATATCTTTGACAATATTGCTTAATTGATTCCTGTCAATCTGCTCATAGTCATTAGAAACTTCCTTATACTCTATTGCTTCTGCATATTCCCGACCAACTGTATAATTCAGAAGCGTTTGACTCAAGGTCATAGTGTCTCCATTTACTGCAATGTTAAGCACTTCATCACTATCTATTAGATCCACTGTATTATTCATTGTCGCAGAAAAAGATTCATAATCCGTGTCTTGCTCAAGCACTTCAATGTTTTCCTCTACAATAATGATATTACTCGACTGAATCCTTAAAGACCCAGGCGTAAATGTCAGGTTCACAGGTTTCTTGGTTCCAACTCCTGCAACACCTATCAGCGCTTCTCTGAAGCGAGCACCTGATACTCTGAATAGCATTTTTCTGCCTCCTCACATTTAAGAACCAGAATTTCGTTAATTTTATCAAGCATCTCATTAACTGCATCAATTTGTGCATCTAAAACTTCCTGATTAGGATGTTCCACATAATATTCTGGCACCAATGTTTTGAGATTTGCATTTTCTGGTATCGCTACCTTCCCTTCAAAGATTGGTTCCTTTATGGAACGTATCCTCTCAAAGAATGTGTTAAGCATAACTTCCTCCTTAGTCCTCATGGAGATGAAATCTTCCTGACACTTCTTGTATTTCTCAGCAGCAGCTTTTATATCCATTTTAATTTCTCCTTCCTACTATACGATCTTCTCACCCTGCCATATCTTCACTAGGTTTAAAATATCCTCTGGATTTTGCATTACACTCAGAATAAGCTGTTTATCAGTTTGAGTGTACCCTTTAGACTCCATAAACGCATTTAGTGATAAGAGTGTATCTTCTCTGTGACTTAGAGCCGCCACAACATCTTCAGGGTTATACAGATTCTCTAAACTTTTACCACGTAACGTTTTCATCTTGTCCTGTGCTTGTTCAATATTCTTCTTTTTAAACGTCACCGTATTAGTTAACAAGTCAAACGGAATATACTGAATCTTAACTTCAGAATTAAGACCTATCTGAATAAAAGGCATAGAAATAGACGCATGGCGATTTGCATCACCTGCGTCTGTATTTGTAAGTGAGCCCGGCACAATCATAACAGTCTTTGTGCCATTTGGCTTGTTAATATCAAATTGTCCCAGTGGTTTATGTATATCACCACAGATTGCCAAATCTACATTCTCCAATGTATAAGCAATATCATTATTGGATGAGATATTGTAACCATACTGTGTGTCGATTAACTTATAACCCGGCACAACTAATGGTGTATGGAATAATGCAATGTGGTACTTTGCCCAAGATTCTCTCTTAGGCTTGTAATCTGCCACACTACTTAAACCCATATCATAATGCTGGAATGATATCTGTACGTCATTTATCCTTAACATTCCAGGTGTGTGTATGATTTGATCCTTGCGTGTAACAGGCTGCCTGCTTCTCAAATAGGCATGCGGTTGAATTAAGTGCAACTCCGGATTAGAATCCATACTCAATCGTATATGGTTTCCAATCAATCCATAGAAGTTACCATTCAAGACCTTAGACATCTGAATATCAGCATCACAGTCAGATAATGCAGCTGATATGTCAGCAGCATACCCTTTATCATACCAATCACCGAGACTTATAAAGTAATCAACATGCCGATCTTGAATTACACGTTCTAACTGAGCCTGTACCGCATGCGTACACTTCACATACCCTTCGATGGTTGATATGTCTTTATGCCTCTTGTGCAAATCACCTGCGAACAAAAGGTTAGTCCAGTAATTTTCTGTCATTTTCTATCCTCTCACGCTGCTTAGCCATAGTAATCTCATGGATTACCTTTTTAGCCTGAACAACTGATTCATCTGCTACTATAAACTGATTCAAGTACTCACAAATAGAGCCATACCCTTGCTCCTTAGCTTGGCTGGTATAAATAGCAACCGCCAATCTAATAGGTAAACTTTCATTTGTAATGATACCCGTTAAATCTAAATTTGACATGTAGGCATATGTCAAAAAGAAGTAAAACTCACGTTCACTATCATCTAACAGTTTTTCGAGTTGTTCAGTATTATCAATATTCCAAGCCCCATCACACCGTTCTTTACGATAAGCATACACCCTTTTCAACATATCTGGAAATTCCAACCTACTATTCAAAATCTGCGTTCTCCTTTCGAGCTAACAAATGCTTTATATAAGCAGAATACCTTTTAGCTGCATCTGCAGGATACTCTGCCTGAAGGACACTTACCGCCTTCTGTACATTATGTTTTGTCAAGATATTGGTTTTCAACAAATCCCCAATATCCTTTTTCCGATTACTGATTACCTTCGTTATAATCAGGTCTTCCTGTGATAGCAGATACACCTTAATGTTGCTTAACTCCTCCATATATGGCACTGCTCTGCACTGATACCCTTTTCCAAGCTGAGTAACCTCACTTGCCTGATCACTAACAAATACATCAATAACCTCACGTAGATTATCGTCTATTCTGTTGGCTGTGTCAATATCCATAGTAGGGCGATCTGTCAATCCATGAAATACTAATGCTGCTCCGCCTAAAATAAAAAATTCTGGTGTAGCAGGCAAATCCATTGTAGCCACTGTCTGGTCAACAATCACCAGATTATTCCGAAGTTCGTCTGTAACCCCATCTTTTAACGAATACAAATCAAAACTATTAGTGCCCACATAGGAGCATGCTGTAAAATTCGTACACATATTCTTACTATTCAATTTTGAACCGCATAACGGGCATATCCCCATAATCTCTACTCCTTATCAATCAATGGTCTACCACATGTCGGGCAGACACCTTCATACAATTTAGTCATCTCATAAACTAACTGTGTTGGCTTAGTTAGCACACAATTAATAGGTTCATATACAACTTTAGGTTTTCTGAGCCGTACTGGTTCCACATCATAAACTACACCGGATGGTAGTACATTCACATGTTTTAACTTCATTGGCTCAACCTCATAGAGCGTAATGTCCGGCGGGACGTGTACTCGTATCAATTGCGCAGTAGTTGCAAATTTTAGCACCTGATAAAATTCACGCATCTTATTACCAAACTCTTCATATTTCCGCCAATCATACATAACAATTGAAGCTTTAAGCTGCATCAGTGAGTCGATCTTCTTATCGAGCTCTTTCTTGTAGCCAATTGCTTTTGGGTATGTGAAGTTCTTATAGGACTCTAAGAACTTCTTAGCCACCTGATCTTCTGTTACGGATTCAACAATTTCACCATTGATTTCATCAGTCACGTTTACAAATGGCATTGGACCGAATGTTTCATATAACTGTAAACAAACAGAGCTTTTGCCATAACAGTAGAACCCAAACGACCGCACCAATTTATCAATACCCTTATCCCTGAATGTACGGATAATTGGCTTACTACCTTCCTCTTGATAAGCCACATAACACTTATTTCTATCCAGGTGCAGGTATGTATATAGAACTTTGTTCTTGTGCTGCATTATTATTTCAGCATCATCGCAGTGCCTCTGAATAAGAGACTTGCGCTTGGCATTATTTTCCATAGTCTGATTTACAACAGCACCAATCGCCTTGAATAGGATGGACTTACCATTGGAATTACCACCAGCAATCTGAATAATACCTGTATCTGGTATTTCATAAAGAGCATGCTTTATGCTCTGCACATTCTTTAATTCAACTTTCATTTAATTAACCTCAACATAATAGGAGCTATCTCAAAACGAGATAGCTCCTTTCTACTATCCACTTAGATGTCTGCGATATCTCCAGAGTCTAATGCGGATAAATCTCCTGCTGAACTTGTGTTAGTAACTGCTTCTGCAAGTTCATCAATTGTACCAGCCTTTGCTACTGCGCTGGCATCGAAATCTTCTGTTGCTGCCTTATCTTCAGCTTCCTTAGCTTCCGCCACTGCAGCGTCACCTACTGTCTCCTGAACAATGGCTAACAATCTCTCCTGAACAGTCTTCTCAGCTACGATACCTGAATTAAGCAGATCCTGTGCTGAATACTTTACTGTATTATCCTCAAAGTCCAGGTTATGGAACATGTTAGGTACCTTAGATACATATTCTTTAAATGATGCAATCAGAGCACTAGCAGTATTATTGTATCTTGCTGCCATACTTCTGGATGCAACCTGTTCCGGTGAAATTGCAATCTGCTCAAGATTTGGTGCAAACTCAGCCCACTTCTCTGGGGTTGTAGCACTTAAACGATCTTCAGGTTTTACAATATCAAATGATAAAGCCTGACCAGCAGCCTTGTTATCCTGGCAACCATAGCCATACTTAATGCTAAGCTCTACAAACTGATCTCCTGGCTGATAAACAGATTTAAATACATTGATGAGCTTCTGCAGTCTTGATGCGGAAGTAATATCAAATGAAACTAATTCTGCCTTATTGTAATCAGGCACACCTGCATCACAAGGAATCAAATACATTTCTGTACAAGTATATGTTGTGATAGGTCCAACCAGCTGATGAACAGTTGCATAGGTCTTTGTATCCTTGTCACCAAAGTATTTAAGATCAATCTTGTTGATTTCAATTGCTCTCTTAGACACAAAATCCTGTGAGTTTACATCAATACCAGAATCTACTGCATCGTTATTAAGCTCTCTTTCCTTCTTGAGTTTTTCGCGAGCTGCTTCTGCCTTGTGAACCACTCTACTGATATTCTCATATGGTGCAATAGGAGTCTTGTCGATATAGCGACCTGTCATTTCATCAGTGTCCCAGTCTTCCAGAATGTATGTACTGCCCTTTACGAATCTCTCCAGCTTTCTGATAGGGAATGATGCTGACAGCAGTGATGGCTTTCCAGCTGCAATAGATGCTGGTGATACTCTCAGAACAAGTCTGTAGTCATGACCAAGCTCAACTGCCTTTGAAAATGACTTTAAACCACTCTGTGCACTCTTTACCTCTTTTGCTTCCTCCAATGTACCTGCTGCTACCTTAATCTTCATAATTCTCTTTTCTCCTTTTTCTTATTTGCTTTATTCAGTTTTATTTAGTTGGGTGTTTTATATATCTAAAAAGGGTAGCATAATTTCTCAACGCTACCCTTAAGATACCTATACATTACAGTTCAATACTTTCACCGTAATCAAAATAACCAAAGTTACCTGCTAATGCTGGCATAGGGTCTACGCCTTCATTTATCAGATAAACAGCTACAATCATTTTGGCAATTAAATCGTTGTAATCACCAAATGAACGACGAGACCTGAAGATCTCATAAAACCTTCTTACAGATGCTGCTGTCAGCCTACCAGTCTGGCATAACTGAATTGATGTCAACATTGCCTGTTCTACCTCATCACTGAAGCAACGAGTCACATCACTGTCAAGAATACTCATAAGTGATTTTGACAGTGCAACGTAATTGACATGTGGATGCAAGCAGAATAGTAAGCATTTATCTAAACATGCCTCTACTTTTACAAACAGTTTAACAACTGAAAGTGGCAACTGCACCACGCCATTATTCGTTAGAAAAGCATCTACAATTTTCTCCTTTTCTTCCTGAGTCAATGGAACATCTCCAGTTAATTCATACGCTTCATCAATAAATACACCTAATAACTTTGACTTATTAGCATAATCCAAAACTTCAGGCATTAAACGTCTCTGCATAAATCCTCCTTACTAAAACCCTTAGGCAATCTGATGATTGTGTAACCATAAATACTGTTAGCTGCCTGGGAATGACGAATACGAACTGCTTGTGGTGTCAAATCAACACGGTTTGTTCGTTCTATCAACCCCAATGCACTAGAAGGTTCTGTTGTCTTCACATGATATGTGACAGTACCTTCAATATCAGCAGAATATATACCATACTGAAATACTTCATTAGATATCTTAATATCACTGTCAGTTTTATAACTGAGTTTGTAATATTTATCCTGCATACTCTGATAAGCTGAGTCTTCAACTATCATCTGCTGTCCTGCGATATCTACTAAATAAGGGTTAATAATATCTAACTTTGCTGTATCAACGCATGGTGTATCAGAATACAGACCCTCAATCGATCCACTAAGGTTGAATAAATACTCTACCTCATAATACCCATCGTATTTTACAGTGCCTATCTTTGACAACTTACACTCTGCAAACGATTCATCGCATATCCTTAAAGAATCATTTGCATAACTAAAATAAGCCTTGAACTGATCAGATTCTTTTACAATCAATTCTGGCTTACAATCAATTACCTGTGCCACTGCTGTAGTTGTTTCCAAGACCTCCTCAACTTCTTCTTGATTAGGTGAGCTAGGAATATCACTTCGGTCTTTAGCCAAGTAAATACAAACCCCCAGCATTAGCGCAATTATACAAACATTTACTACTCTTTTCTTCACATTATTACTTCCTGAAAAATCCACAGTAAGCCTGCATCCGAAACAAAGCCTTAGCCTGTTGGTGCTTAGTGTCTAATGGTATATGCAGATTTTCATCACGTCCTATAACTGAATCCCCTGCGTTAGCTTTAGCTTTTGCAATACTGTTTTCTGTTTTTTCCAATACTTCTTTCATATCTAGATCCTCATAAATCATAGCCTGCTCCTACAATATTCTCACAATTTCTGATTCTCTGTACCAGCCTGCTACCTTAGGTGAAACACTATCTAGTGCGATAAATGTCTCATTTGAACGAGTTACCTGACCTGCATACAGACCGTATGCTACTCCTTCATTTGTTGTAATTTCCAACAACTGCCCCTTATTGAATGTTGTCATCTCTTCGTTCCTCCAAATGATGTAACTTATGTAGCTGAAATTCATAAGTGACCAGAGCCTGTTCAATATGACTGAAATTGTCAACCTTTGCTGTATACCTTTCCACCAGAAAATGTACGATACTACTTAATAAAGACTCATCCTTTGCATCAATGTCAGAAAAACATAGGCAACATATCGTTAAATAGTCATTAGCCAATATCAATACACTTTGATGGATTGCAAGCAACCTTAAATAAAGTTCTGGATGATTACAATACACTAATAAATTTTCAAGCTCTGTTAGAACTAACTTCTGCACATATTTAGTTGTATACTTCCCTTTTATTGCAGTAACTCCTGCAACACTATAAGCAGTCTTTATATCATTCATAATCCAATTAGAAGCCAACACAATATATAACCAAAGTTGGTCCTCATTAGACAGCGAAACAAAATCCTGCTGTATGTTTATATAAGATTTATCATCTTCTAAAACCAGATTAATCAATTTTTTAATATCCATAGATATTTCACGCCTTTTTACATATTCGCCACCACCTTAAATAAATACTCCTTGCTAGATTCGGGTGAAAATACCCTTCTTAAAATTCTCAAACTCAGCCGTATACAATGTTTCAACTACTACATCAGAATTTTCAAATTTTTTAAATTTTTCATCTTCACTACTTTTATCATTTTTATATGTCAGAGTTTCTGAATTTTTTTCTTCCGGCTCATTAGGTTTTTCCGAAACCTTAGCATCTGCATTATTAGACTGCTTACTCTCTTGATGGGCTGGTGTTGATTCCAACTCCAACTCTTCCTCCTGAATGTTGACAATTTCATTAGCCTCACCATTATAATTGTAGTAATCGTTAAGGCCATTCAACCTGTCGGCTAGCTTAGTTAATCCTGTATCTGCACCACGCTTGAACTTGTCTACATCAACACTACCCATTTTATCCTTACACTTCTGTACCACAGCAAGACCTTTGCCTTTGAGTACACTAGAGGGTAGGGACGCCTGTTCTTTGTGGTCACTATTCTTCAACACGTACTTTGAAATACGTCCTGCCACATCACAGTAGTAATCTGGATGAAAGTATTCCTTAGGATATTTAAAAGCAAAGATAAAGACCTTATTCCCTGAGCAAATGCCAAGTTTATGGCAGTCATCTTTTTCAAACTTTGCAACTATCCGCCTGTACAGCTTCTTCTTGGCAATTCTAGCTGAAGATGTATTATCAACAAAAATAACATGTTCATTCTTGGACAGCCTACCCTCTCCCTCTTTCACCACAACAACATCAATCTTCTCATTACCTAATCGCATTATCTCAACCTCACAGTCTCTAATTTCATAAATGGATTAATCATAACTTGTTGCAACTCATAGAGGAATCTTTGTTCATACTTACCATCTTCGAACAGTCTTGTATCATCCGGGTCTTTTGCTATGACTGATTGCAGTATAGTGGCTTGTGGTAAAAATCTTTTAACCTGCGTTACATAACCTTCACCCGCAGTGCGTTTCGAGTCATTTATCTCTTCAACTGATTTACCAACTGTATCATTATCAGGAATAACACACAGCCTCCTACCAAATCTTTTTAAAATTGCAATTACATATGGTGTCAATTGAGAACCTAGTGATGCAAAAGCCAAAAAACCTTTACTGCGTAAATACAATGCACAGACAATACCTTCTGTCAGGTAAATAGGTAGATTACTCCTATAAGCTTCCGGCAATAGTTCCATACCATAGAATGTTGTTGCTTTTGCTTTATAACCTTGGTTATGTGAATCCAGGTACTTAGGTTTTGTAAACTTATCCCATCCACAAAAGCCCATAACATCACCTTTTATATCCATAACAGGGTAAACTAACCTACCTGCATACACAATATGACTACCTCTTACAAAGCCAAGAGATTCACTCCGAAATTCTTCAGGCATATGGGCCGGTAACATCTCGTCATCCACGAAAAAGATTTTTTGCTTTTTACCAAGCTCAATAGGAATATGCCTATACTTCTGCAAGGCAATATCTAGGTACTGCTCTTGGTCAGGTAGATTACAAAACCAATCCACCATCCTTGACATATCCTTACGGGTTTCTTCTATAGAATATTCCCTCTCTGCAAGCTCCTGCAGTTCTCTAAGTGAAAGCCCCATAATAATCAACTCCTATGCACTTTTATAGATTCTTCACCAGCACAATCTAACCCATTGACTTCAGCCACATTCTCAAACTGCACACACTTACGTATGTTTGCTGAATCCAGAATAACTAGCCCATACGTTTCAATACGAACCAGCTTACACTGCTCTGACATATCTTTACCTAATTCCCTCAACACAAATGGTTCTCCAACCATAACCACAGACTCTCCATCTACTACAATGTAATCTGTCGCCATAACGATTCCTCCTAAGTTAATAACTTGTAATACTCCTCTACTATATGGATGTCTATACCATCCATATTCTCAAACTCTTGCAATATCTCATCATCAGACCAAATTTTCTGTTTGTAAGTACGCTTATTCTTTAATGCCTGGTAGATATCTGCAATAGCTAAAATCCTTGCATCTAATGAAATCTGACTGCCAGCTAAACCAAATGGATAGCCTGACCCATCTAACTTTTCATGATGCGCAATGACAATAGATGCAATTTTCTGGTTGCCTAGATGCTCTAATACCCATGTTGCTGAATAAACTGGGTGTAATTTCATGATTGCCCAGTCCTGCTCCGACAAGGCATGAGAACTGTACAGTATTTGCAATGGTATCTTCATCTTACCAATGTCATGCAGAAGCGCAGCTCTTGCCAGCAAAATTAACCTATCCTTACTGTAATAATAAGAAAGCCCTAGAGATATTGCCGATTCACACACATCTACTGAATGATTGTAGGTAAGTATGTCATAATCGTGCAGTTCCCTAAGACCTTCTTTTACAAGCGGATCTTCACCTGCTTCTTTGATAATATTATTGACATTCATCAAATTTCGATAACCTCTCCATCGATATCAATGACATTGTCTGTAACATGCTTAGGTCGTACTTTGAAAGCAGCAAATTGAGTACCTACGTCTTTACCAACCGACGGGATAATCTTCTTTAGTTTAGAAACTGCTTTATTGCCTCCCGTGATGATTTCCTTACGCCGCTTACTAGCATACATATTCACTTCACTAGCGTTACAACCATCTTCCTTTAACTGCCGCATAAGTACATGTAGCTCCTGCAAAGTTTTTACTTCCGCAAATTTCTTCTCAATATCCATCATAATGCCTCTCTTTCATTTACTGGAACCTCACGTTCTACATACAAACGTAAATATCCTGCAATATTCTCACGATTGCAGCAATCAACCTGACCTGTAATAAACATACACACAATAGATGACAGATTAGGAATCATAACACGTAGGAATAATTGTTTATTCTCCACATATATACGATTGAAATACCCATCTTCCGGATTGTAATTCCTCATTTCATCATAGAGATTAGATACCTTCTGTTCAAATTCAATAAGCCACTCTCTGATGTCTTTGTCAGCCGTTAAGCCTAATTTCATAGATTGAGCGTACCTTTTACTAGCAGTTGCGGGACATATGATTTTACAAAAGGTGTACCAAAACTGAATATATTCTGGAGTACCTGTAATTTCATACATACTGAACATCCATGCTGTAAATTGATGCAGCTGTACTGTGAAGTTATCAATAGACTGTGCTGTAAACGACAATACAGCACAATCCTTATTAACTGCTTTCTGTAACTGTTCTACAAAGTTAGCGGATTCATGGGCGCACATATTCCTGAATCTCTTAAACATATTAGGAAACGGCAAAACATTAGAGACATTATCCTCTTCCTGCATTGCCATGATGATTGCAGGTATATCATTGATCTTCATTGTTTCTGCAAAATCATTTATCATGCTTATAGTCCTATTTGTCATCTGGACACCTCCAGATTCAAAATACCACGCTTCTTTGCATCCAGAGCTACCAGATATGTCATGTATGCATCATATAATGCACTATGCTCTCTTACTCTGGCTTCATCAGGAAATGTCTCACGGAACTTTTCAGCAACAGTTTCCTGTTTAAGCCCCAGCAGCATAACATACTCCTCAAGTGTTCCAGCATTCTTTACCGCTTTACCTGTAAACTTCTGTATCAATTCCCTGTAGACCGGTGCCCATACTTTTTGAATGTCAACTGATTCATCAATAACAGGCAGCCCAAGCCCCACATTCGGAATAGAGAACATATTTTTACAACAAGGAATGTCAAACCTGTCGGAGTTCTTGCCAATCAATCTACCATGCTGCATAAAAGTCCATAACTTAACGAGACTCTCATTATACTCATTCTCATGCGCTTCCAAGAACTCTGCAGTAAGACCGTGCTTTCCCTGCGCGTCTCTTCTTAATTTCCATTCAGGCTTATAAAAATAAAAAGAGCCACCTCTCAGCAGCTCCAAAGCCTCATTTACCTGAATATACCCAACTTCCAATACTTCTGGAAATCTGCTCTTTTCTATGAGACCATTAGTCTCAATATCAAAAATTGTATATATCATACTTACTCCTTTTTTAACGGTAACATTTTTTCATAACCGAAACAGCATTCATTCAAAGCATTTGCGACAGCATCTAAATCAAGCCTATACTCTTTAGGCTGATTAACATGCTTTATTAAAGAATACAAACCATTTAATGTTGTTACAGGAATGTATTCCTGCTGATCCTGTGTACGCTTATCCGACAACTTACACCTGTCAGTAAAAACAACTATTGGTCGAATATACTTTGTCTCACCATTAGGTAAGCATTTATATATGTAGGAATACAAATGCCTACAATGCATTTCATTTTGATGAACTGGTGATTTATCTGTCTCACTGCAACCAGTTATGCCCTCGTTTGACAGCACTATACCACCACGGATAGCACTGTATGTCTTAACCTCAATCGGTATCAACGCATAGGGTGTTACAAGCAATATATCAATTTCTGTAAATTTACCAAGCTTCTCAAGGAACAGGTTACCCTGTTCAGAACGCTTGATATTTCCAGGCAGTTCATTATCTACCTTATGTTGAAAAGAATGATATAGTATACCACCCTGATTCCTATAAACCTCTTCACAGACACGAAATACTGCCAATTCACCCAATGTACCTTTTTTCTTATAATCCGTACCACAATTGTCAATCTCACGATAGATATTGTTTATATCTTGCTTTAACTTCTCAATACGGCCCATTACATCTCCTAAATCATACTCACATACTAAAACTCATAGGATTCGTTTGTTTCGACAAATACACCTAGAGCCAACTGTTTAACATCCTCAACGATGTTTACATTATCTGACATCTTCAAACGCAACGACTCATAACGCATTATATGCTTCATAAATTCTATATCACAATCCATACAGAACACCACTGGATTATAATTGATGAAGATACGAGCGAGACTCCTTGCAACTTTTGATTTATCCGAAGTGGAAACATGCGTAAGGACTATAACTCTTGGATCAGCAACCAATCTATCCAATGCATTTGAATCAACTGATAAATCTACATAATATTTCTTGTTTTTAGGAATACCAGCAGATTCAATCAGTTTTTGATTATCTTGCGATAATGGCATTTCATAACAACATATTTTGGATTCCATCATTACCCTCCTTAATTGTAAATGACACACCACCCAATCTTTTTTCGAAATCATTCTTCAAGCTATGTATCATGTAATTATTCCCTTTATATTTCGTGATTGCTAAATAAACACTCATATCCGGGACAGTAATATCCACATCAACATATGAGCCAAGAAGAATAAGAATTCTTTTTATTGCAATAATGTGGCTAGAGATCTTCAAATCATCCAATACTACATTACTAACAACTATGTCTAAACTTTCTCTTCCTTGACGAACAGCTACATTTTTATCAGGACTGAATACAGCTAAATAGCCAAACTTTTCAGTATTCACATGATAGTAGATTGTATTATTGCTGATTGAATACGTGACACTCACAAATCCAATACCCATAGTATCGCCATATTGGTTATAGCAACTTGTGTAATTGACTCGTGAATGCTGACGTATCCATTCATAAGCTTCCTCTTCCTTAGAGAACTTTTTAAACTTCGGATAGGAGTACAAAGCTAGGATTGTATCTAATTGTCGTTGAGTATGACAGATTGCCTGAACACCATTTGCAACAACAGCAAACATTTCTCCTCCTAATCTGCCACAAGTGCATAATTCACAAGGCGATCAGCTAATTTATTCCCGTGCAAGCCAGTATTACCATGAGCCCACACTTTTTTAATTGACACGTCTACTCCATGCTGTAATACTCGGAAGTTATTAAGAGAATTCTCTACTCTATCATCATTTTCGCTTGATAATATATCACTGCACTCACCTGTAAGATAAGAAGCAGCATTCTTACTATCCACGTAAAAGGTAACTGAATCACCTGCCTCAAAATTTAGATTCTTCAGCATGTACTCGCATGCTAACCCAACTGCAATAACCTCTGCTTTAGTAGCGCTTGCACCTTTTGTGCTGAATTGATTCATTTTAATGTACTTGTCATTAGTCACAATGACATATGCCATACCCAAAAGTCTTTTTTGCTGAGACATAGTACCATCAGTAAAAACTTTATACTTCATTGTAATTCTCCTATACTAAAAATCTTTTTAGATTCTTAATGTGAACTCCTTCCTCATAATCACCATAGATAGGAATCCAATCTTCCACCTGATAAGATACAATCTCTTTTAACTGGTCAATTACCTTATCGTATTCATCTTCTGCAATCATGAATTTACCTGAATCATGCACATATGCTATAATCCTGGAATTAGGTGCTTCCCTTGTAAGAAGATTATCAGCCTTCATTACAGAATACCTGAACAAATCAGCTGCTGTTCCTTGAATTGGTGCATTAATTCCACGATTAACCCGCCTTCTAAACTGTTCCTCTGCAGAGTGCTTCAAATCCTCATGTGCACTAGGACCAGACATAATATCAACAGGTGTCCCAAAATATGTATAGAAGATATAATCCCCACGCATAACTTGGTTCTCTACAAGATGCTGGCGCTTTACTCTTTCTGGATGACCTCCAATATACCGAATAAAGTTAGCCTTGTTAGGATTGCCTAAGCGGTTTTCTGTAGACCCATACATGACTGCATTACCAAATGTCTTGAACTCCTTACGCTGAGCTTTCATTTCATCCGTAACCTCACGTGGTTTCAAGTCCAGTGTACCTGATGCCCTCTCTTCATCTGTCAGCCAGCAACAATAATGAAGGTAACCATAGTAAGCATCATTATACATATTTGTACATTTAATCAGCTGCGGGTCATGAATATACCATGACTGTGAGATTCGAGGGTCGATCTGCCCTGAATCTGCCTCACATTTTACCCATCCTTTAGGCACAGTAATAATATCCTGAACATCACGCCCAAAGTTCGTGATAGCTGGGCTCTGATAACCAACACGTCCTGTGATTTGAGGCACTGCTATTGGCTTTACTAACAACATCCTATGGTTATCGTATGTCTCCCAGTTTACAATTCCATATTCCTGTAGAATATTAGCAAATGGTGAAATTAACTGCTTATAACTCTTTACCTTGCTGTACAGAGTCATAATATCTGCTATTTCTTTAGGGATTACTTCTTTGGCAATAGCTGCTTTGATTGAATCATCAGCAAGTGATACTGCACCCTTAGGTGTTTTATCCAAATACCTCGTACAGCCGACTTTATCCAAAAATGAAATAAAGTAGGAATCCTTGTATTCAGTAACCTTAGGTCTGGAACCATCTGGAATTGTTGCCTGGATAATATTGTATATCAGGTTATCAGCTGCAATTGTATAATATGCTATATATTCCTGCATACGATCGTAATCCAAAGGCACGCCGATATCCTCGGCATGTCTCTGTAAAATTGAAACTGTTTTGTCAACTGGTGGAATCTTTGTATCCTTAGTTAAAGTAAACATTAACGTACCCCCACTTTATAATCTCCAATAGTTGCTTTTACAAGGAACTCTCTTGCACTTAAGCGATAGAAAATTCCCTTTTCTACGAGCTTCTCACAATCTTCCAGTGAGATACTCTGCAGGTCTCTTGTAATAGAGCCTTTACCTGTAACAATAAGGACCTTTGTGCCAATAATTGTGACAGCAGCATTTGTTAATTTAAATGAGTTGTCCAACAGACCCTGCCATCTAATAACATCAGAGAATGCTTCTGTATCAATATCAAATTTCTCAACAGTGTTTAGCCCAGCGACTAACGCTGATTTTGCATTTCGATCAGATAAGCTAATAACGTCTACATCCTCGTACCATGCATTTACAATCTCATCTGAGTAGTCAACAACTTCATCTCTCTCTGGATCCTGATAATCTGCAGATGTTGGGTCGGCATACATACTGAACAATGTATCTGACTTATTACGCATTCTGTATAGAAGTTTTCCGCTCTCTTTAGCAGCTGTATCAACAATCCTAAATCTGGTGTAATACAGATCAAAATTCTCAAGAAATGTCGAATTCTGCATATAATATTCTGTATTGTCTTCATTGTACTTTACACTATGGTCCATACCCTTAATTAAAGATTCACGATACTGAATTGTAGTAACCCTGCCACCAATTTCATCGCATCGAATCCTAACATGTTCAGGCAGGTTATTATCGTAAACACCCTGAGATATATAGTTGACCTGGAAATTGTATGACTTCAAATCTGCGCCATCCCTTGGAATGACACGCCAAGGTGTAATATTTGCATTTAAACAGTACATCCTTGGTATACCATAGCTAAAGCTCGTTCTGCACCAGTCACTCAATGTACAAATTTCTTCTTTAAAATTACTTGTGTCAAATAACTCATTGAACAATTCCTGAGGGATATCAACTAAAAGTGATACTTTCTCGGCACGAAGCTGATGATCCACTCTCACTCTGATGATACCCGGCACATCCGTATAGGTAGCTTCAAAATTTGGATCAAATGCTGCATGGAACATAATCTGAAGCGCGATATGAGCTGCCTCAATAGTAAGAGCCTCTTTAAGCCTATAATCAAAGTTTGTTCTGCTTACAGCCTCTTTGATGTGTTCAGCCAGTTCATTCTGAATTGCCACGGATGGATTAGATTTCTTTGAATCTAATCGCAGCATGACACAATCAAAAGCATAATGACGCTGTCTCTCTACTGCCTCTCGAGATTTCTCTCTGAACACATGTCTAACATAGATAGCAGATACACATTCCCTTGCACGTAAAGCATTGAGTTCTGCTGTATCTTTAATTGCACCCCAATAAGCAAATTCCCTCTTAGAGAATACTGTATTCCAGTCCAGCATATCACTATCGTCCATAATATGGAGTAAGAAGTCCTCTAACGTCTTTCCACTGCCAAATGTTGCATAGCATAATTTCAGAAGTTCAACAACCTGTATGTAATCAATGTTTTGGTCTTCTTTCTTACCCTTTGCCAGATAATCAATGTTGACACAACCTGCGAGCACGTCTCTCGCAAATTCCAACTGTTCTACCGGGCGCAACTCAATTTCATCCCTTGATTCACTCTCTGCCATCACAGAAGACTTATCGACAATCAAATACTTACACTGAGCTTCCAGTTCAGACTTTGTATCTGACATAATATCAATAAGCTCATCACGTGTATCATATGGCAGGTCATTTGGATTGTACTTTTTCAAGTAGACCTCCGGAATAGTTCCACTATACAATTCTTCAGCTGACGTTAAATCAAGCGAGTTATCAAAGTGTGCATTCAGATCAGGATTCTCCTGTATTCTTCTTGCTGTATACTGGATAATATCACGTTTATTAAGACCTTCAGAAGATAACAGGTCAAACGTGCTATCTACATCAGAATACATTGTGAGCTGTTCAACAATATCGTGAGCCTTCGCAGAGCATAAGCACCACTCTCTGTAATCCTCTTCATTAAGGATGTTATCAATGGGTAACTTTACCTTATTGTATGTCTTGATTGTCAGATACGGCTGAATAATCACATTGCCTGAGAGTGTTTTGACTACCAAAGTATCTGTGTCTAAGTACATTTTATAAGAAACACCAGAATCATCAATCAGATTACCTAGGGTTCTTGTACGATAGAAAGGTTCCCAACAATCTACACACTGATATTCTGTAACCCACGTCCTGGAATCCCTGTACAGCTTAAGGTACTTGTTATGGTTTACAGGCTGGATATCTGACTCATCATACTCTTCCGTGTCTAACATTGCTGGCACTGATCCATTCAGGGAAATGACCTGGCCTGTTTTGTTCATAAGATTCTTATGGATTCTTCCACCTCTGTAAGATGCATCATTCTCATGATTGAAGATAGTTGTTTTTACACCTGTTTTATCTTCTAATCTTGTAAACATAGACTTAACGCCACAAATGCCCCAGGACAGGTAAGCACGCTTAACGTCAGCTGCAGTGAACTGATCACCCAATAATCCCTGACTTTGCAAGAACTTGACAACTTTCTGATAAGCTGCATATGTCCGGAACTCTCTTCTCTTAGCAATAATATCCATATAGTAACGGACCATGTTATCTGTCTGGATTTCCTCAAACGTAAATAATGCTTCCGGTGCAACAAATGAATTTAATGGTAAGCAGTCCTCATCACCTAAATTATTTCTGATTAACAGGCTGTAGTTGACTAAGTACTTAATCAACTCTTCACGAGTCTTAATTTTCACTTCTGCTGGTTTGCGTAACTCCACAAGTGTTCTTTCAGTTTCCCTTGTAAAATAAGCAGTTGCTTCTGCTTCCGTTACTGCAAAATCGTCCATTGACTCCATAGCATCAATCTCCGCTACTGATAAAGTACAATCAGATAAAGCAATATCCTCAATACTAACGCCATCTGGAGTTACAATATGTCCGTAGTAATCCAATACCTGATAGCCAGCTGCTTTCATCTCATCAAGCAACTCTGATGAATATAAACCCCTGAAAGTTAATTCATATTCAAGTCCTGTATCATCCAAAACCTTGTAACAATTTTTACCATTAACCTGAAATCTCTCTTTAATTTGCATACTTTTAATTATCTCCTTAAACATAGCATAGGGTTTAGCATTTGCTAAACCCTACTATTTCAATATTCAATTTTAAATTAATGCCTAAGCATTAATTAGCAGAAGCTTTCTTGCCCTCTTCAACTTTCTTTTTGATGTTATCGCCAAGCTCAGTGATCTGTCTGTCAAGCGTAGATGTATTAACACCCAGATCCTCAGCAAGTGAACGAATTGCATTTGCAAACTTCTGAAGCTTTTCCATATTGTCATCAAAACAGCCATCGCAAGTTTTGAAAACTTCCTGCAGCTTCTCATTCAAGTCTACACCTGCAACTGTACCACCTTCAAACATACCTTCTGCTCTGTATTTTGCAGCACCAGCATTATACTGCTGACGGCATTCTTCAAATGCAGCAAGAAATGAGGTAATTGCATTAGCGACTTCTGTCATCGCTTCGCTGTCTAATCTTACACCACTATTAGTCTTTGCGCTCATGATGTTTCCTCCTTAATTCAAATCAATTTTTCGCTGGTCTAACTCTTCCATATCTCTGTTCATATTCTCGATAGCAAGACAGAGAGCAACCAACTCTTCCTGTGCCTTATCTGCTGCAGCATACATCTGTTCTACAACAGTAATTGCACCCTTAACACCTGTACCTAAAGACGGCTCGTTATTCCGCATTGTACTAAGTAAACCTTTGTACTGTGTAAGTAATTCCATAAAAGAATTGCTCACCTGAGTGTTAGCTACAGTAATTGCATCTGAATCTTCACAATGAAATTTTGCACTCATAGTTTAAAACCTCCTGTTTTAAAAAATATTTTTTTCGAGTTATTTTTAGATAAGTTCTTTCCCTTATCCTCACTTAGATATGTCTGAAGAGGATAAATTTTTTCTCCAGACTGTCAAAAAGTACCAAAAACCTCCTGCACATCAATTGGAGTCATATTCCCATCAGTATCGATAGTGAAAAATGAAACTGTAGTGCTGGCTTTAGCCTGACCAATAATATAACCACTGGTACAAGTTGCATAAATACCATTATTTCCAACAACCTTAGAGTGTTTTGACTTGTTTTCCTTACCAATATGACACCACCAGCATTCAACATCATCCCAACGAATAACATACTTATTTCCTAGAATTGCTTCTATATAAATGCTATCCACCGATTCCTGAACAATATTTGAATTGATGAATTTCAAATTACCCGGCGATATGATAACATCACCATCATTGTAAGGTGCTATTACAGTTCCTGAACCAATGTCAGCTGAACTGCTCACAGCCTTAGGCGTAATCCACTGATATCTGCCAGCCATACAAGTTTCTATAGTATTACCATTCTCCATCTCAGCACCATTATCTGCATGCGTCATTTCTGTACGGCACTCACCCGAACCAGGAGCTAACCCTACGTATAAGGCATCATACAATTCCTTGTAATCAATAGGGTCACCTTGATTACCAGTATAAAATGCATCCGTTGCAAATGTTGTATCATTTGCATTGCTCCAGTTTAATTGGACCATCAAGTACAGTCCAAGAAACACAACAAATGCAATGCCTAATAAAATCTTCCTTTTATGCATACTTTGCCTCCTAAAAACTTAATTTATCAGATGCAACTGTTCTATCCGATTTATACTGATAAACTTTTCCACGGGTTATCGCACCATCATCGAATAAGTAGAAGAATCCGGATTTCATCTCAGCTTTATATGCCTGCTTAGTTCCAATTACATTATAGGATGTATTCTCATCAGATTTTCCACAGATTCTGTACTTGCAAACACCAATTACCTGAGGCGGCACGCTACCTGCTGCATTACAAATAAAAATGAAATGGATGTGGTATTCTGCACATTTTTGCAATAAAACTTGCATCCTACTTACTAGCACAGAATCTTTTTCAACACCAAATCCAGAAGCTTTATCCCAACCAATACAAATAATGTACAATGGTTTGCTTTTTGCTTCATTCTCTACCCGTGACTTATAGATATCTTGAACCATCTCAATAAAGTCTTTGGCTGATGTCTTCTCATTTGAAATCTCCTGCAAATCCTCAAGAACATCTGTATCCAGCTCACATAGGTAATGTAGATCAGCCACTTGACTGTTGATAATAAAGTCACAACCACTAACAGCACACTTTATGTTATACATAACGGTCTTATAGAAATTACGAAGGTCTGTGTAATCTGAAAATGATGAAAAAATATGAGTATTGTTCTTTGCTGGCAATTTCAAATGCTGTGGAGCTATAGACTTTGTATAAGTCATACTCGGCCCTAAAACAAATAAATCGCACATGTCATCTTTGTGCGACTCGTTATCCTTATAGAATTTAATAAGCTCTTCAATATCATGTGTTGTCTTTTCATTATAAGTAATTACTCTGGATTGCTGGAAACCAATTTTCTTTGCTTCATCATATATAGTACAGATTGCTTTCTCTACCTGAGACATTTCACCAGTCTCACGACCATATTGATCAACGGGTCTCTCATCATCAATAAAAGGTGTACGGTATCTTGGCGGATTGTTAGCCCAGTCATTATCATAAGAGCGGACGTATAAGAATCCGTTAGGTTCCTTAATAGCAGCAGCAGCCCTGTTACCTAAGACATTTGTAGAAACCTCCGCATCACAACGCAAGACAAAGCGCAATGCAAACTGTGACAGAATATCTGCTGATAATGTTCCAGACATAGACTGTGATGTAAAGAACAGGTGATGACCTGATGCACGACCTAGCTTAGCTACATAATTCATGTCTACTTTTATCTGGCTAAGGACCTTATCATCTGCTTGTTGGAAGATAACTTGGAATTCATCGTTAATCATTACAATACGAGGTAGTCTCTTTTCTGGATGTCCTTGACGAGTCATCTTTTCATTGTACTCTTTTAATGACTTACACCCTAGTTTAGAAAACATAGCATAGCGTTGTTCAGCATCTTCTTTAAACGCAGCGTACAATGATCCAGCAAAATCACCATCGCTTGTACATAGACACGCCTTTACATGAGGTAATGCTTTGAAATCATTCAAAGGACTTGCAATGTATTTTGTAAACTCTGCACCCTTAAAGTCGACTAACCATAGCTCTAATTCCTCAGGACTATACATTGTACAAAGCTGTAAGATCAAAAAGTTTAAGAATACAGATTTACCTGCACCTGTAGTACCGACACCAATAACGTGAACATTTCCTTGATGACCAAAAGCATAATCACCTGGCTTACCTGGGTCACCCTCGTAATAACCTGGACATACATGAATAAAGCTGTTATCAAACTCCTTCAATGATTTATCAGTTTTAGCAAGCTCTCTTCGCTTCCACCAACGCTTGCTCTCAGGAAATGTCTGGTCCATAAAGGTACTATAAGTTAAAGGTGGTAATGCCGATTTCTTCTTTAATGCAGCATAGCACTCCTTGAATTTCTCAGCAAAAGTACTGATGTTTAAAACATACGGTGTACTTACATGATCAAATGGTTTATTGAATATACAAACATCGTCTTCTATTCGAGACATATCTGCATCCGTAACAATGAAAAAGATTACACCAAATTGAGCAGAGGATCTAAGTATTTCCATCCATTCCTCTTTCTCAACAATCTCTTTTGGCTGTGAAGCAACAATAACAGCCCGGTACTCTCTAGGAGCTGCGTTACGCTCCTGGCATTGCTTATTATAGGTAGCAATATCTAAACCATGCATCTCCTTCATGTTTTTATCCATGAAGTCCATAACATTACTCAACTCAGTACTTAGGGTTTCTTCGTTGAGATGAAGAGTCTCATCTGTAATCTTCTGTTGATAGAACATCATGTAATCTTTACACCGGCTGTTCGGGTCAATTACAGTAATATCCATCAAGTAACCTTTCACATTAAGAAACAGGTTAGCCACCAAAACCTGCATGAAAGTTGCTAAAAGTTTCGGATCATGACCTGGTCTGATAATCACATTTCGATTGCCAATATCATAAAATTCCTCGATATTATCATCTTTTAGTCCCAACGTAAAATTAGTATCCAAAACATAATCTGTCTTGAACCTCTCACACAAGTACTTAACCTTAGACTTTGCTTCTTGCTCATTTGCTTCTGCAACCTGTTGAAGTTTATTTAATGCACCCATAACATCACTTTTAAGTAACCTAAATTCGGTGCTCTTCATCTCAAACTCTTTCTTGATGTCAGAGTACAATTTTGCATACTCAAGATTAGCCTGCTTAAGTTCTTCCTCCGGGTTCTGCTTGTCCAGCTCGCTCAATTCGTTCTCCCAAGCTTCAGCTATATCATCAAGACGCTTATCCTCATCATCTACATCTGTAGTTTCAAGTTCCTCTACTGGCACTGACTCTGCATAGCCCATATTAAGTGGCTGCACATTATACATTAGCCCATAGATTTTAGCATACGTCTTCACAACATTACCCATACCAAACTGTTTAAGAAAGATATAACCAAACAGTAGAATAGAGACTATATCCAATGCAGGTGTGAAGCAGACAATCAGTGCGGCTAACAAAATACCAACTTGCATATATACATTAGGTACTTTGGCTTTCATGAACGTGATTAAATTCATAGGTGGTTTACGCTTAGATAAGAAGTGTATAGCTCTCCCATATTCTTCATTCAGAGATTCTACTGTAAAGTCTTTCTCTGTCAAATTACAGTCAGATGAAACAATGCCATACTGATCGCACATCTTTTGCACACTATCTGAATACTGTAACAGCGACTTACGCTTATTTTCGAGATGTACATAGACTTTATTTTGTGCTGCCCATTCTGCCGTAACATTGTTATTATGCAATACAGCCTCTTCATGAAGTTCATTTTTCTTAGCATCAATTAACTGCTCGTACTTTTGATGAATCTCATGTTCCTTACTCTGATGTTCATCTAATTCTTTATCAAAGCTCTGCTGAATATCTGACTTCAAATCAGTTGCCTTAAGGTCTATAGTTATCTGTTCTATAGACCTTCTTAAGGCATCTAAATTTCTGTAGAATAGTTTAAACTTTGGTAAATCGGTTGGTGGGCTGATTTTTTCAATTGATGCAAGCTTACTCTGCAACATGCTGTACTTAGGAGTGTAATTCCGCTCCAAATATGCCTTAGTCAATTGATCAAAATCTATCATCAGATATCCCTCATATCAAACTCATCAAGTGTTATACCATTTCGCCCATCAAAGAATCTAACAGGTACACCATCGAAGCATACACCCTGTTTTGGCACGTACTCCAAAGCGTCCAAATCTTTCAAATCGAACTGATCAGCAATTGCATTAGGGAGCAGACAGATCCTGTCAACGTTTTTAACATAGATTTCAGAAAATGATTCATGGCGGACACGTAGCTGCAGTTCATCTATAAGCTTCGTTTCATACCCATAAATTGCATCCAGCACATCCTTTATTGTGATATTCTCAGGCAAGGAACCCTTCTTTAAAAATCTGTCCCATGCTAATACGGATATACTCTGCAATGCAAGTGACGGTGTTGGGTTCTTATCGATAGCTTTCTTCAACAAATAAACCAACCGGCTAGGTACCCCTTCGAAGAAAAAACCTAACTTAGCACTGTAGAAGATATCCTCCTGAAGCTTGACATCAAAAGTCTTCTCAAACAACTCATAGGCTTCATAAAATTCTTTAAAAGAGTCCGTCTTCTTAAGCCCCTCAAAATAGGAGTTATCTATCTGGAGCATATTCTTAAACTGTTTTAAATCATTCTCTGTAGTCAGAGTATATCTACCAGCAACATCCTTACTTTCTTTATAATCACCTTTTACAACTTGTACTAAATCTAAATAAGACATTATTTAAACACCTCTCTTAAGAAATCAACTGCAGTTACATTAGTCTTGCCAACAAGTTTGGCAGCATCTTCTCTGAACATCCAGATATCTGGTTCGTCCATTTTGCAGACTTCATAAAATAATGAAATTGGCGGCATGCTAAAATACTTAGCATCCATTTCATTAAGCTTTGCGCAAATAAGCTCTGTGAACTTACGCTGCATAAAGGATGGCGCCATGACAACAGGCATCATACCCAAGTGTAAATACCCATTACTCTTCCAGATATCCTTATGCAGTTCTAATAGCTCTAAATAATTTAGATAGCACTCTAGGTCTAGTGACGGATTAGTGCATACAACACCATTCCTACTTTCTCGAAAAGACCCTGTTGCTTGCACTGGGTATACGTAATCATAACTCTCGTGACGATAATTATATGTTTGAAACATTTACAAAACCTCCAATATCTGATTCATTTGATTTGCTTCAATAGCACACCCACCATAGTACATCACAGTTACCGTGCTAATCGTATCTACAACAATTATTAACCGTCCATCACCTGCACTTGGCACAGCAGGGTCGCAATAGTTACTTGTCCCACGGAACTCAATAATATTCTTATACTGCTGTGTAAGAAGCTTAATCGTCAGGCTGATTTTATCCTGCAAAGAATTTAACCTTGCAAGCATATAAGCGCCCATATCCCCATGATAATCAGTCGCTTTTACTGTCTTTATTTTCACTTTAAGTTTATCCATGATTGTCTGGCTGCATTGTGTTGGGTTAATTTCCTGATATACTACAGGATAATCACTAACACAGGAAAACATAAAGCTAGTGTCTCTTTCTGTAAAACTTGTAATCCACTGAATCCTCTTATCTGTACCAAACAACTCCAATGCCAGCATATCCTCACGCAGCATTACAATACTCATGCCCTTAGCAATCAAGGATTCAATATTTGATTTGATATTCGTTTCAATTCTTGTCCTTTCCTCAGGAGACTTAAATTGATATGCATTAAGCTTTGGTAGAATTGCCAGTATTTGCGCCATGGTAAACCTTCTTTCTTTCCTTTTTCTTCTGCTTCTCCATTAATTTAATGGCAGCCTGTGTATACTTATATAATCTACCAGATGTAATACACTTACCATTCAAATGATCAATTTCATGCATAAAGACCCTGGCTTTCTTGTAGAACATTACCTGACTTACATTATTACCATCAACGTCAATCCATGATATCTTGCAAATAAATGGGCGGTGCACAAAATAAGCATCAGGTACAGATAGGCATCTTTCAAGAGATCGCAGTGAACCAAACTTCCATTCAACAATAGGATTCTGAATAACCTGCATGAACCCCTTATACCTACAAATTGCTATCCTTACCGAATAACCAATCTGTGGTGCGGAAACTCCCTGAATTGTTGCATCATATAGCATAATATCTGTCAACTCTCGAATCACTTTATTACTCTCATCAGACAGGATAGCTGCATCTTCGGCAACCTCATACAGTACACGACTTTTAATACTCACAAATTTACTATTTTTCAATTTATTAGACATGAATACTCCTTTACATATAAATAAGGTAGAGCAATAACACTCTACCTTATTTAGACACATTTCTTATTTTATTTTCCTAATTTTGAAAGTCCCATCCAACTCATCAGATATTACAATTCGCTGCAAACTTGATTTTTGCATCAATATAGGATTTAACCTGTTCCCAAAAATCTGGCGCAGCGTCTTCTCATCTACAGTACTGACAAAATCACCTGCAACAGACAATACCTCATACATTAAGATTCCTCCGCTAAAAATGTCACATATTGTGTTATATCTAAGCCCTGCGCAACCTGAATGATAACATCGCCATAGCTATAGTAGTTATACTTAGATGATGAAGTATACGCAACTGTTGTTTCACCAAAAGTCACAGTCTGGTCAAATTTAATAGAGCCATCATCTGTACCGGCTTTTAAATAACCTGGGATTGAGACAACATCCGGAGTAACGTTATATGTACTTCCTACGACATTTATTTCAACACAATTATTGATATTGATCTTTGTAACTGAACCATCTAATGGCAACCCTTTTAAAACTGGCTCCATTATAGACACCATCGTTGCAACGGGATAGGAGTTATCACCATTAACACCAAAAGTACCCTCATTCCAATAATCTACTGACTCATCTACAGGATAATACATTTCACACATTGTTTCAAAGAATGCAGTGAAGTAATATGTTCCATTATATTTTGTCATAAGATCTTTACCAACATCCTGAATCTTATGTGGACAATTTGTTGGTCCAGTGCAAGATGTATAGGTAATGGTATACTCAGTCTGCATGTCCTCAGCCTCATAACCATTATACGACGTTACTTCCATAATAGAGTCACCATTCATTAACGTGCCATGGTCCCATACTAATGCATCTACTGCTTTTTTGTTGTTAGAGCAACCCACCAGTGATGTCACGCAAAGACTCAATATTAATGGTATCACTAATTTTTTCATCTATTCCTCTCCTCTCTCTAATGATTGCTTCAGAGAACTGAGCAATCTTCATGTAGGCATTCTTCGTTGGGCTTGCAGGTTCTTCTGATACTGGGTCAAGTATAAGTAACAATTCCCTGTTTGTACCAAGAGCCGTTTTCATCAATTTTGTAACATTTAATAGCGGTCTGGAAAATTTTGTCTTAGCTGGTAGTAAATAACCGCGGGATGTGATAGCAGCTCTTTTCATTAACTGGAAATCATACATATTTGAAATATTCTCCACCGCATTAATAAGAGACAATTCACTTGCTATTCTGACTAAGTGATAGCCTGGCTCCATATCAATTACTGACTTTAGCTGATTGATGAAATCGTATTTCGTCATGTAATCCATCAAATCTGCATCTTCGTTAGCAACAGATAATATAATAGAAATGGCTGTCTCTACTTCCGGAGGCGCAACTACAGGTAATTCTAAAGCCTTCAAACTACTCGTCTGTAAACCATATTTTGTAGATGTGATATCCATCTCCACATATTTACCAACTTTAGATGTGACAACTTCGTCAATATTCAAACCATCTACATCCGCGCCACGTGTAAAGATACGTACAGCAAATACTCGTGCATTCATATCTATACAGGTTAAATCATACCATTCAGACCTAACAGACGATCCAGCCTCTGCTTTACTTAAATAGGCGACAGCTGCTAATTTAGTATCGCCCATTTTTAACGTTCTACAATCAAAATTACATCCAATACGAACTTCAGCATCCTTAGGTACAAGCCGGATATCTTTATTTTTCTCCAATGCCTGGATTTTATATATTTCAGCTAGGTTAGCTACAACTGTTATATGTTGACCTTCAAATATATCCGGAACTACATCATAGGATACCTGTTTATTTAAAAATTCTAATAGCTTTGTATAGCTATAGAAAATCTTGTGAGAGTCAAACCCAATCTGAATCCCACAATAATCAATGTCATTTGTAAGTTTCTTGATCAATGTTACATTTATTACTTCGCCGGTAATCATAAATACAATTCTCCTATTCTTTTCTATGTACTTCTTTCACATATGTAAAGTTTGTCATGTCATAATGTGCCACACCAATAAACCCAGCCCGTAGGGCTAAACATATTACCATGTGTGACCAATTAACTCCACCAAACATCATCTGTCCTGCAATTGTAAGGAAAATACAAATCCCCTCAATAGCAAGTAGAGAATTCATTTTACAGAAATGTCCCACCTTTCGTGAACAAAATAAAGCAGTGCTCACCAAAGATCCTATTGTGATAATCGATAATCGTTGTGTAATTGCCGTACCCACCCATAAAGCAATACTTAATCCAATTAACACATTCATTTCAGGTTCAACTCCTTTACTATTTTCATAAATGCCCCAACTTCTCTATTTAGCATTATATTATTACCAATGGGAATATCCTCATGGACGTCTTCTTTAACTTCACCTGTTACCTCGTTCACTACAATATTTGTTGCAGGTAATACAGTTGCACCAGTTGCAACTCGCAAGTACCCAATGGCAAATATTATAACTATAAATAGTATATCCATTATATGACCTCCAGATAATCTGTAATCTTTTCAATATTTATGCATGAACTGTCATCCCTATGAAGAATTAGAGACTGACCTGTACGCAGTAACTTATCTATGTTATAAGCCGACTTGCTGATTTTACAGACTACTTTTGTCACACCTTTGTGAGTCGCCTGAATTTGCATATCGCCTTTTTCAAGCGACTCAATAACTAATGGCAGTGTCTCGTTAAAAGATGTAAGTTCGACATAGGGGTATTCCCGCTGAACTCTGCTGTTTTTGAATTTATCGATATCAATCTCAATTGATTGAATCATCCAAACGTCTCCTTATTCTTTTCAAGACTTTTTATCTCCGCTTCCATATATGTAGCAATATAGTGCTGTCCAAGCGTAAAGAAGATAGCATAAAATATACAAGCCCCTAAATTTTTTACCTCAGAATCGTGCATTATAATAAAGACAATATAAGCATTAGCCGCCCATATCGCAATGACTGCTGCAATAAATAAAAATATCGTGACTGTGCTAATAATAGTCCCAGGCATTACTTCCTTTATAACATATCTAAGTGCAAAGGCACCAAGAAAGAAAATATCTGCTACAGCATTGACACTAACACTTCCTGTGTATAACTGCTCCGCATAGACGACATTAGCGAAAGGGATTTTGGTCAGTATCTTCTGCTTAATGTCCAGTGTATCATACTGCATTTTAGTTACACTGGTAGAAAAAGTTGCAGGTACATAGATTAGCACACATACTAAACCAATAATTAAGAATGCCATGAACATTACTGACACCTCCCAAATTTATTCATAAGTGCCTTAATTCCTTCAGCCTCTTTTACAACCTCATCTTTCTTTTCTTGCGGCATATCAGTCTTCATATTCACACCTGCAATCTGGTCCACTGTGACTGTCTGTGCATTGATCTTTTCAGTACTCTTAGCAACCCTTGCTTCACGCTCCCGCTTCTGTTCAGGTGTCTCAGGCTCAATCAATTCAGCAAAAATAGTGAATGGATCTTCCTTGTCTTTTGAATCCTCAACTGTTGTTTCAGGTACAGGGTCAGGCTCTGTTTGGAATTGCGTAGCATGTACAGTCATAGGTGTGACAGGCAGGACATTTTGAGCCTGCACATTCGTGACTGGATATTCCAGTACCGGCTGCGAAACATAACCTGTTGTTTTAGGTAGAACCCTCTCAAGCAATGCCTCGATAGCATCCAACTTAATAGCTTCAATATCAACCTCTGTTACGATTAATTTTGTTTCAATGCTATCCCAACTGTCCTTGTATTTTCGAATGAAATTACCAGTAAATGAAACATCTGCACGAACTTCCTTAGGTACGCGGATAAATGAACAAAAGTTAATAGTCGCAGCCATTTGATGCAATACACCACATAACTCCTCAATATCCTGTTCCAACTCTACATCAGTTACTAAGCCCAGGAAAGGTGCCAGAATATTCAACGGCTCAGGTGCCACCTCTCCAAAATACTCAATTGCTGCATTCTGCAGATCACTAACGCCTAACATATTCCGGATAATCGTATAATCGTTTTCAAACCTATCGTTCAGTATAACAGCTTGATCGTAAACATTCCTTGACAGATATATGAAACCTCCATCAACCTCAAGCATCATACAGTTTTCCTGTGCTATATTGGTTTTCTTTGTTCTGAATAAAATCATAGCAACTTAAACCCCTTTCGTATAATTTTAATAAAATAGCTACATCGCTAAACTTACCTCGTTCTACAACAAATACTCTGTATATCAGACATAAGCGTTGTGTATCAATTGACTTAGTAAGATTTGTAGCCTCGCCAGTCTTGAAATATGTACACTTACTCTCCATCAGTTTTTTGATATTATTAATAATTGCATAGAGTGTTACATCATTTCCAAAACTTGCTATACATTTCTTTAATGAACTTTCACGCCATCGTGCCAACCATAAATACTGTAATAAGACGGTTCTTGGATAAACAGTTTTATTCAAGATAAAATAGGGCTGGACCATTTTTTCAGTTATTGTATTAAATGAACCAAATTCTGTATACAATAACCCAGCCGTTTGCTCCATCGTATCTGTGTCATGGTCTATTGATTTATAGATTAGTAGCTGAACTCCTTTTGCAAATAAAAGATTTCGGCTGCTACACATGCTTTGGAAAATTTCAAACGGCTTTACTTTCTCTTCCGTGTGTATATGTGTATCTCGCATTGTCAAGTAGTCTACTTGCTGTTCTGGCAGATATATACTGATACGTAAATGCTTGTACTTCTCTTCAATAGCCACAAAGTCCTTAACATCCTGAATGTTTATTGGTTTAATACCAATATCCCATGCCCCTGTTAGTTTCACAGTCAATGTGTTAGCTATCTTGTAAAAACTACTAAAGTCAGAAAATATAAAATCATGATTCCCAACTTTAGTAGTTTTTGTGATTGGTATAATGCTATACATTATTTCAACCTTTCTTGTTTAGCCTGCTTATTCTTACGATATTCTCTACTCAACTTCATAATATTGAACACATCAACATCCTTAATCTCAATATTATCCATATAAGCATAATAAACTTCCTGAAACTCAGCAGGCATTGTCTTAGCTTCTGCCTCTTCCATACTGATTAAGTCAAATACAGAAATGTACTCATCTTCAGATATCTCCACGGCTTTCTGTAATTTTCCATCAATGTAGACAATCTTATCAAATGGTAGAGAATCAGCCTGCATGATTCTCGTAATTGGATCACTATTATACTGCCTGACCAAATCATTAATAGGAAATTCTTCATCAATGTAATCTTTCAACGTCATTGTCAATATAACCTCCATTCATACTCTGAAGCAGATATGTTAAATCATAACCACATTCCTGCTTCTTTCTTTGTAACTCCATAACCATAGCATCCAACTGTGATGCTATGGTTTCCAAATTTTGTGTCATTTGCTTACTCTCCTGGCATATTATCAAGCTTCTTTTTCACTTCTGCCACAACCCATGCTTTAAACTCATCAGGCGACATAATCGGTATCCCATGCGACAATGCAACTTCAGCTTTACCTCTATTAGGAGTATCTTTTTCCTGAATAAGAGCGGCAACACCTGTAGCCCGCTTATGCTCTGCAATACGAATGTCTACCAGACCATCCATTACTTCATTAATACACCCAATAAAGACATTTCGGTTATCATAACCTCTTATTGTCCCAGATAGCATGACTGTGCAGGATAGCACACATTTATACTTCTGAATCTTAGGCATTTTTACATCGACATATTTGAGCCCTTCATATAACAATTCTTTATTGTTATCTAACAACGTCCTATACTTGCCCTTATAGCCTGCAAAAATGTCATCTAAAGTTTTGTAAGTGTCAGTAACCTCACCCCAAGAAGTATCAACGCCCTCAATAAACGACAGGCGTAAGAATGTGTAAAGTGATATCCTTGGCTTTTCCTGCAGAATTTCTGGCAGAGCCGCATAATGATTTGTCAAGTCACGACTCTTAACAATTTTTTCTGCTGTAGCTTCACCAATACCCTTCACTTGTAATATGTCACACATACCAACAATTTTTAGTGCAAGTTTGTGATAACAATAGGGATTGGCACAACGTCTTTTTGTAATACATCCTTTATCATTGTAATAATTCTCCATTGGACTTCCACATGTACAAGTATCTTTAAGATTATCTTTCAACCAAGCAGGCAGATATAAATCATCCGCCTGTTTAATCCATCCAACATAATTTGGCATTCTAATTCTCCTTACTCTACTATCACTTCTTCAGCTTTCGTAATTACCCTTATACCATTGCTTAATGTACAATAAGTAATTCTAATAACCATATTCCCAGATTCATTGATAGCAATATAACGATCTGGTGCTAACGTCATAAACCCTTCATTACCATCAGCCATAAAATAATGAATGAAACACTGCATACCTCTTGAACCGATTTTCTCATAATCGACATTTACCTGGCTTGTCACATAAGTTAGATTGCTTGAGTCAGTTCCCTCTGGTATTTCAATCTCATCCAAACCTAACCATGTTTTACTCTTCAGCATTTTAAATTCATCAGAAGCTGAATCCAGATATGGTACTAATTCCTTTTCATATAGAGCCTTTCGTTGCTCCTCTGCTTCTGCGATCAACGTCTCTGCTGGTATTTCATTGAACTCGTTATCCTCAATTTCATATCCGGTATAACCTGCCTGTCGCAATGCCTCAACTTCTTCGTCCGTATAAGCAAACATATCAACAAAGACATCTTCTGTAGAAGCAATCTCTGCTGCTTCTTCATCAGTAATAACATCCGACTTAGAACCTTTCTTAGTGCCGATTGCAATTGCAACAATCAATAGCACAGCACCTATGATTGCAACGACAGCCAGTATTTTTGGATTAAACACCAACTTCTTTCGTTCAACATCCTCACCATCCTTGTGTTCTGGCTCATCATTGTCATCAAGTGGTACATCGTCATCATCTAATAGGTCATCAAAATCATCTGTAGGGTTGTACTCCCTATCCTGCTGCAGGATATCTTCATTCTTTTCTTCTACTTTCAATTAATTACACTCCTCTCAACTGTAAAAGGGGTTACCTCTGTAACCCCTAAATAACATGTTTCTTTTCTTCTTCCTTGTTGAACTTCAAACGTTGATAGATGATATTATCTATATCATCAGGTATGTAGTCTATTTTGTATTCTGTGTTCTCTAGTTTCCCTTGTGTATAGAATTGCACTCTATAGAAACTAGAGTTCTTATGCAACTCCTTTACAGCTGACCTAATTGCATCAGCTGATACTGGCAGATTATCAAAATCCGAAATATCTATTGTCACAGAATTTAGCATGAACGTGCAATACGACCTCTTGTACTCATGCTCCACATGCTGCTCTTCCACAATGACATCCTCTTTACCTGAAAATTCATCCTCTTCATCTTCATCAGGAAGAATTGCCTGACCATTCTCATCAAGCTGGATAAACTCTTCAATATCATCAAAGCTCTGAATAAAGTTCTTGTCCTCTTCTTTGTCAAGATCAACAGTAAGGTCTTCAGGTAATCTTGATGCAGACTCTGCCATATAACGCTTTGTCGCTTCAAGGATTGCTTCAGTATGCTCAAACTTCTCGTCTTTCTTGATTTTAATAGCAATCAATGTATGAGTAAGTTCCGGATGTGTTACATGCGCTGCTACGGCTTCCGGTGTTTTATACTGCTGGATTAAATCGTCCATGTACTTCTTGAGACGGTTATTACGGTAAGCAGATAAATCCTCAAGATACCACTCAAAAGAGCTATCCATAAGACGCTGGACTGTCAAGATCCTATCCCCATCCTTAGTGTAGTGCTTGCTTAACTCTTCCATTTCACCATTCACTAACATATACGCCTCTTTATGTTTACCTTCTTCTACAAGTTCTTTACAGAGACGCTTGATTATCAGAGGTCTTGCTTTCTTTTCTTCATCACTTAGAGCCCTCGGTGTCTTAAAGTCAGAAATTTCTGTACCTGTTATAACGCTTGCCTCTTCTGCCAGACCTTCCCGTTGCAAATCTTTACTGAACAGCTGGAGCATCTTACCACGCAATTCTTTACAGTGCTCCTGCATAGACATGGCTTCTTTCCAATCATATGCATCATTATATGTGTAATAATGCAGTAACCTTGTCTTGTTTTTATCCCATGCTTCAATAATCTCATCCCTGAAGTGCAGGTCAAGCTCATAGGCATCAAGCTTTCCATCATACCAGGAATTAACCATAGCCGGCGCTGAATAGAATGGTGGTGCGCCTGCAATCTTCACTTCCATACAAACTTTAAACATCGTAATGATTTCTTCAGGCGGAATACTTTTATGAGATGAAACTAATAATTCATCATGGATAGGCAGCATTACTCTCACTAGCGGTAAATACCTACCACGTGATTCCACTAGCTTATCCCAACCCTTCTTATGAATATAGTCCATTACATTACACTGGCATATTTTAAGCAGGTCTGCTCCAAATCCTTGAATAGGGAAATTATTAGCAGCCCTTATCAAACTACTTTTTCTCTTCTCATCAATTGTCGGATCTAGCAACTCTGGGAAATAACGACGCCTACCAAACCTTGTTTTCAGATAACCATATGTACAAGCATCATGTTTATTCTTCTCTACCTGCATTTTAATATACGGAAAGCCATTGTAAAATCCAGTAATTGAATTTATAGCATCCACATAATCTTCTGTTGTATAATCAGGACCTTTATTCTTCTTTGCAAGACCATAAGCTGACATCATATACACGACACCAAAGTTAGTGGACTTACCATTTCTCCTTTCTCCTGCTGATATTGCCCACACAGGCTTTTTAGTCAAGATTGAGAGGATAGCTCTGTGTGCATCGACATCCATATCGCTTTCAATATTGATTAAGTCCTGCTGTCCTGCAACAAATGGCAAGATTCTCAACTCTACTTGCTTAAAGTCAGACGACCATAAGTTATAATCTTCAGTGTCAGCTGCAATAGACATTTTCATCGCATCCGAATACTGGTGAGCATCTGATGTTGCACGTCCAGTAGCAGCACCACACTGATTAAGACCAAACTGTACTCTGTCCTGTCTGGACTTTCTATCAATTCGCTTCAAAGCACCTAATTCCTTAAAATGCTTAGCATATGCTGCTAAAACGACTAAGCTCGGGTAACGGTTAGATGCCATTTCCTTACCCTTAACCACCACTTTGCCATTGAGGTCTACAATATCCTTATATTCTTTTGAATCTGCAGCTTTAATTCTGCCTGCTTCAATAATTGCATTTAAAGCTATATTAGATGTAGATGGTGCACCTGTTTTAGTCCTTACCTTTATAGGCGCCCGCAAGTTCTCATAAAAGATTCTACGTCTAACATCATTAGAGTTAATGTTTGCAGACAGTTTGTGGAACTTCTTAAAAGTATCTGCTAAAAAATCTACAATATACTGTTCATTTTCAATAGCTTTTAACAGATACTCCCTCAATGTTCGCATACCATAAAACTCCATTTCGGCAGTCATACTAATCAGCCTGTCCTCTAAATCAAGTATGCCCAGTTCATCAACTGGCAGCTCCTTTAACAGATTATTCCAGACACATATAGCATTTGCAGTATCCATACAAGCATAGAGTTCTACAAGCTCTGGTGGTAAAACGTTAAATTTAATGTCCTTCTTATTCTTAAATATTTCATCCAGCTCCAGAAACTTAACCTTACGTATTCTGGCAGCAAGACTTTTCAGGGCATGAGTATCTCTTTTAAATACCGGATTAACAAGAATAGACAAAAGCATAGAATCCCCATCTGCCCGTAGGTCTAAGAACTCTGGAGCATGCTCTTCCCACTTCTCATCCCATTCCCTTGCATAATGGGAGTTTCCGACATAATACTTACTCTCCTTCCATATCCCCTGCTTCTCTACCTTAACATTGTGACCAATGATCTTAACATCATTTGGCTGATTATTGACTGTTTCAACAATCTTAGTTAAATAGGAGATAGGCAAATTATATGGAAAGTTTAACTGCCTGAACGGAAAATAAGTACCTTCATTCTCATTCCAAGAAAGAACAACACCAACAAGCACATCATCACCTAACATTGACCAACCAAGACCTGTAGTCTCTAAGTCGATAGCCTTTACTTTTGTCGGTGCATTTTTCCACAGTTCCAGTCGCTCTTCAGCTTCCTCCATGGATAGGACAACTTTTGTGTCGTAATTCTTCATATGATCTAACGGATACTTTGCCTTCAGATATTCAACTGAATAATAATCACCAGTAGATTTATCAACAATATGACGGTCTGTTAATTGCCCATAATCTTCATACAAACCATCATTAATTGGAATGGCTTTGCTTACCATTTTGGAGTTTATGCTATCGAAGATAATTGTAGCTTCTTTTGTCTCATAGAACTCCTCAACTGTATAACCAGAATCCATGACCACATACCAACGAAGACCTAACTTAGGTGCCTCTTTTTCCTGCGTGATCTTTATTCTCCCATCAACGATGTTCATTTCCTGTTTCATATTTGCAGAAAATGTAGATGCATCTGCGATTGTCCTGAGTATGATTTCTACGAGCTTTTGATCACCATTATACTTAATTTTACCTTTTGTAGCCAAATATGCAGCATCACAAGTGGAGGTATCAATTGTGTTATATTTCTCAAGATTCTCAATAACATCAAATCTTGTGAAACTTGTGCCGTCATCACTCCAAACAATCTGGTATGTTTGATTAGATTCGTGTAAATTGAGACTTCCAAACTTTTGCACGACTTAGCACCTCCTCATTATAATAACCACGCACCTTCACTGTAATATCTTCGTCTGGCACTGCAACATACAAATAGCCATCCGATTCTAGGATTGTCTTGCATCTCTGCGCATGCAGAGCATCAATAAGACTATCACGTAACTTCGTGTATGTATCTACCATCTTCCTAAGCATCAGTATTGATATAGGTGACGTACTGATCTCTTCATCAAATAAGAAAATCTCACTAAGACGATTGTGAAATGTAGCATACTCTTTATAAAAGTACAAAAGTACAACTGACATCTCTTCTGTCTTTTGGTACATACCTGCTGTTAAACAAAATGCCAATACTCTATCTTTTTCTGGCAAATTCTCCCCAAATATCTCGGTCATACCATGGATTAAATCAAACCTAACAATCACTCTATTTCTTATATTTGCATTATTGTACTCAATCAAATTAGGGACTACAGGAAACTCAAAGGGTGTTAGCTGTAATTCCTTTTCGATATGAACGTACTCTAATTCTATCGTTTCCATCTTTGATGTACCTCGCTATATCATCAAATCTCTCGCCTTCTGGTAACGTTTCTTTTAAATCAAACCGCATTCCGATATCAATTAAGGTCTCTATGTCAACCATAGAGACCTCACTAATCTTAAACACTGGTATTTTCCCACACACCACGACCACCTCTCTTCCAATAATCCATAAAGTCTGAAATAGACATATACCTCAAGTAGTCACTTCTAAAATCTTCATAGAGTATGAGATAGCCTGATGTACTTAAAAGAGCTATTGCCCCTGGTATTACCTTATCCATCGAAAATGGTACTGCAACGCCGTCAGCATTACGTAGAACTCCATCGTCAACTTCGTAAGTAATCATTCTTGTTGAGCAGCTCTTATCAATATTTTCCTTATAAAATTGTAGAAACTTCTTGACAGCTTTGGGTTTATCAACCCAAGAGCTTCTTTTCGTTCTAATGATATTCAATGCTATAGCTATATCATCCATTCTCGTCTGGACTACAAATTCTGCAGCATAATCATTATCATCTTCTGTAGCCTGTTTGGCTACTTTTAAAACTTCTTCCGGAGATAATGCATCAATAATATTACGATTAGCATAACCGTACTCTTCAAGGTATTCCTCATTTGACATGATGTACTGACATACAGCAGAATCAATGACCTCAGGTGTATACTGTGTTGGGTCTTCTATTGCCAAATCTAAACCAAGTATAGTACAGACACGTATCAGTTCTTGTGCAGCATGATAATATCTGTCTTCTTCTTCACCATTAATCCAACTAACCAGCTTCCTAAAGATTGCACCTGTATTATCCTCAACGACAAACTTAGTTGTCAGATTACCATAGCTATTTACCCTGTAGACATCAGCATTGCATATAAAGCGCGGGCGCAACTCCACCCCTGCTTTTTCGAGCTTCTTTGCTGCAATAACAAAAGACAATAGGGATCCCTGATATTTAAGAGAGCCATCGAATAGCACCTTTAACAGATAGGGTAGTTTCTTTTTAGCATCCTCAACATCATCCAAGGAGTAATCTTCAACTTCTTCAATCACGTCTGCCGGTGAAACAAGACCATCTTCCTCATCTTCCCACAAGTCAAAAGTCTGAATCTGCGCACTCTTTGCACCATCTCTCTTAAACCGGTATCCTTTGACTATGTCTGACACATACTTTATAACAAATGCTTCATCAATATCTTCCATCCTCGTGTAGTAATCTGTAATCTCGGAAGTCTCCTCTTCCCTATCAACACCATCATCATTTGGACGTGCTTTTTCAGCTACAAAATCCTTTACATTACTTCTCACTATATCCTGCACTGTAAAATCAATAGTGTCTTTGTTATTATTACGCAATAGCTCACGGATAAGATGATACTGCCCACTAATAGGGAAAAATGCATCTTCCCCTGGGACACCCTCTCTTGATAAAACATCCTCAATTACTGTTTTACATGGGTAGGTTAGAACTTTATTTGCAATATAAAACATATTAGGACTCCTTTAATTCATTTTTCAAAACTACCTGAATAACAATTTGTATCTGAGGACCTAAGACTCTTGGAACCCTATACTCCTGAATATCTTGCTTCAATTTTGTAATAGGGTCGTAGGGGTACTCTTGCAAATACTTGCCTGCAATCTCCGTTGCATTCATCTTTAGAATATTGTCACTTTTAACATTTTGATACATTCTTATAACTTCTTGCCTAATCATACTTCTCCTTTTAGAGATTACTGAACCAATCATCCAGCGAAGGCTCTTCTACTGCCTTTTCATTAACAATATTATTAACAAACTCTGGCTTACTATCTTCAACTTTTTCCGACTTATTACTGGAAACAAGCTGATTAAACAGGTATTGCATGTCATTAGACATAATACCTGTAAGCATTTGAAGTTCCAACACTACTTGTTCCTTCTGCATATCACATAATCTCCTGTAAAAGCGAAATCTCCTGCTTCTGTACATCAGACAACTTAAATATTAAATGATCTGCTTCACTATCCAATTCATTTACGAATCGATTAAAAAGTAGAACATCTATATTTTTAGTCTTTTTCTGGTTATATTGTTTACAGCAGTTGTAAATAAGATTCCGCTCCTCATAACGAGATGAATCAAGAGCTCCCGCCTGTACTAGACAATATTCCAAACGAATTGCTGCAGATTCACATTGCTGTTTTAAAAATTCTATCCTTCTCTCATCTACAGCACAATTCTTATTAAACTCAGTAGTCAGATTTGCTAGCGCCTTCCTCACAGCAGAGGCAACAAAGTATGTGTCAATCCGTTCAAGTGAATCAGCAATTTCAAGCATTTTCCCACATTCTTGCTGAATTTCCTGTACTGACGTTTTAACCATTTAATCACCTTTCTACATACATAAGAACATCAGAAATATCAATCAGCTCATTTGTGCAACCTATTGGGTGCACATTAACTAATGAATCTGAAATTAATGTCTTTTTCATAGACCAGTCAACTAAGTTGCACTTTCTTAAATACAGGCAACAGATATAAATCTGGTTGTTAATAATTGGCTGTATATGTCTGAAATTCTCTGGGACTAACGACACACAGTAGTCCTTAAACACCTCAGCTGATTTAGTATGGTGTGCTAAATCAGCTATATCTATTTTTGATGTACCAACAATCATATGCCTACCTGCTTTGCAGCTGTATTTCCTGATATGATACAGCACCTAGTAACAACTGTTCAGCAGCCAACTTGATAATACCATCTCGTGTTACATTTGCCGTTACTTTTACAATGCCTGAATCTACTTCCATTACACGACCATAATCATACTCTAATGTGCCGATATATGCGTTCTTTGCTGCAATAGCACTATCACCCTGGTACAGCCGTAAACGTAAAATAGAGTCTGCTGTCGAATTTGTCACCACTACATTACCTGATGCTGGGATGATTGTATTACCATCTATTAATGTAATAGTCTTGCCAAAAGAGTCTTCAATACACAATCTCTTAGTAACATCATCAACAATGTCAAATGCTATCCCCTGCTCATACATTTCTGCATATAGAGCAACACCTTTAGCAACTGTAAGGTCTGGCGCACAATCACCAATAACTTCCTCGATACCTAGAGCATCTAAAACCATTTCTTTCAGATAAGGACAATTTGTAGATCCGCCAACGAATATAATCTTAGGCTCTTCACTAGCTGGAAGGTTGTTTGAAATAACATATTGTGTCCTGCGGATAGTCTCCCAGAAAACATCCTTAACAATCTGTTTGTATCTTTCGACTGAGAGCGTATACTTCATTTCAATGCCAAAATCAGCTAAATCTACAAGAACGTCAGACCGCATCGCCTGTAAATTCTCTTTTGCATGGCGCATCATGTTCTTCAACCTCTTCTTATTAGCAGCATTCCTATAACGGATAGGTATCCCTGCAACCTTAATTACCTCCTCTACAAGAGCATTATCAAGGTCATCTCCACCTAAAACACAACCATCTGTAGCGATAACTGTGTAATTACCTGCCCTTGCATCAATTATTGTAATATCAAAAGTTCCTCCACCAAGGTCATAAACGACAATGAGATCCTTCATATCACGGCAAACATACAATGATGCCGCTGTTGGCTCGTTAATCAAACACTTAACATCCAGTCCAGCCATATCAGCTGCTTTATTAACAGCTTCCCTCTGTGAAGTTGAAAAATATGCTGGTACGGAAACAATAACATCTTTTACAACCTCATTAGTCTGCTTGCTTGCCTGATCAGCTAATTCTCTCAATATAATCGAAGAACAAACCACAGCCTCTTGTCCATCAGCGCCAATAGACATGTCTGTCTTGTAAGATGCAACAATATCTGGAGAAACTTCATCCCTTTCTACCTGCTTCTTCTTCTTGATATCTACATTTGAAGATACCAAACCAGAAAACAACTTATCACCATTTCCTATTAAACTGTTTGTCGTCCCTAAATCAATACCATAGACCATAACAATACCTCTTTCTTCTAAATATAATAGGAGAAGTACAACTTCTGACTTCTCCTAACTTTACGTACTGCTAACTATTCTTCAATTATATATGACGCACAGCCTATGAATTTTTCGCACCCCATTCATCAGCTGAAGCTTTTAATAAATCATAGATACCTTGTGGCTCTGCGTTAAGTAAGCAATGGCTCTTGTATTTCGTAGAATCCAAGTAACCATCAATTGCAATATCATGTATAACTGTCTGGACTGTCTGCATATCTGCACAGACCATAATAATCGTGTCATAGTAACACTCACCTGCAGGCAACGATTCAATAGCTGCACACGTAAAGTGTATACCAGGAAGATCTGGAATCTCATCATATCCATCTTCATTAATTAACAATTCCATATTTGTAACGGCATCTGCAGATAATACCTCGACAACGCTTAACATGTTCCTGTCATCTACATTTTTATATAACAACCTCATTTAACTCACACTCCTATCTATCATCTCTCTGTACTCACTATACTTTCCTGCCCATTTTTGCTGCAACTCATCTGTCTTAGTCTGATTTAGTACTGCCGTAGCCTCTGACCTTATATCAAAGGCAATAGGTGCGCCAATCTGTAAATTCGAATCTAAGATGTATTGCAAATTAGTCACACTAACCTGTCTTCTTGTACCACCATTATAGACTACAGGTTTAATACCGACTTTCATAGCATTACCATAAGCACCATGATTCTCAAGATACTCTGTAACATATGACTGCATCACTTCTTCCTGCCAGTGACCTACACGAATAGCCAGCTGGTAACTGCTATTTTCAATAACTAAGCCATCATTTGGTATATCATAATTCTTATCTACCCTCTCCATAAGTTTCATAGCACTGCAAAGCTGAGCATAGTTATTTACAGTCCTTCTGTACGGTGTTGTGAAACCATAAGATGTAAGAACATCATAGATGTCACCTAATATCTCAGTATCTTCTGACTGAATATTAAATGCAACGAACTGCAGATACTCTGGTCTATTGTTACTTAAACAAGTAACGACAGAACTTCTCTGGGAAGTATTCAATGAAAACTCAATCAAAAACAACGGCCACTTACTATTAGGTATGACAGTCTCTCCTGTGACCTTGACACGACCCATTAATGGAATCTGCTGTGGCACAATCATACGTACAAGATCCGCATTTAGCGAGTTGCCTCCTCGTCCACGGGTTTCAGCTGAAATTGGCTTGCCATTGTAATAGTTAACCTGAATATTCCAACCATCTGCCTTGAACGACAATCTTGATGGGCTTGAAAGATATTTAAACGTATCTTCAAACTCAGTCATCGTATTAATTGATCGTATAGATTCTGATTTATGCTCAAACTTAATATCCCTATACAAATCTGTACGACCGTATTTTTGAAGCAACTCTATAGGGCAAGGATCGTCTGACCAACTGCGCTTTAAGTATTCATTATTCGGATCTTCTCGCCGCACTAAATCTTCAACATTTCTATATTCGATATCATCAATAAAATCTTCGCCAATAGCGTAACACCATCGTGCTATGATATAGCGATCTACATTACTCATTACCATATTGTAACCTCACATTACCAAACTTTCATCATATCTGGTTAAGGGTTAATCCTTAACCAGCAAAACATCATATTTTTCAACAACAGATCTCCAGCCAGCCTCTACCGTATACTCTAATTGCGCCATGCTCGATGCTTTATCTATATCCTGCAATAACTGCACAGACCCTACATCTTCGCCTGGCTTCAATACTATAGTGTCAATCATAAGCATACCATCTTGATAAAGCCTTAGACTTATAGGATAGCTATTCTCTGTAGAATTAAACATATTTACAGAAATACTGTCATCCCGAAAAGACATAGAAGTGTTATACGTTACGACATGATTCATACGTGGGACATTAATAGTTGCGATCAACATAAATACTGTTGCAAGTAAAACCACCATATGTGGCAAATACGAATATCTTTTGACCGTATGTACCATAACACCATCTATGACATCAGATGATTTTATCTCTGTATGTGCAGGCATATCGGAATACCTTCTGCCTTTATATAAATAGAACTCTACCATTACTTAACCTTCTTTAAACAATATTTCAGGATTGACAGGATTTCCGTTGATGTACAATGCTAAATGCAGATGCGGTCCTGTTGTCCTTGTTCCTGTATTTCCTGAACGTGCTATTATATCATACTGTGAAACTCGCTGCCCTTTCTCGCATAAAATCTCACTTAAATGACAATAGTAAGACCTGACGCCATTACCATGATCCACATTAACATAATAGCCGCCAGCAGTTGTATAACCGGTCCCTATAACAGTACCATTAAATAGAGCCAAAACATCAGTACCTACATTTGCACGTAAATCAATCCCACCATGATATGAGACACTAACACCAGAAATAGGGTCAATCCTGTTGCCATACCCTGATGTCATAACAGATGCTTTTCCTAATGGATAAACAACATTGTAGACATCCCCAAGTACTTTAACATTTGATGCTTCCTTGTATGTCTGCTGTAGCTCAGAAACCTCTGCTGTCAGCTCATCCAATGTATCGTAATCTGCAATACGTTTTTCAGATAAAGAGAACTTATCATATTCCCTCAAGAGTTGATTCATTTTTGACAAGTTCATCTTATAAGCTTTATCAAGCTGTACTAATGTCTCCCAATTCTTATCAAAAGAAGCTGAGATTTGCTTACTTATTTCCAGACTATGCTTCGATAGTTCTTTTATCTCTTTACTAATCCTATTTTTCTCATCTGTCTGCCATTGCAAGGCCGCCTCTAATAGAGCATTATGCATTTCAGCGTCATTGACAAGTTTCTCTGCATCTGCTAGTTTACCCGCTGCTTCCAAATATTCCTTTTGAAGCAGACTATAGTCATCTAACTGTGCTTCATTGTAAATAGCAAATAAGTCATTAACTGTATCCATATGCTCTTCAGCGGCGACTGCTGTAGCTGCTATACTAAAAAATATAGCAACTACAACAATAGCAGACATTATACGCTTCATTCCTGTATAGCCAGAGAATTATGGACTACAGTAAGATCAACATATTCTTCATTTTCATTGATGCTTGCAACATAATTCACATGCTGGCTATTAAACTCATCTACTTTTCCCTGCAACTCCGACATATTAACTGTCGTCTTCTCCAGTCGTTCAACAATTGTTAAAAGCTCCTCTGTAACAACATCAAAATAGATTAAAATATCCGACTGGTTAGAATAAGAATCTATATCATCACAATTATTCATTGTAATAACCTTAGATACATTATCCATACTTTTGATATTGTGATACTTCCTTTTCACTTCTGAATATTTATAATTTACAATTTCAGAAAACATTAATAGTTGCTTCTCCTTTCTACATAACCTGGCACTGCAGAACCAAACTGCAATGGTAATCCAAAAGAATACCTGATGATTGGTAATTTCAAATCATCTTTACCTGATGTGATGATAGATCTGGCTATACCCTGCTGAATATCTTCCATAAATACTGTAGAAAATACATCATTACGTAATAACGGCACTTTCTTAATCCCTCTAATTGTATCTATAAAAACACAATCAGTTGAATCATGACTATAGAACTCCTGCATCGTATAATAGATGCCCGGTTTAAAGTAATCATTACCTCTTATACATATTTTAAAAGACATCTGAGAAACAAGTACTTCAAAGTGCTTGAAGCTAACAAAAGCTTCCTTTCGGTAGATATTAAACAATACCAGAGCCAAATATTTCTTAGCATAGTCTGCATCAAGGAAGTCCAGGATCTCATGCATATCTTTATACCCAATATGTTTCTGGATTGTCTCACCAACCTCAACATGTTCTTTAAGCTGGGTATCTTCATATACGACTACCTTCCGGTTAGCTAACTTGTTTACAATCTTTCCTTGAGCATTCTCACCCATAATACGGACGAGCTTTGTACCATTACCTAAAGATACAGTCACGACGTCCCCAGCTACAGGCGATATGTAATCATAACCAATTGGCTGCCCTACCTTACGCTTATGCTGAAGCCCTGTGTATTCTTCGGTTAAGCTAAACGATGATGTAAGGTTTTTGACGCCAGCAACACCACCAGATTGGAAGTTCTTCATAATAAGCTGTGTACCCGGCTCTCCTATTGAACCAGATGCAAGAGCACCAACAGGTTCACCAACAATAGCCATTGCATTTGTAGCAGGACTTAACCCATAGCATTTTGCACAGCATGGGCATTTACATGTAATTGGCGACCGCAGCCTAATTCCAGGCTTAGCATCAAATTTACCACCTTCAACAGAGGCAATATACTTATCATACATAACACTTGCCTCTTTTTCAGATTCAATCATGTATTCCTCACCAACAATATACTTGCCTACCAAAATACTGATCATTAATGATTTTACATAACTGTTATCAATAGCATCTTCACCTGTTAAGCTGTCACTTACAAACTGCTTCAGAAAATCGTAATCAAGCAGTAGTCCTTCTGTATCACCACAATCCTCAGTCACGATGCTTAATGGTGAAGTAACATGAGACAACTTTCGTGAGAAATAACCAGGTCCATAGGTCTCTATGGACTTATCAATAAGACCTTCACGTCCGCCGTATGCTGTGATACCATGCTCCAATGCATCAAGCTGCTCTACATGTGAATGTCTCATTATTGCATTAAACGCCTCTGATTCATTCTTCTTAACTCTACCCTTCATACCAAATATCTGTAAGAAGTTTGAATTGTTACCTCGAGCACCTGACTCTTTCATTTCAACAAACCCATTAGTCGGACCAAGACCTGCAACAATCTCTTTAGTCATCTTTTCTTCCAGCTCACGGAACTTAGTACTGTAATATGTTGCAAACGCTTCATCAGTCTCCAATCCCATGTTGTACAATTCTTCACGTTCTTTTATCTCTTCCTCGAATTCTTCTTTCAGGTGGGTTGTATCTGGATAATTAACAACTGATATAGTAGGCGTGAACATCTCAGTGACTGCAAACCCTAACTTTACGGTTTTATTGACTGTGTCTACAAAATCCTCTTTATAGTTGAGAACAATGTATTTATTGAACTCTTTGAAGAATTTCTCTTTAACAGGCTTCTCAGGAACATTAGGGTCTGTTGTAATTGGGATAACACCCAATCGAACATTTCGCATTCTTGAAGTCAGACAAGCCCTTATTGCTGCCATACCTGCTGTCTCTGTAATACCATTTAAAGTGACTGTATCATAAATTTTGATTGCACCTTCCAATACTTGCCCAAGCAATACATTGTAATTTGCGACAGAAACATGCTTAGACTGAGGGAAATCCTCTGCTTTAACAGAACTTGCTTTCCACAATCCATGTATTATTTCCTGTCTTGGTGCGATGTGGCACTCGCCATTACGAGGCAGAAACACATTATGTACTGCTCCCATCAGCTTTTCAGCCTCAACCTTAGCAGCATCCGTAATTAGAGCTTCCAAATGCATCTGGTCACCATCAAAGTCTGCATTAAATGCTGGCGTTGATAGCGGGTTCATGACAATTGCGTCACCGTCCGTTGGAACAATCTTAAATGCTCTTAAACTAAGATTATAAAGAGTTGGCTGTCTACCTGTAATAATTACTTTACTTTTAGCAATACGCCTAACTATTGCTCGCCTGACTTCTCTTTTACTATACCCCAGGCTTTCTGCTTTATTTCCACCGCGTTGATGATATTCCTTTACAATATCAACTTCCAGTAATTTTTCTAGCATATTGATAGGCACACCAATAGAGTCCAGTGACATGTTTGGATCAGATATAATAACTGATCGCCCTGAGTAATCGACACGAGCACCTTGCATCTTATCACGAATAAGCCCCTTCTTACCTTTTAGAACTATCATTAGAGGTTTATAAGTCTTATCATACTGATTCTCACCTTCAGTCATAATGTTCTTTACACCTCTGACTAAATCCTGGTATGCAATACGCACTGTACTCAAACTAAGACTATGATAGGATAAGAGTCGGCTTAATTCTGAGCTTCTACGGAATACGTTATCGTAAGCAACTGTTAATTTATCTTCTTTGTTCATGAACTTTGGACGGTATCCAACTGGTAGCACTGGTAACACCTGAAGTAACATATCATACAGAACCTGCTTGCTTTCACGAAGACAGAGTAATAGGGTCAGTCTGGAATAATATTTATTCACCTTTTCAGACACTATTTTACTTATATTCATTGCAAGCTTCTCTGCATCGATATCTTCGCGTGGTTTGTAACAATACTTATCAATAATCAACACACCATTGTCATCATCAAAATCACCATAGTTGTACACATCCATATTCTCATGTATTCTGATTCCTGACCGCTTCAACCCTTTAGCAACGATACCCACCAGGATACTTCCGATTTCCTCTTCAACATCAAGGTTATCTATAAGATACCTGATATAATCGCCACCTAATAGGATATCATTTGTATATACAGCATCAGCTGATAGACTTTTTGCATCAATCTCAATCCCCTTACTCTTATCGAAGATAACAGAACCTTGTGCAATAGCCATAATGTTAGACTTATTTAAAATGGTCTTAATATTGTTGCCCTCTGCACCTACTAAGAATGGATTAAGGACAGGCATGGCTAAGTCAATGTACGGACTCATATTGTAAGCATCCGAATCGTACATCATTGACTTAGGGTTGTTAATCCTGCCACATAACATGACAGATGATACTGAACGACCAACTGAACCTATTGAAGAACCTAAAGATTCAGTTACTGCACCTTCAAGGTTCTTCTTATCCCTGTCACTAAAAGGTCGAATAATCGCCATTTTTATACCTCCTGTAGCTCTCTACCAAATTGCTTTAGAATACTTTCCAGTACCGTCTCATCAATATCAGACTTGTACAATAACTTAACAGACTGATCGTGTTCACCAGCAAACTTAACTGTTACAAATTGTGATAAATCATAAACGACAGACATAGGGCAATACGCACGTTTAGGCTGCCCAGAAGCCACAATATGCAAATTATTACGATAGCTCTGTGCAATAATAGCCTGTGTCTCGCTAAAATCAACAAGACCTGTACCTTTATACATGATAGCTGTAACAATAGATGATTCCGTTTCTATAATGTCTGCCTTACTCAGGAACTTCACAGGATGGTTTGGATAACATTCGTAAGTCAAATGACCATCGTATGTGTTCACAATACCTTCTGTATCAGAAATAAATGCAATATCTCCTGGCTTCTTATAAAAACATCCGGCATCCAAAGTAAGATCCCTGACAGCTGAAGGCACTCCACCACCCTCAGCAGCTATAACTTTCTTCATTACAGGTATAAGCTCTGCATAACTTTTACTTACACCCTTCGGCTTTGTTACAAAATCCACAAGCTGACTTACATCTGGCAATGCTACATTTATCCCGATTATTTTCCAATGAGGCACTTCATAATTAATTATTGCTGTACGAAGTTCTGAAGCTAACTGAACATACTCGAAATCATGTAAATTTGGGACTGTTAAAATTCCATTCTTCAATGTACAGTCTGCCAAAAGTTTTAAATATATCTGTGACATGAATAAACTCCTAATCTTTCTCTTTATAATAATTAGCAATTCCTATTAGTACACCAACGAGACCACTTCCAGCCATAACCTTAAGTGCACCATTACCAACTACGATTAATACAAAACATATGGTGCTCATAACAACAAGTAAAATGATTCTTATAACATTCCACTGTTTTATCTTCTTACTCTTCTTATTACACAGTATTCGTGTCAGCACATCAAATGTTGGAACAATTAAAGTTACGAATACCAATATAATATAACCAGCATCCTTCGACAATAAGATTGCATATACTATACAGAATACAGATAATAATGCTGCGAAGATATATTCGAAAATACCTCCTGTTTTACACAGCCTTGGTCCAACGCACTCCTTGCTAATCGGCCAGACTAAAGGACAGCCTTCCACAGTTAAACTATCAGCATACAAATGAGATAAATAACCAATGGCTAATCCAAATACTAATGCCTTTGTCACGTCATAGGAGGACATGTTGCTTAATATCAAAATAACAAGCGGAAAAAGCAACGTGTGCATAATACCCCTGTGCTTTGTCAAAAATGGAAACCTTTTAGCCAACCGTTCACTCAACGCAATATTAATAAGTATGCACACACCCATAATTGACAAGCAAATTGTGCCAACCGCTTTAAACAGCCCTAAGAAGAAAGAAAGCACCAATAAAACCGAAGTTATAATCAGTGCAATCCTAGACATATATTTCACAAACTTAAATACCTTGTCTTTTGTTCTACCTAACTTAGAATTGTGATGATCTACATCAGGTAGCATGGCACCCATCGGTGCTGTAATCATCCCCAAAGACATAAGAGGGTGACCTGTTAATACTGCGTAAGTGACAATACCTGCACCTGCAGCAAAACCAATTGTTTTATGAGTAGATCCTTGCATATAAATCCCCCTTTAATATGAATAAGGCTCTAGTATCTCTACTAGAGCCTTACGGTTATAGACAACTTTCTACTTCGCTGACTGAGCCGATATAACTTCTATCCTTGACGGAAGTGTCTGCACCACCCTCATGATTCTCCACTTTACTAAAAGTCATCGGCTTATAATAATGACGCATGCTATATTCCTCTATAGTTTTATTTGGAAGTGCTCCTTCAAAATCTATAGTAATACCTAGCGCCTGTGCTAAAGCAACAAAATACTCTGTACTTCTCCTGATCCCATACTTAGGATCAACTTTGTAGGCTGATGAGCTATTTAGCTCATCAACTGTTAAGTTATTCCGGGCTATACCATTATCCCCACGTTCATTCTCCATCTCATGAAGTATATTAACAGCGCCGTACTGCATAAGTGCATCAAATTCCATGTAGCCCATACGCTGCCCACCAGATTTACTTGAGCCTTTTGGCGGACTATTTAATTTAGCAATATACGGCTCTGTTAAATAACCAGCCCTTGCGTGTTCCTTCTTTAAAACTTCATGGTAAAGCTTATACACATAATTTACACCAACAAGGATAGGCGTATCAAAGTAGGCGCCTGTCTTAGGGTTGATTAGCCATGCAGTACCATCTTCATTGAAGCTGTCCTCCCAATTACGGATTCGTGTTATGTTATCATACAATCTGCTAATGTATTTAGGCGGAAGACCTTCAAACTGTGACATAGCAAAAACAGACTCCCAGTCATCAGTATTAGCCAAATGCCAAATCAAGCTAAGTAATGTACGGATCTCCTGAATGGTTGCTGAATTGAACGAATCACACCTAATACAAATACCACTGATGTAAGCAACAAGCCCTAAATGGCACTCAAGAACCTGCCCTACATTCATACGAGACGGAACACCTTCAGGGTTGTAACATAAGTCTAAGAACTCTCCATTCTTAAAAGCTGGCATGTCAGAGTTCTGCGTAATTCGAGGCGTAACACCTTTATTACCATGACGGTTAGCCATCTTATCACCCTGATTTGTATAATCCAGTGTTACAGTATTTGTGATAACTTGAGTACCTTCCTGACCTTTGCTCTGCTCTGCACTACAGTTTAAAATAAACCCACGCGCATGTTCCGAGAATCTCTTGTAGTTACCATTTTTAGTCTTACCTACAGAATAGCCCATATTATATAACTTATCATGGATTTTCTTATAGTCATACTTATCAACATTGTTTACCCTAATATCTGAGAAATCTTTGGGTATCCTATACCTATCCGTAAAGCAGCCAAATGACATAGTATCATAGCCAAAACGCTGGGACATAAAGATACCATCTTCATAGTTAAAACCCTTTGATTTAAAACCAATAAGAGCATTACGACCAGTTGTCATAGCGTTACCTTTGGTATAATTGGATCGAACCAAAATATCACCAGCTTTTACATGATCGCCCACATTTACGTTTACCGACCGTATAATAACAGCATTCACTGAAGAATCCCTAGGCTTAAAATCATAAACAACAATATTTGAATCGTCATCCATAGCTTCGTCAGGGTTATCGCCATAATAAATAGCGACATAGTTATTCTCTGCTTCAAGGATATAACCATCATACTCAGCATGAATTGCATAGAAGTCTGACACATTGATTGCATCATAGAACGCAGAAGTAATTATCCATGGAATTTCACCGTCCACAAGACCTTTAGCCTGTTTAGCCATACTCAATCCAAAGATGACACGGGCAGAATCATTACCGCCTGCAAATGGTATAGTTTGTGCCGTCAACGACATAGTCTGCTGTGGGTCGCAATTCACATATTCCAAGTATTCAATATCAATATCAGCAACCGTCATCTTTTCCAAGCTATTACGAGCAGGCACTCTTGCAAGTACACGACCATGCGTTCTTATCTCTCTTGTAGTCCAATTAACATCTAGAGCAGATATACTACCTATCCTGTATTTCTCCTCTTCTTGAACAGACATATACACTTTTGTACTATCTACAAATGCACGCTGACCTACATGCTTTATTTTATAATATGGTGTCAACATCTTACCATTTACGATTGTACAAGCAGGTACTTTATTACTAACAACACCCATTGTCTTACCTGATGGTGTCTCATAAGGACAAATCCTATTAAAATGCCCCATAGATAAGCTATGCTGGGAACGCTTAATGGCATTCTTATCCGCAATGATTGTATTAATCTTATTAAATGAGCTATAATACGCTATAGGGTTCATTTTATCAATGATATTAACAACCTTCATTTTATAGAGCCTTTTCCACCACATATCTGACAATTTGTAGAACATGCTCTCCATTTTATCAGGAGATGCAAAAGCACCCTTAGCTGTACGATATGTAGATAAGAACTTAGTTTTGATAATATTCGTGTACTCATCAACTATCCCATCAAAAGCTTTATGGAATAACTCATTTGCCTGATTAACCTTTTTTCGCAAACCTAAATCCCTATCAGCAACAATATCATAGTCCAAACCCTTACGAAGGCGATCATACAAAGATATCATCGCCAGGAGATCATATGCAGTGAATGTCTTGCTTGCAGGTAGGATCTCACCTGATTCAGTAAGGTATACATATTCATCAGATAAGCCAGCTCCAATATCCTTCTTGCGGAAATGTCTGTTGCCAACAATAGAGATTTCCAACGGTACATCTGTCTCAACAGATGTTTCTGGCGTCTGTTTGAGCCGCACATCTGTATATCCATTATAAGCAAGCATTTCCAAGAATCCATCTGTTACCATAGTATTTGCTGGTATAACCGGGCATGCGTCTTTTTCAAAGTAATAGTCCTTACTGATAAACATACCGTCCTCACCAGGTAACAACCCTTCAAGACATGAAACAATTTCTGTTCCTTGACGAATAACAGGCAGAGGTATATTAGTTGCTGTACACTGACCTACCATATTAGGTATATACTTAATGTAAAGCTCATTTATACCACTTTGCTTAATCTTACGCAATACATTCTCAGTCACTAAAGTACCTACTTCTATGACTTCACCATTCTTTAATTCCACAGGTTCAAACAATGTCTCGCCTAATGCCCTATCCAACGAAAATACCTCATTTAGCCTGTCTCGTACAATTTCTACGCTGTAACCATCCGTTTTAAATTTCTGCAGCAGCTGTTCAACTACAGCAGTTGGCTTAGACATTGCTCTCCATTCAAGGTCTACATCATCTTTAAAAGCCTTAGCCAACTCTGCAGATTTCAATTTCCTGAACATTGCAGCACCATCAAGACCTTCTTCTGCTGCCAGCCCAAATAATATTTCAGTTGTCGGCACTGAGCCCTGACCAGCCTTAGTACCCATCTTACTGGAACTCTTAGAAATTGGCTTAATATTAAGATAATTACCACCTTTGGTTATTATCTTAAGCTCATTGTCTCCATACGTAATGTCATCATCCTGCACAAGCTCACTGATTAGAGCATAGGTTTTACCTTCCCGGTATACTGTCCCAAACATATCCATAACCGGAATCTTAAAAATCACAAATGGCTTAGATAAATCACCAAGACCTATACCACCAAACGTAACTTCTAATGACCAATATGCGTAACCTTTGTAGTTTTCATATCTGTCATTAAAAACCCTAGCTGACTCTAACCACACAGCACTTTCACCACTGGCGGTCAATACTGCACTTAATTTATCAATCAGTTTCATGATATCCTGTGCCATGCCTTCATTTACATACTTCATATAAGACTTATACATATCACATTCCTGATACACATAATTCTTTTCAGGATAGGGCACTTTGCTAATACAAAGTACATCATTTTCTTCATCAAAAGAGTACATAGTTTTCTCCTTATTCGAAATACTCTAATACCTCAGAAACATAATCTGCATCACCTGCGTCATCAAGTTCACCGCATACAATGTTAGATTCAATAGCAACTCTATTCTCTGGGATAAGAGCACCCTTGATGTAATCACACTCACCACACTCAAAGTCAGTCACAAAGATAAGACCATCTTCAATCTTTATGATACCTTTTACATCTGAAAATGCCGGATCATTGATATGGTCAACAAGTGAATCAATCACATCATCATTAACAGCCTGTAATTCAAATTCTTCAAAACCTAATAATAGCTCTATGCCAAAAGAGCCATTACTCCTAAATACCTGAAAATTACCCCTGTCATCCTTGTGCGCAACTAACGGCATCAAATCACCATCATCCGTAAATGCAATTCCTACTCTACTAATTTCATCAACCTTCATAAATAAAATCTCCTTTCAAAAATGTATAGAAACTATTTTTCCATTTTTATATGTCTACATAAGAATATTTTTTTCGTTTAGAAAGGAATATCACTAATCAACTCATTCACAGAGTCAACAAAACCTTTCTGTGTCCAAATATAAAGTAGATGATTGCCTTTAACTTTCAAATAGTAATAAGCATTATCTACTTTTATACCTGTATACTTATCCTCCACGTCTACCTGTAATGATTCATTATCCTCATACTTATCTGAAATGTTATTGATAAGCATTATGTAACAACTCTGTGCAGCCTTACTGTCTTCAAACTCAAAATATTCAGCCTGCGCATATGATGTTTTGTAAATTACAATTCCATCATCAGCAATTTTGAGCTTAGACGTGACTGGATGAACGACAATATAACCAGACTGCTCCATCCATGTACTCATAGACTCTATTGACAGCACATCAGGCTTCCGGTCGAGCATAAGAAATGGGTCATACTTTATTATGACCCAAATAATAGTGAATGTTATGATTAGAGCCGATACCAGCAACCCATCAAGAATGGCTATTAGCTTGCCCCAGCCAGCTTTTTCGTAAATATCCTTTTTATACCAAAAGTTATGCGTAATAATCATACCTCCTTAACATCTCTACTTTTAAATTTAACTTGATTTGCTTTACTAACCTGCTTACATAGGAATTAGATAACCCTATTGCCTTACCTATTGCGACATCATTCATATCACAGAAGTATTTTAGGTATATGATTTGCTGACTCCTCTTAGGTAGTGATTTTATACATTCATGCAAAATTTCAATCTCATCATTTAAAATCACTGAATCTTCTATATTACGTGAGTATGGTAGAATCACATAATCAGCAAACTCGGAAACCCTTGCATAATACCTACGTTCAGAGTGTTCTTCCCTCCAATAGCTTCTTTTAACCTCTGTTTCAATCTCCAAAGATGTTTCTACTTCCCTGTATTCCTTTCTCAAAGTGTCATAACATTTAAGCATAAGTATCTTCCCTTTCCGAAAGATCCTATAGCCTAATACCACCTCACCTTTTTATCCGAAACCAGATAGTGGAATAACGCTTTGTCTAAAAGGTATAATAAGTCACTATTAGAATATCCCTCTAAATTGTACTTATCGAACAGGTATGACTCCTGAATGAACCTTCGCCTTTCCTTGGAGTTGCCTAGAATACATTGCAATTCCTCTTTATTACCTGAATTTACTTTACGTCTTATCTTTACTGCATCCTCTAGGGATATATTGTGCTCAGTATTGAGGCATATTTTATCCTGCATCAATACTGGGAGATAAGAGAGTTCAACAGCAGCTTTGAAGTCTACCATACCACGCAAATAACATTCTTTAAGCGAATTACTAAAGTAATGAACCCTGATGTACCGACTGACTGTTCTCTTCGACTTACCATACTGCTTAGCTAATACCTCTAAGGACGCTTCTACTACTTCCCTCTGATCATTTCGATACCCCTGATGCTTCAATTTTTCATTTTTCATATATAGTGTCTCTCCAATGTCAATAATATTCTGTCTATCCATATACTACCTTCCATCATACCATAGTTATTATAGCTATAAGATTCTTTCCATCTTTGACAATGTGCAGCGAGAAGGCTGACTATTTTTCCTTCTCACTGTAATTAGACACTTATCTTGAAAAGTTGACTTAATACATCATGGAACTAATTACTGTAGCGAATACTGTAAAATACAACACTGCTACTATAATACTGCCTACTATTGTCACAATAAGCTTAGCTGTTGCATAATGCTTTCTTGTTGCATTGTTTTTACTGCACATCCAGACGACAAGCATCACAATATTAAGACATGGAATCATCATTAACAGCTCCATTAAAATGAACCCACCAGTAGATACCTCTGTGGCTGACTCACTATTACCAGTCGAAGAACCATCATCTAATAACGACTCTTCAACCTTTTCGACAGTTTCTGTCTCAACTTTACGCTTTTCTTCCCTCTGCGGGTGCTCCATCTTCACTGGTTGCTCCTGCTGCGTCAACACTCTCTGTCCACAGTTACGGCAGATTAGTGCGCCCTGCTGTAACTCTTTCCCACATCTCTGACATACTAACATTACTAATCCTCCTTATTTTTGCAAATCTTGCATATTCTGATCAGTGTGCCATCTTCCTCTTTAAAGATTTCGTATTCATGATCTTTAGGCGGTATAGTCTCACTATCCAATTCTGTCCCGCACAAAGTACAGTATCTTTTTCTCAAGCCTGTCTCAGTACATGTTGGCTCAGACACAACTTGCCAGTCCCCAGTGGAATGGCTTAGTGACTCTAATTCTTTACGCTCCAGATAGCCGCACTTTTTACAGGTCCTGACCTGTACACCCTTGACCGTGCACGTAGGTACAGTTGATGTTGACCAGTCACCAAACTCATGACTCAGCTTAGGTACTTCTTTTGTTTCTTTCTTATTGCAATGCTCACATATTCTTGTCTGTTCACCAACCGTATCACATGTTGCTTGTTTTGTCACAGTATATTCACCAAAGACATGAGAACCCGTTGCTTTTAACACTTCAGTCTCTGTCTTTTGGCAATTCCTACAATATCTTGATTTAGAACCATCTACAGTACATGTTACATTTGTAATGTTATAATCTGACCAATCATGTCCTGTCGCAGCGACATTCTCATAACCTAGCACTACATTGCACACGCTACATTTTGTCTCATTTATTCCATCCAGCTCACACGTAGGTGCTTGAATGCAAACAACTTCAGTTTTATGCTCTTCTCCTCTAAGACAAGGACCATCTTTTACTTCAGGCAAACTTTCTGACTCAATTACAACTTCAGTAGAGGCTATGCCGGTGCTCTGGTCCGTATCTTCTACTATTTCCGAGCTAGGCTCATAAGAAAAGCCAGGATCTATAGATATGTTAGTTAATCCTGGCTTCTCTACATCATTATGCTGTTTTTCATTTTCTTCTGTCTTTTCTGGCATCTCTTCCCTGATGATGTCTGGTTCTGACGATGGTTCATCAATAAATACTTTTTGCGGTATGCCACCGCAGGCAGTAAGTAAAGAACAAACTACCAGTATGGCTGCGATGCTACCTCTCTGCATAGAACCCCTTTCTACACATAGGATACAATGTGATTAACAATTTCGTCAAATTCTTCACGTTCTACATTAGCAAAGATCAGTTTGTAATAAATCTCATCTTTACTGAACAAAAATTCACCCTCTTTTGCAGCTGCATTATACGATTCTTCACACTGCTTACCCTTAACCTCTGTGTCATGCTGCCATTCCTTGAAATAAGATGAAATGTACAATGGCTGACCACACATTTCAACTGAAACAGTCTTGGTCGGATCTTCGGTACTTGTCTCAATATATTCATAGACTTTTCCATTAAGCACGATTGCACTGCGTGTATACTTATACCAATCGTCTAACGTAGGTGCATGAACACCAAGCTTCTCATATACTTCAGAATCCCACTCATAACTTGCCGGAGTTTCTGTAACTGTCTCTTCTTCTTTTTCTTCCAAGTAATCCTGGCTAGTAGAGGGTTGCTCTTCCTGTGAAAAATCAAATGATTCAGTTACTGTATCCTCCTCTGTTTCAGATTCCCCTTTCTGGACTAGGTATGCAGAATAACCTGAACTATCGCTAATATGGATGTCTGCTAATGTCTTCTTAGGTTTTCTTTTAGCTTCATCTTCGCTGCTTTGCTGTTCCGTCGTCTCCAGCTCTTCTGAATAATTGAAATCTATATTATCTTCAATTTCAGACAGGCTAGTCTGTGGTTCTGATACTACCGGCTGTGAACCACATGCACTGAATGCCAAAACAGACAATCCCAGCAGTACAATTGTTTTTACTTTCATACTATATCTCCTTTCTTATACTCAGATGAGAAGACGTATCTTCCCATTGGCTCTCTCATAGATATAAATTCTATCAGACAACTTCTCCATATCATCAACGATTGCATATATCCTCTTTACAATCTCACTAAGACCTTCTAATTGTTTGTTTTCTGTATATGTATTTTCTTTTGTAATCATTGCCTCATGCACACTAGGTATAATGATATACAGATCAGAGTCTAACTGCTCTGCAATTGTGCCTAGGACATCAGGATAAAGTATAGCACAGGCACCATGAATCTCTGACATATTAGACAACAAATAAATATCTCGTTTCTTAGGCGCATCATCCAATATCTCATTTTCAATTCTGTCAAAAGTATACGGCAACAGCCTCTCCATATTGAAGACAGCAACCTGCAATAAGTCTTGCAAACTAACTTTCCAGAATTTAAGAGTCTCATATGTTATCTCTATTCGCGATATATACTCTGACTCCACATCAATGAAAATATAGAAATAGACGGTCATATCCAAATAGGGCAAGTGTACAACATCTGCATAATGATCAAGATCTTTAGATAATGAATAACATATATTGCCTTTGACTGATTCATAGTCACGGATATCAATATTGCGGCTCTTCAGAATATCTATCTCAATCCGAAATCTCAAACTATCCACCACCTGCGTTAAAACATCCTGCAGATCGCCTAGCTCTAACTCACTTATATCTTCTTGAACTTCGCAAGATGTAGATTTCACATTTCCATGGATATTATAAATTATCGTAACCTCTATCACATCAGAACAGTACACTGATAAACTCTCTACATCTGGCATCATTTCTAAAATACCGTCCTTTATAAACTGTTCTGCTACTTCTTTACTTATCATCTTCTTTACCCTCCAGTAAACCTTGTTCATGAAATGAATAATAACCATCCCCAATTATTATATGGTCCAGAAGAGTAATACCCAGTAACATGCAGCCTTTCATCAACTGCTCAGTCATTGTCACATCCTGCTCAGACGGATTTAACCCACCGGATGGGTGGTTATGTATTATAACTATTTTAGACGACCCAGATAAAAGGACTTCTCGGTATAAACAAGCAGTACTGAAAACTGCACTATCTTCACTACCTTGTGCTAATTGAATAATGCCCTTTACTCGCAAACTGCTATGCAGGAAGAGAAGATATACCTCTTCCTGCATGAGTCTGTCCATGTATAAAGCACTACTACACCAATCAGCAATAACCTGAGGATTGTTACCATATATTGTATCAGTTGATTTTATCTCTTTCAACTTCAACAACGCAGGTTTATCCTCTTCTACTACTAACTTATAAAATGCTATATCCATTACTTACCTAGCTCAAGTGCTATGTCAAATTCGTAACCCGCCTCTGCAGCCTGAATAGGTGTCTCAAATGTCTCAATGATGTCATAGGTATCATCAAGTTTATCAACATATTGATACATCTTCACACCGTCTTTCAAGTAGCAGCCGACAAACCTTTCATGCTGCACTCTTGCGCCACCGATTGCAAATGAATCAGTTGTTCTACCAAACCCAGCTGGCAATCCTGACATATATACCAAAGCACTTGTCTGATCTATTGCATTGGTACCAACAATGTCAGTATAATCCGCCGGCACGTAGATAGTTTCAGTATTATGCCACTGCATAGCTTCACCAACAGCTTTTGTAAATGCATCCGATATCTGTCCATTGATTATTGTTTTCACATCTTGCTCTTGAATAGAGCTTGGACGTTCAACAGTCTCTAAAACACCATTACGCAGTCTCTTGCAACTTTGCCTGGTCATATTAAGGGCATAGTAATCGGAGCCATCTTTATAGAAATACGGCTGCTTGATAGAGAATACAATGTCCCGCGCCCAATTTGCATTGATTGTTGTAGGCGACCCAACATAATAACCATCGTATGTTGCAACCACAAAAGCTTTGCAATATGTAGCTGTTACCCATGCCCTATTTTCAGGCGTATCGATCAGACCCTGACCCTCTAAGTACATAGAACAGAATTCATCTAGTGCAACTTCAGGGTCACAAGATAGATACTCCCAGTCTCCATAATCCAGCTGCAGGTCTTTTGAATCTTCTACCATCACATCAACCGCAGCATCAATTGCATAGTTGATTTGCGTGTCTAAGCATAATCTGTGTAGCTCGCTATAGGAGTCGCGTTGATACTGAACAAATGCAAGCGTTGTCATTACCCATGCCAAAATACAAATTGGCAACGTAAATGTCTTAAACCTATCCATCCTACCTCACTCTCCCTACAAGCCTGATTCTGTCTGAAACGTCTGTCGTGCCTAACAGTGCAGTAGATATCATCTGTGCACTGTTAACACCTACAGGCTTTACTTCTACGATTATCCGGTCACCCTGATTGAATTGTGTAATATCATCGACATCTATATAGGTGCTGTAAGTTTGCCCAGGTGTCTTTGGGTCTGGCATTACACACTTGACCTTTCTTGTTATAGTATATTTGTAATATTCAGTTGTAGAAGACAAACTCAATGAATAATCATTCAGCATATCTTCTGTTAATTGTCTTGTGTCTATTACTGTGTCAATCAGCTCTCTCGTATATGACAATGCTTCCGACTGTGACCTCGTCCACTGCGTTAAACCAATATAGTACTGAGGCGTGACAAACAGCAACAGGGCAATAGCTATAACAGCTATTGTACTACCTACTACATTCTTCATGTTGTACCCTCCTATGGTTGCAGAATAAACTGCCAGTATCCATTTACACTCGTATCAATACCAAAGCCATACATGTTGTCATTTGCTGGATCAGAATCATTATTCATATCCGTTATGATATCTGTGTACTTAGGATCGTTTGTCTGGTACACGTAAATAACATCAATGATGTTCCAATCCAACATGTTCTTTAGCTTGTATCGCCCTGACGGTGAATATACCATTGCCAGATGACTTCCTAAATCTGACTGGAACTCATTGTCTAGCTTTAGAACTGGTGAGTCATTTATTCTGATTGCTCTAGGGTATGGTACATTTAAATCAGTATTGGACAAAGCCATCATAATAGCAGCGCCAGTCTGATTTTCCAAATCCATCATAATACTACCGGCAGCATCCAATGCAGTCTTATCCTCATAGTCCTTAATAATTGGAGTAGAAGTTTCCTGCATTAGTGGCTGCATAAGTATAACAGAAGTACCTAATACAACGATAAGGGACGCAAAACTCATCCATTCATGTGTTACACCAGCAGCCATCTATTCCACCTCCTGTAATTTGAATGAATATTGTCCATTCATCCTAGAGATTGAAATACTGTAGTGAGTACTTGGTTCTTTTAATAGGTAATCAAAAGAATCATCGCCAGTACCATCCACATGTAATGTTTTTATTGTCCCATCTGCCCGCGTCACCGTGACAGTATTAACTGCCATACTCAATGACTCGATGGCTTTATATGCAGTAGCTGATGTGGTAAACTGCTCCGCTGCTAAATTGTTTAAGGTCACGTTACTTATGTCTTGATGAGCATGGATGAACCTGTTCTCAAAATAGTTTAACAAATCAGTACCAACAATCAGAAGTGTAACCACTGTCATAAGTAATGCGCCTAACATTGCAATATCTACAGAGAGTCTAGCCTGTGCACTAATGTCCTCAACCATAAGCTACCTCCCACAAGACCCATTGCAAGGTTTGAATATGACAGATATCACTTCACCATTTGCATTTCTCTCAATATCAGAATCATACAGTGTATTCTGGTTTAGCAATGCATTGATACTAGCAGCCTTGTAATCAGTTGCAGAATTACCTGTACTCCATACAGCAGACGTACCATTCGCTAATGTTACCTTTACAGACGGAAATCCTCTGTAAGATAAAATAGCTGCAGTAATATCCTGCGGGTACACATGTGTCTCATCATACTGATTGAATGCCATGTAATCCCGCATATCCGCATTTATTGCTTTGTCACGAGCCTGCACACTGTTCATCGTCAATACAACAGACATGATTGATATGATTGGTATTAAAATAGCTGCTTCTAATACAGCATTAACACCTGTCATTAACCATTCAATTACTGGCATAAGATCATCTCCTTCCTTTAAGCTTACAGAGACTTATCTCTGTAATGACGGACGGGGTCGCAAATATAACCCCCTCCGTTTCTTCTTACTTAACCTGAGTAAATCTAATACCAACAATAGAATTGGTCTTATTCTTAATGAGCTGAGCCTCAAAGATGCCGGACTCCTCGATGAACTGGTCATCACCATTAAGGGTTGTCTTCTTCTGGTTGTCATTATGTTCAATTGCTGAGTAAGCATCTGTTTTATATTCAAAAATATAATACGGCTGACCTGATTCACGGTGCTTAGACTGCGAGAATGTATCCTTGCCAATTGTAGCAACCTGATCATCGCCAGTACCAGAAACTGTACAATCTTCAATCAATGCACCATAGATATAATACTTATTGTCTTTAAGCGCATTCTTTGTGCCGATTACAATAGCATTATCACGTGTGGTATATAGCGTTAGCGCCGTCTTAACCTCCACACCTGTGACACGCTTATTATTATACTTCTCATATTCCTGCATCTTAATGGCATCCACACCTGACTGAAGTGTAGACATACCTGTAGATACAATTGACTGTGCAATTACCATAATGTTCAGAACAACAGCAACAAGAGCTGCCAGCGCCATGACTGTGACGCCTGTTCGAGCCTGTGCACTAATATCCTCTGCCATGTTTTATTCCTCCTCTTGAATAGACAGTTAATAGTTAGCACACCACCCTTTAATTCATTTCGCCTTTTACACTATTCAGTTTTCACAAGTTACATTAACGTGTTGATACAAAAGTAAAACTACCAATTCCTGCGATAAGACCAACAATTGCAAAAATTAATGCAATAATCTTATGACTGATCGCAAACAAAACTAGCAGACCAATACCACCACCTGTCAGCAAAACACAAACGATAAGAATAAACCATAACCAGCCTCTTGAACCTTTGGTGTTTTCTCTTGAAAGACCATGCTTCCAGTTATAAACCAAATCATAGAAAAAATCTTTCATTAGTTTTTAATCTCCTTTCTTATAGATTTCAATTGTATTTCATAATCATCAGTAGTTTTTGCTAATACAAGCTTTCCTCTGACGACTACTTCAATTCCATCTTCCAGCGCATATAACTCATGAGCAACCTTATTAAAGCCCACAATCAAAACACTGAAGAGTTTTCCTCGACCATTATCCATGCGGACTACAGACGAGAACACATGCTTCCTAGAAATCCCAACAATCTTAACCGTATTCCGGGATTTTAGGAGTATTCCATTTATATTGACAGGTAATGCATCCACCGGTACGAAGTCTATATCATCTATAAACTCATACTGCATAATAAGAATTGCGCAACGCTTGAAGTTCCTCCAGCAGTTAGTAAGCTGCCAGCTCTTCATTCGGATAAGATCACCAGCCTTTATCTCATCACCACTTGTGTAATAAGCTGTGATTTTAAAAGATCCAACCTGTATTACCAACTCTTTATATACTGTGGTGTCTGCTTTGAACATTTTGAATTCATTACCTGTTATTTCTAAAACCTGCACATCTACAGTTCCCATAACAAGCTCCCTTATCCAACGCCCATTTCAGATAACGAACTTACAAGCTGTGTATAACCTAACAGAAGTACAGGGATTACAAACTCTGCATAGAGGGCAATTGTTAAAGGTGCATTTGCAAGGGATCTCGCAAACTCCTTCTTTGCCTCCAACTGTTGGTTCTGCAGCATCTCATTGATAGCCAATGAATTTTGCTTATCCAGTGAAATATCCCTGAATGCATCTTCAATTGACAAATCATACATAGCTTTCTCAAGTTTCGCTACCAGGCGTTTTATATCTCTGAGTGATACACTGTCTTTTAACCGGGTCAGTGCTAATTCCGGGTCGGAACCATACTCAACATAGGCATATTGGAATACAGCCTTATGTACAGTTGATTCCTGTGCCATCCAGTAGAGGCACTTTCTTACGTCATACTTAGTGGACTGTAAAGTTATCATAAGCGACTGGAGCTGCATAGCATCTTCTGCTGCTTCAAACTTTACAAGGAACTTTCGAATAGCAATACTTGCCTCTGGGGTAAACCATCCCAGCACACCAAATAGATAAATAAAAATAGGATAATACCACTTAAAGCTAATCCCATAGTATCTATCCCATTTTGTACTTAGCCTATCTACCTGCTGCTCTATCTCCATGTCCTCTAAACCAGACACTCGACCTTTTACAAGATTACGAGTGACATCATCCTCTGGCTTTTCTTCTGAAGTCATGTAAATATAGTCGACTTCCTTAATCTTGTTATAACGTTCCTCTGTCATTTCTGTAGAATAATTTATAGCTGACAATGAACCATAATTATTCCAGAGCCTACTTTTAGATAACGTAATAAAAGAGATAAGCGAGACAGTTGCTATAATTATACCCAAACCAGCCATTAAGGGCTTCATCGTATAGATATACCGCATATCTTTAGCTGATAAGGATTCATTCAAACGTTTTGTCCATTCTCTTTCGGCTTTATATGTTCTAGGTATAATTCTGTCTACAAAGGATCTAACTCTCCGATGTTTACTGAGTCTATCAATAAATTCAGACTTATCTACTACATTCACTACCGATGGTCTTCTAAGTGCAGAAATGACGTAATATGATAAGCATGTTAACAACAGCAACACTGTCTTAGCAACAGAACCATACATGCCATTGAGATACACTGATGTACCAGGCATGCTTGTCAATAGAAACCACTCCAGTATAGGAGCAACGACAATACCAGTAAGTGATAGATTTGCTAGTGAACTAAATGCAATACCAATAGCCCTCAGATTCCTAGCTTTACTATCTGCTTCCAGTCGTAAAGTTGTCATCTTTTGAACAAACCTAGGCATACCATTTTCATCACGAGAATCCCCTTCTTCAGTAGCTATATAACAAGTTGTCATTAGTGAACTCAGAATACGCAATGGCACAAGCTTCTTATAAAGATACATCGCTTTTTCTTTATCCTCAGCTACTAATACCTCATAGATTTGTGTGATTGAATGTTCAAGACATTTATCCCTCTCGCAAATCTTTACAGCTTTTGTAACATCATCAACTAAGCTATAGCTATCCGATATACTCTGAATGGTGAAAGATGCCTCAAGTGTCATATTCTCAATTTCTGCATCACATGCTCTAGACACAGTTAACTGATAATACATAAATCCTGTTAGGGCTGCAATACCTGTAAGGACTGGATCACGCTCAACAACTAACGTAATAATGGGTATCAGTAAACTTTTTGACACTGCACTTGTGAATAGCTTTACTGATGCTTCCTGTAACTGCTCAATGTCAAAACAGGTTAACGAAGAATACAACTCCACAATGTGTCTGAAGGACTTACGTGTTAGAGCATTATTATATAAGAAGATGTACTTCTTAGATACAGATGCTCTATATTCAGAAACATTCTCTTTCATTCGCTGTTTTCGCATCATAATGATAGCAACTGGAACAGCTAAAATAAAAGGAATAGCAGTTACTATCAAATTAACAGAAGTAAACATTAGAACACCTCCTCTTGATAGAGGTACTTCTTATTAATCCAGTTATCTAAGTAAAACTGTAAGAATTCCTTTCTATCCGATTCTGGAAGATTGTACAGCATCTTTTTCATCATCTCTTCTGTGTACCATTCATTAGGCTCATAAGACATTGTTTCTGCATTGAATACAATAATTTTTCTTGATGTGAATCTTACTCGGTCAGTTGTACGTGTATAGTACTCTTTTGTAAGCATAGTGTATGCTAACCAAACCTGAGCAAGCTGAGAAGACTTAACATCCTCATCAATTTCACTTTTCAGAATAGCTTTAGACTTCTGCAGAAGATCTGTAATCTCTGGATAAGGCTCAAGCTCATCAAGCTTAACAATTTCAGAGATGTACTTAAGAATACGTTTCTTATCTTCAGTAAAACCTAAATGCACATTATGCTTGATAACATCCAGAACTGTAGACATAGCCACTCCATGATCATGGTATTCACCACATGCTACAAGAGACTGAGCAATACCTCTAATCAAATCTTCATCATCCTTACCATGGTGAGAGAATACTGTAAATGCAGATGCGATAAGACAGAACTGAATCATACGTGCCGCAACAATATCCTCTGCAACCTCACCTACACAGGATACCCAAGCATCAGTCTTCTTAAGTAAGTCCTGCAGGTTAGCACTTGTAACATAATCAGTAGGTTTTACGGTAAAAGTATCTTTCCATGGATACAATTCACGTAGAGCCAGCTCAAATGACATTTCTAGCACACGAATGTTTTTATCCTCAATGAATTCAAAAGCTGCTTTCATTAAAGATGTCTTACCAGTATTCTGCTGACCAGTGAATGCAGTTGTTTGTTCTGCTAACATAAGAAACTTAATCAGCTTAGCTGGTAACTGCCAATTATGAACATATGGTTTGTCCAAAAGAGTCTTAACATCAAATGCATTGAGTACGAAGTTACGCTGTGAGTAAAACCAGGATTCGCCAGCACCAGGTCTAAGTCCAACTCGACGTGAGCCATCTGGACCGTCAGTAACCTTATAAGGCTTCTTCTCAGTCATAGGTGGGGCTGAACCATAAGATACAAGCTGATTCTCAATCTTGCGCATTTTCTCGATTGTCTTAAAGTCTAAGAAACTAAAAAGAACCCAATTAGCATCAATCTGCAACCAAAGTGAATTAGTCGCACGATATTTAGCGTTAAGGTTTCCATCAATCATATAACGTATTGAACCAGATGCACCAAAATGCATACCATCATATTTCTGTTGCATCAGAGTATCCAAAATTTCTGGACCAGTCAAACGTGATTCATAATATGCTGCCAGTATATCCACTTCTTCTGAGTAAGTAAGTAACTCTGTATTAGGGTCTCTGTTGATGATGAGTTCCTGTTCAAAGATGTCACGCAGCTTTTGAGCATCAAACTCTCTTATGCTGTATGTACGCATCGGAACCTGTTCCCCATTCTCCCATTTGTAGTCTGTTACTTTCCGTTTTTCTGTAATATTGTATTGTCTCTGTAGATATGGGATGACTTGGTCACCATGAACCTTAGTAAGCTTGTAAAGCAATACTTCCCATGTCCAATATGCATCCAGAAACAAGTAATCTTCCAGATTAATCATTTTGGCTATTTCTTCTTTGTCCCTGAACCGCTTCTCTGTGAAATTACGAGCTAGTCCTATAACAACATCTCTTGCTGCTGGCAACCCATAGTAAGCATCAGATATAGAATCATTTATCAACTTACGGTTCATGGCAATAACTTCATAATTTATATCCGAAGTCAAAACAGAGCCATTGTCCCTTGCAAGGTCCGCCACTTCATTCTTGAAATCAATAAAACTTGAGTCAAGTGTTACACGGCTATAATCCTTAGCATCTGAGACTTGTTTTGATCTAATGTAGTATAACAAAAATGTTATACCAATAAGCACAATAATCAGCGCAATGCCAATTAGAGTCTTGGCCACTCAGCAAACCCTCTGATATACTTGTATCTGTCCGTATCAAAAAGTGCCTGCATCATTTCCAATAACTTCTGACGCAATGTAATAGTTTCAGGCTCGCCCTTGATAATGGATGGGATTAATGAATCCACATTACCTTCGTAGCACGCCTTTACCACTGCCTCATTGTACGGCAAGTATATAAAGCTTCGCTTAGCAATACCAATATCCTTGACAAAATGGTTCTCGCTTACCATGTTGAGAGGATAGTTCTGACAGATAAAAATTGTTCTCTGTACACAATTCTTATCGTACTCCCTTGTGTATTGCTGTAATTTAGCAATAGACTCCTTATTCGGGTTAAACACATAGAATATTGCACCACATTCCATAAGTGCATAATGGTTCAATTCCGAATTTAAGTCACCCTTGATCTCTACGATAGCTAGCTCAGAAACAACTTTAGCTAAAGTCACCTCGAACAGTTTACGTAGCTGTCCTTCTTCTAATCTGGCATTAAAGAGGTTAAATGCATACGTATTGTAAGTACCGATTCTATCAGCATAACGTATGATCTCTTCTCCTTTTAAGGCTGCATTCTTCATAAGTGCATTGTAGATATTAGTATTGTTCAAAGCACCTTGTGCCATACCAATATTACATTGAGCATACATAGTAGAAGCATCCCCTGTAGACAAAATAACGGACTCTTTATCCTGGGTGGCACTAAAGAGTAAGCCAAGTAACAGGCTAAGAACACTTTTACCCGTTTGACCTTCCTGATTTGTTACGACTGCCACTTTCATTAGTTTGTCTTATCTCCTTTCTGAATAAATTAAATTGTATATTCAATACTTCGCCAAACAAAGTATAGAACACCCTAGCTAATTTCTCATCTACTGGCTCAAACTGTCCAAGACCCTCAAGATTTTCCACCATATTGTAACTTGGCAGAGACAGGTCAAACTCCTTGACCTTCTTTTTCTTCTCAGCAGCTACCATATCCCTAAACTTCTGTTCAGGATCATAATCCTCAGGAATTTCATTTACAGGTTTCTTTGAGTGCCTGTCTTTTGATTTCTCAGGTTTTTCTGGGACTTCTCTCCTTGCCCTGCCATTTCCATAATGCAAGAAGAAAATATTCTCATTGTTGTCCTGTTCCTTATAGAGTTTAATGTCAGTATCAAATGATTCACTGGCTTTCTGACCAAATAACACAATCAACTTGTCATACTCAGTAACTCCCATATTATCCATTATGATATAGTCATATTCATCCATAACAATCTGATATGTCTGACAGATTTCGTCAGTTGCACCTGTCTCATCTACTAAGACCGCAATATTCTTGAAAGTAGAGTATTCTTGATCATCAATAACCCTTCTGACATATCTATTGCTGGTCATGACCAAGACACTGCCATATATACTACAAGCCTTCATTAATGGATATAAGACCACACGTGAGTCCATTTCGCTCTTTATTGCAATTACCATAGAACTTCTCCTTTACTCCAAAACTGTCTCATCACCAAATAAACTACCACCTAAAGACTCATTCTTCTGGCTGTCTGTAATACTAGGTGATGTATCACTATTTAGAGCATCACTTGCTTCATTAAGCTCCTCTGATGCACCCTCAAGATCAATTGCATCAGTGCTTGTTCCTGATGACTTCACATTACCATTTGTATCCTCGACATATTGGCTGGCTGCACTGTTAATAGCAGATGCCTCTGAAGAAATACCACTACTTAATGTACTACCATCTTCCTGTGATACAGATTCAAGCATATAATCAAGCTGTGTACGCAAATTACTATTAACACAAAGAGATGCATCCTTGATATTAGGATCTACATTCACAACGGATTCCATTTCAGACCTTACAGGATAGAAAGCCACAATTTCGTCCTCGTCTACACCTGGCTCCACATATTTACTTAAGTACAAGTCTGTACCATAGTTATGTGTTAATGCATAGTCTTTTCTGGCACTTGTCCACAATGCCTCCTGTGCTGCTGTAAAGTCAACTTTGACAGTATTTGCCTCCAACACAATCTGCTTTATACGTAAGTGCTGGGTAACTACAAAAGTCTGACCAAATGGAAATGATATCTTGATATCTACAAAATCACCAACTTTGAGCCCCAATGGCAAATAGTCAAATACTAAGTCCTTCTCATGCAATGTCTCCTCATATACAATATCCATCACCATAGAAGATGTAATCGCAGTTCCTGGCTGAATATCAACTTTGTACAGTTTACCATCAATTGTACTCACATCCCTGATAACATCATCTGTCATGCTGGACTCCGGAACAGTAATCTCAACAAAATCATCCTTAGATATAATATCCCTTGTGGTCACAGGTGCCGCAACTGTATAAGCAGTCGTAACTGGACCGATAGCATCTATAGCACTTTGTAGCGCCCCATTCTGTTGAACTAGCGTTTCTCTTTCAGAGCTTACATCTTTGTACTGTATATAAAAGTAAACAGTACCTGCCACACCGCCTATTGCAAGCAGAACAGCTAAAATTGTTAAAAACTTCTTCATTTCTTATGAATTCCCCTTTCTATGTCCTGGCTAATATCAGCCATAATATAAGCAAGGCAATCACCTTACCTACAAGCGATGTAACATCCATCTTCTTTGAAGTAAGGACGTCAGCACTTATATTTGCTATAACATAGAGGATTCCTGCAGAACCTATCATATGAAAAACAATCAAGTGCTACCACCCCTTTCATTTATCACCCATAGAGTTAATTCTTCCTCATACTGATTGAACTTCCCATTACAGTACTTATAAATATCAGAAAGTTCCAAATCTTTTACTTTAACCCTAGCTTTACCTATTGTTTCAACATTATTTGAAATAGCTGTTATATTCTGGTCCAGCGTCATCTCAGGATTTAATATGAAGTTACGTGCATCTAATTTAAAATCCTCAATATCACTAATCAGTACAGCCTTATGAGCTTTCTTTGATACCTCTGCTCCTTTAATTCTTATACCTAACTCAATCTTTGCAGTTTGGTATAGATATAATAGAATACAATATGCATCTGTAACATCATCCGAGCAGGAACCCAGAGGCGACCCTATATCCCTGAAATAAGCTAGAGACCCTTTGCCAATGTCTTTAGCTCTATACTTAGCAGGTAATACATGAGACTTCCAAGTCCAGTTATTTACCAGAGTAGGTGTTATACCAAAATTGTCCTGAAAGAATGTAATAAGAGAGGCAAAGATACAAGTTATTTTGAATCTTGACGAATGGACTGTCATGCCTGTCTCCCTGCCTTTAGTAACTTTGGTAATGATATCCTCAATACCAACTATCTGGACATTTGCACCTTTTAACAGAACTTTCAGTGTATCCCTATGGTCTTTACATAGGCGTAGAGCATCATATTCTGTCGTACCATCATCCTTGCCATTAAGCTCAATCCAATGCAGTAGCTCCCCTGACATACTGCCAATAGCGATACCCGTATTTGACTTAGAGGCATCAATACCTATTGCAATATCCTGCCCTTCAAACAAAGGCATTGCTGGATGTACTATTTTATTATCAACACGTAGTATCATAACTTTTCTACCAACTTATAATGGCAAAGACGAATAGCCCTGGGTTTTCTCTTTTCACGCTTAATGTAGCCGCCTACCTCAAGTTTCTTAATAGCCTTAGATACATCATAACCTGATATATCCAACTTTTCCGAAATCTCTCTGCGTGAAGGGACGAACCCTACATCGATCATATAAGTTACAAGATATTCATAAACATCCCTTACATATTTGTCATCTAATACGTTAGACTGATTATTCATAGTCCATTTCTCCTTTCTTATCCCATGTACGTAAAAGATCCTGCAAATCTTCATCACTCACAGGAAACTTTGACATAACATAATCCAACTGCAACCATCGTTCAACTGTATTTGCCTTCAAAATACAAAGATTATATAGAGTTTTAGAATGTATCCTATCTTCATTAACAAAGTCCAAGTAGGAATTGTTATCACGGATGATTAATGATTTATCAACTTTATACAGCTCACATAAGGAGTCTTCTGCCTGTTTACGTGTCATCATGTGATAATTCTTCCTATGTAAATCTACTACATCACCACCACAATGGCAGGAGCCAAAGCAACGCCATTTACCCTTCTCATCAGAATACGAAAAGGATGGTGTATCCTCCTGATGGAATGGACAGCATTGTTTAGGGTTTTGTAACAGATCCACACTGGAATCAATAAAATCTTTATAATATTCAGGAATACTTGGCAGACGCCCATAGATAGATGCACTCATACTCTTACTCCGGTAAATTCATAAAATTATCAGCTGCTGGTGCTGGTTTTAAGACCTCTGGTGTCCTGACAGTCTGATAACCTGTCTTGGTTACAAGATGTGCATTAGGGTCACCTGATTCCCTCAGAATATAGTCCTCCATAGCGATAACACTTGACAATGCCTGATTACGAGCAACCTTATTCTTGTAAATACGAAGTTTATCATTACGGACAACAGCAGCCAGCGCCATAGCCAAATCATACCGGAAATAATCCCAGTCCTCCTGGCACCAGTTCTCTTCAGTTAAAGTTACAGTCATCTGATCTTTAACATATTTCTTGAATCTGATTTCACACACGCCTGATGTTGCACAAAAGTCCGGTAATACATCAATGACACCATCAGCAATATCAAACACAGTGTCTTCACTAATTGAATCATTCAGGAACAATGTCGTACCAGAATAACCTACCTTGTCAGCTGGGATAGCAGATACATCTAAAGTTGCAAGATATTTACTATCTCTCACACTTCTCCAGTTCATAATCATGCCTCCTTTGCCAGAAAGTCATCAATGTGCTTTGTAACACTTTCAAACACGACTTCCTGCATCTTATTGAAATTAACATCAGGCTTCCATTCATGAGTCTTAGCATTAGCTATTAAGTCCTTGAACAGGAGCATAAAGATATAGCCAATTGTATTAGCATACTCTACGGAATAGCTAATCTGGTCAATTGCCAGTGCCTTCAATACCTTAATTTCTCTCACAGTTGCCGGACACCTTCTTGCAAGAATCCCTTTACTGTAATAATTGATCATGCCAGGCGTAGTATCCTTCGATTCTGCCATTAACTGCGATAATACAACTTTGAAATGGCTTGCTGCATCTTTGTAAATCAAACCAGCCGAACTCTTATTTAACTCTACCCTAGGCAGAGTTGTAATGACATCTTTCTGATACACTTCAAGACTTTCTAAGTAGTCTTTAAACTCATCAGCCGAACTTGTCTTCTCTTTCACAAGATCATCATAGACTGGACGTCTGACTACCTTAACTGTTTCTCCCATACTTACCTCCTAAATCTAACCCACCTGCATCTGTTTCAGCTGCCTAAAAATAGATACCGATAGATCCTTGTTGAACGGCACATTCTTAAATCCTTTAGCCGCCCTCACTTTTACAGTAGACATCATCATCGTATTAGCCAAGGACTGCTCTTCTGTTGCAGTCATTGCTATTTCATAATCTGCATGACGCTCAACAATCTGACCGCCTTCAACATGACCAGCAATAATTGGCTTACCCATACGGGCTGCTTCAACCCCCTCTTTATTGAACTGATTGACAATAAGTGCGCCAATATCTGCAGTTTTAATGATGTCTTTTACTCTCTTATATAACTCCTGTATGATTTCAAACCCCTGCAATCTCGGAGCATACTTATCAACAGGCCTGGAAGCCGCCAAACCCGCATAGTCAATAACCCAATAATCAATATTGCGATTACGCCTTAACAACGGATACATTGTAGACTCCAAATCTTCCACATAAAGCTTAGAGTCATCAATAATGAACTTTCCATACTTGCCTGACTCAAACAGATCGATTCTTGCTGCATTTACATATTGCCGCTGCTCTGGAGTTAGCATATCCTTGTTTATCAAACTATCCGGAATCTTAACTTTACCATTCCATAGGTTGATGATATGATGAGCTACAAGCATGTTACGTATTTCACCAATACTTAGCTCCAATTCATTGATGAATACATCTTTCTTTGCAACAACTGCACACTGATACGCGAAATGGATCATAGCTAAACGTGTCTTACCTGTACCAGGTAAGCCTTCCATTGCCATGAGCTGCTTAGAGAATGTACCTCCAACGTCGCCATCTATACAAGGCAGGTTAGTGTCAAATAAATGCCGCATAGTATCCTTATCAGCAGTCTCTCCATCTTTATTACGGCCTTCCAAGAAATCAAGCTTATATAGCTTGTTAACATCATAATTGATGGCGATTAGCTGCAATTGATAAGTCATCTCCGAACCTATCTCTTTTGCATCCTGACCAGTATTCAGATTAGAGAATGATTCCGTCATAATCTCAATCATACGTTCCTTATACCGTTCAGTCATGAAAGTTCGCATATCTACTTTGAAGTTGCGCTCCTCAAGATCCTCTTCCATACACTGCTGGTACCTGGAAGTAACAACCTGATTGATGATACGTGTAGCCTCTTCTAAGGCAGCAGGTTCATCATAGTTGAAATTATTCATATCATTGAGCTTTATGTTATCTGTTTTTATGTGCTTTTTAGACTCTGTTCGCAAAAATGCATCAAGATATCTTTCTGCCGCAGGTATACCTAAATCACTACAGTATTTTATGTAATAAAACAAAAGGCGGTCTTCGCCTTTAAATTCAACCGCATCAAATGCTTTTGCAAACCAGTCAACCCTGGCTGAAGCATCATTAAGTGTAAACCACTTAAATATCCTCTGCATTGATACTTCTCCTTTCTAAACACTACATCATTGTATTTCTGTAGTTTGTTGCAACGTCCTCGACAGACAGGTTGAAATCAACACCATCAATCCCGTCATAGAACTTTCTTACCTTTTCCTCTAACTCTGGTAAGCTCTGCTCAATGATATCTTCAAGACTCCAATTATCATCTTCCCTAAAACGATAATTGTAATCAACGATATCCATAAGATCTCTTTTAAGATCTCTGTCCATGTCATTAAGACTGTATTTATCTAATGCTACAACCATATTTCCTCCTATAATGTCATATCCCCTAACATTTTACCGACACATTCTGGCAGTACTCTTTCGTTTGCCAATGCATCCGCCACTTCATTAAAATGAATACCCGAATGTGCTTTTACCTTTTTAAACCGTAACTGCATATTAGGATAATTCTGTCTGAATGCCTTAATGCCTGCTACATATAACTGTGGGACCAGCTTCTTTGCTTTCCAAACAGGGTTGCCTTCGATGAACTGAGCGACACCGACATAATCATGCATGACCGTTACGGTCATCTGTTCTTCCTTACCAAAAATGCTGCCCATGCAATTCAATGCAGTCACTACTGCCATAAGTTCTGCACTTACATTCCAAGAACCAAGATACTTCTCATCCTTAATATTCAATTTTCCACAAAACATAACTTCATCGTTCATAACTACTACATAGGCACTAGTACAACGTCTAGTTGAGTTGTCAAATGAACCGTCCGTATAGATTTCAAAATTCTTCATTGATTACTCCTTACTTCAAAACTTTTAATACACAAGGTATTAAAAGAACCATCACCTTCCAGAAACCGCAATTTGCAAAACCGGTCCTGTGCATAAAGATCATTTCGTGTACCGTTATAAATAAAAATCGTAGAGCAATTATTTCTTACTCTACGATCCACGATAGTTGAAATTGTATCTACGAACTTATTGGGTAAGTCCATAGGTATACGCACAACCATGATTTTTGCATTATTTACTTTATCCAGCAATTCCAAATTATCAGTGAAATAATTAAGCAACACTTCACGTACCTGCATCAGATCCAAAATCTCTGGCATATTCTCACCTTTACTGTAAAGCAAACTATAGAGATTATATGCCCAAACTGTTTTGCCAGTATTTGCTGGTGAACAGATAATATAGTTCTTGCTATACGAATATAGATCTGTTGTAATGTCATTTAGCAGCTTTTCCATGAATACGCCTAAAGTTGGCTGAAGCTCTCTGCAAATGAACATTTTATTATATTGTATGCTCTGATACTGAAGTGGCACTTTCATGTGTGGTGGCAAAACTAACTTAGTTGTCTTAGCACCACAATCACACAATTCGCCTGAAGCAAGAATACCTGTACCACCACATTTAAGACAAGTTTCTCCCTCCATACAATTATCCCTTTCTGTTAATCTTTTCAACTAACTCCCGCATAGCATTCTTATCTTTTACATACGTAGTTTTCAGAATACCAGCAGAATCTGGAAACACTTCACATAATATCTGAACCTGATGTACAGTTAAAGTAGACCAGTTGTCAATAAGCACAGTAATGTTTGCAATTGGCAGCATTTGTTTAAGTATGCCTCTCGGCGTATTATCATTTACCTGCAGAGTAACGCCTTCCCACTCACGACCTGCAATATAGGGGTGGTAAGCTTTATCTCTCAAACTATCAAGAGGAAGTACATACTCATTCAGATCTTCTGCTTCATAATTATCCCGAAGTACAAGACGCATACCCGCACCTACTTTCTGAAACTCTGGTACAGTATCTCACCGATACATGCAGCAACTTCAGGCAACCCAAGTTCCTCGCAAACAACAATAAGGACAAAAAGACGTTTTTCCCAGCTATTGCTAATTGTAGGAAGCTTTCTTTTTAAAATCTCCAGGAAATCAGATAACCTTGGCTGGTAACAAGCACGCTGTAAAGCTTTAAGGGATTCTTTAAGTGACTCTCTTGTCAACCCCAAATAGTTGATATCCTCCAAAGAAATATCCGTGGTAGCCAAATACCTCCGAATCTGACAATAGCCACAAAGCATACTGTGCAACCTTGCAATATTTGCAATGTATGTAGAAGCTGCCTCCTGTGCCTCAGATATCTCAAGCTCCATATCATTTAACTTACAATCTGTTAAATTAATCTGGTACTGGCGGTCTATCTTTGTTTTTACGTTCTTAATAAGGTTGTCCATATTTGTTTCTCTGAGATCGCCATCCTCAATCATAAGTGCAATCTCCAATTGCTTGATCAGTTCATGTAAATCGTAACATGCTGCAATATTCATTTGTAATACTCCTTTCTTATGCCCCTACACCAAAGAAGAACCCTGATTTTACGCACACTCTAATAATTCGCTGTAACAAGTCATCAAGACCAAGATAGTAGTCAAACTCATTATCCTGGTAATAATACTTACCTGCCTTTATATAAAGGGCTTCCATTGCCGAATTGATTGGACCTGCTATCATGTTCTTTGTATCTGTATCAGTAGTGTCCACATCCTCATCCTGCAGAATTTGTGCAATCAAATCATGGACACTAAGCAGCTCAATCTTTATATTGCCAAACTCCTCACCTTTACCTACCAGCTTATTAAGCACCTGTCCAAGCAACCTTTGAATTTCAGTCAACTCAGTTCTGGAAAGCTGTGACCTAGAATCTGCATGTAGGGAGCCCTTGACGTGCTCTAATAGAGCTACTGATTGAATCACATCATTATCTTTCATGTTTCTTCACACCTTTCTTAAATTTTAATTTTATATCTTTCAGTTCTTTAGTATTCCTGTAACCTAACAACATCATCAGAAATGCAAATATTGTAGCAATGATACCTTCCGGCAAACTTATGAAAGTATAATAACCCAATAAATTAAATACTTCTGATAGTGCTGTAGCAACCACACAAAAGTAAAAGACATAGCGTGTCTTTTTGCCCTGTATAAGTGTCACCGTACTGAAAGCAGACTCTATGCAGTCAACTATTGACGATAATATACTTTTTATAAATTCTTCATTCATTAATATTTTCACCTCTATATAACTTCTCATTTATATATGTCAGCGGCACATAACTTTTTTCGTACACCTTACAAATACTCACAAAATTTCCATCATTTGTGTAGTGTAACCGAAAACTCAATTCTTCATTAGATAAAGACACTTCTATAAAATCTTTCGTCTCTTCTAAGCTCACCAGCTTATAGTTATCTGCAACCATCTCATTAACAATAAATGAAAATGTTTCTAAGTCACATTGAACTCTGTTGTCATCTTCAACCTCGTAGTAACCTAGGGATGCAGATGACAAAAGATGCATCTTATCCCGCTCAACAGATATATATATTTTTTCATTTTTGAAAAAGCATACCACGACGATAGCGAGTATAAGTAACAAATTAATAAATGATAATCTCCTCTTCACATCATGATACCCACCTTTGAAGTTCTTGACCCTTATAATAAACAGTCAATCTATTAGTCTCCTCATCAACTTTTACAGTAATTTTAATACGTGCCAGATTTTCAAGATTTACAGGGTCCATAAACTGTTTGGCTGTCCAATGCATTTCAATGATACCAAACCGAATAGTAACCTTATTGTCTTTTACAAAAACCTTAATATCTTCTTCCGGGTTCTTCATCCTGATTTCACCTTGGTAGTCAATAATCTCTCCGGCTGAGTTCATATGGTCGTATATGTACTGCATATTAGTCTGTGTTGATTTTAAAGCATTCATTTTGCTTACAAAACTGTAGCCAGTGACTCCTACGATTAGAAGCATTAACACCAAAAAGCTTGCTACTTTACCACCCTTTTTCATTAAACCCCTCCTCTGACTCCTTCGATTGGCATTTAGTCACAATAGCCTTTTCTAGCAGATTTTCAAAATATAACCTCTGAGTACAGTATGGACAGCATACATACTCAGGAGCTACTCCCATATCACAAGTAGGGCATCTGTAATCTGGAGTTATATCACCGCCATGTATTGTGATAGACACCTGCTCTGCCTTCTTCTTTATAAACTTCATCCAAACACCTCCACACCAATAGCTCTAATCCACTGTGTCATCTTTGGCACAGATTACATGTCCTTCGTAGTAAATTGCAGCCAGTCTTGAACCATCTGCACATATAATACTGTACATAGTATCAACATCACCTAAGTAGTCTACCATCCAGGACGGCACAGCTAGACCAGCATCACCATCTGTAACTAGGGCTGAGCTAACAATGATAAAATCTTTATAACCTAAATCAGATATGCATTTTGCAACTATTGCCTCTTCTTCTGAATACTCATCATATGTATAACCGCTTTCAAGCTGTACTGGCTCAATAGGAGCTGTCTCTGGAACCTCAACACTGAAAGTCAAGGTATCTTCCTGTTCAGGCTCTTCTATCAGTACCACAGCCTCTGTTTCTGTCACAGGCTGCTCATAGTTTTCAGTAGTCTGTTCAGTATAATTCGATTCACCAATATAATCCTCAGCACCCTTGTTCAGCATATTCTTCTTGTTATTACTCAGGACTGTAGCAGCTATAGCAACTACGCCTGCACAAACCATTGCAATGATTAATACAATATTTCTTTTCATCCTATTCTCCTCTACTTATTACAAGCCACTGTATTATTTAACTTAAAGACATGACCTTTTGTTATTTTATTATAAGTATCCTTAGAAACAGCGGTACCACGTGAGCCATTATTTAGGAAATAGTAGTTGCTGCTATCCATTCCAACACAGCACAACCAATGAACACCACCGGAACTTAATATACCTTTGGATCCGCTCTTAGCATACACAATTGCCATATTCCCGCCACTTAACACTTTTTCTAAATCATTAACACCGACTTCCTCAGCAGTAATTCCACTCTTAGAAGCTGTGAAGATTTTATTAGCCTGTCCTATATTACCATCAAGCGATGATATAGGACTATTAGTAACGATATACACATTATTGTGTATTGTTACTACCCCACCTAAGTCAGTGATACAATCTTTGACCGTATACCAATATCCAGTTTTATTTGTAATTGCAGCACATATGGCATAATAGAAGCAACCTTGCGCTGTCATTGTCCGCTGATCAGGCTTGTAAACACTCCACAATGTGCTTGATTGTGCTTCGTATAAGAAGTTAGAGCCATTTATAGGGACTTGCTTTGCTAAAGTTTTATATTCAGCAGCTTCCTTGCTCTTTTCCTCTATTTGTGTTGCCCAGTCACTTTTAGTTACGGTCGAACTGTTGTTCTGACCGTAGTTCAATACAGACTGTGACAATTTCTCTGCATTTTCATCTTTCTCAGCTTCCTCCTGCTCCAACTTTAAATCAAGATACTTTGTATAGAAATCTTCCCGGCTATAATTGTTAGTCTTTATACCATCATCAATAACAGCAACCGTGTCAGGCATAGCTAAGTATATTGCAAACACGATTGCAACTACTATAACGATACCTAATGTAATAGCACCTAATTCAATCTTTGTCTTTAACCCCAAAACTCAATCACCTCCTGAATAATAAAGTCGTTCTAAACATAAGTAATTCAATACTGCTTTAAGAGGATAATATTGCTTATGCCCAAAACTACTTGCATACTCTGATTTATTGACACCTATTTCTGATAGTATCTGATTATGCACACTTGTAGATGTCTGACCTAACAAAGTAAAAGGCTCTCCATTCTTTTGTGCCTCAATAACATCATTCCACCACGTGTCAACATACTTAGTCATAACACTAATAGAGTGGGGATCACCTAATACCTTGCAATAGTCGTACACTGCATCAGAATTTCTCCATAATGAACCAGCATCATTTTTACTATTTAAAAAAGCAGTGCCCGTATTATGAGCAACTGCCATTAAAGCTACTAATTCATATGTATTTGATATTGTGTAACCACTATTCCAATTCTCAGTGTCTAGAAACCTCTTCGACTGAGTGTGTGCGAAATACTGAACATTATCATCCCAAGACATTAGATCCAGAACTACATTACCACAATCATAAGTTATGTAGTTATTACCCTCTACATAATGTCGCAATATCTGTAATGGACCAAGGCTATCACAATCATTGTAGCCTATAGTATGGTAATGTGAGTTTACATCAGCTGTACAATTAGTACCGCAACCATAGTAACTACAAAGACCATTTATGACATATGTGTCAGTATCAACCTGTTCTATCTTAACCCTGTCCATGTCAACACCAGCACTGTTAAGCAACTTAGAGTATATAGCAGATGACCAAGTATACCTTGTATCTGACCACATTCCAGTCTCATTTATTGTCATAGCAATTGGTATGATAGGTGTCATGTTCTGAAGGTATGATTGAGCCAGCTTTGTCAATGGATTACCATACTCCTCAATTAAATGTTCTTCGTTATAAATATTTTTTGTAATATCATAGATTTCAGTATTCAACCGAATCTGTGTACTATTGAACAGCATATCATCAATTAAGATACCATCATGCTGCTCTGCAATGACTTCTGATTTCTCCTCTTCTAAATCTTCTTCGACAGTCATTGTTATTTCCTCTGTACTCACTTCTTCTTTATTAGCTGCTCTGTTTTTGAGTGCTAAATCAACGTCTTCAATACTAATAGCACTGAGCTGTGATTCCGCATTTGTAACAAGACTCTTAGCATTTAATGACGTTGTGATTATTGCTGCACACAAAGTGGCAACAAAAATCAAGTTGTCATTTTTCATAAGAATAACCTTAAACCTCGAACTTTCTTAAAATAAAAAGAACTCCATATGCCTGAGCATATAGAGTCACTAACATGTTCCATATTCAATTTTAGTGAAGATTGCTCTTACAGGTACTTACTCGGATCGTCAGCTCTCAACTAACATTCTAGTAAATGTCAGATGCTTACCTACCTCTTGTTTAGATGATTCAGTGTACAGTTCATACACATCATTATCACTGTATTCCTGCTAAACACAACATTCAATTTAATCCCCCAATCTATTTAGTATCTCTTGATATAACTTCTGATAACACTTTGCCGAAAAATGTAAACCATCAGAAGAAATAATTTCTCGTTTAGATATGTCATAAATGTCAATAAAATTTTTGTACCAAGACATCGAGCTATTAAAGCTTTCAATCTTTTCATTTGTTACACTACCCTGATATTTGGATTCATCAATACAGTATACACTGGTAATATAGAAATCATAGTCTTTCCATTCACCATCAAGAAGTTCTTTATATTTTGCTTTGTACTTCTCTACGTTACCTAGATCATTAACACCTAGATTAGTGATAATCACCCAGTTATCATAATCATTACTATTTATGATGTCCTCTGCTGAGTCAATAGCTGTATTACAAAACCAATCGTAACCTTGACCTACTTTAGCAACAAAGAACACATTATCTTCTATAGCGACAGCTTTCGACATACCAACAGTTCTGCTATCACCTATAAAAATAATGCCAGTAGATTCAGCAGCCTCTACTGGCAGTACAAATACTAAGCTAACCAATAACATCAATATGAACACAATTAACCCCCACTAATTCAATGAATCAGAGATAATACCATACTTATCTTTAAGTGAGAATGTCTGCCCTCCATTATGAATAACTGCATAATAATCTTCACCAATCTTAATGGTACAGATATAATCTTCATCATCTGTAGATGCATAACTCTCGATCGTATAAGATTCTGCACCATTGTCCTCTGCGACCTTTTGCAGCTCCTTGACTACTGAATCATCAACCTTAATATCTTTACCTTTTTGGATAGCTAACTTATCTGCTATATCCTGTAGGGTCTGTTTATCAGTTTCCTGAGCAACCGTATCAGCTACTGCACCTGTTTCTTCTTCCATCTGTTTAAAGCTCTGATTAATAGCATCGGATACTATATCAGATTGCTTGCCATTACAACCTACCATGAACATAGCTGCAATGCACATTACTACTCCAACTTTTATTCTTACTTTCATCTTAATCTCCTTAAAATAATAGAGAGTTACAAAAAAAAATATGTAACTCTCCAATCATTCTGAACAATCTTAGTAGTCTTTATAGTTTCTAATGTACACCTCTTCATTGCTTTTGTAAACAAATTGGTATGGCGTACCGTCAATATCGTATATACAGTTAGTGTAACCATCATAGATGTAACCAGGTAATTTATCTGATTCAGAAAATGTAATACCTTCGCCAAAATATTCAACAGCTGCAGTGTAGATAAATGTTATATCTTCTTCACTTTCAAATCCAAATGTTACAGCTGCTTGTAATTCATCCGGTAACTGTTCTAAAGGTAAGACGTCTAAATCTGTATATACATAGTGTGCTAAAGCCACAATATCATTAGTGTCTAAATCTCTCTGTACTTCTTCAAAATCTTTGGTTTCCTCTGACGACATTGGCTCACTCAGTATAATTTCATCTAATGATGTATCATTTTCCCGCTGAGTAAACGAGTCATTGACGTCATTATTGTATTGCTGAGCGCCTTGTTCAATAGTAGAAGCACTATCTTTCTTACGCACTGCTAGAACTACCAACATAACAGCTAAGATTACAACAACGCTAATAATTGTTATTTGCTTTTTCATAAAACCACCTACTTCCACGATATAAAGCCTATCAGCTTATACGCCTTCAGCGCATTTGCGGCTTGCGAGTTAACTTCCAAGTTAAACTGAGGAGCTGTCGTTACTACATTCGTACCCTTATACTTTACATCTGAATAACCGGCTCTTATCTGATCAATAGATGTTATAGTTTTTCCAATTATACTACCAGTTATAGTACCATTATCACTATTGAAATTCCATCCACTACTTGAACCTGAGTTATTACTTAAAAATGTTTGAGCAAGTCCTCCTGGCCAAATATGCCCCTTAGCATCATCTACACAAGATACTGGTAAATAGTATGTTGTGCCCGCGGCGTCCTGTAATATGGCACAAACCTTCTTAGGTCTAGCACCTGACGACCAACCAATTGAATTACCATATTGGTCTATATCACAAAATCCTAAAATAGGATAACCTGCAAAACTTAAGCATTTAACACCTTCCACAACAATATCTTTTATCTTGCAGTTATTATCAATCGCAACAGTTGGTGTAAAGTTCGAATTAAGATAACGAGAAAGATATGCATTACAGACTGCAGTGTCAAGTTCATAAGCTCCGCTACTACTCCAAGGTAAACCATCATATAATGGAACTCCAGCAATCTTAACACTTATTGGATTTCCTTTCTTCGTCACTGACAAATTCTGCTTATAAAATCCTAAGGCTGATTGCGCCATACCTTCACTTAAAGAACCACTATTATTACTGTTTAAAACAGAGTTACCTAGTATAGTTTGTGAGTTACCATTAACACCAGTACCTTCATCAGCATCCTTATTTTCATTATCAATAACTAGCTCTTTATACTCTGTGTAGAAATCTTCTCTACTGTAATTATTAATACCAATAGAATTTGCATCTACATATAAGGATTCATCTGTATTATAGAAGTCTATCATAAAATAGACTCCTATAACAAGTGCAATAGCAACTATAATTACACCAATAATTTTCTTCATAAGCCACCGCCTAACTTATACCACTATTTGTTTGTGGCACAGCTTCAAATACCTTATAGTGGTGTGACTTATTCCAAATAGCCCTGACTACTGGAATACTTGGACGCTGCTCCATCTTATTGATAAACACAAAAGAATTAACAAACCGGTCTTCAGTGTTAATCACCCTGATAATGTCAGCATAATCTCCAAGATCAAAACGATTGATAACTTCATTACAGGCATTACTCTCAAGATTTCCAATCAGTATACCAGTTATATTTTCCACAATAGGCCTGCTTATCGGATTATCCAACAAAGACGACACTGAGTTACCTAAAAGCAATGTTGTCTGCCCTTGTGCTCTTCGCATTGTGATTTCTGTAACATATCCCTGAATTATTTCAGGATCGTTAACAGCAACCTGTGATTCTTCAAGGACTTTAAGGACTTTAACCCCTTTCATGAACTTATATGCCACGTACTCAGCATTTAGCTTCTGCATGTATGCAAACTTTAATTTGAATATTACAGGGTCATGAAATGAGTTAGAACCTTCCAAAAGACCAAAATCAAACATGAGCGTAGGTGCACGTAAAATAGCAGCATAGTCAAATTCTCCTTTAAAGATATATGACTTGCTGCCATCTCTCGACATGAACATCCTCAGTGAATTAATGACTTTTCGCGATACACTTTTATACCTTGATATCACTTCCGGAGTCAAATACCGCATCAACCTGTCATAAACTGTAAATGGTGTAAGCTCATCTGTACTACTCCACGTATTTCTGTTCGTAGCCAAAACACCCAACGACTCATAGAGCGCATCATGGAATGAATCCAATAACTCTTCCAAGTCACTTCTTGCCTCATAATCTTCGATCCCAGATAGGATAAGCAACTGCTTTTTCGAGAACTCTACACGCTGCCTGAAATATGAAGCAGCTTCAGCATCTGTAGTATCCTCTTTATGCATCCTCCATGAGTTAATAAACCCTGAAGAGTTCTCACGAAGAGATACAATGTAACCACCAGTTGCGTTTACAAAGTTATTAAACTCATTACCCTTGATATCCTGAATACAAACAGCATAACCTTCCTCAACTGCAGAACAACATATGTTTGTTGCAGTCACTGTCTTGCCTTTACCTGAAGCAGATACAATATAGATATTACGAGCACCTGTTATATCTTTAAAATCAAGTTTATAGGGTGTACCATTCATAACATTTGTACCCATAAAAATGCCAGTCCGACTATTAAGTGCACCAGAGTTAGGTAACATCTCCGCCAAAGTCTGCTCCGACGTAACCAGCGCTTTCATGTTCTTAAGATCTTTTGGCTTTACATCGGACAACGGTGACATGTATTCAAGCACTTCGCTCAGATTACCAACAATCTGCTCATGCTCAGCATGAATAGAGTTAAGGTAGCTATAGACCATTTTTTCTGCTGCTGATAGTTCAGAACCAGTCTTAGCACGAACCGTGATAAACATACGAGTCCTAAAAATAGGTACATTCTGCTCAGCTATATGGACTGTATAGAGACAACGAGCAGCCCTCTCTTTTTCTGCTGCTGTTGCACCTTCCAAATTGGCAGTATAGTTCCAAGTAGTGATTCTGGATTGAAGACCTGAATCATTTAACTGAATGTCAAACGGTACTTGCTTCATTGTGATATCTATGACAGCTTTACAACCTTCCTTCCGTAAGTACCTTACCAATTCACTTTGCAACGTGATTGGTGTGTCAAGACCCAGAGTCTGCACCTGTATGACTGAAGACAGGTAATAACGGGTAATGTACATATTGTTTGTTATCATCATCCTATTCCCAATATTATTAGGGATTTTACCTCTGTCTTTCTGTATAGAAGAAAGAATATAATGAACCCACATTCGAATAGTTTCAAAATGTTCTCTCTTCTTGGCACCTAGTTCTTCTTCACTAGCGCCACGTTCTTTAGCCTTTTCCCTTGCAACATCAGCTTTAACTTTTTGTTTTTTCTTCTCCTGTTTTACATTGTCTCTAATCGCCATAGGCTCACCTACCTTCAACCATAGAGATAATATTCTTCACAATCTCCAGGGATGAATACTTAGAAATACGCTGACCGTTATCCAGCTTATCATACCCTTCAATCATAGGGATGAATAAAGTATCATCCTTATATGAAATAATTCTTGAATTTGGAACATTATCTGGTATATCAGAACGATCACTAGCAGTATAAAAGTACTCAATATTTTTACCCCTGATATGTGGAGATATAAACCCTGCACGATCCAATACAATAAGAATAGAGATGTTGCTCGGATTCTGCAGAATATCATGCATCAACTTAGGCTGCATACCTAGCATAAGTACATCATTAGACAGAACGTCCTCTTCTGTTAGTTTATGATGCGGCACAAGACCAGGATACAGTCGCTCCTTACCAGATGCGTAATACCCTTCAATAACAAGTAATCTAGCCGGCATACTATAGAGCACTTTTAAGATCTCTTTTAAGTAATAAATAAAAGAGTCCATATACTGAACTCTCGTAATTTCCTTAAAATATAAGATCTTATCGTATTTGTGCTCATTCTGAACAAACATCGTCTTCTCATCAACATCAGCATTATACTGGAAATTAATTCGATTAACTAATGTCGAAAGTTTTGTCTGCACAAAGAATTTATTTTCCTGCTCTACATTCAGCTTGTGTGCAAGGTCTGCTTTGTCATTAGCATACTCATCAATAATTGCCTGAAGTCTGGAGACATCGCCTGAAGCATTCAACAGCTCTTTTTGGTGCATGCTCTCATCACGTAGTAAGAATTTCATTGCATCCAGAAATTCCTTAGGATATGTACAAAGCAAGTCACTATACTCCTCCGGGTCATTTATCTCAGCCAATTTACTTATCATACGTGGCATAGTCATAACCAATGACTTCTCATCCAGCTTAATGTCAACGTTCCTGTTAAAAGCCTTTACGTTCTCAATGTACTGTTGCAGACCAGATGGTGTGAAATACTTAGTAGCAAAATCACGTCGAATAATTACCGTATTGTTCTGACGATTATTGCACACAACAATATCCAGATCTTCTTTTGTTTTTATAGGATAATAACCCTGGACTTTATCAGCCATTTCCTCTGTTAAGGATGCTAAGTACGTCATACACAATTTCATCTCCTTTCAGTAATAACCCGTTTGCCTGCACAACCTGTGCTGCTACTCCATTGCATTCAAGCACCATTTCGATAATACCTTTCATCTCAGAACTTGTAATATTGAGTGTGCCTAAGTTACTGGTTTGGACACCAACAAACGTAGCCTCTTCCTTATTAATCTTATATTTAAGCGAATTACAACACTTAAGAAGAGCTGGTATATTATTTGGCGTAACAACAGTATAATATTTACCATATGGTGTTTCCTCAAAATCACATTCCCTTATCATCACATCAAATGAATCCTGGAGATTAGAGTGCAGTATATCAAATACAAAATTGTAATCATACTTTAATCTGTTTTTAACACCAACCAATACTAACCTATCATTAGCCGCCTTTATTTTATCCAGCGTTTGTGTAACATCCCGCAACAAATCATCAACCTCAATAAAAGTAAATGGCGCATCACTTTTGGTCACAATTTCCGTAAGCATATGGTAATCCGTGTCTTTCTCAATAATTAAGACACGCTGCTTCATGCTAAGATACTGAGCTAACAAGAACACCATAAGTGGTCTTTCCAAAACATTGTCCCCTACAATGTAATTAGTGACAAGAGTATGCTCACTTGCAGGCACAACCTCTTCTGGCTCCTCCACATCGGGAATACCCTGTAAAAGATCTTCATCTGTCTGATACTTTCCGCCGTTATCTTCATACCGTAGCTGATTCTGCTGCTTAATATAATCAGACGTCCTGATACGATAAGTGACTACCTCATTAACATTTTCCTGTGCACGGCGTCCATTACCTACGACAATGTCCGTAATAAACTTTACAGATAAATCACCCTGGTATACAGCCCAGTTTTTGATGTCTCTTGTTTCCAGAAAGATATTTACTGTATCTAAATCCGTACTCCCATTGATAAGATAGACCACATTACCGTTCAACTTTAGGAATGGTGAGTTTGTAGCCATAAGAATACGAGCCATATTCTGACCAGTAAAAGGAATAACCTTTTCAGAAATGACAAGTGTGTCAAGCACGATAGGCGTAACATTGATGTATGACTCAAATTCAGTGAAAGTCTTAAAAACCTTTATATCATATGAACTAACCTGAACCTGTATTGAGTCGTCAATATTATCTGCTATGATAAATAACTTATCCCTAGCTAACATCCATTTAATCTCCTTTCTAAATATAAAAACCTTCTTCATTTTTATATAACAGAATGAGGTAACTTTTTTAGTTACCTCACTCTCATCCGCCGTTGAACAACATTAGATGTGTTCTTTTTCTGCTGGTATTGCTTAGGAATCTTTTCTCCATAAAACAACACCTTAGATCCATAATATTCATCACTCTTATATTTCTCAACAAGCATATCATTTACATTTACGTCCAAACACAAATCCCTAGAGAATACATCCGTATCATCTTCTGGAGTAGCAATATGTAAATATCTCCAACAATAAGCTGCCTCTGAATTGACCAAATGGTCTAAGGTCTTTCTCATCGCAACCCAATCATACTTAGACCCCTTTACCTCAATACATATCCTAAAGCACTCAGAGTTCTGGCTACAGTATTCATCCTGTTCCTGGTAGAATAGCATCCTGTCTTTTATAGCCTCTTTATCTGTGTACACCTTCAATTTGTTTATGTCATCTTCTAGCCGGTATTCACCAATAACCATTTGACTGTAAATATCGTAGGAGTACCCCCTTAACTGTTTTAAGAAGTTCTGCAGATCAAGTGTAAAGGAAACATCATCAACATAATCGAGAATGTAGCCTACCAATATATAAGCTACATTTCCGTTGTTATACTCAATCAACCCATCATCTGCTACATGACTCACATGTATCAATTGATCTGCTGTTTTATACACATTTTCTCTTTCTCGCCGATATTGAAGCTTCTTCTTTGGTTCTTCACCAAGAATATATAAAGCCCACCTCATAGTCCATGCAACCCCAAATATTAATACATACCGGAATTTTACATAACGCATCAAAAATAATGCATATATCAAAAAGGGCGCTGCACTAACACCCAAGAATGTTAGTACAGGCGCCATTTTGCCCTCATGGTCCCCAAGATAGTTATCAATATTCGCCAACATGTTAATGTGCTTTTTATTTCCGCTTAGCATGTTGTCTCCTTTCTTCATCATTAGCCTTCATTGCATTCAATAACTCATTAGTACTCACGTTAGCTTCCCTCATTTTCTGAATATCTCTAAAGTTATTACCACTTCCATATGAATGGCTGTTACTCTTTCTATTTCTGTTACTGTTATTAAATGCCTGCCTCCAATCACCATGTGGATGATCTTCATCGAATGTGTCAATAAAGTCATTAAGTCTACCATTAAGCTCTGTGGATGCACTGTTGATAGTTTGTTTACCAGTATTTACAACCTGTCGTTCAGTATGCAGCACTGCATTCTGTACTCTAGCAGATAATCTATATGCCACTGAAAGATAAGTATCATACCCAGCATTCTTCCAATCTTTAACGACTATCGTCGTCAACCCTACCAGTGCCATACAATACAATACTTGTAAAGCAATCTGTATAAGAGCTGACGCTGCCATACCCATCCCAATATCCGGCAAAAACATAGACACTTTAAATACCAATGAAAACAGTATATTAGCAATGCACATAACAGCCATAGTGATTAAATAACCTTCCATTGCGCTATCGTTGTCTTTTTTAATCAGACGCCGAATTACGACAGACATAAACAGGCAGACTATCATAATACACAAGCATACTGGCTTAAGTATCGAACCAATAATGTAAGTGAACAACAAAAATGCTGTAGATACCGTACCTAATGTCCCACCGTTATCATAAACGAATCTTGCAAAAGATTTAGAGCACTGGGAAGTTACTTTTGCCATTGGAGCTATGGACATACGGATAATATCAGCTGCATCAACATCAAAAATCTCGATAGTGTCTGCGTTACCAATTCTGAACACGCTATTATGCTTGCAAGCAATATCAAGTGCCATAGCTTCAAGAAATGACTCATCAGAGATCTTATTAAGCAATGACCTATGTTCAGCTACAAAATTCCTTGCCTCATTCTCTATCTCAGATAGATCTTTCTCCAAGACGTCACTTTTTATCGAGCCTGTATCAACATACCAGTAGGATGACTCCATTGCATAGTGATCTTCATCATCCAAAATGCTTGTTTCATAATAAGTTGTATCCAAACCATAAATATCCCTAAAACCTGATGGGTCTTGTGATATACTCATGAACTCATTTGAAGTCAAATATGGTGTGATTATACCTACTGTTTTCACCTGACCGCCTGACATTATCTTCTTTTCAAAGCTATTAATGTTATTAGCCAGGTTGTATGAATTAATCTTACCAATGAGGACATCGAGCACAGCATAATAGGGTGTAATGTATGATTCGTACGGTGTCTCATTTACAATACTCAAAACTGTCTTTTCATCTGGATCAAAAGTAATGACACTATTATCCATGACTGCATTTACATCAATATACAAATTTTGACCTTGCCTTGTAAATCTTGGTAAATTAGCAAGCGAAGAGTTTTCAAACTCTTCAGCGTAGAGAGCATCCAACGTGTCAGCCGTATTATTAAGAAGAACATCGTCAAGAATCGCATACCAAGGTATTGATAAATCATCGACCTTTAGGTACAACTTTGACTTGTTTTCAACAGATTGAACCCCAGTAACACCTATCTCTCGCCCCTCTGCCCTCTTTTCAGCATCCAGCATTACAGTCTGCAAAGATTCACTCTGCAATAGTTTCTTATTTACTTGATAGTAAGACAAGTCAAGTAGGGTCGGTACTGCAAAACATGTGAATAAGAACATTACAACAGAAGCAATGAAACTTACAACACTTTTTATACCTAACGTACCTGATACTGCATCTGTATACAACCTATAAGCCAGCATTAAAAACAATGCAACAAATACAATTTTGAACAAATACAGAATCACGTATTCAAAACCATTCATAAACGCCAGATTAGGCAACGATAATATGCTGAGTTTTGTATCTCCTTCATAAAAGGACTGTACAATTTCATCAAGCTTGTTTGCAATAGTAATGCCCAACTTACTGTACGATGTAGTTGTGATTATCATTTCCTTGTCTTTATCTACAAACTCTAACGGCGCGCCTCTAAGCACTTCCGTCATCCAATAAACATGCTTATTGAATGGAATATAACCCGATGTATAGCAATTGTCTATAGCGCACTCATACAGCATTTTAATGACACCTTCATCATTAAGCTGTATAGCTGACAGGTTCAACTTAACATTGTCAAATATCTTGTTAGTCAGCCTGTAAGTATGAGTATTGTCATCAGCTGCAAAGTAATCACTAAGCATAAAGTCACAGTTGTTTGCAGTAGATGGAATCTGGTAATTACCATAGTTGTACAAATATAAGAAACCAACAGTAGCTGGTGTGTAGTCACTGCTGCATAATGTAGCATTTGACATAGCTGGTATTACAACCAATCCGCTATCTGTCAGGATATTACCATAAATGTCCATATACAACGGTTCTGTTAAATCCAGCTGTGATTTGTAATCCAAAGGCAAAATATCTTTGAGGTTTTTGAGCATAGCATAATTATATATTGAATTAAAGGCTTCCGCTGATACACCTTCCATTGCAAATAACTTAGGCGAACTTACAAAGACAGCTGGGCTTTTACCTGTCAGGCTGGATACAATTGAATACAATGTAGGGTCTCTGTATATTGCAGAAACAACCGCAAATGACTGTGCCACTGAATACTGTTGAGCATAATCATCCGTCGGGTCATCTGAATAACCGGTGAGCTGATACTTAATTTGATCAAGATTGAGTATCGGCAAACGATTTATCTTAGATATTAATGAGTCATCTTTATCTCCATCTTCATCTATATGTGCAACATGATCATAAGCAAATTTACTATATGCTGTATTACCTCCAGTCTTAACAATTGATTCTACATCCATATTAGCTGCATCTTCAACCCAATTATTAATTGTATCAAAGACACCAACATCCTCTGTACCTTTGACTTCTGACTCCTCTACAGATGTATTCTGAATCTTGTTGTAAGCTATGTTGTAAGCAGCAGCCAGCTTGTCAACATTATAGTACCTATCATCTACATAAAGCACTACATCCTTTTCTGGCTGCAATAAATCACCTAATGTTGCAACTCGAGACGTACCCTTTGCTGTATTCTTAATGTAGTGATTTACTGCAGCATTAGAATCTGTGTCGATATATAGTGCCTTACGGTAGAATCCCCATGGATAATGGAATCTTGTAACCCAGTCAGAATCCTCAATAAAGCTTACAGACTGTACATCATACATATTTGTAGACATAGGGCGGAATGTAGCGGACAGAGCTACCCCAATCAAATAATCATCTGAAAACTTTCCTTCAGATAAATTAAAGAATGTATTCATAGGCTCAGACTCGTTAGCCTCATACGCAACATTCATGTCCAAAACAACAGAATCATAATCATTAAGAGCATTACCTGCATCACAGACAGTCTTAACGGCTGGGATCCACGTGATGTCAACACCTAAGTAATCAAGCGTCTTCTTAATGTTTATGGCGGACCGAACAAGATTGATATTCTTTTTAAGAGTTGAAATAGCTTCTGTATTAGCTATATTTGCTTTATCCTCAATATTCTTTAATGTCTTAAACCAAGCACTTGTACTTTCCTGATACTGTTTTTCATTCTCATTACAGAAACTAGCGATAACCATAATCAACTGGTTAAGGTTATAATATGCGTTACGAGCATCTTCTGTATCAGCAATATAGTTAATCCTAGTCATAGCAGGTATACCATGATAAGACAATGTACCATCATCTTTCTTGTATGAGAAGTCTATATTACCAACAGATACCGAATCATCTTTCTTTACTGTAACACTTTCGATGTAATCCATCTTATGTATCTGACGATAACCTTCCACAGAACCAGTCGTAGTCTCAGCACCATACATAATAGCTGCATAGTAAATAGCGACGGCATATGCATTTGTACACTCAAGTTCGGGTGTCGGATTCGCTTGAGCTGAATACTCTGAATATCTACCTTCATAAAGTGCGTTAGCCTGCTCCACTAAGTCAGCAAGAGAATGTGCACTTGAATTATCAGCAATACTTATTTCACCTATAGGTGTAGATGGCTGCCATTGCCATTCTGGATTCGCGCCCAGAACTTTGATAGGAACAACTAATTTGTTATACCTGTCTTGTTGTATCTTACTATAAACATCTTTTGCCTTGTCTACAGCCCCATTAATTAAATTTCCTACACCCTGTACTATACCTCCAAGCAAATTATCTGGTGCATTCTCATCACCTCCACTTGTAGACGTTGTATTATTGCTATTATTTGCAGTTACATCAACATATTCTGCAGTTAAGAAGTTTTTTACACTACTTTTATTAGAACCACCTTTTGCAAGAATTGAGGCAAATACCTTTAAACGTAATTTCTCTTCTTCTGCAAGACCTTTTGTTCCATCAGGTACCCCAAGTGGCGTAGATGGGAAAGCATTCAATTCATTAGCTTTATTATCAGAGCCATCAAATCCTGCTAGTCTAGCTGCATAATAATCATAAACAGTAGCATACGACTGTAAATCTTTATCTGTTGCCTGATTCTGACTAGCTGCATAATATTTTGATAAGGTAGTTGCATTTTCGCTTATTGCTTTAGCAAGCTTTGGAAATCCTAAAGAGACTTCTTCATCTCCAAAATTTATTTTAGACGACCCTTTTATTTTTTCCGTAATATCTTCTGAACCATACAATACTTGCAATTCAGAATCTTTATTAGCTAAAGTAATTGAATCATGCTTACCAGTCTCTTTAGCAAGTAATGTCTGATCTATCAGTAATTCAAAAATATCCTGACCTACTTGCTTTTCTTCATATTTAAATTCAGAATAATTAAATTCACTCAAACCCAATCCATGCATAGCCACGTATAACAAAGGCGATTTCGAAGGCTCGCCACACATAATAGCGTATAACCCTGAATAATTAATAGTATAACTGTTAGAATGAAAACTTTTAGCATATGTATAAAACCCGACTCCCACATTTGAAGTATCCCAAAATCCAATAGACAAACCATCTAAAGCAGTCCAGAGTGTCCTTGCACTAAAATCTGATTCTTCGTGATAAAAAACATGTTTTAGAGAGTCACCTAAATATGTTGCATAATACATTACTTTAGTCCCATCAGTGAGATCACCATAATAGCATTTTACAGTCCCGTTATCTGCTGTAGCTCCTGCAGCAACACCATTATATTTAACTTTCTTATCAATACTTGCACAATTCTCTATTGACCAGACAAGTGTAGCATTTGCAATAAGTTTCTCAGCTATTGAAGTATCTAATGATTTACCACCCCATTCACGAGCATTCTTCGCATTCCCTCGATTTTTAACAACTAACACACCTGTATGTTCAAAAGCCTTACTCTCAGTAACCGGTACTAGCGGTAATACTAGACTTAATATCAATAAAAAGCATAAGAACGATTTATGCTTTGCTATATTCCTCATTTAGACTCTCCTTTCTACCATACAACTTGCTTACCTGACCTCTTCTGGAACTCATAAGCAAGCCCTGTATCAATCAAATTTGCGTAATAACTATCTGCAATATTCTTCTGTAACTTTCTATGTCTTCCTACGGATGAATCGATCCAGCTAGAGGATCCATTTGCATTTATACTCATGACACCTTGCTTACTGACAATGTTATACTGATTCAACTCCCCAGTTGCATCGGCTATAGCAGCCAATACTGCAAACGTATCAAATGACCAACATCCAGAGTCAGCATAACCTTGATCAACCATTGCCCTTGTCAGAATATCATTACCTGCTGGATCACTCTTTTTAAAGAAGAATCCGGTATTGAATACACCACCCTGCTCTACAGTAATAAACACTACTTCAGTAGGCCAATTCTTAGCTATGCACACTCCAGCTTCTCCAGCAGCCTGTGTATCATACCATTTGTTATTGCCATAATCTTCACCGACATAGAACATATTATTTTCTGGCTTGCCTGATTCCTTACAACCAAGAACATAAAGTCTGTTGACTTTCTGCTGAATTAACTCAGCACCTGTAAGTGGAGAATAAGCATCCGGTCCACTTTCCAATAATCTCCTAAGTGTAATAACCTGACCAAGAGTTACAATATTGATAGGTGTAGTGGATTGTGATAACAGCTTTCTGTAAAACTGTACTGTACCATAGTAATAATCTTCATTACGCCGATAATTACTCATATTAAAATGGTACTTTGAGGCGATAGGTATACCCCACTCAGAATCAACTGCCACGGGTATTTCAGAATGCCCATGTGCTTGTAACAAAGCATTCATAGCCCAGGCACCTCTAATTGAAGTGCATTCAAGAGCAACACCTTTTACATCAATCAGACCCTGATCCTGATAATACATTGCTAGAGATACTGCTAATGCATCGTCCAAATCTGACGAAAAGTCTGTATCAATAATAAAACTCTCTGCTGCTTTAGCCTGCATACCTGGAGCTATTAACAGTAAGAGAGTTATCATAAACATTATTATTATTATTATCTTATTATTTTTCATTTTCAAAACTCTTTCCTAACTAAAACAGCTGCTGTCTAATATAACTAGACAGCAGCCATTTCTTACATCATTCTTAAACCTCTTGCAATATACGCCATCATCTTAGACAGCATTACAATAACTCTAAGAATATTACCATCAGCGATTAGAATGAATACAGCATAGCCCAACATTAGTATCACTATACTGTTCTTTTTTGTCAGCTGATCAAAACTTCTCCTACCAAATGTCAATATCTTAACTGGGTCAATAGTCTTTGCAACAATCTTCTGAATTATCTTATTGTCACTCATAAGAGATAACCCAACTATGATTGTAAGTGCAATGATCATTATCATAGGTATGATTTTAACTGTAATAACAAGAACCCATGAGGTCCCAGCATCAATTTTGTCTAAAAGGTACTGGAATGAAAACTGATCAAAATCTCCATACGTCTCATCATAGCCGCCATCTTCAATGATAATAGGTGTCCTTGATGCCTCAATTGCTTCCTCCCCACCAGCGTCATCAACAGAGGCAAGTTCCATGACATCATCAAAACAAATATAACGACGACATACATCAGATGAATCTTTGCTAATCTTCCATCTTGCCATCTCATAGAAAACGTTACGCTCACTCAAATCAATTGAATGAAGCCAGTTAAGATCTGTACCTGCATTCAAACTAATGTATGCAGAAGACTTTCCAGAGGATAGAATGTCTATATTTATCTTGTTTGTACCATAATAACAAGCTAACAGAGAATTCGACTTAGCATCCTGCACTAAAGAATAGAAGTCAGAGCCTTGTGCTACATTTTTGATCGTTGAACCGCCAAATAGAGCCTGAACTCCAGCTGGTGTAGCTTTCATTGCATAAACTGATTTAGTTGGGCCTGTTATTGTTTCTACCGTACCATTAATATCAACTACCTGCATGACTGTACTTTTAGATGCAGCATCATACTCTGTCTTTACAGGCCGTGTACCATACTTACAACCAGACCAAATATTTACATTCGCATTCCGCCTAGCACCTGTAGCATTAGTACTCGTTGTATATATTGGCAACATTATCTCACCATTCAAATACTTTTCCATGCTAAACTCATCTGCAGTTGGAACATTATATAGGAAGCCATAATCAACTGTATATGTCATCTGTCCTGGTGTACCATTTGTATTGTAATTAAGCACAAACTTTCGCACTACCCAGTTATCACCGTCTATTGAATTATATGGATAACAAATCTTCTTTAAATCAGCCATATCACTAGGTGGTGTTAACCCGTATGATGTAAACGCATCTTTATGGTAAAATACGTACAGGAAGTTATCATTTTCAGACGAGTATACCATCCAGTTTGACAGTGGGTAATTTGACAGCATTAACATTTCCTCATGACTTGATACCAAACCACCCTGCAGGAACAGCCCAATGTTCTGTGCCGACTCCTCATTATTAAAAGGAATAGGTAACTGAATCTTATATTCTTTAACTGCCTTAAAGATGGAAGTGCCAGCTGCATCAGCTATTGGGGATATATTTACATTTGTACTATCTCCTGTACCAACAATTGTCATGTTGATATCATTTCTTGACCAACCATAAGCAGCTCTGAAATCAACTAAGACATCGTTATGTCCATCTTTATTGGCGTCCACACTACTGACAGTAAATAACACTTGACCAGCAGACACTTTATAAAGCGTTGTACCTGTAACTACTAAATTACAAGTTTGGTTTAACACAACGCGACCATACTTAGTGTCTAATGTTAATGGTACTTCAGGGTCTAAATCCCATACACCAGAAGCAGGCTTATACACTAAACCCATATCAACGAGATAATCAAGATTTACCAGTACATTGTCACCTGCTACACTTGCAATGGATGTTATTGCAGGATTACTTACCTTTTCTTCCTCACTTCTGACAATATTTGCCAAAAATGAATTTACATACGCCTCATCTATTACCAATGTCCTCGTATCATTAACTAGATCCTGCTCTGCCTGGTCCCACCAACTGGCATAGGTATTTGCTACACTACCTGTGTTAGCAAACCCACTAACCTTTGAAGCATTGTACACAGTAAGTTTTACCTTAACCTGCGTGGTGTTACCACCATCATAGTCGTCCATGCTGGGAACTGGTGTAGCTGCTTTAGCAACAGCTGGCTCAAAGATATTAGAGATTTTTGTAAGCAATGTGTCTATGATTGATTGGTCGCTGGCAATTTCAACACCTTTACGTTCCGCATCAACATAACCATCAAAGCTGTTTCCAAAACTCTGTCTTGATGTATCATAAACACCACTCTTGGCATTACCAACAGTGTATATACCACCACCCTGCTTAACTGCAACAAAATGGTCTGACTTTGCTTCAGCTATTAAGAATGTTTGTGTTGCATTAGCATATTGCTGTGTCTGTGCAAAATACGTAGTATTCTCAGCAGCAGCATAAATTCTAAAATGGTAGTATTGCTTACCATTGTGTGTTTCTACACCTACATAAGAGGCACCATTCAATCCTTGTGATGTTGTATAATTCTGAACATCTACCGGAATAAACACATTATCGCCAGAAAACCCTGTAGATGCTCTATCAACCAGGTAATCATAATACGTCACATCATCATAATAATATGACTTCTTTACCTGCACAGCATTAGCATCAGATGTAAGAGATATTGTTTTAGGAAAATAACCAGCAGACTTCAAAGTATCTGAAATGTTCATTGTTACCTGTATCTCTTTCAAGTTCTGCCTAGAATCTGTATCTTTAACACGCATCAGTATTGTAGTCATCTGATCAAATGTAAGTGCTGCTTCATAGCTCATATACTCATCAGTCAAAATGCCCCGTGACCTTAAATAGATATATGCATTCCTCTGGTTTCCAGTCAATGCCTGTGGTATATTACTACCAAATACCTGCAACAATGTATTCATTTCTGCATCAGATATAACTGGTTCGCCATAGAAATCCATCATTGCTGCCACAAGCACAATAAAATCGCCAAGTGTTATCGTACTTGTAGATGAAACTGCACTATCACTGAGATGTAAATCTGTTTTAGCCTTATTTACATATAATGTAGGATTTGTACGAGTGATAAACGCACTTGTCTTTCCTCTTGAGCTATCAACATCATTCACAATCCATGACAGATCTTTAATAGCTGGTGAGTTGATCAACTCTTCTTTCGTGGTAGGTTGGAAATAAAGTTGTATCTCCTGCATCTCAATCCCAAGAGCCTTATAGACGTCCATGATTGCTGTCTGTCTTGATATACCACCCTGAACACGGGAAGCCGTATAAGTACTGCCATTATATGCTTCATCACTTAATAAGAAATCATAACCAAGGATCTCTAAGGCTCTGCTTTCTTCATTTGCTGTATAAGGCGCTGTTGAATCTAAATCAAAGAATCCTGTATATGCACTTGCAAATCCCTGTGCCAGTACAAACTGCTCAAGCATATAAATCTCATCAAGGTTTGGCTTATAATAACAATTAGCAATTTCATTGTTTACAGAATAAACCTCTGTTAACGCAGCCTGCCCCTTAGTGCCCATCAAACCTTTTATATCATTAAGGATGATGTTAGTTTGCTTAATTGAGTTATCAATAGATGCTAAATAAGTATTTGTACCATCTACACTATTGTGGATATAACCAGTCAATGTGTTGTTTGCTTCCTGCAGATGATTAGAATATTCAAGTAACTCTTCAACTGTCTTCAAATTCATTGAAAAGCTGGGTGTTGATGAACTACTGTCTCCAGTGTTGGATCCTTGGTTGCCAGAACCTGTAGAATTATCTGCATCATCCTGTGCTTTGGACACATAATTCTGCGTCCTTGTTGCATCAGCATTAATAACATTCATTAACGCTTTATCTGATGCTGCTATCTGATGGGTGTTGTCACTCGCATCAAATTTGGATCCAACTTTAGAATATAAGTCTAGCTTATTCAAACCATTCGCATTACATGCATTAAATAAAGCTGTATTATAATCTTCAACCATATCATTGGTTCTAGATTCACCATCGCCTGTCTTCATTACAGAGCATTGAACGGATGTCTTTATGTTATCAATGCCATTTGCCCAATTTTTAAATTCATCCACCATTTTCTTAGCATTTGCTTTTCTGGAAGTAGCATCTGCTGTAACGCCACCAAGCCCCATAAGATTATATGCAGCAAAATTAGACTTAGTGTTAGCAGCACCGACTGAATCAGCATTACTCATGGTTTCTATTGCATTACTAGCATAACTCTTCACTTCACTAAAATTAGCAGCTCCACCTTTAAATGCTAAAATACAATCCTGATTATTTGATGTAAACCATGCATAACCTTCACCATTTTTTACATAGCTGCCACTGAATTTATCTGATGATGCTCCACCTAGATGATTATACAAATTAGCAACTCTGCTATCACCTACTAGTATGATAGCTGATTTGTCCTGTGCAGTCTGTGCATGAACTACACTAGGTAAGCTTTCCCATAATACTGCTGGAAAACCAGACAGTACATTAAAAATAAAAAGAGCTGCCATTAAAGCAGCCCACAATCTCTTATGTTTATATTGTTTCATTTATTAAGCCTCCAAATAGTGGAAGTACCTATAAGATACTCCAATTACTGTATTCCTCTCTTTCTCTCTCTTTCAATTCTTCCATGCCAGGTAGATAAACACCTGGTGCCTCACCTGACATGCAAATATTTAATAAATCTTGTGAATCTGTGTAGAATGTATAAGGGGCATATTCTCCATAACTGTCCAATGCCTTTGGACCACCTAATCTCACAACCTGAATAGGCCACTTAGCTAATAACAAGCACTGTGTTAATAAATATCTGAAAGAGTTTTGGTCATCCGGTTTAAAGCACATGCATGCAGAACCGTACTTGTAGAAATCTTTCACAATAATGAAATCTCGACATCCTTCTGCTTCTTTATACATAACTTTTCACCTCTCTCATATATTCATCAAAATTACTAATATCACCAGATAGATACATACTTTTCAAGTGCAACAGAATATCGCAACAGAGATGCCTTCACTTCATTAAATTACCAAGTTAAAATCAATATTATTTGCTTTGGCATCATTTATTATATCTTGGAGATCATGCAGAAGATAATCCTTTGTATCAACAGCACTTTTAATTAACTCTACAGCATCTATATCATCAATACAAAATTTGCTTCTGGCTCTCCAAACTTTTAGCTCATTATTATCAGCCCTTATAATAATACCAAAAAGGAAACCACCAACACCCCAGTTATGAAAATATATTACGTCGCCAGATTTTAACTTTGATATATCTTCAACTTTCATTTTATTTATTACTCCTCTTCTTAATGTATGACATTACCTTAATATATTTATTATCATACATTCATATTAATATTATATACATATTATAACCGCCTCTTTCGCTACTACAATAATATATAAAAATAAACAGTACTGTCAATATTTAAAAGGATTCTAAATGGGGTGAAATGTTTTTTTTTTTTGCAGAGCAATACTCAAATGAGCAGACAGTACTGTTTACTTTTAACAAATTTACCAATTACATCTGTACATAAATACCTATCAGTATATTGAATATGTGGTACTATGAAGTATGCACTTAAAAGCATCAACGGAGTCATTTAATTTTTTCACACAAGTGAAATGTCTTTTACAAGACAGTAGTACCACATATTCAATATACTAAAGCAGGTGTTGCATAAAATATATACAACACCTATCCTATTACTTAGATTGAATCATCGACTCACCAACATGTTTACAAATGTAATTTTCATCCTGTATAAATATATCATAGGAAGGTTCTAAGCACTGCTCAAAAGTCCCATACGCATCTATAATGCAGATACTACCTCTCTTTGTATACCCATACCAATCAAACTGCACAACATCTCCTCTTTTATACTTAGGTTTACCAACGATCGGCACGTCCTCCATACTCTCATCAAGTTTCAATATGCCGTAATATAAAAGTGTATGTTTTGAATCTACATCCTGACTGTCATGGTAGTGACCAAAGTACCAATGTTTATATTCCAACTTATCTTCAATGTGCTGCAAATAATCTGTCAGATAATCAGCTTCGAAGACCAATCCTTGCATAGCGCCTAGTATATGTTGTAAGCTACTTGAGCAGCAATGGGTAATTACGTAATCTACCTTGTAATTGACTTTCTCTAAATTGCTTAAACCCTCATCCATCTCTTCTTTAGATGGTAACTCCTGTGACCACCAAGATTTATGAGGTATTCTAAAAAGCAAACCACTCTCTATAGCCTTGGTAAGCTCGTGATCAAAATCGCAATCATTACAGTCTAAGATGCCACCTTGTACATCATGAGATGCTCCACCAAATGTAAAGAATGTTTTACCCTCTATTTCAAATACCTGACCACGCTCCAGCAGAATCACTTTATCCCTAAGAATATGCCGAACTTTACCACCATGCCACTCTTCCACTGGGTATTCAGCAATCATATCGTAATTCTCATGAGTACCCTGCACCCATAGGATTGTGTATTGCTTCTGCCTAAAGTTCTTGCAATGATGTTCAAATGTTTTATCCTTTACCCAACACAAGCCAAAATCACCGCAGACGATTATATAGTCTTGTTCTGTAAGCTCTGTGTCTCTCATCCTGAACTTCTTCTTAGAAAATCTGCTAAAGTCGCTATGTGTGTCGCCAGTTATATAAATCATCAAATCACCTTAACCTTTCTTATCTTTAATGTATCAAATATGTGGTACTACAAAAGCATATAGTGACAATTTTACAAAGAAGGATACCTCATAAGAGGTTTTTTTCACGTTAAGTGAATGTCTTATATAAGACAGTAGCGCCACATATCTGATACATTAAAAGGTAGCGTAGATACGCTACCTTAATTTTAATAAACACTGTATTTAGTTCCAGATAATAAAGCTTCTGTTTTATCGCCTTGCAGAAAGTATTCACAATGTCGCGATTGCATTCGCTTACAGTCTGAACAGTTACTCTTCCAACAAAAATTTAATTTTTTGGCATGTCCTGTCTCAAACGGCTTATCTTTTGTAACTCTTAGTAATAAATCTTCAAAATAAGTCTCCCATGACATGTAATCATTAGCCTTATCAGAAATATCTTCAAATTCATTTATTACCAATTTGTCAGAACGACAGAAATTCGTGTTTAACAGCAATTCTTCAAAACACTCATAATCTATTTTTACATAAATGTTAATTTGTGAACAAGTGTCATATAACTCGTCCATATGACAACCAAAGGCAGCCATATCTACTAATAGAAATATAACTGCTTTCGGTTCATTTGCCAAAATAGCATGAACTGTAGAAACTACACCACTTTTCCCACCATTAGCCGAAATTACTGATTTAGTCTTAAAAAGGTTCTTAAAGAACTTTTTACCATTACCAGAATCCTCAATAACAACATAATCTACAGACTCACTTTCAGTAGCTTTAATGTTTTCAAGCAGAAAATAGGGTTCAGTCATATGATGCAAACCAGATTCATCAGTAACTAATCTTAAAATGGACGATACAGCAATATTTAGCATGCCAAGATTATCAAAGCCCATCAATTCTCTAGATACTATTAAATAAAAATTACCACTACTTTCTGTTTCCTTAAGTAGTTTTGCAAACCTAGAAGTACCCACAATTTCAAGATCATCTAAAATGATTAGAGATTTCTTACTTGCAGACATAACAATCTCCCAAGTCGTTGCTGTTACAACTATGCATGGTAATTGACATTGAACCTGGACAGCTTGATTCTGACTAGCGATATTTGAAACCAGTTCTGTTTTACCACAACCACTATTACCCCTTAAAATAGTTATTCTTCTATTTAATGGAATGGTCCATGTCATTTCACCAACTTTTACGTCTAAAATCATAAAACGCCTCCGTGTACTCTTTCCTGTTATGAATGGTCTTACCTATGTCTACTAACACTGCTGAAAAATCTCTTGGAAATTTCATGCAGTGATGTAAAGTTATTGTAATATCCTTCATTTCTGCAATCTCCAAAATCTTATTAGCACAGTTATCTCCACACTTAGTAGCGTAAATATTAGGTGAATCCATCACCGCAAGTAAAATTACACCCTTACAGCCACAAGACAATCTATCTGGCGAGATAGCACCAAGAACTGGTGACTCAATGTACTCATCCTTTATAGCATCTGAATTATCAATTTCTTTAATAATATCTTTTACAAGTATATTATTAAACCAATCCCTTTGCTTCATGGCATTAAAATATCCATTAATATTTGTAATGCAATCAGCAGTAAAATCTCCAAATCTTATATACAGCATAACAAGTCTCCTTACAAAATATTACAACTATAAATTCTATAACAGCTTGCTTTAACTTAGCATTCAAATCGTTCTTTTATTATTTGTATTCCGCATTGTTTTTATGTTTTTCGCAGTCTCACCTTCTTTAACCTATATACGCCTCCATAACGCCAAGTGCAGTTGTAATATGCTCACCTGTGAGAACATTAAGAATATCCAGTGGCTCATATTTCTGTAAATCCACATAATGGCATAGTGTTATCGTGACATCCCTATCTTTAGCGATTTCTAATAGTAATGGGTAACAATTATCTCCCATCCTATCACCAGACACTATAGTATCAGGTTCATTTAAAATAATCAGCAACGCTTTACAACCAGTAGACAGGTCTCTTGGCGATATTCCACCTAAAACAGGAGATTGAATAAATTCGACACTGACATATTCTGAGTCATCAATTGTTTTTTATAATTCGTTTTGCCATGTCTGATTGCAACCAACTAGCCTCGTACTGTGCATCAAAGTAATCAGACACATAGGCAACTCTATCTGGCCAATCTAACCCCTTAGGTCCAAATATGATTTTCAACATACTGTCATACCTACCTTATCACTTTTGCAGATCTTGTAATCTCTGATTGATAAAATTGTTATCGCTCTTTGAAGCAAGCAATGTTATATCAATTTGTAATTCTCTAACTGCTAACTTGGCAGCCTCTCTTACTGTTATATGCTCACCCCATAATTGGAATGGTAAGCAGAAGTTACCGCCACTTACTTCAAAAGCATGATCAAAATCAAATATAGGGCACAGGCTTTTAATTACCCTATTAGTATCAAATAAGAATCCCCAGTTATCCTGATGTCGATCACTATTACCAATTAAGTAATCGCATAATACCATAGTCCAGAATTGATTCTTATATTTGCCCAGAACCAAATCTTTTAAATCATAATTCAAATTGTAATTACCGGCAGTAACAAAACCCGTATCTTGATCTGTAAAACATTGACACCTAGAAACTTGCAATCCTTCATAAGTAGTTAGTTCATATTGCAAAACATTGAAACCTAACTTTTGTAATTCTATACTTGCTGTGACTTCATTAATGACACTACTTGCCTTACCACCTTTGTACAAATAAAATGAATCTTTATTTCTAACCCATGCTTTAGGTGCAACACCATCAGTAGATATATCTTTCTCAACTAACTCACGATTCGTAACTGTTAATGCCTTACCTAATAATGCAATATCAACAATGTCACCCAGATGACACTGAAATAAATTATGTTTACACCAAGTGTCAGAGAGATCCTCTGTCACCCAGTAAAAGTCTTTTAGAGACACACAATTTAGTGAAAGTGATATTGCTGCACGCTCCTTATCAGTTTTCGCCTGCTGTAACCCAACAGCATTTAAGATACTTTTAGCATATGTCCTGTCTAAACTAAGAACACGATTACTGCACCACCAATAGAAGTTTAAAACATTGTTCATGAGCATGTCGAAGTCTGCAGTCTCTTCCAAGTAAAGATCAAATGGCATGAGATTTTCATTTACTATATTTACAATACCCCTATCAGTTATAGAGCATACCAATTCGTCCTGTGCTTTTAGATACCATTTCCTTTGCCTATTTCTTTGAGAATCTATTGACTGCATAAATGCTCCTTTCTTGAATGAAACTCAAAATAGAAATAATTAAAGTATTGCCACAACACATCAATCATTTCTACCATTTTAACGAAAAATAATTAATTAAATAATTACTGTATTACTCTAACACAGTAATCATTTAATCCATTTTACTCAATAACTAGATTAGATAATTAATGTATTGATACAACACACCAATTATTTAATCAGCTACTTTTCTTAAAGCTTCTGAATACTGCGTAGCATCCACATAATAATCATTACACAGCGCAACGTCAAAATCGTTAGTTCTAGGACTATTCCATTCATCCTTTGTCAGCCAGCCTGCACAGGAGGGTATATTTAGATCTCCATTTTCAGATAGCCAAATCTTATCTCCAGCTTTCAATGTACCATCTGAGCTACCTTTCGTAACCACATATGCCTTCAAAGTTTCCATATGCAATACCTCACCTCTTCTGCTTACGAAATACTTACGATTATAATAATTAATGTATTGATACAACACACCAATCATTATATAAAATATACCATCTTCAAAATCCAATCTTTATAATCAGCAATAGTACTATTGTCATTTAAACATATGCCACTAATGCCGTAATTCTTAAATGTTAAATCAACACCGGACATATCAACCTCTATATCCTTCATACTAGCAATCTTAGATATCCAAGATTGACAATTTTCACCACAATTAACCAGGTCAACAACTGTATCAGTCTTATAGAGTACAATAAGTGCTTTGACACCACCAGAAATTTCCTCAGGTGTAATTTGACCAAAAATTGGATTAACTATACTGGCACAACCTGTACACTTAGAATGATCGACGTCTAAAAGCATAGATTGCACAAATTCATCGTCAAACCATTCTTTCCCATAAATGTTGTCAAAATACACATCAATATTGTAGACAGTATCTTTTCTATGACCGAAATAAACCTTTATCATAATACCTCGCTTTCCTATTCATATTATAATAATTAGAGTATTGATGCAACACACCAATCATTATAACAGAAAATAACAGTACACTCCTTATTATACTGTATATTTAAATCATTAGATAATTAATGTATTGACACAACACATCAATCATTTAATGTAATAGCTAAATTTTCTTTTACACGATAAAGTATCAAATCTATACCTTTAATACTTGTAACTGTGTACTTTTTATCCAGCAGCAATTTTAATTCATCTGCCTGCTCCTTTGTTAGCTTCAAAGACTGTACAAAAGTAATTAATGCACTATCTGCTACTGCCTTACTAAATTGGTCATGTTGTGCACATAAACTATCAACAAGCAATGAAATGCTAGAGAATACATCATTTCCATATGATGTGAAAGATATTTGCTGCAACATTGTGAACACATCTATCTGATTAAAATCAATATTAAGGTCTGAAGTATATAAGTCTCTGATATACTCATTACAATAAGATAGTAACAACTGATCAATACCATTACGTTCTACAATGAAAACATCTTTACACTTCATTGCAGCAATTTCAATAGGGAAAACTTTCAATCCACGCTGGATAAAAACTTTAACTACATACTTTTCATCCATATGACTACAAACTGAATCAGCAAATATAGGGACATATCTACTTGGCGTAACTTTTATAATGTCGTTTGATTTAGCTTCCTCACGAAATGAAACTATAACCTCTTCAAATTGGGTAGAATCAAGTTTTATATAAACAGATATTCGATACAAATTATCCAGTACACATATAAAAGATTTCTGCTTCTCTTGATCTTTTCTACGTTCAATCATATATGGTTGTAAATTGCTCAAATACATTTTTATGAAGTCGAGTACATTCAATCCACAATACTCGATATAATCAAATAAATGTTTATTCAAGCCACTTCTATGCTCTGTTTCATCAAGTGATATTCTATCAAGTTTAGCGAGTTGTCTGATCTTTTTACACACTGCTATTTGAGACGTGTCAATACCTTTGTCAGATAAATCTTCATATGTTAAGCTATCTCTTTCTTTACTAATATCTCTCATATTATTTCTACTCATTCTACATAGTGATATTATAATAATTAGAGTATTGATACAACACACCAATCATTATAACAGAAAATAGCAGTACCGTAGATGGTACTGCTATTTTATTTAAGCTACTATCATCTGCCAAACTGCTAGAGCTGAATAACTTAAGCAGGCAGTCACAAAACATAGAACTGCCGGATAAAAGAATAATTTAAAATGCTTCTGTACAAAAGCATTTGGCAAACCACACATTAGTACAAATAGGATACCAGAAATGCCAAATCCACAAGCTGCTGTAACAATGCAGTTTTGCAATATGCCCTTTTCCAAATATATCATAGGTGGTATAACAATAGCTGCTGAAAGCCCTAATACACTAAGACTTGCAACAATCATAACACATCTCAAGATAGGATTTAATTTATAACTCCCATCTTTCACACCAATGAAATGGTATGCACCTTCCAAAACAGTCACATATACAAGGCCGCACAATCGCAAGAAGCCATAAGCTAAACCTGCAAAAACAAATACAACTAACGGTATTACTTTTGGATTGTTGTACAAAAACATTACCATACTTTTACATTGAATCGAGTCATACATAACGTTATGATGCTAAATACTGTATCAAATAATGAATACCAGTCTAACACCTTCTTTAAGTTATCTGGTATAATATCATCCCAGATAAGTATAACTCAATTCTCTCCTTTCTTCAGTTAGATAAACTATATCTTCAATTATATATGTCTAAGTATCTAAATATTTTTCGCAGGTAAAGTATGACACCCTGGAATTAACCAGGGTGCCATAGCTGCCTTAATGTGATCCTTCTGTCCTCAAATCATCTGCTGATGTATGGTCGTTAGAGTAAACTGAAACAATAGGATCTGTTGTAAATTTACCTGTTTTAGGATCGACTGGTGGAGTGTAGACCTTATCCTTATATGGACCATCATCAAAGATCTTAACCCCTGTCTTACCAGTTTTGTCTTTATCTACATTGTTGATTGCTGTACCATCATATGCAAGAGTCCAGACTTCACCCTTGACATAAATCTGCAGTGTGCAGACAATAACTGCATTCTGACTGGATATCTTTTCGATATTAGCAGTCGTGCACTTTTCACCTGCTTTAACAAATACAGAACTGGATGGCAGTCCAATAGTCCAATTCCAACGTTGCGCCTGCCTGCCATAGATGGGTTCAGCTAATGCATTCTCAGGATTCTTGTTAACACCATAAGTAGTCGTTGAACCAATGAATGTCCTGTTAATGTCATTTAAGAATAATCTTTGAGCAGTACCTAATATATCTTTCTGTGTAGATGGTACACGGATTTTAGGAGATTCTGCTGGTGTGAAGAAGTCAATGACATCACCTGTTGTTTTCTTTTCCTTTGCTGTATAATTTCTCCTCTGATACTCATTCTGCCAATCCATATACAGATAATACTCACTGATAGAGCTGTCACAGTCAAAAGCTGCTACTGGTTTATAGTTACCACTTTGACCCATATACACATCAAGAGGCGTATACGCATTTGTATCAAGATTTAATAACCAATATCTTGGAGTTATCTGCATCTTATAATACAAATCACTATCCGTGTATTCACCACTTGTATCCAGATTCTCCCCATAGTAATTACCAATAGTGCTGATATCCATGTAGAGATTATAGCCGGGACGCATAGGCTGCTTCTTTAAAGCCTGTATCGGGTTATCTGCTGGTGTAAGAGGCAGCTGAACATGTTTATACGCTTTACCACCAGTAGATGAATACTGTGTCGAGTAAGCATCATGCCATAATGTACCTGCACTTACATCTTCAAAACGCAAATCCTTATCATCAGATAATACTTTATTTGGCAACTTGAGATTGACCTGGGGTACCAGATTCTTAATTAACCATGTGCCGTTATTCTTAGGCTGCTTGAAAAGTGTTGCAAATCTGAAGTCCCCTGTATCTTCCAGTGCAAGTCCGCCAATAGACCCAAGAACGTCAATATACTGAACTTTAGTTGCTGTATGTCTTGCCGCATAAGTCCTATCTACCCTGTCTTTATTGGTAACATCTACTGACTCATCATAATACTCAATTGTGTTAGCATTAGAGGCTATCGACACAAATTTTGTTGTGCCATTATTGACCTCGTTGTTACCAAGGACAGCATAGAATGTCCAGATATAATCCCCATCCTGTGGTATATAGAAGAGATTGATTGGCTGGTAGGCAGAAGCCTGTTTCGTGAAATTACCATCCTTATCCTTGAAAATGACATTTACAGGAAAGATGACATACTTATCACGAGTCCATTTGCTACAATCCATATTGTCCACATACCCCATACCCCTGACTGATGTTGTGTCCAAGATCCCATGCATGTTAGGTGACTGGGAAAAATCACCTGTATTCGGATAATAAATCTTGAACTCCCTATCAATATTGATAAAAGTATCAGATATAGATACAACCTCATTACCATGCTGTACTAACTGACCTGTTTTCTTCTTATGGTTTTCATCATTATTACAGGGTGTCCAACAGCGAGAGTCACCATAGGAATAATGGCATGCAGATGACGATGCATCCCACTTACCTTCCTCACCATGCTCAATATGATGGGGGTTATCGCATGTCAATACTTTCTGTGTGTTCTGCTTACAAGCTGCAGTACATTTGTGTACATTGGGCTTATTTGTACAAGCTGCGTATTGAGCTGTAGATGTTGTACAGATTAATGTTCTGTTACCACAAGCACCAGCCGGACTTGTGCTTGACCAGCCACATTGAGTACAATACCATTCTGTGTGTGAACCATGACTAACCCACTTGCGTACAGGACGGATACAAGGGTTATAACCACAAGTACCACAGTCTGTCCACTCATAGCCTCCATCTTCAACCTGTCGTGTGCTGATTGCTCCCGGACAACCAATGTAACAGCCACCTTCCCATGAATGTACATGAGTACATTCAGACGTATGCTCATGAGCATTTAACCCACCTATATGGTCTGTCATAATATTGATTGTTTCATAACAGGCATCTGTATGATAACTTGGCGCAGTTATAGGACAAGTCAATACCTGGTACTGACAACTTGAATTACCTGGACATCCGGTAACACTACTTTCCGGGTCACCACCAGCCGCCAGGGATGCATCTGTTCGCAGGTCATATTTCTCATCATTGCAAATGACATAGGCATTCTGCGTGCTGACAGGATTGTGAACAACAATATTATTCACCTTAGTCTTACCCTTGGTATAGCCAATCTCTGTATAACTTTCATAAGAAGTAAAATCAGTACCACCCGGGCTGCCCTGATGAACCTGTTTAGAGAATTTCAGATAGCACTTACCTGTGTCCCATTCACCATTCTTAACTCTTGGCTCTGAGCTGCTCTTAGGCCATGTTCTGTCTTCCGTCTGCATGACATCCCAAATATCAAGACCAGTCTTAGTGAGACGCAGATTGTTAAAACCTGTCGCATAGTTACTGCTTCCTTTCTTTATCCTCGAATTAGGATGCATGGAAAAGCCGGTAGCCTGTGCAAGCTTATTCCAGCCATTCACACCGATAGATTTATCAGCGCCAGGGCTTGCACTAGAACCGTGAAGCTTATTTACATACCCATCAGCAACAGTCACATTACTATTGCTCCATTTAGAGCCTGGTGAGCTGTACTGTCCATTATAACCACTTCGAGTTATATGGGTGGACTCCCAGTTAGAAGCACAGTCATTGTTGTTCTGCCACATATCCTGTATTCGCCATGTCTTGTTGAAGGTAATAGGATTGCCTGGCATTGACTGGGCATCCGTGTCTGTTACAGGAAAGTCACTAGGGTTCAACTTAACAGATTTTGAGTCATAGGAGTAATAGCAGGGTATCTGCCAGCCTTCCGATGTCTGTAGAGCCACGTAGTCAGACACAACAGAACACCAGACCCCACTATTCTGCGCCAGACAGCTGTTGATTGCAGTCCATGCTTCCGTCGCCAACGTTGTCCTGAGCTGGCACGTATTATCGACTGTAACCCCGTCGCCATTAGAGCCACATACATGATCCGTGTTGCCATAGATATTCTCATTATTGACCTTCTGGTCACTGGCAGTCACAAAGAATACCAGCCGTCCATTACCATCAGTACCTGACTGTGGATTAGTGGCATGCGCATAATTACCCTGTGACGTGAAAGAGACATTGCCAAGGTTAGGATCCCATTTCAGTAAAGACGGATTGGTCAGGGCTGAGTTGCCATTATAATAGCACTCATTCAACATCCACATATCCATATCTGTAATGTCAAGATAACCAAACGGAGCAATCTTCTGATTAATAGTGCCCTTCCATGTATGGGAATGCGTATGGCATTCGTTTATCTTCTGACTGTGTACGCAGCCTGAACCAGACCAACACTTCTTGCCGGAATCTTTACCATAACACTTAGTAGGACCGTTATCACCGCCAACTGCTTTGAAAGTCTTAGTCACAGAAGTACCACAAGGACATGTTGCTGTTACCGTGACTGAACCGGGAGAACAGCTGCCTGAATTAGAAGCGCCTCCACACCATACCTCAGGCTGGATCACATGACCTTTATTATCCTTTATCTCATCCTGTATCTTATGACTTGGTACAGTGACTGTATGCCCTGGGCAGGACCACTCACAAAGCTCATCATCTTCCATGCAGTTACTTACAGTATAGGACCATGTATAAGTTCTTGTTACCTCAGGGTTCTGCTTCCACTCTCCATCAAAGTTCAGCATGAACTCCGTAGCACCAAAACCAACATAGAGATCTTCTGTAGTAGGTACGCCTGCCATGGCTTCCCATGATTCATGACCGGGTGAACCTTCCTTGATTTCCACATAGTTATCCTCTGCGCCAGGTTTACCAATCGCAGAGTAATAATGGAACTTGTTAGGAGTATCAACACCTAAAGACCAGGAGACTTTATCAGAACCCACATAGGTAGATTCGATTGTCTTACCTTTGGCATAGAGCTTATAACTCTTGTCAGTAAATTTCAAAGTCACATTGGCAAGATACTTATTCGTAGTTGACTCATTGATGATAATGTTAGAGTCAGCCACCTGTATAGTCTTCTGCCCCTTGAGATATGGTGTCAGTGTCTCATAAGTCATATTGCTTAGAGTGACTTTATTACCGCCTGTCAAATTACCGGCACCAAGAACAGAATCAATCAAAGGTGAAGATGTACCACTACCCTTAACAGGTGTCATGGAATATTCAATGATCAGGTCGGCTGATGTAAAGCCCTTAGCCTTCTCGGCTGCATAAGTATCCCAGTACTGCTGTATCTGAGTGGCATCACATTTCAGATCTACATCAAGCTGTGCTGCTACTGATGTTCCCTTGGCTGCAACTGTCTTCTGCGCAGAGGATGCAGTGATCTTGAACTGACCGATACCATCAGTAGCTGCTGCACCGGAACCACCAAAAGCAAAATAGGTGTAACCAAGATTACCTTTCTGACGGTCATCACGATCAGTAGGCATACATGTATAAGCCTGCCCTTTGAAACCAGTCATTGAGGATGAACTATGATCATAATTGAACCATGAGCCAACACGATTCGCATAGTATTTGGACTGCTTACCCCAATTATCAACTTTTAAATAACTCCATACTGTATTCTCATAAGAGGAACCACCACTACCATAATCACCAAAATCTATGTCTTCAGATACAGTAAGCAATTCAGTAGCTGGTATACCATACGCCTTATTCAAATAAGCTGGTAGCGAATAGAAAGCCGGGCTTTCATTACCACCTTGGGAACAGATGAAGCCTGCTATGATGACCGGAACATAGAAGGATGACGACTCATCACGATTCTGTGTCTGCAGGTAGTCTGTGATGTACTCCGTGTAGTAACTAGGGTCAGGACAAAGCTGGCTGATTACAGCCAGGATATTCAGAGTAATGGAGTTACGGATGACATCAGCATATTGTGGATAGTTATTCAATGCATTACCTCTTGTAGAGTCTATCCTTGCCGCAATATTACCAACATCCCTGAAGCAGTTGACAAAGTTCTTCTTAGCTGCATCAAGTGAGTCAGCTCCGGCTGTTACATGATTCAAGGCTGCTTCATAATCACTGTATGTCCATGCACCATTCCTGAATGATTCAATCTTCTCAGGATCGTTCAATACATCATCAGATATGATCGTAGTGCCTGTACCTGATGCAGGCGCACCACCTGTTATTGCATACACTGCGGATGCCCTTGGACGTGAATTATCCGCCGGCATCACGACATGAACATCATTCATATTAAAAGAAGCATTCCCTTTATCCACTACAACAAAGGAACGCTCTACCAGCGAATTATCAGGACTCATAAAATCTTTAGGGTAACTATAAAGCATCTCATCAACAGCTGACCATTTACATTGAGAGAACGTGGTCATAGATGCATTAACATCTGTACTCATTGTTGGTTCACCAGTTCGTGTATTACTTACTTTCTCGATATACACCAACCACGCTGGACGCATGACAGCCACACAATTAGGATCAGTTGTCGTAATACCTGAATCACCCTTCTGGTTCGGGTTAGTAGCACCAGAACTTGATTCATTCTTGGCAAGTGAAGTTATACCTGATGAGGTGAATACCAGCATCATTATCATCAACATGGCAGTAATCCTTTTCATTTGTTTCATTTCATAAATCATCTCCTCTACACAAAAAAAAGAGAGATACATCTTTTAATTAGAAGTATCTCTCTAACTAAATGTTCTTTGAATTACATCAGATATTTCTACAACAAACGCAGCTGCAATACAAAATACAAATCCAATATTCAAAAGTATATTGTCCTTAACATGTGAAAATACATAGTCATCACTATACCTATTTACATACAAATATTCTGACCACGTACTACCTACTGCTAATAGTATATAAGCGGCTGTAACAATAACTTCTGAAAAACCTTTATACGTATAACCTGCACATACACAAATTACACTTTCTATAACAAGTAGAACAGGGATTGTCAGATAATTCACCGCTAAATACAAAGCACCATACCTTACTGGCACCTCAAGATTTGACTTTTTCACAATATCTATCGGCACATGTGTTATTCTTGCTTTATCTCTATAAAATTTATCTTTTGACCAGTCTACTAATCTTAATCGTATACTGATATTTAAATGGAATGCTGCAAAACATGCAATTGTAAAAATAATTATATCTGTCATATTCTTCACGATTACCATTAATATGACCAAAGTTGTGTTAGACTCAATAATTTTCTCCATAATAATCACCAGTTATGAGTATAACACATATCATTTTATTGGTATATACTCCTTTCTTAAAAAATAAAAGGACACATCATATAATGACATGTCCTCTTATAACCATTATTTATCTTCCTGCTTAATTGCTTTTCTCACTCTGTTTTACAGAATCTATCCAGATTTTACTAAAAATACTATACACTATGAGTATTATCCAAAGTATTTTAGTATAAAGTACAACGCCTAAACTGTATCTTAGCAGCCATTTAGCCATCAATGCATAAATTCCATAAGCAAAAGTCAGTAAATTACCAAAAACTACCACAACGCATGTGCGCATAAAATAGGCATGTTTTAATTCACGAACAAGTTCAAGAATATTGATGCTCATACCAATCAATATATACTGCAGAGCTACCCAGCAAATTAGAGTTATTACAAGTCCTGCCAAGTTACTTAGTGATGCTATATTAGTACCTAAATACTGCACATCATTTATGAATGCAATTATGTGAACATACACATAATTTACAGCTATTGGCCCCTTGTACATAAAATACACAATGAATAATGTATAAACACTCCATATTATTCCAGTTCTTCCGAGATTGAAATACCAAGATTTCATAAAATTTTTAAGCATATTATATTTATCTCCAAGCCCAATTGCTTCTGCCTTCTCTTGAAGACTAATACTGTTATTAATATCTTTTTTAATTAAAATTTTGAACATACGATCACCTCTTGGTAATCAGTATGATGTGCAAATTCCCAAATGTCAATAACTCTTTTAATAAAGACATACTTAGGCGTTGGAAATACTCCTTTCTTATACAAAAAGAGATACCTCAATCAGAAGTATCTCTCTTATAAACTAATATTAAATTGTTTGTTTACTTGGAAAGTCCGATAGCACCATGGTCTGTAGGAGCGGTGTCACGGGATCCATCAGATGTAATGCTGCCTAGTGTTACCACGCGGATAGGCAACTGAGTGGTTGGATTAGCGTACTCAGGTGCATCTAATCCATTCTTGTAAAGAGTTAATTGCCTTACCTCTGTCCCCTTCACACCTCTGCTAGCTGCTCCAATAGAGACATATCCACCATTAAGTAATGTTTCTAAAATATAACCAGGAAGATTACTCACTGTTGGTATACGAACAAACTGTCCCTGGTAGAGCTCAACTGTCAATACTCCATCAGCTGCATAATAGATCTTAGGTGCCTTATGTGTTGTAGAGGATCTCCACGTCATACCGTCTAGGTTGAGCTCAAGCATGCCATCGGTAGATGCAATCTTGTGGTCATCAGCGTAGGAATAAGCAGTCGTGGCGACCTGAGTGGAAGCTGCAGGAGCTGTAGTGCCAGTACCTGCTGCATCAACGACATTTAATGCAACAGTAATGACATTGCCGGTTGGAACACCATTTACAACATTCTGGAACTGAACGACCTGAGCGCCGACTTCAGTAGCTGCAACTACAATCCCCTGATTATCAGCTGCCGGCGCGAATGCTGCATATGCACTTGTCTGCAGAGGCATCGGCACACCACCAGCAGTTGCCAGTAAGTTAGTTACACCAAAGTTTACCATTGTTCCCTTATACATCGCCAATGTATATGTTCCATCAGCATTTGCCAGGAAGACAGGCGCCGGATTACCAGCATCATTCTGCAGATATGTAATAATACCTGTTGCCGTCAGCTCCTGTGCCTCGGCTGCTTCAACAATCGTAGTCAGAATTGCATCATTACCTGATACAGATGCTATTGTCGATCCATCAGCACCAACAGCCATGATTGAACCGGCTACAAGAACCGATAATGCTAAGTTAATAGATTTCTTGATTAAATTTGTTCGTTTCATAGAATAACCCTCCTTAGGTTTGAATCATTGATTGCACAAAATGTGTAACCTTCCATTTGAATCTTTAATTTCTAAATGTCTAACAGTACTTTCTCCCTCTGGTACTGTTATTCGTAAATATTTATCTCTATCATTTATCTCATATGTTAATCTACTAAACATTGATGCGCTGAGAATCATCTGCACTTTTAAATTTTTATCATCTGTGACAATCACTGGTAGATCTGGATAATATAAATCACCAAGCTTAAAGTTTGATAATCGATATAAATCTCCTTTCGCTGTACCGCCAAAACCTGTAAAAACTACTCCTTCCTTAATCTTTACAGTATTAAAATTGTAACGTAAAGCTGTATATCCTCCTGTCCAGACTGGTATTACAGCACCCGTGTCTACCAAAGCTAGCATATTATGATAATTTTGCAATATTGCAACAGGTCTTAGTCTATCTTTATGTAATATAATGTCCATTTTTTAGCACCTCACATCTCATCAGGTGTTGTATACCAAGCATAAGTGATATCCAATGTTTGTAACATTGTAAGTTCTTCTAATGTTCGACCAACAAAACCTACTTTTGCAGATATAATTGATGTCTTAGATTCGTTACCCCATTCGACATCTATCAAACCAACCCACTGATCAGGATATTTTTGAGCTATTTCAGCCAATGTTAGTCTTTCAGACAAGTTTCCATTAGGGTTCTTATCTAACCTATTAACATATTCCTGTAAATCATGATCCAATTCTCTCTCACTCTGTAACGCAATTGCCATAATATAACCCTCCTTCTATTTTCGTTTAATTTGTATTTAAATTTCTAGCTTACTGAATTGTCCTTACTTTTACTTCTCTAGAATTATTTTTTGCCTCAATAGCTGCTCTTTGCGAGACAAAAGGATTTCTTTTTGGTGAACATATTGTTAATCTTTTACCTACGACTTCTTCAATTTTTCCCTGTGCAACAATGTCTGAAACTGATGCTTTTCTCCCTCTATTAGTTTTCCCTTCAAAAGACACTGTCGCAACAACAGATTGACCTTTTTTATATTTTGCTAAGCCATCTTCCAATTCTACCACTATTTTACCACCCTCAGAAGAAATTATATGTGCTATTGTATCTTGATTTTTCTGTCGACGTTTAAACATTACTAGCTACTCCTTTCTCTTTGAGTACAATGACATGATTGTGTAGACATCTACTGTTGGTTTTATATGGAACTTTTTATAACCTCTACCAGATAATAGTTTTCTCAGACTACCTTCATCTATGATGCCAATTACCTTTATCTCCACCTTATTATTTAAATCATCTACAAACACAGTGCCAACTGCGGCAAGTTTATCTGTAAATGTTTCATCTTCTTTATACTTACAATATATGCGTACTATCACACCATTAGTAAGAAATTTATTTTTCCTTGTATATAGTCGATATTCCTTCTTATCTTCATCATAACGACTATCGCACGCTTTTATATCATCTGTGCCACTACCTAGTTTTACAAAAATAGTAGCAATAATTATTGCTATTATAGTCAGCTGTGCCTTATTACAAACTGGAATTGTATCAGTGAAGAACCACATTAATAATGTTGTGAATACATCAGCAATTATTCCAAGCATTTTCACTACATTACTTACCATACAACAAACCATCTTCTTAGTTTTAATTTATAATGTGATTAGCGTAACATAGCTCCTTAGATTTAAATTCCTAAATTATATTTCTCAATTATATATGTAAAATGCTTTAATTATTTTTCGTTATAGTACTATTGTAACATGTTATCTATACATATTACAATAGTGTTAGTAAGTTCAGCATAAACTTCTGGTGGAAACTACTATTCATAAACCTTTTCTATACAAAAGAGAGATACTTCCAGTTGGAGGTATCTCTCTTGATTATTAACTATTCTTATCTGCATCGCCTACACTACTATTTTCTTTACTAACAACATCTGGGAAAAACAGATATTGTACTTTTTTATTAATTTTATATGCCCACTTTGAAAGAGAGAAAGCATTATAAAGGGTGATAATCAACCAGAATACCCAATTACGCATATAAACGGCAAACCCATCTCCAAAAGCTATAACATGATAAATAGCATGCAATAGAATTAACACCAATACTACTATGCCAACTATCCAATTCACAACTAATACCCTATTCTGTTTTATAGCTTTTTAATACTTGAAAAGAATTCATAACTTGTCCAAATTATCATAAAAGCTGGGCATAATAATGACCATGCGGGAGTCTCCTGGTAAGTTGCCCCTTTACCGATAAAATCTGCGGGATCAGGCTCGGAATACCAAAGCCTAAACCAAACGTTATAAAACTTATTTGCTAATAATTGGTGATTCATGCAGAAGTATACTTCTAATAAAATAATTACGCTAATCCAAATACTTAATGTCCATTTATGCTTTTTTATAAATTTCTTCATACGTTTACTTAGTGTTAATACAATTGTAAGTAAACCAACTAAATTCAATATAAGACTATCAAAACCCATTGGTACATGTAATCCCTTCTTATAAAGGTATATATATTATATCGGTATACTCACAAGTTTTATTAACAAATCTCCTTTCTTTCATACAAAAAGAGATACCTCATTCAATTTGAAGCTCTCTTATAAACTAATATAAAATTATTTACTTCATTCAGAGCAACATATATTCGCACCATATAGCTCTTTCTTTTTTTTTAACATCACATATCATAATATACATTGCAAGAATTGCATCAAGTTCTCTTTTTTCCTAGGAATCTTAGTTTTATCGAATTTCTAAATTACCGATAGTCTTTACGTTTTCCATAAATTCAGAGATTCTCATTTTATAATATTCATTATTAATACCAACTTCTATATCTTCATATTTATAACTTCCATCTGAACACATCATAACTGAAGGTATTGAAAGAATATTGTAAAATCTTCCATCAACTAAAAAACCTGACTGACCACATTTTAACTCGAAATATTTTTCATGAATATTTATCTCCTTTTCCTAATAAATGAGAATTTCAAATACACCAGTATTCTTCTCCACCCATTGCTCGCTGCACTTCACCAATAGACAAATCATACAGGTCAGCAACAAAATCAATTGCACTGTCCATATATTGAGATGATGCAAATTTCTGTCTATTTTTCAGGCAGTTGATTGCCTGCTGAAGGTTTCTTTGTTTATTCAATAATTCCTGCTGTTTTACTTCAGCATGTTTTTCGTAATTGCTTTTGCTCATTTATCTTACCACCCATTCCAAGGGAACACGAATTTTGTCACCATTCTGGTGTCTATAATTTCAATACATCCTTCATGGCAAGTTCCATTCTCTCAATTTTATTCTGCATTTCCACCAAACATTACTACATATTCTTTCATAGTCTTACTTTACCTTTCCAAAAGAAATCTTAGTTTCAATGGCTATTTTTTTATTTCGTAAATCCAATTTTCAAAATCCTCTTAATTATCAATTACATTTCTCAAAACTCTTTCAATTGTTGCCTTATCATACACATCTGAATGTCCATTGGGACAATTAGGCAGTTCATTGATAGCAGCAATACATTTTTCAATTAGTTCTTTTGTAAATTCTCTTCGTTCTCTTTTTGTCATAATATTACCTCCAAATTTCTGTAAGAAATGCGAATTTCTTTATTTCCAAATTTTTTTCATAGTCTGGCTAATAATTTACCATTTTTCTTTTTCATTTTTCTTCTGTTTCTTTACCACAATCAGAACATCCAGAACACGTTCTGTTAGACTTTTTAGCCTTATTTTTGAAAAATCCCAACATAAGTATTTTATTTTTTCCTTTTCTTGATATATTTGTTTACTTTTCAATATGTAAGAAAATCATTAGAAACAAAATAACCGTCAACTTTTTTTGTTGACGGTTATTTATAAAATAAAACTCCTAGACTGCAGCCTCGCATTCTAACAATCCTGCATGAAACAAATATAATCTACTGCACTAGATATATCTTTAATTAGCGATGCTCTCAATCGTTGATGCAATCTTATCTAACATCTTCTGGGTTAAACCATCGATATTAACTGTAAAGTTTTGTTCTACTAGTTTTCCAAAACCATGATAGATATCTACAGTCGGATCAGAAGATACATTTAATAATGGCTTCACTTTCTTGTTACTTTTCGTAACTGCAAAACAATCAGACCGACGCCAACTATGAAAAGATTCCATTATATAACCAAACCCTCCATTAATCAATGCAGTTTCGTTACCAACATAATACCACACAAACTTGCCTTCTGTGCTTCTGCCTAAATATACCCATGTGTTTCTCCAAGCGTCCCCAGCATAATATATGTGGCCAGGTATTAAAGCCCTCGCTTTTACAAATCCTGCATCTGGCTGTGCATTATTGATAAATGCTAATTCAGGCAGAGAATCTTTAAACTTATTATATGACTTCAAATACCACTCTTTCCACGTTTTTTCATATTCTACAAGTGTAAACTCACCATAAATTGTAGGGATGCCCTTTAAGACGGTGATTGATTCTGCATATACATCATTTTTCATAAGGCTGTTGCATAAAGTTTCCATGTATTCTGTCTGCAAGTCATAATTACTTATAGTATACATGCTGTTGTTATTCGCGTACTCATATACAAGTGACCCACAAACATAGAACACATATCCAGCATTATTCTCCTGCCCAAGATAAACCATAACTCTTCCGTCTTTGATCAAATAGACATGTCCTTCTTTGAGGTCTTTTGCCCTTAACACTTTTTTTGTGTCAAATAATATTTTATTATCTTTACCTCGTAATTCTTCAATTGATACTGCCATAATAATTCCTCCATTTATTTAATATCACGACAAACAGGTAATCATCATTTCTGCATGAAACAAATATGATCCACTGTACCTGTTGCGTTATGACCTACTGAACAGCCAAACCTAGACACTGGATCTACATACGTTTGACTACCTCTTTTAGTAATTGCATCCAACGTAGCACCTGACTCTTCTACTCCTGTCCTATCAGTATGCAAAAATGTAACAGTGCCACCTAACGTAACTACCTCAATACAAATAAGCTCATTCTCATCTATTGCATCCTGCACAGTTGAAATAACATCTTCACCTTTCACTACCTTACCATCCATACCAAAGTATTTATTGTGTTGTAGTTGATAATAAGTGAACCAGATAACCACGATTATTAAGACCCACCATGCAACCATAAATACAGGAATCCAGCCTTTGCTTGATTTCTTCTCTAGCTTTAAATTATCCAGGAAATGTAATCTCTCTTCACCATAAGTCATAGTATTAAACCCTCCTTAGGTATCCATATGAAAATTAATAATAATAATAATTACAGTATTGCAGCAACACTACAATTATTACTACTTTAGAGAAACAAAGTAACTCATAGAAATGATTGTAGTATTGAACCAACACTACAATCATTTCTACAACTATATACAGTCTCTTAATAACCCTTATTTTCGTCTTGCCAAGTTCTAATTGCGCAAAACGCTTTAAGGTAGGATTCATACGTCTCCTGCTTATCTGGATAGGAGACTCTCACCTTACCTGTATCTTCATCACATGTTATCATAATAACTTCCCGACAGCATTTCTGAATAATTAAACTGTAAATACGACTGTAAGTCTCTGGAAACAGTACAGCCTGCGGAAATACTGAATTGCACAAAATGTATTCAAAGGTTTGGTGATCCATCACAGCTTCACCCTGTATGTCTTCAAACATTGTGAAAAACTTATTTGCACCAAACCGAACGCCACCAGCCACAAAAGAGCCGTGATCTATTTTATATGTAACAACATCACCTGGTTTATTTCGGAATTCTACTGGAAACCAACGATCACAAACTTTAGCTGTATTACGGACAGAATTAATATCTTTCATATAAACCTTCCTATTCTGTCAAGCCTAAATCTATTGATTTTACTGGCTTTGACGAT